>Ga0115005_10002934_pt1 | contig 13559 bp, 14 predicted proteins | sample ArcOceMetagenome_FD_87163 | JGI IMG/M metagenome (GOLD analysis project Ga0115005, IMG submission 87163) | Marine eukaryotic phytoplankton communities from Arctic Ocean - Arctic Ocean - Greenland ARC118M Metagenome | ecosystem: Environmental > Aquatic > Marine > Oceanic | place: Arctic Ocean... | reverse complement strand
TACTACTGTAGATACCCATGCTCAATGCTCTATTACATACAAGGTATGATAGTACATAGGACAACAACAGTAAAGTACAAGAAACAACAACCATTACAAAAGCTTCCTCTTGATCATTGGCATTTTTGATTTCTCTCGATAATAAGTCTCCCGAAAGCGAAAAAGAAAATTCAAAATGGCAGATCGACATCAATCAACACGGCAACAGCTAGATAAGCTATTTTTTCTCGATGCCATTGTGTCCTTGATCCTTGGTGGAATATCACTCCTTGCTCCACATGGAATCATCCAGGCACTATCAGGCGGCTACAATCACAGCACACATGAAGTATTCCGGTTGTATGGATGCCTCAGAATTGCAGTTGGGTGGATACTATTCAATGTGAGAGGTGTAGATGATGGGAAGTTTCGCAGAACTGTGTGTGAAGCTCTGATGGCGTGTTATACGGCAAGCGCGCTTGCCGTTATTAGGGCGCAATTTACTGATCATTCTTCGAGAAATGTGTGAGTAGACGTTGTCGTACTGTAGCCGTGCAGTGTGCAGTACAGTGCGCTACATTATTGTCAGGATAATTTCATTTATTTTTCGTGTACGTATAAGTACAAGTACCTTTTCCTCACATTTTTCTTTCTTTTCAAGAATGAATTGGATTGCAATTGGATTCCTGGTGAACTTCAGTATCCTGTATGGAACTTTTCGATTTGGAAAAGGAGGAGACATGATCAAAGTCTATGAACTTCCATCAACTACTGCTCGGTCTATGCGATGACTTGCGGCTTGTGAGCGATCCGCTTGCAAACTTTTGGACGTGTAGTTGGTCCTTTTGCGTCTGCAAAGAAGCGGGGCCAACACCTCTGCCTTGGTGAAGAAAACAATAAAGTAAAACAATGCTCTCCACCAGCGCCTTTCACAAGCTTTCGTCAATTCAAACGCACGGTCTTCAATCCGTAGCGCCGTTCTCGCATCCACTGCTGTTCACATTCAACGCAAATTTACTTGTGTTGCCGCAACTAGAAATTCAAGCACTAGCACTACTTGCAACCTATCCTCCACTACAACGTTAACCGACGACATGTGCATCAATACCGATATCGTCATTGACACTACTAACCCTCTCCTACAGGAGTGGGCTGCCGAACCCTTCAGCCTCCCACCTTTCCATTCCATCAAACCTTCACATTTCCCTTCTGCATTCGATACTGCCATGAAGCTCCACAAACAGGACTTGCAAACCATTATCGCCAATACTGAAGCTCCAACATTTGAAAACATCATTGCAGCGTATGATCGTACTGGATCTGTGCTGTCCAAAGTAAGCTCTGTCTTTAGCAACATGTGCTCTTCTTTGAACACGGATGAATTGCAGCAGGTCCAAACTGATATGGTACCAATACTTTCTCGTCACTCTAGCGCCACCTACACACTTCCCGGACTCTTTGAAAAGATTCAAACAGTTTTTGACCAGAGGAATGATCTTGGACTTACTGGGGAGCAGATTAGACTCGTTGAAAGGTTTCACATTGATTTTTCACGTCAGGGTGCTTCCTTTTCTGCAGAGGAAAAGAAGGAATATGCAGATATCACGGCTAAACTTGCTTCACTCCAGACTGAATTCGCGCAGAATGTTATGAAGGACGAAGAGACTTTTGAGATTGTTCTGTTCAAAGAGGATATGGAGGGCTGTTCTCAGTCCCTTATTGAAGCAGCGAAGGAGGCGGCAAAGGAGAGGAATAAAGGAGAAGATGAGTATGTGATTACTCTTTCCAGGTCTTTGATGGAGCCATTCTTGACATATGCCAATAGAAGAGATTTGAGAGAGAAGGCCTGGAGGGAGTGGAGTAAGAGAGGAGAATTGAGTGAAGATAGACAGAATCTTCCTATTGCACTAGAAATGCTCAAGCTAAGAAAGAGACAGGCAGAAATGCACGGATGCTCTACTTTTGCTGATTACCAGTGTAAGGATCTCATGGCAAAGACACCAGGAAATGTTATGAATCTATTGGAAAATGTATGGGAGAGAGCAAAAGTCAGTGCCAATAAGGAAAGGGAGGCACTTGAGGAATATTGCAAAGAGATTGGCGACGATTTGGGAGAAGAGGGAGTTCAGCCATGGGATTGGAGATATTATGCAGAAAAGGTACGAATTGCAAAATATGACTTTGACGAATCTGAGTTAAAGCCATACCTTTCACTGGAGAAGATAACCGAAGCAGCCATGGCTGTCTCAAATAAGCTCTTTGGATTGAAATATACGAAACGCAATGACATCACCAGTTACCATCCCGATGTCGACACTTACGAGGTTCACGAGACCGCGGAGGACGGAACAGACAAGCTCGTTGCTGTGTTTATTCACGACAATTTTGCCCGCAAAGCTAAATCTAGCGGTGCATGGATGTCAGAGTACAGGGGGCAATCTAAGAATCTTGAGCAAGGGGCAGATGCGATAGAAGGAATTCCCATTATTTCGAATAATAACAACTTTGCAAAAGGATCTGGTCCAACTCTCCTTTCGTTTGATGATGCCACTACTTTGTTCCACGAATTCGGTCACGGTACTCATGGTATGCTTTCTGATGCCACCTACGGAAGGTTGGCAGGCACGAATGTATTGACAGACTTTGTGGAACTTCCTTCACAGCTGATGGAACATTGGCTTGAGCAGCCCGAGGTACTAAAGGAATACGCCAGGCACCACGAGACCAATGAACCTGTTCCCGATGAAATGCTTGCAAAGTTGAAGGCAGCCAAATCATTCAATCAGGGATTTGAGACGATTGAGTACACTTCTTGTGCCCTTCTTGACATGGCACTCCACCAACTCGACAATTATGATGACGACTTTGACATTGCCAACTTCGAGAAAGAAGAGCTTGAACGTTTGGGAATGCCGAAGGGCATCATCATGAGGCATCGTCCTGCTCACTTTCAGCATTTGTTTGCCTCTAGCCACTACGCAGCAGGATACTACGTGTATCTCTGGGCAGAGGTGTTGGACGCGGACGTATTTGCTGCGTTCAAGGAGACTGGCAACGTGTTCGATAAAGAGACAGCAAAGAAGTGCAGAAAGTATATTTACTCCAGTGGAAATACTGTCGCCCCTGACGAACTTTTCAGAATGTTTAGAGGAAGAGATCCAGAAATTCAGTATATGCTGGAGAAGAAGGGCCTTGCTTAAATCCTGATGTGCACATTTAACGTTAAACTACAGTTTATTGTTAAAAATGAACATTCGACCATCGACCATCGACCACTCCACACTTTGACATTTTCCGGAGACTTACCGCAGACGCCTATCAGTCAGTCCCTAATAGAATAATATGACTGGTCTAGTTCCATTTGCTCCCGTTGTTGCTGATTCTCTCGCTGTTGGCGCTGGGGCTGTCTGCGGTGCTCTTTGTCGTCACCAGGTTGGCAAATTTGCGGCAGACAGGATAGCGAAGGATCCCAGCCTGAAGTATTTGAGTGGTGAGGTTTGTTTACTAATGGAAATCAACAGCAAAGCTTATTTGCAGCAATCTCAAACTCTAATTAAATTTTATGTATGTCTTGATGGACTATAGGTTGGCACACTGCAGGAATAAATGTTTTGGGATCATTTTTACTCGGAGGAGTTTTCGGTTCACCACTAGTCAACCCATCATCGATTTCAGCAACTGTTCCCCCTAAACATTCTGTACAAGGACTGACACCGAGGATGACACTTCTCCTTGGAGTAGGTTTCTGCGGATCCTTCACAACTTTCTCTACGTTTTCTGTCGATGTAGTGAATATGATTTCGAGAGGAGATATGGTGAAGGCGGTTGGGTATGCGGCCACAAACAATATTGGGGGCTTTGCAGCTGCGGCGTGTGGTATGATGCTCGCGAAGAAAATACTGCATCGTTGATTCAATAACATATTTCACTGGTATGTTCAATTGTATGTTTAGAAATGATAACTGAGATATTACGACGAGCGAGTCTGAAGTACTACTGCCGAGATTCTGTAGATTAGTGTGCTTCCTCCTCCTCATTCCATTCTATTTCACTGTCTGAAAAAGATACAACCGACATCGTTCCAACTGTATCACTCTCACCGACGCCGAATCCGAGATCTATAATTGCTCTATCCCCTCCTCGAGCGATTATTGACACTAACAAATTTGAGAGGTGAAACCTTCTTGGACCAACCCACAAAGAAGTAAACTCGCTTCTCCTTATTCCCCTGATCACAACTGGTCCAAGCGTCAAGGGGACCACATACAGGAGCACATATTGCCTATCTCTAGTAAAAGCTAGAACTGCGCTAGAAATCACCAGTGCAATGGAATAACCAATAATAGTTTGATAGTGGTACCCTGAAAAAAATCGCCTCAGACCTTTCTTTTTCGGAATCAAATCTCTTGGATGTCGAATTCCTCTCCTAGCTGCTCGTTCTCGTGCATCTAGGGCTTTAACAATATTCTTCGCCATATCATACCTAGCAATAAAGGTGCACAGAAGACCTGGAAGTAGAATATCAACAGAGCGAAAGACACTGAACCCCCCCCGAAAATCGTTAACCCGAGGGATGACGACGAATGCGAATGGAAAAGCAAATGGATTGCATCTCAGCCTCATGTCGGTGCCTGCATATTTTTCGCATCTCAAGTAATCTTCTCCAGTCTCTTTGATTCGTTCAAACCCATCATCATACTGGTAAAAATGCTTGTATTCTTCAAAGATAGCAGTAGAATTGTAGATAAATGACACTACCAAGATCGCTGCAGGGATTTTGATTGAATTCGGCCGAATCGAATTCAGCACAACTATGCATAATGCAAAATTCATAATATCTTGAACAATCCAATAAAAAGGATGGGTATGTGCCATGGTGTTCGAAAATACGAATCCCAGCCATGTGGTGCCAACGCCGAGCCCAACCATCGTAGTGACAATACCCAACGATTCCACGCCTTCAAGTGCACAAAGCGGTTTCCTGCATGGTTTCAAACATGCGATTCGATCTACAACTGCTTGACATCCTGGATGAAGCAGGAGATGAACGACTGATAAAGATCCTGCAATGCCGTAACTAAATATAAGAATATCTAGCAACCTGGTCAGAACGATGAACACCAGGCCAAGCAAAGCCACGAAGGCAAGTAATCTAGTAACACGAGAGCTCAGCCTATCTCGCAAAAAATCAATTTCTCGTTCTTGAACGATTTCTTCATCAAAGTTTCTGTCCATGCCTAATGGAGCTACATTATTATTTTGTGGTGGAGCTGCAACCTGCAGCGGGGCATTCTCTTCTTCTCTCTCATGTATCTCATCTAAAACACCGTCTCGAGAGCGTTCCGATGATTCTTCGGCATTCGAAAGAAAGTTTTCTGAAGTAGCATCACGCTGGTGCTCGTCGTTTGTCGAATTTGGTTGTTCTTCTACTACGGCGTTGTTGGCAACATCAGCAGCATTGGATGATGCATCTTCAATTTCATTTCTACCATTGTTATCGATGGCAACATTATCTACCGGTGGATTTTCCGAATCTCCTGCATTTTCATCTTCTGAAATATCTACAGCCTCAAGTTTCATTCGTACATTATTGTATTCCAGAGTGCTCACCCTGCTTGCTATCCAAATTGTTAAAATCGCAATGAGGGAAACCAAGACGCTTGAAAAATTCACTGGAGGATACCACCTTGCAAAAACAATAGCTGTAACAGAACCGTCCTTCAACAACTGGAGTACCTTGTCCCCCTCTTCCATAGTAAGAAAACTCGATGATATATTCACCTCACTTTTATCTAAGCCGTTGTCTCCCATGACGGAGTATAAATCCCAGGCACAACAAGATTCCCACCAAAAGATATTATCCTTAAAAACATAAGTCTTATTGCCTGTAAACACACATCGCTGGGATTGGCACGTATTCTCGAATCTTTTCTCGTTAGAAGGCTTCAGATTGTGATAAATTGCGCACAAATTGTTATCTCGCCCGGAAAGCAAATCATCATTCGCAGGATCATAAGGAAAAATATCGAACTTGAGTTGTGTCTCAGGTATATATGATTTTCCATTTTCACATTCGTAATCAACACGTCGTATAGGATAAGTAGTATCAGATTGTGACAAGGGATTCTCCACGAGAGAATTGTATTCGCTAGCAAGGGTAGCATGGATGATTGCATGTTGTGCCCCTAGTAATTCGGCGTGGTAGACTTTGCGTTTGTAAGTACAACCTCCTTTTGGAATCAGTAGTATAGAATCGGATAGAGAAGAGGTCGCGTTACTTGAAGGTTCGTTACACAAGAGAGCGTTATCATCAGGTGGGAGTATTATTGGCATTGGATTCGAACCATCATCAGCAGGCGCAGGATTGCGGAAGTGCAAACGAGGACCGTACAATGCAGTAGATGCAAACACGGAGAGTGTGGGTGCAGATAGATCCGTGTTGAAGGATGAAAACAGGTCAATCACCGCATCTGGTATTACTGCATCGCAGCTTAGAATTGCCAGAGAAAGAACGACCCAATAGATTACTTTATCCGAACGCATACTTGTAGTTGTAGGGGAATGATTATACACTGCGACAACGAACGGTGTCCTTCTTCTTCGCTTTTTGCTTTATGTTGTGAAATAATTATTTTTGACCCTTGTACGTACAGTAGTAGTAACCTGGGTAGATCTTGTTATTTCCTGGAGCGTTCCCAGTTCCCAGTGTGTGCTTTTTCCTGAACGACTTTCAAACTTGCAACAACTCTATTTTTTTAAATATCATTTTTTAACGTCCCAGAATTCTTCTAAATACGAATTGAAAGCATTTCCGTTCATACTCTTATTATCGAAGTCGTAAGAATTCATTCTTCTTATGCCACATTGAGCCAGCTGCATTTTGAATTTGCTACTTCTCTTGTTTCTGATTAGGGATACGATGTAACAACAATAATGTAGCTGACACCGCACAGAAAGCCCCAAAAGATATTGAATATATACTATTTTGATCGGATCTGATTTCTACCGGAGTTATATCCAACTTTTGGGACTCTGCGTACACTACTCATTTCTGAATGAGGTTATTGGTTTCGCATTTTTATGGTTCTCTTTGAGAAGATCGAGCGCAACTGTGGTCCTTTGTTCTCTACTGAGAGCACAAAAACAAAAATTTACATATCATTGCAAGGCCTTCCAGTGCGCATTCATATTCTTTACAATGGCAAGGTCACACTTTCTGAATAACAACACGAATGAGGCAAGTCTTTATATTATTTTCCAGCGAAGCTATACAAAAGGTGAATTCATTCGACTTTCAAACTGTGCCAGCAGGAGCAACAAGATATCAATAATGGCAATATTGGTGGCATGTGCATTAGTCCTCCATCCACCTGACTGTAATACTATCACCTGCAAGTCCTGTATTAGAAATGCTTTCGTTCACTGAATCTATCAAATCTTTTGGTGGAAAACCCGCCTTCATCGCAAATTCTTTGCCTCCTTTGGCATCGTCATTGGATTGTGCAACAAATGCATAAATGACCTTGACTTTGTTATCCATTTTGAATTTCCTTACGAGGCGCTTGCCATCTGGCATGCGAATCATGACTCTTGCAGCGTTATCTGAGGGTTCATCTCCAACATCTAGAGCAATCAGTTCATCCATGAAGGTTGGTTCCTTCTTTTCTTCAACAGCAGCTCTTCTAACGTTGCTCGACGGCTCAATCACTTCAACGTCGTCATCTTCATCGTCTTCATCCATACCGGTAGATTCATACTCATTGTCGTCATCACTTACGTCCTCAAAGCTATCATTGACTGTGTCATTCATACTTGCTCTTATGGCAGCTTGCAACTGCTGCTCCTCGGTCATTTCTCTACGTGTGCCAACCTCTGTGCTACCAGTATTTGCCACATTAGTAGGATTTAATTTTGGAGGAGCAGGTGCTTTGTCAAGCGAATGACGGCTGCAAAAGTCAACAGCAAGCTCCGCAAATTGTTCAGGACGAAGGGGATTCACCTGTGTCCATCCTTCTTTTTTGTGCATGAGACGCCCAGTTCTTGGGTCAATGATTCCTATGTGGGGAAAAGAGTTTACATTGTAGCGCTGGCAATAAGTTCTCCCATCTTCCGTTGTGTCTTCCTGTTCAGGTTAAATAGAGGCGATTTATTTCCACGTGTGAATTCAAATGATTTAAAATAAATATGAAGGCTACAGGCTACCGGGTAGCGAGGCCTAACAATGACGGCAATTTTTTTGAAGCACTTACGCTTTGCCAAAAGATGAAACCCTCTCTAATTAAGTTTTCACATAATTCATCCCTCCAAATATCTCTATTCAGAGCATGACATGCAAAATCAGAATCGCTCTGCAAATTCACCAACAGCCACCGCTTACTATCCTTCGCGAAATTACGTGCGCCCTGAAATCCTCCCGCCGAATGAATCAAATGCGAAGGCGGTGCGAACATATTACTCAATCTTGGACCGCCACCACTTGCAGCCCCTCCATTACTTTGTGCGTGAGTCACGTCTTCTACTTCCTCATCCCCGTTGGCGGCAGCACGATTGATAATGTCCCTCAGTGATCCTGGCATTTCCTGGCCAATATCCATCTCACCATCTTCCCAGGCATTCATACGCGGCGGAGCTCCGCCGTTCATACCGCTCATGCCCATAATGCCTCCGGGACCAAATACGGGATGGTCCATCATTCCAGCTCCCATTCTCATTGCAGCCGCCGAACCGTCGTCAAAGTCTAGTAGCCGCATTCTTTGCGTTTCATCCGGGGCGCGAATGTCACCAGGACCAGACCCTATGCCAGATCCCATCATAGAATCTGGTCCACCTGAAGCGCTGCCCCCACTTGGTCCTGCACCTTGATGTTCGAGGAACAGCGAGATTGCAGTTTGAAGATCATTTCCAGACATTTCGAGATAAGACTTTGCTTGGCCTGCATCATTTGATCCGGTGATAGCCAAGAATTGCGAAACTGATTCATCTGAACTAGTGTCATCCATTTTAAGTCCTTGCGATATGTGCAGATCAAGAGGGGGGTATAGGATAGTGATGGTTAGTCGGTTGTTGGAGTTTTAGTCAATGTTCCTGTTCAGTCCTCAGTCCAATTCCTACACGATGATGAGCATTCTGACTCGCTTTCTTTGGTTCCTGTAAAGGAAGAGGAGAGGAGGAGAGACAAGCAATATTTCTTGAATTTATGGTATTTTCGGTCAAACTAATTAATCCGCTAAATTGACATTGCTGTGCCATGTCAATGCGTGAACCCAGTACCGGTACCAGTACCGGTAGATCGATGCAGACCCATCATAAGAAGACATGCAGACAGGAGGTCTGCAGCAGCCTTTTCACAACTCCATCACAAAAATGAAGAAATCGCAACAACAAAATAGATTTCTTTTACCTCCTGCAGTTCAGCGTGAGAAGAACATCGCGGAGAGCTGGAAACAAGTCTTTAATACAGGAACGAACAGCAGGGACGGAGAAAGAAACGACAAAGTCAATCATATATCGAGGAAAAGGAGACTTGACAACGCCGACTCGCATTCCAGAGATAGTGACACAACCAGGAGAGTGAACAACTTTTCTCAGCAAAAAAGTCGCACTGCCATGAATGATGAGTTAAGTGATAGAACAAATATAAATTTCTTTGGAAGAAACGTGAAGGTCACGTTCAATGTATGTCGAATCAGCAAACATCGAGACGAGGGAGGAAGGAGAAAGGCTCGTATAACATGGAAAAAGTTAATTTATCTACTTCCTTACAATGACATACTTTTCCTTCAGAACAGACATGCTATCCTGAGACTGCAAGAGGGACTTTTGGGGAAGGAAGCGCTAACGAATAATGGAACAAAAAATCGATATCACTGGAGAGACAAGATAACAAATCGCGATATTCATCTCATTCTTGAGGCTCATTCTTGACAACAAGTCATGACATACCTACAACAAGAAAATCGCAGAGAAGCATTGAGAGGGATGCTGTTACCCCCTCCGGATGTTTCTAACCTGTACTAGTAGTAGGGCAGCATTTTGGATTGCATAATATTTCTTATAAATTGCAAATTAGACAAGAATGTTTGAGGTCCCTTTCCCAAAGGTGACTGTTCCTGAACCATGTCAATCAACCCAGTCTGATTTTCGTGGGGTCTCATTGTTCTTGTACTTAGTATTATGATACATTATAAGTGGTACCTACCTGGGTTTTCGTATTGGTTGGTGGTTGGATATTTCCACTAAGTACTGATGCAGAGAACCCGGCATTTTGAACATTCTTCTTTTCAGAAAGGAAGATGTTCCGCTACGACTCACTAGGCCATAAACTTTCGGCATTCATCACTCACTCAATCGTTTCAGCTGAACACCCACTTTTGAGAAAGTATCTTCAAGAAATCACGAAACTAAAATGATGCAGACTTGAAAAAAAGGTCCCCATCATTCACACGCAGACTACTATTTGATCCTTCTCACAACTGCACCAAAAAATGAAGAAAACACAAGACCATCTGAAAAGGAATATGATCTTAGCGCCTGTAACTCGGATTGGAAAACACATGGTGGATAGCTGGAAGCAAGTCTTCAATGCAAGGAACAAAGACTACTACGAAAGCAAGTACCACCAGCAGAAGAACTCTTCCGAAAGAGACTTCATTTTGTCGGCTCCCCGATCGGTGGCAAGTCGATCAACAAGACTCCTCATTTTTTATCAAAGAACAAGATCAACCTTCTCAGCTCATGCGCACGGTCATTTTTTAGAAATAAACAAGTAATAAACATGTCTTCAACTCAGTACATCAAGTATCTCTCGTGGTTGGGTTGGGTTGGGTTGGATTGACGCAACGGATAGTAGCAGTAGCGCCATCAACAAAGAGCGCATGGATCTCCTTTTCGCCGCATTTGATGCATCTCTCTCCGCGGACGATTGCAAAGCCGCAGTGACAAAGCACGAGGAGACTTTATTCCCGGCCAAACTATCCTTTAATGTCAGGAAAGTAAAGCAGGAGGGACGTACAGCTTGATAGCTAGGCCTTTCGTGACGTCTTCGACTTTTATGACGTCTAATTTCAATAAATCTTTGTTTTAGACTACAGTACCACAGGAGCCACCAGCCAGCAGGAGGTTCCAGCTTCACACTTACTTTTCACACTTTTGAACTTGAGTGACACAAGAAACAACGAACAACAACCACAAAAAGAGTATTTAGTCAGAATCAACAATACCTCCTGTACTCGTAGTAGACATCAACGATTGATTATGAAAAAAATCAACCAATTGGCAGCACTTGTGCTATGCTACAATAGTATACGTACTCCAATTGCTGAAGCCCTTTCCTCTTCGTCAGCAACACTCCAAAAGAGCCTTTCTGGAAAAATGATACTGGCGCCACTGACAAGAGGAGGTAATCTACCATTTCGACGCCTCTGCTCGGACTTTGGTATGGAGGCAAGTCTCAGTGAAATGATTTACGCGAGATCGCTATTGAAAGGTGATGCTGTTGAACAAGCAAGACTACGACGCGCCAGTAATGAACAATTATATGGAGTTCAAATTGCAACAAACTCAGTCAGTGAGGGTATCAATGCGATTAAGGAGGCAGAAAACGCAGGCGCTGACTTTTGCGACTTAAACTGTGGCTGTCCCATATTTGAGGCTACTCGTAGAGGCCTGGGTTCGTCTTTGCTAAGATCGCCACAGAAACTAGGAAAGCTTGTTAGTGGATTGGTTAATGGGTCTTCAATCCCTGTGACTGTGAAGATTCGCTTGGGGTGCGAAACCGACACTATCAATTGTTTGGAAACTGTTCATGCGCTTAGGGAAGCGGGAGCAGCGGCAATTACAATACACGGAAGGACGGCCCAACAGGGCTATTCTAAGAATGCTGATTGGGAATTAATTCAAAAGGCTGTCGAGGAGGGAAAAGAAAATGGGTATGGGCATATTCCTGTGATTGGCAACGGCGATATCTTGACATACTACGAGGCAAGAAGACGCATGGAAGAGTCTAAAGTAGATTCAGTCATGGTTGGAAGAGGCGCTCTGTCCAAACCTTGGATATTCAAAGAATTCAAAGACAATGATACGTGGAATCCTGATATCAACGAAAGGATTGAAGTGTACCGCACCCTAAGCCAATACATGAAAGATCACTTTGGAGACGATTCAATGGGCAGAAAAAAATCGTGGAACTTTCTCCCCTGGCATTTTGAATTTCTATCGAGGTATACTCCTTATCCCGAACACGAGTTTAGTGTTCAATCCATTGAGAAACCGTTGATTCAAAATCGAGTGATTATTCCAGATGACATATCCCCACTTGAGTTATTAATGGCGAATAGGTGCAGCGATGCCCATGATCTCATTGCAAATGCTCTGTGGGAATCGGATTCCAATGCCAATGCAGTTCAAAAGTTGACAGCGGTTGCCGAAAGCAACGAGTTCAAGGAGATTCTAAGGAACGGAAGTGCGAATCTTGGTGAAGACGCAGTCCTCACCAACCTTCCAAAAGGCAAAGCAGGAAAATGGGAGAAAAGAAGAGGGCGAACACCTGGTCCAAAGAGGACCGACGAAGAAATTGCTCAGATAAGAGCAGACCGAGCGGACAAGAAAATGAGAGTTCTGGCAGAAGGCGGTAAATGGCCACCCTAAATCATCCTTGTTTATAAAACATGTTTATCCAGCCATTTAGCGAATAAAATAGAAAAAATCTTTGCTAGTCTATAAAATTGTGAAAGATTGTAAAGAAATATTCGTTAATGAAGCGATGTCTACAATATAAAGTTTCTGCCATTAACTATAAATCATCCACCCATCCATCCATCTCATCCATCCATAGCCACTACCGCACCCAAAACGGATACAAATATTATACATGTCTCCAATTTACCGAAACGAGAGAGCTTCAAGGCATTCATAAACCTTTCCAACCAAAACTTGTGCACTCCAATAAACAATCAATGCTCCGACCGAGCTTGCTTTGTTTACCAATCCAATCTTTGAAATCTTCATTCCAATTCCAACAGAACTCAAAGGAAACATGACCCCCTTCCAAAACACCGCTGCATGTTCGGCATGATCATCGCTCTGCAAACCATTTGAAAGCCCAAGCTCGGAAGCCTTCAAACCATCAATTTCTAGAAGGGGAATACCATAGTATACAAAAAAGACGAGGAGGTTGAGACCATTCATGACGTATTTCATGACTTTTTCTACCTTTTTGTTATTCTTCGCTCTAATCTCTGCATATCTACTCAACTCCTTTTCTTTCGCCAAGACGATCCTTTCAAGTTTAGATGTCTCGACAAAAGCGCTTGCTCCCAAGGCGCGTTTTTTGTTGGTTTGGAATCTGAGGAGTCGAAGCTGTTCGCGGAGGGCTCTCTCTCCGCTAGATTGTGTTTTCATCTTGTGTGTAATGAGGCGGTGAATGAGTTCGGTGATGGATCCAAGGGTTAGGAGGAGGAAAATGTCAGTTGGACGGATGGAGGAGAGAGGAATTTCTGAGTGTGGGATGATCATTGTGATGCTGTGATTGTGTGTTGTAGTGAAAGTGTGCAAGTATGTTAATGTATTGTATTTGTGCTACT
>Ga0115005_10002933_pt1 | contig 13564 bp, 13 predicted proteins | sample ArcOceMetagenome_FD_87163 | JGI IMG/M metagenome (GOLD analysis project Ga0115005, IMG submission 87163) | Marine eukaryotic phytoplankton communities from Arctic Ocean - Arctic Ocean - Greenland ARC118M Metagenome | ecosystem: Environmental > Aquatic > Marine > Oceanic | place: Arctic Ocean... | reverse complement strand
TTCTTAATAATCTCTGTCAGTCACAGTTTGACCTCTCATTCACTCATTCGGCCCTTGACTTGTCAATTTTTCACGTTTTTCCCTACGAGTTACCAACTAGGGTGTCTGATCTTGGTCTGATAGTTTGCACGACATTAGGACCAGGCAACACGTCATGATGCAGATTGAAATATCCAATACCAGCAGTATCAGCAGGTAACACCTTCGTAAAAAAGAATGTGTATGAGATGAATACATTCACTGAGTGCTTAGGGAAGCTTCTGGTGCCGTTTATGGACTACTTCCACAAGGTTATCGTTGGCGTTGCTACCCAAGGAGATATTTGAATCTTCAATGTTATCGTCGTGAACGTTGTCATTGACCATGACATACTATTCGTTGAAGAAGACATTAAAATCTTCATCTGGAAGACTTGAATTATCAGTGTGTAAGTACTTTTCGGACTGCAATTTATGTCTGGCGTGGACTTTTCAAGATCAATGTGAAGTTCGGTACCTTACATGTTGGGATTGCTTGAGAATGTCCTATAGCTTTATGCACAGATGGACAAATGTGCACTAAATTGACAACAGTGAACGCCCAGTGAACACCATAGCAATCTCTTCGAATAATGAGGATGAAATCGCTCCAAACGTACCTGTAATTATATACGCATATTCCTCTGTTTTTGTTGTTTTGCGAGCTTGCATCATCACGGACCAAATGATATGTTTGTCAACGAATTTAGTCAGTTGTGAACAGAACTGATGAAATCTGACAAGGGTAGGGAAATGATTTGATTGATAGAAGAAGTGTGAGACGTTACTGCAATGTACTTCATGACATGCATTGAGTTCAAGCAATGGAAAAACATACCTCTCAAGCCAAGGGTTAGACTCTCACTAATTGTCGAACATCAATGAATGACCATTGATGTTTAAAATGCCTAAAAGCGTAAATAGGCATTCTTGACCGAGCTACTATCAACAATCGTTTTAGAAAGTAGCAAAGATTCTTCACACTCCCCAATCACAGAATTCATTAGTAGTTGATATGTTGCTGTGATTACCTATATTCTCGAATGAGCTTCGATTCAGGACCATAATGTAATGCAATGGACGTAGTGTTTTGGCTTTATTGTATTACCATACATCTTTTGTGAAGGTTTTTGTGATTGATTTTTTTTTATAAAGTCATGCCTGGGAGACATCTTGTGGCCTTGGACATTTTCCTCGGAACATCTTTTCATGGGGGTGTAATTGCTAACACCCTTTGGTCAAACATATCTTTTTCGTTGACTGACTAAAATATTTTCAACGATCTAACGTTTTGCAGGTCGCAGGCATGGCAATCTGTTGTAGACTACGGCGTGCACAGTGGCCTTTCCAAGTTATGAGGTGAATTGTGAAATAGAATAAAAATCCGTCAGAGGAGAATGGTCAACCACACAATTCAATTTGAAATTGTTGGTGCTCCACGTGAAAAACATTAAGTAAAAATTTGAATACAGAAGCTCTGGCTGTGAAGATTTCGTATACTAATAGTACACTAATAATAACTACACGTTTATGATACACATAATTATATTGTCAAGTTTGAATTGTTTATTTTCAGTTTATAACACGTACACGTAGAAGAAAATGGTTTTGAATGAAGAAAGTTTCATTCTCACTCTGAATTCTAGAGGCATCGGCAACACTGCCGATTCGAGAAGGGCAACACATCATGTTGTCAAGTTCGCAGTAGAATCGGGGATGAGAACAGACTCATACTTGATTTGTAGCTCATGGGCTGTGTCAATCAATTTCATTTCCTTGCTGATGAGATGTTTCATGCTACGCTCGTACATTTTAGTCGCTTGAGATAGAGGTATCTTCTTAAATTCAGTAGGTGGAGGAGGAATTTTCGATCTTTCGATCTCCTCTCTACGCTGTTTTCCTTTCATTTGTTTGGCTGTTGAGAGAGAGTATAAGCGTTCACATCCTTCATGCCTCGTGTTTGAAGGAATCTTTCGCTTCTCTTCGTTCTCCTGCGCTTCGTGCGAATGTTTCCTGTTCTTCGCGTCTTCGTATAATTTCAAGTATCGAGGGCTGTCTGTCACATCTCTTTCCTCTTCCCCGTAGGTCTCTTTCGATCGCAAAATCAATTTTGGTGTATGTTCGTTGGCTTTCGTTCTAGCTTTTTCTAATTTCTTTTGCTTCAAGGAAGCATGGTTGTAAAGGCGCTCGCCTGCCGATTTGCTTGTATCTACTACCATCTTGCTTCTTGTGTGCTTTTGTAAAATTTGTTGGGTTGTGCAAAACCTTCAGCCGTTGAATTTCGAAATCCCGGATAATTTGTCAATGCATCAGTTGGAACGATTTCAAGATTGGGATAGAGGAGGGAGAAAGAGGAAGGGAGAGGAGAAGGGGAGGGAAGACAAACCAACTCAAAGCGCAAGCACGACACTACTCTCGTACTGACACCAAGACAGACACCCACCGGGAAATGCATCTGCTCTACATGCTCCTATGCGAGAACAGATAGATAATTTGAAATTGAAGATAGAACGCATAGTGAATTAGCGTTCTGGGTGTTGTCAATCTATCTACTTGTCATTAGAAAAGTGTCTGGCATCGAGACGTAGTGATCAAAAGACGACTGAATTGCTCTATCTATCCAAGCACAAATGGAAACAAGACAGCAAACCACTGAAGACCTTGCCTTCAGTATATTGTGGTCACCCCTCCCCCCTATCACATGGCTTTTCCCATTCATTGGTCACATGGGGATAGCAGATAGTAAGTTTTTTTTAACAGGGGACTGCGTTGGTCATTGACTTTCGATTTTGTTCCAGCTAATGATGTGATGGACTTCTTGTTGCAGCTAATTCAGATGTTTCTTGTTTTCCACCTTGCAACAAACAGGTAATGGTGTTGCATCTGATTTTCAGGGTTCATTTTATGTAGGAGATAGAGGGAGGATGGCATTCGGAGAACCAACAAGGGCTTTAAGAATCAATGTTGATGATCTTCCAGGTATGTATGTGTATGTATTTATTCGTTTTGATACTGTCCATTGGTATCTTAACCTAGTCTTAACCTTACTGTGTATCGCAATAATCACAGGCGGACCAGCGCAATGGGATGAGATGATACAAGAAGCAAACCGAGTCTACAGTGGAAGAGTTCATAACCTTGTTTGCGATAATTGGTGCGTACTTATTAGATCTCTCAATTCTTGGCCAAATTCTGCTGCACTAACACTAATTCGTCAAATGTGTTTACAGCCATTCACATGTTGCATGTTCTTTGAATAAAATGCAATTAAGATCACCACTCTCGCACACCGCAAATTGGGATATGGTGAAACTTTGTTTCATGGTGTTCTTCCGTGCACGTTTTTTATCATTCAGCGGATTTTTGCAGCAGTTTGCGCCCTTCTTCACTTTGGTGTTTCTCATCTATTTACCCATTCGGTTTTTGTAATGATTAGGGTGGAACGGAGTGAAGATGCAGCTTTCAAAAACTTTTCGTTCATGAAGCAATTCTTGGTAACACTTGACTTGGATGGTATCTTTAGATTGTATTGAGAAGTTCCTTTTCATTCTTCCAAGCTTTGACCATCATTTACAAAAGGCATACACGTAGTTAGTATTGTTTGTCCATGCAAGGATCTAAATTTTTATGACAAACACAATTCACGCACAATACAAAATCCCTATAAAGATGAAGTTATGTTTTTATAAAGACTGCATTGTTTTTACAAAGGTTGTCCGTTAGCGCCCAAAAGTCCTGGTGAACTGGTCTTCCCCAATTTCTTTCCATCTGCACCTAACAAGGTAGGCCTGCCACCAATACCAGCAGACAGCACTTCGATCAATTGAACCTTAAAAAAGATTGCAGCTCCACCAGGAACACGCCCATCAGCAGATCCTTCCTCACCATATGCCAAGCTGCATGGAATACCAACCATTCCAGTGTCTCCTTCGTGCATCTTCAACACTCCTTCCTTAAATCCGGGAATCAGCTGTCCAACAGCAATAGTAAGGGGTTCATCCTTTCCAAGAGATGAATCAAAAACAGTTCCGTCTGGCAAAGTTCCATGGTAATGCATCTTTACTGTTGAAGCGGCGCTTGGTCTATTACTCTTTTCGCCATGCTCCAGAATATGCAAACGAACGCCGGATTCAAGGGTTTCTACACCTTCTGTTGTAGACATGGTTTCGAGCATTGACTCACCTGCCTTTTCAATGTTCTTTCGAATATTGTCTCTGAATACGTGTGAGTGCCGAACGTTTCAGTCAACGGTACGTGTAGGGATAGGTGAGATGTTTGAGATCAATAAACATCAATTGCAGTTTTTGCAAAGTGATACAAAATGCTGATACTTACGCTCTTTGGGTGATCAATTCATTTAAATCTTTTCTTCTGGCGGATAACAGGTCCTGTTGTCCTTCTTCGCTCAATCTTCCAATTACGGCATCTAGTAATCCCTTCGCGACGAAGGTAAGCTCCTCGCCATTCTCAACGAGAGGACGAATGTCTCCAAGCTGCCTCGCAAGATTAACACCAAGGGAGTACATCAATTCTTCATGGGTACCAGGTTCAACTGGTGGATTGTCAACGGTGGGCTCTGTCTCGTCGGAGGATGCTTCTTTTGCCATCAATGAGGTGGTAATTCTATTTTGAATACCGAAGCTGCCTGGAGCAAATGCGGCAACCATGGAAGGTGCAAGGAGAAGCACAAAACAATTGATAATGCGCATATTTCGATGTGTTACTTTATAAAGAGTTTTGTTGGATGAAGTGGGTGGAAATGAAATCCTTGAGGTAGAGTGGATTTCTGTAGACACTTTTGTTACTTTCGAACTCGCTTGTGAATAATGTGATGTTTGTTCCATGGCCGCGCGTGATGTACGCACGTGTTGTTTTCGACCGTCCAATTATTTTCTGAAAACAGGTCTTGTTTTCTTTCGTCTTTTGCTTTGTTTGATTGAAGTTCGCCGTTCGCCCTTTCAATCATTAGCCGATGACAACACATGTGGCAAATATTGCACGTATTACTACTGTAGACTTTTTGACTTTGCTCATTGTACCAACCGAGCAAGCAAAACCGAAAGCATGTCCACTGCATCAAGCCAGAAGCGATGTACACGTAGGGAAAGAAATGGAATCGCTACTTCAATCTCATTGAATATGATAGTGCTATGGAGTCTTTTATCTTCCTCCTTGACTGGTGCCTTTATGCCTACGTCCCTGCGGCATATTTCTCTTCCATTGAATGCACCACAACACCAATCCATAACTAGCAAATCATTACCAACATTAATGGCTCAGCAAGGCAAATTCAACAAACGAGGGGCGGGAGGACCAGGTGGAAAACCAAAGAAGAAGAAGAAGGGAGGCAAGAATAAAGGCGAGGCGAAAGGAAACAAAAAAACTAAGAGGGAACAGCCAAATGCCAAATCAAAGGGACCATCAAAACCTCCAGCCCATCTTCCACCATGGCAAATAATGTCTGACAAGGATGCAAAGGAAAATATTCAATCCGAGAAAATGCGACGAGAGGGGATCCGCCAGGGAGAAATTTCATCATCCGTAACATCCTTAGATGAAAAGAGTGGTGATGTCAATGCATCCTCGTCTCTTATCAAAGTCACAGATCGTCAATTATTCGGTTGGAAAAGATTCAAGCCCGAGAGAGATATTGCATCGATGACTTTTGAAGGGGCATTCCTTGGCACTAAGCCTCCACCTCTACTAGGAGTTCCGGAAGTCGCTTTCCTCGGGAGATCCAATGTGGGTAAATCATCCCTATTGAATCAGCTTATTAAAAGAGCAAACGATGTAACAAACCTTCAGACTGCGAGGGTTGGAAAGACACCTGGTGCAACCGCCAGTGTGAACTTATATTCTCTCAAAGGAAAGAATAAGAATAAGGATAAAACCCTGTTGGCGTTTGCAGATTTACCAGGATTTGGTTACGCAAAATTGAGTAAGGAAGTAAAGGAATCAGTAGAGATGGCTGCTGAGCGATATTTAGGCAAACGTCGAGAACTAGCCCTGGGAATTCTGCTTGTAGATATTCGGCGTATTCCGTCCGACGATGATAGAGCCGTGCTAGCGGCACTTTACGATATGGGGGTACCGCTACTGGTTATCGCGACTAAAGTGGATAAATTATCATCAAATGCTCTGTCGAATCAATTGGAGGAAATTAGGGTGGGATTGGGACTCCCAGAAGGTCAACCATTCTGTGTAAGTAGTGCGACTGGCGTAGGAGTGAAACAATTATGGACCATAATAATGGATGCTTGCGAAGATAAGGTTGATGAATTGAGACAAGTAATAGAATCAGGAGGGAAAGAGATTGCGTTAGATGATGCAGAAGCCTATGGTAATATCCAGCTCGATGATGAGGGTAACTTTATGGATGACGAAGAAGACGTAGATGAAGGGTACGAATGGATTCAAAGTTTCGCCTATCATGATGATGATGAGAAGACTTCTTTCGGTAGTGATAAACAAAAACAAACCCCGAATAAAAGTCGTCAGATCAGCGAGGAGTCGTTGAGAAAGATGAAAGAAAATGAAGAAATGCAAGAAACACAAAATGAAGCTCAAAAGGTGAAGAACTTGAAAAAGAAAGTACGCAAGATGCTAAGCGAAGGCAAAATATAATCATGAGTAAAGATATGCCAGTCAATTGAAATTGCCTTTGTTTATGTGTACCATTTATATCGTCGAACCTTGTCGACGGATACAAAAAGGAGATAGGGCAAGAAAGGCCTACACGTATTTCCATCGATGGAAGGGAATTTGACCTATTTTCAAATTTGAGGTTCAGACGAGTGTTTAATAATAATTAATAAGTCTGTTTCACATCAAACTAGAAATTCAAAAGTTCCCACCGACCGTCCTGGGGGCCAGCAATCATCAAGCAGTCCCAACTCTTTCGAATTCTTGGTGACTTCTTGTGACGTCAGGGAATCTATTGAAGTTTAGGTCAATGTTTTGGCCAAAAACCTTTTGAGTGGTGGTGGCAAAAACAGCAGGCTGACGAATGGCCTGGATTTGTATCATCGATAGTATTTCAAGAGAAACGGACGTTTTTTGTAACAGTTCGGTCGCGCCTTTTTGACGGCAGACGTGGCGCGGTGGTGTTTCGTTTGTTGTTCGCGATGATGATTACAACTTTTGATCTACGTTGCCGAGTCATCATCATTCTTTTTATGACCAAGAAGGAAGCGGCGGCGGCGTGCTTTGTCAGAACTCAGAACAGAAAGAAGATTTTGTTTCGGCTCCTCGATTCCCAATCCTCTCACATTGTACATATTGTTCTTCAACTTACAATTATCAAACGAAAATGTGCAAAGTCAACAATTCCGAAGAGCAGCTCCAAAAGGGAGACGAATGGGTCACGAACTTTGACCTCGCGACTTTCACCAAAGAGATCAAAGAGCTTGGAGAGAAGCTTGAGAAACAGCAGGGAAAGGACGATGTTCGTCATTTGAATAAAATGGTTGGATGGTCCAACATCTGTGCTGCTGCTGGCATGCTCACAATGGGATTGAGCGTGAACCTGGTTGCCATCATTGGTCTTTCAACCTGGACCTTCTCCAGATGGACCATGATCGCTCATCACACGTGCCATGGAGGTTATGACAAGTGCCATCCCAATAAAGAACGCTGGCATAGGTTCAAGTTCGCAATCGGTTCCTTCTGGCGCCGATTCAATGACTGGTTCGACTGGATGATGCCCGAGGCCTGGAACGTGGAGCATAATAACCGTCATCATTACAACCTTTCTGAGCTTGAGGACCCCGATCTTGTAGAGAACAACCTCAAGGAGCTTCGCGACATGAAGGTCCCTTTGATTTTCAAATACGTTTATGTGTTCGTTGCTGCATGCACCTGGAAGTGGCTTTATTACTCTCCCAACACCTACAAGGAGCTTAAGCTCGCAAAATGGCGTAAGTTTCAAAGCAATGGATTTTAAAAGATTTTACTTCATTTCTTCAGCGCCCAACCAAGACAATTCTAACCATATCTCTCACTCAATCTCAATGAACAGGTCGCGAGGGAAGAAAGATTCCCGACGGAATAATCGCCTCTGATGCAGTAACCATCAAAACTCTCCTGACAACCAAAATTCCCTTCTACACACTCACTGAGTTCGTGACTGTTGTCATTGGACCCTACTTTCTGCTTCACTTCTTTGTTCTCCCCATGCCCCTTCTTTTCATTCAGCAATATTTGGGAAGAGAGGATATGTACATGAATGCTATCAAGAACCTCTTCCTTGCTGAGATTTTGACCAATATTCATGGATTCGTCGCCGTTGTCACCAACCACGCTGGAGATGATATGTACCGTTTCCGTGAGGGGTGCCGTCCATTTTCTGGATCCTTTTACGTACGTCAGGTACTTGCGAGTGTTGACTTTTCATATGGATCTGATATCGTTGATTTCCTTCACGGCTGGCTTAATTACCAAATTGAGCACCACATGTGGCCCAATCTAAGTATGCTTTCTTACCAGAAGGCAGGCCCACTAGTTAAGGAAATTTGTGATAGACATGGAATTCCTTATGTGAAGGAGAATGTATTCTGGCGGGTGAAGAAGACTGTTGACATTATGGTTGGAACGGCTAGTATGAAATGGTTTCCTGAGTCTTACGAGAAGAAGTACCTCGAGGCTGACAAGCTTATGGCAGCCGCTAACAAAGCAGCGAAGGCAGAGTAAGACATAAAATACTTTAGGTAATTATATTTAAAACAAAAGGTACACGTATACACACGTTTTCTTTTTACGAGTAATTTTGTTTTAGCCAGTGTTACGGATTGACAAGTGAATGTACATATAGCTTGACTGATCCACATCATGATTGGAAAGACATTGGATTTAATTCTTCATATATCAGTGATCTGGAATACAAAAGAACCCGTATCTTTTTTTCGTAATGGTTTCCTTTCCGATGCTGTTTATTGAGTCAATGGCATCATGGCAGCTACTCGATGCCCCATGGCACATCCATCATTTCCAGAAAAGAAGCAGGCGAGGGTGATCCAAACTGGGACTCAACTGCATACAATATAATATGATTCTTGTTGACGAGACAACCAAGTTCATAGAGGATCACGTAGAAACCAATGGGGTTGATCCATTTTTAGCCTATGTAGCTCTTGGCTCGGTTCACGTGCCCCACTCGCCCCCGGATCGTTACCTAGCGGAGATAAAATTGCTGGAGTATACCCAACAAAACATATGGATGTGCTGCTAGAAATGGACAAAGTTGTCGGTTCTTTGATTTCCCTCAGAGAAGAAAACCCTGAGAATACAATCATTATCTTTGCTAGTGACAATGGGGGATTGGGGCGTAGGAAAGGAATGTGGGGCATTCCTCAAATGGTGACTTATGACTTACGTGGAAGTAAGGGAATGGTGTATGAAGGAGGACATCGAATTCCTTTGATCGTTCGATACGATGAATACTTCCCCGCTAACGAAGAGAGGAGTCATATTGTTAGTCTCGTTGATATGTATGCTACAATTTATGATTTGATCAGGATTGATGTCCCGTACCGGTACCTTTCTGCGCAAGACTCCGCCGAATACATAAATGATGAGTCCAAACAAGATGAGCTCCGTCAAGATCTATAAGCTCCGTCAAGATCTTTCGACTTAGCAATACATACGCTCTGGGAACATGAAGCTTGTTCATCGAATTCCTAAATCAACATTTGAATTATATGATTTGGAAGCTGATTTGTCCGAAAGAAATAACCTCTTCATAGACGAGGATGGAAACTTTAGTGAGATGATGAAACAGATGCATACAAGTCTCTTAGCCGATGGCTAAAGTAGGCTGATTCGCACTATCCGGAGATGGGGAGAGTGGTAAAACTGTAAACTGCAATTGGTTTCGAGAATTAAGCAGTACGTGTAGGTGTGATGGGTATATTGAAGGCAGCCTTCATTGCAACTCAGTATGTGCAAATGAACCAAATAGAAAATTTTGTGAAAAGATAGCGTTTCTGTCCACTCCTTTCTTTCCTTCTTGTCAAGATGCAACGGATAGGTTTTCATTTGAAGGGGAGCAGACGTCAGGTCAAAGTGACATGCACCTAGGTAGCCAAAAAGAAAGCGAACAGGTGTCTTTTTTCGAAGTCATTGTCCCGAGACCTGTGTTGAATGCTAAGATACTGACGAAAGGATTTGCAGGGGCAGGTAGGGTGGGTTATTTGCCTCAGACTTGGTGTATCACACTTCCAGAATATAATATCCTTTACAGTTGATATGCTGGTTTTGGATGCTTCGGGTAGATCTCAGTATTGACTTCATAACATTGATGTATAAAAATATGTTATGACCAAAGCTTGTTTGAAATTGTTCTTTAAAATAATTCTTCGTTAATCTCTTGAATCGCCTTTAGATTGGTACTGATCCTCCTCCAAGACTCAAAGCAGAGTCTATATTATTTTCGTCGTAAGGGGTCACCATCACCTTAACAAGACGGAATGTCCATTCAGATTCTTCTTCGGGAGCAAAAGAAATACGTGCGGCTTCAAGGGGTGCAATTGCGCCAAGATTCACAGAACGGGAAATATGGACAGGTTTATCACCATATGCATCAGACGATTCTGGTTCAAGAATAATCTTGTATCCATCTGAGCGCTTCGCCTCCACTCTAGGGTATTTGCTTGGTGGTGGTCCTGTTGTCATGTAACTAATGGCGAGACCCATTGCTTGGTTAGATTTATTCTCAACTTCAATCCAATTGCCATCGTCACCCTTATCATAATCAAACTCGAGGACATACTTCTGTGTGTTTGGCATCTTGACAATTGAACCGTTTGAACTGTATTTCAATCCTTCGTCTATTGCACCAGAAAGTAGCCAATTGTAACATTGGTCGATATTAGAAAATTGTCCAACATTTCTCTCCTTTGGTACACCTACTCTATCAACAATTGCTTTCACCTGGTTGTATATCCAAAAATGGCCATCTGGGGACTGATGAAAAGAGTCGTCCGCCAAAAAATGGTCAGCTATGTCAAACCAACCACCAGGTCCATCAGCACGCGCATTGAATGGCATCGCCACAATATGAGCTCCAACATCCGATGCAATACTTTCCTGGAGCTCATTCAAACTTTGGCCGCCCTGAAAAAAATTCCATCCATCGCCCGCTGTTTCAAGGAATTCTTTTTTCAATTCTTCGTCGTGAATAAAGCCACCGCCGAACCCATTTTGAGAAGCCCAATTATGCACTTTTTGACTTCCATCACCGTTTCGCCAAATCCTATCAGGTGCCCACAATCTAAGAATCACAATGATTGCGTCAGGGAAACGTTCACGGAGGCGTCTAGCCAGAAGCGCCAAGCCATCCCCAGCCATCATGTAGTATTCTAACACAATGACATCGAACTCATCATCTCCAATCATTGTAGACAGACTATATAAATCAAAGGGGTGGCATACCGGTATGTAGATATGATGAGCATGGTATTTACTTCTGAATAACAACACATGAAGCTACAAATACTCACCAGGATGAATTATTTTCACAAGATTGTGGGCACCTGATCGAATGCGGCACAAGAAGACAGTCGAGAGTCTTCCTTCCTGGGCCCACGCGAAGGGATTTGATAAATCTTTCATTCATGATAAAGCTTTTCATGATGTGTACTTGAACGAAGGTGGTAATAATTGGTGGTTCTGGCCTGGTAGCAGAGATCAGAGAGAAATTCAAGAGGCAGCTGCAGAGGCGGTAGGAGGATATCTTATTCAAATGCCATACAATGAGCGACCTGATGGACCTGGAGGTTGGCTTGACATTGGAGATAAACTGTTATCGCCAGACTCGTTCCATCCTTCCGCTGCGGGCCATGAAGATATCGCAAATAGAGTGAAGGAGATTGTTGACAGAGTAGGCGTCCCAAAAACTAAACACGTTAATTCGTTCTCGAGCGTTGATCAATGCAATAATTGGCTACAAAGTGGAATTATTGGCGAAGGAGTAAGTTACGGTCCAAACGGGTCAATTGTCCAGATGCCCAATACTGAAAAGTTCGCCCTCGAGTTTGACTTTGACAAGTCTAATGATGGTAATTGGATCACAGTCGAAAACCAGTCCAATCAGGAAATGGACTTAGCCATTGGTTACATGACAACGGGGCCACCACCCAGCAAATATCCAAAAGTAACGGCAACCCTTGATAGCAGTGATGAAGAAATCATTCTAGATCCAGAGACTTCTGCGAGTTACGGAGATAAAGAAGTACACATTACTCGCCTTGAAAATCTTGGGGTCCTCGAACCATTAGTACACAAGAAGATACATTTCAAACCACCATTGGAAAAGACTAAATGGCCATTTCGCCTTGTTCAAATCATGATAACTCCACACGAAAAGGGAAGTATTGCATAATTATACATCAATGAGTTGAAAGCCAATATAGAGTACCGAAATGAGTCTACCAGCACAGGTTAGAAGGAGAGAGATCCTGCAAACTTGTGTGATTGATTAAGCGTACGTATCAACGAAGCTTACCAGCACAACGATTTATCCCGAGATTGAAATGTAGGTCACTAAATATACATGTATAGTTTCATTAACCTCTATAAGTATCTTTCAAACTCTTGCTTTTGGTTTCAATGGGATCGTTTTTCGACTACACAGAGTATGTAGGCGTTAACATTGCATCACACGACAATACATCGTATTAGATAAATCCTTTACTTCTCTTGACAACCTTTCTACCTGAATCGTCTTCATTTTGCATTTCAATAAAAATTTGCTCCAGACCCCCAAGGGAATCATCAGTGCGTTTGGGCAAAGAATCTATTTCTTTCTGAGCTTGTTGCACTAATCCCATCTCTTTTTGAAGCTGGAGAAGTTTCTTTTCTTCTATCTCGGCAGAGGTCAGTGCTTTGTCTCCAATCACTTTCACAAGTTCTCTTTTCAAGATTTCAGCAAGGATATCATTGGATCTCTCATCTCCCTGAGTCGATGTTGATGTCGATGATTCTTCACCGTCATTGCGTTTACTCTGACCAAACCACCCCCCGATGCTTGCAGCCCGTCCACCTTGATTCCGTGCCCTTTCTTTCAATTCATCACGATGCATCTCCGAAACCCTCTCTAGAAACGCATTCGATGACAAGATTCTCAGAACCAGTTTATATTCCTCCATCTTCTCATTCTTCTCCTCGGCACTGTCAATCAGCTTCCTCGCCCCCTTTCGAATAGCCGCAATCTGCCACGCAAGCAGGACGCAAGTAAAGGCAGCGAAAATATTGATAAGTTCTGATTTACTGGATTTGACAAAGTCGAGGAAACCAGCTCCGAAGTGACGGTTGGCTTCGTCTGCTCTGCGCTGGGCTTGGGTTTCGAGGAGGGTGTTGAGTTCGGCGTGGAGTTCGGCCGCTCTGGCTGCTTTTTGGTGGAGGATTGTGTTTCCTTGTCGATGGTCGTTGTTTATTTCTGGAGGTTTATCTGTGTTTTTTTTTGGAGGTGGTGGGGTTCCCTTTTTGGAGGATGAGGCGTTTCTTCTTGGTTGGATGAATCTATTAATACTAGTTGTTGTTGTTGTAGTATT
>Ga0115005_10002931_pt1 | contig 13568 bp, 8 predicted proteins | sample ArcOceMetagenome_FD_87163 | JGI IMG/M metagenome (GOLD analysis project Ga0115005, IMG submission 87163) | Marine eukaryotic phytoplankton communities from Arctic Ocean - Arctic Ocean - Greenland ARC118M Metagenome | ecosystem: Environmental > Aquatic > Marine > Oceanic | place: Arctic Ocean... | reverse complement strand
TTTCTTTTGTTGCTTTTTCTTGCATTCCTTTACCCATTTGAGCATAAGCATTCACTAACCCGGTTTCTGAAGCTTCTGGAGTTACTGAGTTGGCAACGGCCTTGCCTAGGTCTATAGCTCCCGATGCGCCAGATTTTACCAAATCTTTAAGAGCTGGAATTTTTGATCCTTTATAACCATAATATCCTTTACCTATTAAATCTTTAGCTTTACCTCTAAACGCCTTTGGCAAATACTTTAATCCTAATGCTGTTAAATCTCCCGATGCAGCATCAAGATATGTTTGAGTTGTTAAAGGATTTGTAAGTGATTTTGCAAATGTTAATGCTTTTCCAGATTTTGCAGCAGTAGTTGCCGCGTTTATTGCTGCAGGAGCTTTTGATAGCCCAAACAGTCCCTTTATAGCTTTCAAACCTCCAGATGCTGCAAATAAACCTGCTTGACCTGCAAGATTCAGTTCATCACCTCGCATTGTGCTAAATTTACGATGTTTTTTATTCTTCCTTAAATTTGTTAAATTATTAAACGCTGGATCTGTATCATTAGTTCCAAATTCATCTGTAACATAATTATAACCTATTTGATTTCCTAAAGCTCTCAGTCCTTGAACCGGATTGCTAATTAAAGTAGATCCTTGTTTAAAAATATTGTCGCTTTTAAAATCGTCTTTTAATTCATTAGCATCTAAAGTTGGGCCTTCTGGAGGATTATTAGCATACCATTTTTTTATAGTTTCTTCACTAGCTCCTGTAGGAAATCCAGCCCCTTTACTAACGTTTCTTTCAGTACTACCAACATCTACGTCTTGTCCTCCTTGAAATAATTGACCTTCGTTAAATTGCTTGTTAAAATCATCGTCTGAAAGTCTATTGCTTTCTTCCTCTTTTTTTAATTGCGCTTTTTCATTTGCAGCTTTATAGTAATTAAGAATTTCTTCTTTAGACTGAGGCTTTTGTTGATGAAATGGAGAACCTTTTTGGTGCGGTAATTTAAATGACATATTATTTATTAGTTATATTACAATATTCTTTGTTAGCATCAAAGCACGGACAGCTTTTTGCAGCAAATTCATTGTGCCCATGTATTGTAGCGTTTGGGTGCATCTTTATTAGCGTTTTAAGCAACAGTAGCAAGCTTTCTTTTTGCTTTAATGTTCTAGTATCTTTAGCAATCCATTTGCCGTTAGATCCTCTTTCTGTTTCTACTCCTCCAATATAACAAACACCTATTGATCCTTTATTGTGGTTTTTAACATGAGCTCCTTGCTCATATATATTTCGACCGTATTCTATTGTGCCATCTAACAAAACAACATAATGGTATCCTATGCCTTTCCAGCCTCTTTTTAAATGCCACCGATTTATTTCAGCGGCATCTAAATTTTTACCTTCCTGTGTGGCGGAGCAATGGACTATTATTTTGTTTATGCTGCGCATTTTATTTTTTTATTTCAAAATGGTAATTTGAAAAATCAGGATGTTTTTCGTTACGTTTATTTGTTAATACTCCATCTTCTGGATCAACAGATACATCAAATTCTGGACTATAAAATCCTTTATTGCTTTCTCTAGCAACAGTGTTTAAGCTATCTCTTTGCTTTTCATTTAATTCGTCTGATTTAGGATTGCGTATAAATCTTGGTTGTTTTTTCTCTTCCATTACAGAAGGCTCTTTATCGCCAAAATTTTGTTTAGCTGGAGACCCAGCATCTTTAGCTTCTATAGCTTTTTTTAAATTTTCAGGAAGCTTAGCTTCTTGTTGTTGTGTTAATGCGGCAATAGGACTTTTGTCCATGTACTGTTGTGAAAACGGTGAACTCATAATTTATTTTTATTTATTTTGTTATTATTTATTTTTAGCATTTCCATTTTCTTCTGGCGATGTCATTTGGACAATCCCCATTTTTATCTGGATCTTTACATTTTTTAATTCCTGCGGATCTTGCGCAATAAGATTTTTTACGAGATCCTCCTTCTGGCTGTGGTGCTTTAAGATCGCTACCTGTTTCTCTGTTGTATTTATCTCTGTCAGATTGTGTCCAACTTTTAGCGGTTTTAGTTGTTTTAGCTAAAGGAGAAGGAAAAAGCATTTCATTGTATATGCTCATATTATTTTTTTTTAAGTTTAACCCATTTTGTTACTGTATACCCAATGGTTACAAGAAGCAAAGTGATTTTTAACCAAGTTTCTATATGTCCAAATGTTGTTATTCCAACAACTCCGAAACTCATTGCGTACATTTTAATGTCTGATATGCTCATTATTTTTTATTTTTTTTTTGTAATTCTATTATTTTTCTTACTCTAGCTTCTTCTTTACCTAAAGCTTTAATTTCTTTTTTAGTTAAACCTAAGTCAAGTAGCATATCCACTTGTTCTTTTGTTTTAGTTAGCTTTTTCATATCGGTAACTTCTTTTGTAAGCTCTTCTTCTGGGGTTAATACTTTTGCGGCATCAAAACCTCCGTAATAACCAAGCCCTAAATTCCACGTAGACCAACCTAAACCTAAAGCAACTTTTTGCCAAAGTTCAGATTGCGTGCTTAGCATTCCTCTTACGTTATTTATTTTTTTCATAAGACGATCTAAAGGAATATTTGTAAATCCAGTTACAATTTGCGCTCCTGCTAAATAAGCTGGATTGTCTAAACTAAAGCCTTTTTCTTTCATTTCTTTTCTATTCCAGCTAAAACTTCTAAGACCTCCTTTTATTTTACTAATTTTAGATCCAAGTGGTGGTGAAAAGCTTAACAAATCATTAACAGCGTTCTCATATTTAGGATTCTTTTTCCCATGCTCTTCATATAACGTCATTAATGTATTTTTAACAGCAACCGTAGCAGAACCTAAAATTCCAAGACCTTTAAGTTGAGAATCAACCATACCGTTAGCTACTTTTATATATCTTTCTTCAGCTTTAATTGAATCAGCCTCTTTTTCGTCATCGTCGTCGTCAAACGCTATAGCAAATAAAGCTTGTTGCAACGCGTTAAATATTAAATTTTGTACAACTCCATAGTAAGCTATTTTAGATACATTTGTTTTCCAATCTCCACGACCATTTATAAGATCTTGAGCAGCTCTTTTTTGTATACGAGCATATTGCATTGGCGTGTTTGCCCAAGCTAATATAACACGACCAGCACCTGATGCTTGTTGCTCACTAATTCTGTTTGGATTACTTGATTGCTGACTTTCTTCTGCTATCTGCCTAAAATCTTCAAAAGCTTGTGCTTCTGCTGCTTTTTGATCCATACCTTTTGCAACTAATGCGCTAACTCTATTTCTATAAAAAGTAGATCCTCCAGCTGCAATTGCAAAACTATCAGCAAACCTTGTAAAAACAAAACCTTTACTTAGTATTAAAGCAATAATTGCTTTTGATTTATTTGTTGAATCTCTAACTGCATCTTGAATTTCAGATTCACTTACGTTAATCTTAAGACCATTCCTACGTTCTACTAAATAATCAGAATTCATTAAAGTGTTAAAGTCAGACCAGTATTGCTTTTGATTAGCAAAAGCGGCAGCAGCCTTTACTACATTATTATCACCCCAATTTAAAAAATTTACTGCAGATATAGTTTGCAGCACAGCTGATCTTGTGTTTAAGAACATTACGGCACCAACAGAATTGTTTAACCAGTCTAATAAAGCGTCAGTTGTTTTGTTTCCACCCACAGGTCTATTACTACCAGACTTCATTCTACGCAAAGAATCCTGCATAGCTTCGCGCCATCTAGTTCCAAAAGCAGCTTCCATCTTATTCATGTTAGCTTCAGAAAATATAATATCTACATTTTCTCTCCATTCTTGCTGATACTCTGCCCTATTAGCTTTATTAATATCATTTATAATATCACTAGTAATATTACCACCTAGCCAGCTTTTGCCTGGTTTTGGATATGGCTTACCTTTTTGTATTTTAATTAATTCATTCGCAAAAACTTTAAGCTCCGCGTTGTTTTCTACAAAATCATTTAATTCTTGAATATCTCTTTTAGATAAGCCTGGAATTTCCATGCCCTGAGCTGACCATATAGCTGTTCGCACCGCGTGAGAAAAAGTAAAACCTCCAATACCTGTTGGCTTACTTAAGCTATTAGGTAAGGTTGTTAATTTATTTTTTAAAGCTTTAAAATCATTTGCTGCGGCTATTTTAGCTTGCGTTACAGCCGACTCTGCTCTGTCATAAGTATCAAGTAAATTTGATTTAAGAAATGCCATTTGAGCATCACCTTTTTTGCCTTTGCCTATCATCTTGTATAATAAACCCGTAAAATCTTCAGCGCTTGCAGGAATAAAGAAATTAAATTTTCCTTTATTAGCACCAATTGTTTGCGCTCTTGCAGCTGAATATTGCTTATAAGATTCAATGCCGGATGAATCTTCGATCATATCATTTACAATAGTATCAAAGGTTTTAGTTTTACTAAATTTAGCTAACTGAACTTTAGATTTAACATCTATTTGGCTAAGCACGTCTTTAACTGCTTTTACATTTTTTAAAGCATCATCTGCAAAATAAAAATCGTTATAACCTTCGGCTGCTTTATCTACCATCCATCTAGCTTTTGCTTGAGGAGCTCCATCTTGTAAGCCTGTTATATTGCTTAAAGGAATATTTAAGCCAATACCATCTAAAAATGTTTTAATACCGTTAGCTGCATTTTGTGGACGAGCTGTTAATATGAACATGTCTCTGCTCCCTGGAGATTCCGATATTTTTTTAGCAAGTTCAAACAAAGGCCCTTTTTTGCCGTCTATAACTTTGCTAAATTCACTGTAATCAAACGTAGCTCCTTCAGCTTCTAGTTGTTCTGATTGCAAAGCAAACTCAGTTGCATTTATTTTTTTAGTTTTACCGTCAATTGAAGTAACTATAACTTGACTATTAGTTCTTGCTAAAGTATCATCAAAATCAAATACTCTAATCTTTTTAACAGGAGCACCTAACTTTCTTGCATTGGCTAAAGCTTTATCCGCTTCAAGCATTGCTTGAATAATAGTGTCACCGCCCTGAGTTATAGAATATTGAAGACTAGCTGGTAATGCAGGATTGTTTAGTTTTTTGTTAGCTATACTGTTTGAATCTAATATTTTAGCCGCTGGAGTATTCATTAAAGCGGTCATGCTTGACGCACTGTCTAAGCTATAATTACTTTTTGAAACATTAGTTAAGTTATCTGGTAATGTTCTTAAGTTTACGGTGGTCATTTCTACACCATCAACCATTGATTTACCGCCATAAAATATTCTTAAACTAACATTAACATCAGCTTTAAATTCAGATAATGGTAATCCAAGTGGATTTGTTCCCATAAAAAATAAACCACTATTTTTTAATTGTATGTAACTAGTAGGCGGAACTTTATTTTGATAAATTTCAGATATAATATCTTGATTAAATTTAGCTTTTTGAGTTACTGCTTTTTGAAAGTTTTCAGCTTTTAATTTTACATATATAGTTGAAGGAAGCTTACCTGTTTTGTCGTATAAATTTAAATCAGCACCTAATTCTCCAGCTCTTTTTCTATAAGCTTTCATTGCTATTTTTGCTGGATTTATTAATTCTTTTTGTATTCTTTCTGCAAAACTATAATTCTTTTTTTTAACCCTGCTATTAAAATCTATATCTTGATTTCTAGAAACTAATCCAATATCGCTATATTGAGCTTTTTCCATTTTAACTTCTACATCAAAATTAGCGTCAAATATTTTAGCGGCAAAATCAGGTATGCCAACTTTGTTTCCTCCAGCTTGATCTGAAACTTTAAATCCTTTAATTTTAAGTCTTGACAGCTTATCTATTATAACATTTTCATAAGCAAAGCCTCTATTTTTGCCTATTGCATTGGCAACTAAAGTTATAGCCTGGTCAAGAGGAATGCCTTTTTCTATACTTTTATTAACATTTTTTACAAAACCTCTTTTTTCAGCGTCAGTTAAGTTTAAATCTACATCTTGCATGCCTTTAGATGTAATGCTAAACTGTGCATTTTGTGAAACCTGTAGTTTTTCAGCAGTTTTAGCTCTAACATTTTGTGGTTGAGCTTTAAAAGCGTCTGTGCTTGGTGCTGCCTCTGCTATAAATTTATTTGCAATTGCTTTAGCTATAGCTCTTTTTCTATTGCTATTATTAGAAGGCGTGCTTCCAAAGAAATTATTTACTACAGCTGCTACTTTAGGTGTTAATCTATTATAAAGATTAGCTCCAGCTTTTTGCTGAGTAGTTGTGAGGTAAGGCACTCGACCTTGCATCATAAACTTTTCAATCTCAGCTTGCTTTGTTAGTCTTCTGTTAACTTCAGTAAACAATCTAGGTTGTCCTTTTTTTACTCTACCATCATCGATGGCAATTAGTTCCGTTATATTTAATCCCTTATAAAAAGTAGGATTTTCATTTAAAAATTCTCTAAACTTTTTAGGGCTACCTATTATGTCTTTTGATATTAAATCTACAAATGCTTTGCTTGGTTTAAAAACTTGTTTTCTAAATTCTTCACTTTTAGGATCTAGCCCCTCCAGCTGGTCAGTTACAAAACCTCGCACTTTATCTTTAAATTCAACACTTAAAGGTTTTTTGTTAATTTTAATATTATCAACAAGCTTTACATCAGTATCTACTTCTGTAACAGGACCCTTAGAAGTATCTTGTATGCTTTCTAGCTCTTTTTGATTTTCGCTAGAAATACTTTGAGTGTCCAATCGTTTAGCGTAATCTTCTACTAATTTTGGACCAACTCGTCTTCCTAATATATTACCTATATACGTGCTTAGCTTTTGAGGCTTGCCTGTAGTTTTATTAATAGGAGTATAATTTTTCATTATACTTGGAAATTGATTTAATATATCACTCTCTATACTTTTAAAAGTATTAGGGTTGCTAAGTAAGTTGTTTATTGGAACATTTCTTTTGCCACTCCATTGTTTTAACGCATCAATACCTAGTTTAGTGTATTGAGTTTTTAGGTTTTGTGTTTCTTTATTAGATAGATTAGTTGGGTCTACTTTATATCTATCGGCTAAATTATCTACATCTGTTATCTTTGTCTGCGTTATTGAATTTTGAGTTTCTCTTCCGTCTACAGCATTTCCTTTATCTCTATTGCTAACAACGCTTCCCTCTTTAAGTAAGCCAGTAGCTCTATCGGAAAGCTTACCTTGTCTTATATCTTTATTATAATCTTTTATAAAGTTATAAGCGTCTCTACCACTTTTAAATTCTAAGTTTGTAAATCCAGCTTCAGGCGGCCATATTTTATCTTTAACTTTATTTAATAATCTAAGTAAATTTTCGCCTAAGTTATCAGTAAATCCTATTTTATTTTTACCTACAAGGTCTGAAAACACATTAAAATATTCTTCAGCGTAGTCTTCAATTTTATTTTCAATCTTATTGCCTTGATCGTCTAATTCAAACTTTCCATCATCAGTTAATTTGTATCGGTAGTTAGCGTCAATTCTTTCTTGTACTAAATCTAATTCATTACTGCCTAAGGTGTTTTTAAAGTCCTCTACTATTTCGAGAGCTTTTTTAGGATTAGATTTAAACAAAGATCTTTGTATTTTATGTAAAAGCTCATGCTCAACCGCGGTAACAGCTCCAACCGTAGCGGCCCATTCTTTGTTTATATATATTTTTTGAGTTTTAGGATCTACATAAGCATCTACAAATTTAGGTATTCCTTCAGGAAGATCATCCATGTTTTCTATCACGGTTATATCTTCACCTAATATTTCTTGAGTTACTTTTTGAACGTTTTCAATAGATTTTTCAAGCGCAGGTAAGTTTTTAGCTTTATTTTCTGCAAGAATGTAAGGACCCATAATTTGGTATCTTTTATCTACATCTGCTCTTATTTGAACTTGTAAGTCTTTTATTAAAGCTGACTTAATATCCCGGGGCATAGTTCTGTTATTATTAATCTTTTCAATTTCTCTAAGATTTTCATATTCAGAAGCTTTAGAGTCCATTAATGCTTTCTTTTCAGCATCGGTCATATCGTCTAATCTGGATAGATCTGTTTTTAAAGCTTCCATGTTTTCCACAACAAGCCCTTGTATTTGGTTTTCAATTGATTTCCGTCCGGAGTCGTCTAAAACTGAGTTTTCTAATTCCGCAGATAATTTTTTAATAGTTCTAGTATTTTCCCCTATTATTTGAAAAGATTCTTTACTTCTAAAAGGTGCTGTTATTGCAGCTCCTATTGTCGGAAGTCTCATTGCTATTCCAGAAGTCCACAAAGTACTAAGAGCGGTTTCTTTTACGTTATCAAAAATGTTTACGCCTTCTTTTTTAAGAACATATTTGTCTACAATGTTACCTACTATATTGTCTGCAACTTCACTACCAACTTCTTCAGATTGATCTACGACCCATCGTGCGCCACCTTTAACTATATTGCCCATGGTTTCTTTAAATCCATTAGCAAAAAGCTTGTCAGCTCTAAAGTTAACTCCTAGCCTTCCTAACATTCCTTGGGTTATATATTCTGAAGCAACCGCAGAAGCGCCTGTTGTTGTAGCGGCTGTGTACATTTGAAATGGCGTATATTCCGCGCCATTAAAATCTATTTCATTTTGCATTTCCTTGAACTTGCTTCCAGCAGTAGATAATCCTATAAGTCCTAAACCAGCTCCGCCTGTCCCGTAAAGAGTTGCATATATAGGTATTTGTTGCCCAATAGTTCTACCAAACCATCTACCTTTTTCCATTAAACTATCAGAGTTATCCCAGTCTTTTCCCTCAGCCATTTCTTCGTCTATAGCTGTTGACACTGCATCTAATAAAGACTGCTGAACATCTGTAATTTTTCTGCTATCAAAAAGCCCGTCTTTTCCAAAAAGTGCTTCTCTCATGGTAGCGTCCATTGGTAGTCTTGACAAAGGATTTAATATTTTTGTTAAGCCATATCTTTCGGCTGCTTCAATCCCGTCTGATATTAAAGACGAGCCTACGCTTACCACAGAGCCTAATGCGCCAGTAACAGGGCTGTAATTTTTAGCAAGCATATTAGAATACAATCCTGCATTCTTTGATGTTGTTACTTTTTCCCCTAGTGTAGTAAGAGCATCATTTACTATGTCTACATTATGTTGTCTTTGCGTAGATAATTCTTTATATTTTTCTCTGGCTTCTGCAGAACTTTCTTCTGTAAGATATGTAGTTTCCTGTAAAGCTAGTCTTTGCGAATCTATTTTTAAAACGTCGTTTTGCCCTTGTTCTATAACTAAATAAGACTTAGCGGTATCATAAGCAAAGCCTTTAGCGGCAAGGTCAGCGTATACTTCTTCCTCTGTGTCTCCAAAAATATCTGCAATACTTTTAAATCCAGTTACTTTTTTAAATAAACTAAAAATAGGTACATCTGGATCAGTCAATAATGAATCTGAGTATTCTTCATAAGCATCTTTTCTAGCTTGCAATGAAAAAATATCTACATAAGCTGCTTCAACTGCCGGCCTAACCATTTCGTCAGTTACGTTTTTTACATTTACTTTGTTTTCTTTTGCATATTTAGCCTTCTCTGTTGCGTACAGATCTTGTTGTCTTACTAAATCTTTGTCCATAGGGTTAAGCATATCTCCTATAACTGTAGCTGCAAACCCAACTCCCATGTCTTGAGCAAGATTTGTTGAATATCCTACATTTTGTAATTTTTTACCTAATAGACTAAATCTTGAGGGCTCTTCTGCTTCTTGGATCATAGCTGCTTCGGACGCTTTTTGCTCGATATCAGCCATTTGTTCTTTAAGCCTTTTATCTATAATCCCCGCTGAAGTATTTATATACGCTTGATTTTCTGTTGAAAATCTATTTTCTAATTCAGACAATTCTTTTTCAAGATTTGTGTACTCAGGTGAAATTGTTGAAGTATCTTTTAATTTTTTTAAAATCTTTGCTTTTTCAACTTCGTAATTTCCAGACAAAGCCGCTTGTTTTGCAATTCTTTCTTTAACTTCAGGCGTTAATGCGTCATTATAAGCTGCTTCGGCTTCATTGAATTTTTTTTCACGTTCTGAAAGGTTCTTATTAGAATTTTCCAACGATTCATCTAAAATTTCTCTTTCAGTTTTAGGCTCTGTCAGATTTAATTCAAATCCACTTTTATTTGAAAAACCCTTAAGAGAAGCGTCTATTGGTATGTTAGCGTTAATAGAGCTGCTTATTTCGCCTTTTTCATTTTTTGCAAAAGCAAAAGGATCGTTTTGTCGTTTTTGTTGTTCCTTTTGTTGTTGTAGTTGTTTTTTATATTCTTTTAACTGTTGTTGTTGTTCTTGATTTAAATGACCTAATTCCCCTGCTATACTAAAAATAGCGCCTTGGTTATCTTCTTTTTTCCAGTTTTCTGTTCCTTCTTTCTTTTGATAATAATCTATGTTGCCTTCATCACTAACTTCCCATTTGTAATCATAAGTATTAGCGGTATGAGTATTACCCTTGTTTACTACAGAATTAAACTTAGCTTGTTGTTCATCAGTTACAGCTTTTTGTTCTTTAAATTCTGTAATTAATTTTTGTCGCTCGTTGTAATTATCTATAAACTCTTTACTTTCTGAAAATAACGACTCTCCATTTCCAGATTCTAAATTCTCCGACACTTCCGGGGTTGCTGTTGCAGTTGTGTCCTGTTCCGCAGCAGCATCTTTCTTTGCTTTTTTTGAATCGTTTATTTTTTTAGCAATTGCTTTTGTTTCTTCTGTTTTAAAAGAATCTAAATTAAAAGACAGATCTTCATTAAACTTAGGAATTTCTTCACTAGTGTCAACTTGATCTTCAATAATTAAATCCTCAACAATTGGCTCGCTAATGTCAGCGTCAACATCAGGAGTTGGATTATTTAATTTCCAGGCTGCAACTTTAGCGGTAATATCTGTTTCTCCCGCATCTTGAAGCGACTGTACGTAGTCTAATAATGTCATTTAATTTAATTTAAGTTGTTATCATCTAAAAATTTCTGAGCCTTTGCTTTTTTACCTTCTGCTAAATCGAACACTGCTGCATCTTCTTGAACAGTAGGCATTTGATTTGTAATAAATTGTTTTAAATAATTAGTCATAAAATATTGCTTGTATTTTTTTTCAAATAAAACTTTTTTATCTTGGGTTAATGGTAAATCTGTTTCGTAATTCCAGCTATTTTCTCCAGCGTTTGCATTTTGAACCATTTGATCATCTTCTTCCATGCTGGTGCCTTTAGATATAAAAACATTCCATGCAGCCATTGTGCTTTGCTCTGAGCTTAGCATACCCGCAACTTCCGCATTTACAAAAGGACTTACTCTTTTTTCTATTCTACTTAAATCGTACTTAAGTACATTCCTTCCTTTACCATTCCCAACGTCTATTATTTCGTAATCAAAAGATCCATCAGGGTTTTTTATTACATATTCGTCTAAAATTTTTGCATTCGCTTTTAGCTCATTGTTTTCTCCAATCATTTCTTGGGAGAATACTCCTACTTCTGTTAGTAAGCGAAGCATATCAGCATTTATATCAGGAGTAATTGAAACTATAGATTGTCCTGAATCTATTAATCCTCTTAACGCTAAATTGTTTATCACTAAAGGCTGCTCAAAAGCAGGACCGCTAAATACAATTTTTTGCCCACCGCCTTCTATAAGAGCTAATGCTACGTAATACCCGTCTGTAATAGAAAACCCCGGTCGCTTGTTTAATATGCAATTAGCTACAGTGTAATCAGAATTATTATTTGGATCAAAATTAGGCTCATCTGTTAACATTAAATTAGAAGCTAAATCTGACATGAAATCTAAAGATTCTTGGGGAGCGTTTTGCATTTGTAATAAAGCTTTGGACTCTAGCTCGCAATGAGGGCTTTGACAAGTTTTATTTTCAATTGTTTTTTTCAAAGAAGCATATACAGCCCCGCTATTTGCGTAAGTTTTATTAAACAAACCAAAATCAGTATTTACAGGAGTGGCAAGATAGCTTGCGTTGTGAGCCAACGTGCTACTTTGAACCATTTGCTTAATAAGTAAATTTATTGTTATATTTTTATTCTCCATTTTTATACTTGTTTAAATTCTATGTCAAGCTTAGAATAATCTACTCTATCAAAACCATCAGCATGCTTTATTACTGCGCTTTGAGGTATCTCATCAGACATCACCCCTTGAAATACTCCTTCGCCAAAGTCTTTATTTTTATATTCAAAAGTATAAATGTTTAAACCAGATGGAGACAAGCCTATTTTTTTAATATTATTTTTTGCTCTTCTATCAGACATAGATCCTAACATGTCTCCCACTGATGACATTGTTCCCATTATAGCAGCATTACTATCAGCGGTGGCTTGGGCGTTTTGCCCCATTGCTTGATCTAAAAGCGAAGCTGTTCTATCCATTTCCGCAACTTCCCTAGTTTCTGTTTTATTAAACACAAACCCTTTTCCTGCGGCTATTGCGTTTTGCTCTCTTGCGCCTTCACTAATTTGTATTCTTTGTGTTCTATCTTTTTCAGCCATAAAACGAGCTTGAGCACTTTGTTCTCCTTGCGCTCTAGCTTTTTCATTAGCAGCTTCTTGAGTTTCAATACTAGCTGCAACACCTTTTTTAGATCGTAAAGCGGCTTGCGCTAAAGCGGTTGCCCCACCTGCACTTGCTCCAGTTGCTCTAAGAGTATCTAAAGTGTTAGCTAAAGATATATCAGCTTCTTCTATTTGTATTTCAGCAGCGTTGGTTGCAACTCCTAAATTAGCAAAAGGATTGCTTACCATACCAGATAAATCTTGCGCTAAATGAGCTAAGCTTTTAGTTTCTGCGTAAGGATTAATTACATCTTGCCTGTTTTCAACCAAATTATCTAATTTGTTTTGAAGCATTCTAGCTCTCTGTGCTGCTTTTTTTGCTGCTTTCTTTGCTGATGCCGATCCGAAAATCCCCGCACCCACATTTAGTAGCATTCCACCTGCCATTACATAACTCATATTTTTAATTTTTTAATTTCAGCTAATTGAAGATTATACTCTTCGTAGGTATTAACTACGTTTTGTTCCTCTAGCTTAGTTATATCTTTTTCATTAGTTGGATTAGAAAAAACATTTGTAAAAACGCAATCGCTAATTGCATATACAGCTCTTTTAATACCAGGTTTAGATATTATTGTTTGTGGAGCTTTTACAATCTTTCGCCCGCTTTCTTCGTCTACTATTATCATCTCGCCCTTTAAAAGAAAACTAACATGTTCATGTAAATGTATTTTGCCTATTGCAAAAATTCCTTTTGGTATAGTTATTTCTCTTATGTGCATCCCGTCTGCAAAGCTATTTACAACAGGACAATTATCTGTGTCGTTAAAAAAAACTTTATCTTCAGGCAATGACATTATAGCATCTTGAAAATCTAGTATTTTATTTCTTAATTTTTTTACTATTTTATCCATTATATTTAATATCCGTTAGCTGGTGTAAAATCTGACTGAACAGTAAACAATTCTTTTAACCCACCAAGATCGGTTAAATTATCAGTTTTAATTTCAACCTCGGCGTAATATCCTTTAATACCTAGCTGGGATTGTCCTATTATAACTTGACCAGGTATATTTT
>Ga0115005_10002929_pt1 | contig 13573 bp, 11 predicted proteins | sample ArcOceMetagenome_FD_87163 | JGI IMG/M metagenome (GOLD analysis project Ga0115005, IMG submission 87163) | Marine eukaryotic phytoplankton communities from Arctic Ocean - Arctic Ocean - Greenland ARC118M Metagenome | ecosystem: Environmental > Aquatic > Marine > Oceanic | place: Arctic Ocean... | reverse complement strand
TCAGCCATTTCCTTCAGCTGAGGAACATTTGAAAGGTTTTTAAGCAAAGGCACTAACTCACCTTTATCATAAAAACTTAACGGTATCTCTTCGTGCTCAGTACGAGGGTAGGAAATCCAACCTTGTTCGTACAAATCCTCAACAATCATTTGAAGACCTTCTGAATCTAGGTTTGGAAATTTCTTACTAATTTCACGTTGCGCGGACATCAATGAAAACGCTTTAGGTGGATGCTTTTCCTTTTTTCGACTAGAGAAGCTTTCAATAACAAATTCATCAGACGCCATTAAACGTTCTTTAAAGTTATTCACCTTATCCCGATCAATGAAAAGCGGACGATCCAAGGGGGCTTCCTTTCCGTCTTCAACAACTACTTTTGACGGCTCCCAGTGAACACCATCAGGTTCTGAATCAATAATTGAACGTGTGACCTCAGGGTAGTAATTTGCATCAATGTTGATGGTGGTAAATATACCTTTGATTTTAAAGTGATCGACTGACACAAACGTTCTAATTTCTTCGTCACGGTCGTGAACCATTCGCACCACAGGCAGCTGAACGCGACCTACGGATACAACGCGAGACCGAGCATCCTCTCCACGCCCCAGGTTACCTCCTAATGCACTGTATGAGGCGTAATAGGTGTAAGCCCGCACTAGGAACTGGTAAAACCAATCGCTTCTTCCACGAGCTTCTGAGGCTCTCGACCAGCTCTTTGTACGGCTAGCAGGGTAAAGTTTCTTCATGGCAGTGCGATAAGAATCAAGATCGGTACCACCAGAGAACCAAGCGCGACGAACATCGCCGCTGTAACCCAGCTGTTGAACCACTTCCCAGCCAATAGCCTCACCTTCTCTATCAGCATCAGTAGCAATAATAACCTCGGTAGCTCTACCAATATGCTTGCCAATCGTTTTAATGTAATCTGAAATTTGTGACCCTTTGAACTCAGGATTATCTTTCACAGCTTTCATTTTGAATTCCATTGGAACGGGTGTCAGTGTTTTTGGATCATTCCAAGTGATGTCTGGTTTAGCCTCTTGCGGCTCCAAAAGTCTATACAAATGACCACGGCAGGCAACTATAGCTGCAATTTCACCTTCAAATTTACCTGTCCAAGACATGCCACTCTTACTGAATCCACCAAGGGCCTCTGCGACTTGCCTAGCTTGATCAGGTTTTTCACAAATAATTAATTTCATATTGATTCTTCCATATTGTATTTCATCTACTTTATTACAAAGAACATCTATTTGTCAATATTTTAACCCTTTTTTGATCGCAAATATTCGCTTATGTTAATTCTATATCGATTTAAAAACCTTTTTAAATAGGTAGCGTGTATGGATGGCGTCTTTGAGTGATAATTGCCAACCCCCTTCAGTAGATTATTATTAGCATTTTTGATGGATTCAGACAAAAACCAGACACCAACGTAAATATTTACGCAGGGTTTTAAGATTAAATCAAGATAGGTTGTATTAGGAAAACGTTTTTTTATTTTATTGAAGTTAACGGTGTTTAATTGCATTACACCGAGATCATATGTCCCATTGGTGTTTTTTCGAACAGTGCCAATTTTACCACCCTCAATATCAACTACAGTTTGTATAATAAAGGGACTTATTTCATAGTGCTTAGCAGCCCTTTGTACACATTGAGACATCACTGTTTTAGGAACATCGTATTCCTTTAAATCAGGCAGATCAAGCAAAACTACCTCCTATAGGATTCATATATTTCAATGCCATAAATGGCCAATAAAAGCTTCTTCTTAAGCCTGTACTCTGGTGTTTTAACGCCTTTGGCATCCTCAGTTATTTCATTGCTTTCACGGTCATAGTAAACAAAATCAGCAATGTAATTTGAAACAAGGGCGCCATTCACTTTTAGTGGGTATTTAACCTGAAGATTCAACTGGCTAATTAACCCAGCCTTTTCCATTATTTTTAGCTCAGAGTACCTATCTGCTTCCCAAGTTGAATGAAAAGTAATGCCATCGACTTTTTTTCTTTTTGCGCCATATTTATTTTTTTTCTTTTTAGACGACTGAATTAAGGCGTGGTATTCGTCTTTAGATATGGAGTTAACACATGGGGTTTTCGATGTTTTAACTTTGTTATATCCTATTGATTTTAGATTTTCTTCTGTTTTCATAGACCTTTACTTGCTTTTCGTAGTTATCATTTTATGCTATAATAATAAGATTAAATAATCCATTTAAATATTTTTTCAATTATTTAGGCCAAAAAATGTCGGAAGAACAAGTAATTTCAAATAATGAGCAAGATTTTTATGAAGAGCTTGCCTCGGATGTAAAGGAAAAATGGACAGTCTTCGACGACCGCATTGCAAATGCGCAAGCCTATAGTCCACACGCCCCTTTAGGGCAAATTGATGATGATTTCCTTGATGACTTTGCCAATGAATTAATGTCTCGAGACGAAGCTACCGAAGAACAAAAAAAAATGCTTTTCAAGCCCAGCCTTTCTGCAGTTAAGAAAAGCACTAGTGAAGAAGAACGAGAGGAAGTTGTTCAAAAAATAGTGGAAAAGCTAACGCCTGAACAGAAAGTAGCGGCACTAAAAACAGAGGGACCTGTACTAGTAATTGCAGGTGCTGGTGCGGGTAAAACAAATACATTAATTCACCGTGTAGCAGTGCTAATGGCTAAGGGCGTAGAGCCTGCAAATATTATGGTGGTAACCTTTACCAATAAAGCAGCAGGTGAAATAAAAGAACGGCTCATTAACATGCCTGCAATTGGAGATCTGGGTGAATCAGTAACGGCTGGTACATTTCATAGTGTCGTGTTTAAAAACATGATAAAAGCTAATATGGGGTCTCAATACCTTGAATCCATTGGCATTAACACTGATCAGTTATCAATGCTCACTGATGATGAAAGTAAGCGATACTTTAAGCAAGCAATGAAGGAAGTTGATCCAGAAACGCTTCGTATTATCGAGGAAAATCAGGGTGAAGAAGGGAATACAAAATCCAAATGGGAAGCAAAAGATTTTCTTTCTGATTTATCTAAAATACGAGCGGAAGGACTTGATTACAAAGACTTTAGGCGTACATTAAATCCTACGGCTAAAGATTTCGTAAAAATGACTGTGCTAGGTAATATTTGGGAAAAATACACTCAAACTTGTCGTGATAAAAGCGGTATCGATTATGATGACGTTTTGGTTGTCGCCAAAAATATGTTGATCGCTGAACCCTATTTTGCAAAAGAGCTAGCAAGGCAGTATAGGTACGTCCACCTGGACGAGTACCAGGATACAAACCAAGTTCAAATGGAAATATTCGATCGCATTGTTCAATACCATCCCAATCAGGCGAATATACTTTGTGTAGGTGATGAAAAGCAATCCATATATGCCTTCCGTGGCAGTAAAGTAGAAATTATATTAAGCATGAAGGATCGATACCCTGACATTAAAATGGTTGAAATCAAAGGTAACTTTAGAAGCTCTCGTCAGAATATTGAAATGTTCAACTTTGTGGCCAGCACAATGACGGAGAAGTTATCAGATGGTCAACTAAAACCCATGATAGAACACAAAGAAATTGCCCCAGTAATTGCTGAATTCAAGAATGAAAAAGAAGAAGCTTTTGCAATCTGTTCCTCCATAAAGAGAGATCTTGCAAAAGGTGCTAATCCTGGAGATTACGCCGTCCTTTATCGAAACAGATACCTAAAAGAAGAATTAGAAAAGCAGCTTGCATCAAATAACATTGAGTACAATCTTCTTGGGGATACATCGCTTTATAAGCGTAAAGAAGTAAAAAATGCGGTAGCAATGATTAAATTCTTTGTTCAGACCTGGAATAATACCGCTGGTGAAGAGCTAATTAACGCCTCAAGGCTTAAGCTGACTAGTGAAAACGCCTCTAAGAAGATGGATAAGAACGGCATAGTGAACATATTGGATTTGCTAAAGCACGTATCCAGTGAACGCCTCACGCTGAAAAAGAAAAATGAAGATCTACCACCCTTAACTAAGCTTGCAGAAGAAGCGGGCCCCATAGTGGAGATGATTAAAATAATTAACTCGGCAATATTGGAGCGTGATGACCCAAGATTGATAAAGCGCTACATAACACAGTTCTGGAACGTGTATTTGCGCCCAAAAATAAAAAAAGAAACCATCACAGCTAATGCCAGTGTAGATGATCCCGTTACTGAAAATGTGGCATTCATTATTGATCGCTTTATTGATGATTTAATCGATAAAAAGGACCCTGATGAAATCATCGATGATATTACATTAATGTTTGATCGACACGAGGAAGAAGGTGACCGTAAAGTGCAACTAATGACGATGCATGCCTCAAAAGGCTTAGAGTTTAAAAACGTGTTTTTAATTGGCATGGAGGATGGTCCTGATGCAGACACTAAATACGCTTTGAATCCAAAAGACCGTCACGAAGAACACCGACTGGCTTACGTTGCTATGACAAGAGCCATCGAGAAACTTGTTATGACATATGCTAAGCAACGTGTGGTATTCGGAAAACTACAAGAGCGAAATCCTCATTTTATTGTTGAAGAATTAAAAGACTTAAATAATCGAAAAATACACAAACCTACTCCACAATTAAAAAAAGATAATGACTATAAAAGTGGGCAATATAATAAATACAAAAGATAAATGTATTGACAAAAGGAAAAAAAAGGTATATTATGCATATAAATTATAGGAGATTTATATGTCTAACCAAAAACCTGTGCTCAGTGAAGAGGAAGCCATCCGACTTCATCAAAAGCTAGTCGGTCGAAATAAGGAAATTAATGATAAATTGATTCGCCTTGAAGAAGAGCTTAAGTCCCATCAGCGTGACTTCCAAAAGGAATGCAAAAAAGCTGAAGAGCTTATTGGCACTTCTGATATTGATGAGTGCCGTCGCATTTATTCGGAAAAGCGCAAAGAAAACTCTGACACTCTTTACGAGCTAATGGACGTCTACGATGATATTGAAGCAGTCCTGGCCAATATCGATGAAGCTCGCGGAAATATGGAAGAATAACGTGCCTGAAAATGATTTTTCTCAATTATTTAATAACACCTTAAAACGTAGAGACGCCCTTTATTCCAAGTTAAATGGTTTATACGGGGTTAGGTCTGACCGTGTCACGGAAAAGACAAAACTGTTGGAATCAATGTCTTTTTCCAAGGCTTATTTAGATAAAAAAGAAGAATTAAACACCATGCTTACAGCTCTTCAAGAGAAAATGCAGAGAAAAGCAAAAGGGTTTTTTGAAGATTTATTAACCGAACTGGTGACTGAAGTTTTACCAAATGAAAGTGGTAAAATAATCCTTGATCTCTCCGTTAAAAACAATAAGACCTCTTTAGATGTTCTTATTGAGAAGGATGGAAAAAAAGAGAGCGTTTTTATTGATAACGGTGGCGCACTAACTAACGTAATCTCAATGGGTTTGCGATTTATCGTTTTAAGTCGATCAGCTAATCGTCGTTTCCTTGTTTTTGATGAAGCAGATGCATGGATAAAGCCAGATAACATTCCCTTATTTGTTAAAGTGATTGAAGAGCTTTCGGTTAAGTTAGGTATTCAAGTCGTTATTATTTCTCACCATGACATAGAAAAGTTTAAGGGTGATGCTCGCATTATCAAACTTGAGCGCAACAGCGCTGCGAATATTATTTCCTCAATTGAAGCGTCAGGCAACGAAAAAACTAACATTGGAGCATTCAAGTCCATTCGGCTGAGAGGTTACAAATCCCACACCAATACACTCCTAGAGCTGCATCCTTTTGTCACAGTTATATATGGGGATAACAACATCGGTAAATCGCACATTAGTAGAGCTTTTAATAGCATCCGCAATAGCGATACAGTCGAAAACAATATCAACCATAAGGCTAAGTTTTGTCGTGTAGAAATCGTTCTAGAAGACGGCAACACACTGTACTGGGAATATCATCGATCCAGTAAACGTAGAACCAGGTATAAGGTCATCTCCAAAGAAGGAGTTGATATTGAATACAGTGATGCGGGTGGTAAATCTCCCGTGTGGATTGATGACTTTTTATTTATGGACCCTATCAATGGCTTAGATGTTCACATAGTGGACCAAAAGTATCCCGTATATTTAATCGGGGATAATATTAGTTCCTTTCAGCGGGCTGAAATGTTGTCTTTAGGATCGGACAACGAAAACGTAAAGTTCATGATCAAGCATCACAGTGACCTAATAAAAGAACATCAATCTAGCGTTCGGTCAGCAAAAAAGAGATTAAATTACATTGAGCGGGATCTAAAGGTTATTCGAAACCTGGAAGCAGCTGATCCTTTTATTAAAAAAGCAGAAAAGCTATCAGTTGAATTAGTCGATAATGAAAAAACCCTACAACAGATTAGCGTGATTAATAAATGCTTAAAGACGTCTAAACAAAAGAAAGATGAACTACTTCCTGTTGCGGGAATTAAAAATGACCTTATTTCTCCAGACATCATAAATATTAACTTAGTAAGTGATATAAAAAATTGCCTAAGTGTACTTGTTAATTCTAAAAAAGGGATTGAGTCAATTGAGTTACTTGAAGAAAAAAAGGTTAAGCCTGTCCTTGATCTATTTGATTTAGTGACTCTAAGAAACTCCTCTATGGCACTGTTAAAGTTAAAAGCGAGCATTGACTCTATTAGCAAAATAAAAGACTTAACTGATGTGCCAAAGGTAGTGCCCCTTAATGATATTACGTCTATCAGGAAGACTTCAATGGCCATTTCGGTACTGGATAAAAAAATATACGTGTTTAAAGCCTTACCAAAAAAAGTGCCCAACACAAAAGAATTAATTCATATTAGCCGAATAAACGAACAAACGAAAATTGTAAAAAAGGCAAGTTTAAATATTGATATTACTAAGCAAAAGCTAGACGATTCAAAAGTAGAATTAAACAGTATTAAAAGAGAAGAATCCGACTTTCTTGATAATATTGGTCACAAATGCCCGATTTGTAAGCAAGATATTAACCACGTGGAAAGGAATTAATCGATATGATGAAGGGATATCTATTTGTTAAAGGCCTACTTTTGGGTAGAAAAAAACCTGGCAAGAGGGCTGGAACAGAAACTGAATTTATGAACTCTATTTTAGCTAAGGTGAATGAAGCCATTAAAATAGCCCATGAAAATGATCTGGAACTGGTTTTTTATGGGGGTTTTGTTGATAACCCAAGGGACATGAAGCTAACACTCCCTGTGATTAATATTCTAAATAAATGCATCTCTTCACACATTCTCTTAAATGAAAAGGAAAAACAAAGCTTAAACAAAGAAGATAAAACCATTTTTGGGGTTATTCGTGCCTTAAAGCTAGCCAATATTGTATCTGAAACAGGCAGCCTTAGAGACTCTATGTGTTTTTCAAATTCTTTATTTTATGTCGAACCAAAGGGTCGTATGCCTGGTGCAATTGAAAGCAACAATGGTTCAGATAGTGTTGTTTTGGTTTCAGGTGGCGACATTGATAGCTACAAAGAGATTAAAGGGTGCAGCAAGGCACTATCAAGCTCTTCAGAGATGTTTGTTAAGCGCAGGGGTAACACGAGATGGATATCGCAAGAGGCTCTTGTGAGAAGATCTGGAGGTATTGATGGGATGCCTTCTGTTTTTTTAGTTTCATCAAACGAAGCGCACTCAGTTTCAATCACTTGTGAAGATAGCGTGTTTTTGGATGACGAAAATGAAGTGCACAGCCTTAGCGAGTTGATGGAAGAGAGTGCTTTTGTTGAAAAACTAAAAGAAGGTCAAAGTGATATAGCGTCTATCTCTGAAACTGATTTAGTGACCGAAGTGGATAACATGATGGTTGATGAAAAATACAGCAAACCCTCGAGAGAGATTCTTTACCGTATTTTCAAAGACACATTACACTCTGAATTGAGCGATTTTATGGAATAGGCCTTAATCCCCTCATGGTGGGGGATTAGTCAATTTAAGTTAGCCTCAGTAAGGCGGTGGAAGCATATTGATGCTTTCTTCAAGATTTTTTGGGGCACTTTCATTGTGTGTTGGACTATCTTTATTTAGTTTTGGAAGGATTTTTCCAGAGATTAATGAACTGAGTTTACTGATAGCACTAGCCATAATATGACTAATTTTTTTCATCGTTTCTTTGAAATTGGCAGCAAACTCTTTGCCTAGTTCTTTAACGTCAGAGTTAGTGTGATTTTCCATTTTGGTCTCTAAAGAGCCCTGCTCTTCAAAAATCTTCTTTAACCGAAGCTCAACCGCCACCTTGGCTGGATCATTATTATCCATTTGTTCGCTATGAACAACACAATCCTTAATTCCTTTATTGATCGCATAAAGGTCAAAGGTTTTCATATCACTTTTGTATTTTTTACTTTTTTCGCTATCTGGATCTTTTTCAATATAATCTAAATGCTCGTTAACCTTTTTAATGTTGTTTTCAACGTCATTAAAATCTTTGGACATTTGTTTGGCCATAAACTTAGGTTTAATATTATTGTGCTTATTGATTACACTTTGCTTCAAGGTGTTATGTAACCAATTTTCCGCACCCATTAGCCATTTAGTAAAATTGTTATTAGGCATTTGCCATTGCCCATCTCTTAAAAGGCCTCTTTCTCTAAGCTCATCTTGGATCAATTCTTTTCTTTTTGAATCGTCCACTCTCTTAAGTGTATTATGATAGTGGGAGTAGGCACCTACGAGGTCTCGTTCTCCAGGTTCACTAGAAGCCTGGATTGCTGTTTCTGGGTATTTAGAATCGTTTTGGGCTTTAAATTCTTTTGGTAATGCATCCCTTAATTCAGACATTTTTTGGTCACTGCAATCTCTAATCATACTTAGGTTAAAGTGGCTGAGATCATAGTTTTCATTACCGTCGATCGGTTTGATAAATACATCTTCAAACAATAAATACCTATTCTTATCCGATAATATTTTTTCAATTTCAACTCCAGTCACGTAAGGGTCTCCATCGTCAGCCCTAGAATTAAAAATTTCTTCTAGAGTTTTAAATTCAGCTCCAATGGGAGTTAAATTAATCAGGTTTATTTGACTTAAATTACTAACTTTTTCAATATTAGAATTTGACTCATTATAAATAGACTTAATTTCTTCAAGTGAAATTGTGCTGTCTGAATTATCCCTCAGCATCGTTTGAAGACGCACAGTTAGCGTGGAATCATCATTAGGATTTAGTGCCACAATTTCTGATAATACGTCATGAGCACTTATTTTGTGGTCTTCTTTATTAAAAAGATAATCACCGTAGCGGATAAGAATAGAATTAGCTATTTTCGTCTCTTCACTTATTTCGACACCACTTTCTTGATCGATCATTTTAAAACCTTATTATTATTATTATTAATAACCATTATATCATATACGTCATTATTTTTTTAATTTAGTAATTATTTATTTTTTTAGCAAGCGTCATGGTGAGTATGTATTGCTGTCTTATTGAATTTCTTAACGTTCTGTAATCATTTAATAGCTTAAGTCTCATTAGGTCTGCCATTATTTTTTCTGTCGCTTGAACGGTTTCATCATTGGCCTCGTTGATGAATTTTGACAACGATTCGGCATCGCCATAGGTCCCTATTTTTTTATCAATAATTTCATCAAGACTATGAGAAGGTGACTTTACATTATCAGGATCAGCTGAAATTCGGTCGGCCATAAGCGATAACAGGCCTGATTTTGCGGTTTCGTTATAGGTCATTTGCTTTAAAAGAGCGATTTTTTTGACCCTACTGCCATCACCAACTTCCAAGCTTAAATTTGGCATAGGTGTTGGAATAACTAAATCAATGGAATCTTTTGACGTTGAAATTTCAGCTAAAGTCATTGTTTTGCTTCTTTCGGTTAAATTTCTAAGCCCTAAAGTCGTCACGCCGAATGAATCGTTTTTCTTAACTAAAGCAGGGTCACTAATGCTTTCATCGATTTCCCCATAAACATTAACGTAGTCAACCTTATCGTCACTTATTTTTTCTAAAATATCAAACTGAGTTTTGACGGAATAATGATTTTCTATACCAAAAAACTTCCCAGGATTAACTTTCATTTCATCAACTTCTTTTTTAGTAAAAGTGTCCCTTTCACTATGAAAAGCTTCCAACATATTGCTTACAAAAGCTTGGTCAGAAATTTCTTTAGGCTCTCCATTTTCATCTGTTTTGCTAGACACATTCAAGCCAAAAACAAGTACACCATTACCCGTTGTTTTTGTTTTATACGTTGTTAATGCCGTTTCCATGACAACATTTTCAACGCATTCGTTTTTCGCCATTTCCACATAAGCTGAGACAAAGCCACAAGCCCCTTCTGGTGCCTTTATGTCTTTCAATAATTCACTGTTGTACATTGTGCGTCTTAGCTCCGCATCTCTTGCATTAAGGGCCCTAGACTCTTCAGTCTTATATTCTTCCCTTTCTAATTCACGATCGATATCAGATGACATCTTTTCGTATATACCAATGACATTCTCATTTTTCATGATTTCTTTTTTAATCATGCCTTTTACCATTTGTTGACCTTTTTTCCAGTCCTTACCCGTAAACCCAGCTTGAGAAGGCATGGAAATAATAAGCCCCAAAGCGATCAAACCTATTGAAAATTTTGTACTCATAATTTAATTACTCACTTTAAATAGTGCTTCTGAAACACCCCATAGAAATGATGCTTCCTTTTTTGTTTTTTCTTTTACTCTATTAAAATCAAGGCTGACTAGAGGTACGTATATCTCATCTTTAACCAGCTCCCTAAAAGCAGCCAATGGCATTGGCTTGGCGCCGTCATTTTCAGCCCAATGGTTAAACTCATCTTCTGTCATATTGTCACATGCCGACATGTATTTATTTGATGTTGATACCCAGGCGTTTGTAATAATCTCTAGATGATCACTTAATTCACTACTTAGTTTCCTAAGGATGACATCGCTAATGACATTATCGTCATTTTCGAAGCATGAAAAGTACGTTTTTGTGATTTCTTTTTTAAGCCAATTAATGTTTTGAGTATCATGTGAGGCGTACCCCATGTCCATGCTTTCAATAACAGTGGTTAATTGTTTGGCCTTATCCCATAAAAGTGATTCTGTTAAGAGTGGGGAATCATTTAAATTGGAATAACTCTCTTTGATTAATTCCTCAATGTATATCTCACTAGTCATGCTAACAAATGATGAAATTAAAGAGTATTTTTCATTTTCTTGGAGTCTACAAGTCCATGGGTTAACCATTTCTGCAGCCATTGATAAGAGATCTTTTATTATTAGTGATAAAGCAGGTAGTGATGCTTCATTCACATTTAGTTCATTAAACGTTTTTTTAATTTTATAAGCTGACTCAGTTAATGAAAGCTTTACATCATACGAGCCACTAGTGTTTGAATACTCCATAATGCCGACTGAATCGCTAGTGCTTTCAAGCTCTTTGACACATTCAATTAACGTATTTTTGTCTTTTTTAAAATCATGTGTATCATTCCGCATTCTAGACACAAAAGTAAATGACGCTTTTTTAAGCTCAGCTATGGTGAGTATGTCAGATGCATTATTTTCATCCACTTTTAACTCACTTTTTAAAATTTCAAACAATTCATTAACATCGTTAATATAGGATTTAATGAGCTCAGGGTTCTCTCTAAAGTCACCCAAGGCTTTTCTTAACGAGTTTGCATTAGTGATCGAGGATATCACTTGTGAAGCTTCTCTTTTATTTAGTGCTAGATTGCCCATGACTACATGATGTCCAGGCTACTGTCATTGGTGGGTGAAGGCGCCAATTCGCTCTCGATCGATGCGCCCCAACCTGAAAGACAGATTGACAGCATCGTGGCTTTAATTGATTTTTCGTTTTTAAAAGGCAAAATACTGCCATTATTTAAGTTATTTATTTCGTTATTTTCACCATACATAGAGACTTTAGCAGATTTAATCTCATACTCTTCGCCAACAGCGTACAAGCCTTCAATAACGGCATTTCTTACGTAAAGATAACTTTCAAGAAAGTTGTGTTCGCCAATGGTAAACGCATCATAAGTTGTTATGGCGCTGGTCATGTCTCTGAAATTATCAATTTCATTAATATTTTTTGATTCAATAGGCATGATGCCACCTACAACATCATAATCAACCTTGTAGTAGACATCCCACATTCTTTTACCAGAAAGGTGCACAGATATTTCATCAGATTTTAACATTAATAGGCCAAGCCAAGCCTCTACATCGATCATCTGAGATATATTTATACGGGAACTAAACCCATTTATAGGTAAATCATCCATTTCTTCATTAATTAACATTCTTTTAAATAGATTAATTGCATACGGGATATTATTATCGACCATTACTGTAGACCTTTTTATTTATTTACTTATAATTTTAATATATATTGTATTAAAATACAAAAAAAGAGTTCACGAATGAAAACCTTATCAGATTTTTTTGAATCAAACAAAAATAATGGCCCAGCAGCCCTAGTTATGCGCCTATCTCCTCATATCGTTAATTTTAGAGAAGGCTTTATCGGCAAGCTAAGGCGCACCCTGGTTATGACACACGGCTTTTCTTCAGCATTCGGATTTGATGTAGACGAAGTATTAAAAAAACCTATTATTGGAGTTTACCCTGAGTATTACGGACTCTTTTTATCCCTCAGAATGAAAAATGTTGTTTTAATAGAAGGAAAATCTGGCATCTATTTGACGTTTAAAATGCATAAAGATGTGAGTGACGACATATTAGCCCTCAAATTAAATACAACAAAAATTAAAAATGAAATCATAAAGAAAACAGGCCTTGTCCATTTCGCCCTAATGGACCAAGAAGGTAATTACCAAACCCTAAACAGCTCAAACAGCTTTACTCTTCCAGTCATAACAGAATCTTCATTAATTTGGGAAAAATAGCTATTTTCCTTGAATTTATAGGTATTTTTGTACTATATTAACATGACCGAAAGAGAGGTTGTGAATGGCTTATACACACGAACAAATTGATGTCATAAAACATCCTGAAGGGCATGCAGTCGTATCGGCTGTTGCTGGATCAGGAAAAACATCCACCATGATTGGGCGACTTATTTATTTAATGAGTGAGCACGTTCGTTCAGAAGATATTTTAGTGTTGATGTTTAACAGTAAAGCCCAAAAAGACTTTGAATCTCGCTTAAAAAAGCAATGCAAAGAGCTGCGTAAAGCGTATAACGAAGATATCTACAAAGCTTGCGAGGTTAAAACATTTCATGGATTCTGCAACCAACTCACAACAGAGCTTTCTTCAATCGGTGTGATGAAAACCGCCCGTTTAATGCATCGCCCCTGGGAAGTAGAAAACAAGGCACGACTATCCTTACGAGAAGCAATTTCACATAGCCGAACTAAAATCCCCGTTTCTAATGAAGTGGTAGAGGATTTTGTATCATTTATCGATTTAGTGAAGTCCGACATAAAGAGTCCCGATGATAAATTTGAAGAATTAAATTACAAAGAAGATTATCGCGTATTCATCCAGGGATTTAAGAACTTTGAAATAAAAAGAAGGAAAGAAGGGTTCAGAACC
>Ga0115005_10002928_pt1 | contig 13583 bp, 7 predicted proteins | sample ArcOceMetagenome_FD_87163 | JGI IMG/M metagenome (GOLD analysis project Ga0115005, IMG submission 87163) | Marine eukaryotic phytoplankton communities from Arctic Ocean - Arctic Ocean - Greenland ARC118M Metagenome | ecosystem: Environmental > Aquatic > Marine > Oceanic | place: Arctic Ocean... | reverse complement strand
TGCACCAATTAGTGGAACATAGGAGATATAAATGAGTTGTGGTAATAATAAAGCCTTAGATGATTTAAAGGCTAAACAGGCTGAATTAGATGGTCTCTTAGCTGGAGGTAAAGATCAGCTGGCTGCTATGCAATCTAAATTGACTGCTATGAAAGCTGACTTAGATACATTTAAACCTACTCTTCCAGCTGTTGAAAGTCTTCAAGATAAGATAAACGAATTGGCTGGTACTACTAATCCTATTGATGTGACGAGTAAGATTGCTGAACTTAAAGCAAAGTTTGGAGCTGCTGTTCCTGAACTAGATAGTATATTAGGTAACCTTGGATTAGACGAAACTAGTTTAGTCGCTAAATTAGGACTACCAGCTGGGACTACTTCTGATTCTTTAATAACTTCAGCTAAATCTGATATATGCGCATTAGTTCCTAATATGGAACTTAAAGATGATGGTACAGTAAAAGAAGAACCAAGTGAACCTAAGGTACCTGAAGAACCTCCTGTTGCTCCTGAACTTACTGCCGTAATAGTTAAAGACTTAGAAGAATTAAATAGAAAATTGTTATCTCAATCTATGAGAAATAGCCGTAAGTCAATCCAATCATCAACCAAATTCGCATTTAGCAGATTTATATCAAAGAAAAAGAATAAACTTTTTTATGATAGTACATGGGAAGAACTTTTTGTTGAAGTTATAGAAGCTGCAGGTGAAGACTATAACACGTATAAGAGCCATAGTAGAACAAAAGAAGAACTAAGGCTTGCTCAAAAAATTCTTAGTTCTAAATATCCAGATGCGACATGGGATTTTATAAAAGAAGGTCAGATATGTCAGAAAACTTATAATCTGGTTAAAGCAAATAATTCTAAATTTAGTCAGGCGTCAGATTTTACAACATCATGTAATCAATATCTTGTAAGACGAAAAGCTAGTCTAGCTACTAAAGAGGTATAAATAGTTATATGTCTACTACAAATTTATCAGATCAGTCATCTCAAGTACTTGAACCAAGTGGAGTTATTGGCGATCTTAAGCGATTGCAGTCAGCTTCGCGGCTGAAGCCTTGGACTGATCTCGATCTTAACTTAACTCTTCATCCAATACGTAATGATATTATACCATTAAAGGATGATAGAGCTATTAAATACGCAGTACGTAATTTACTCTTAACTAATTTTTATGAGAAACCATTTGCTCTTGGACTTGGTGCTAATATGAGAGCTCTTCTCTTTGAACCGGCAGATGAAATTACAAAACAAGCTTTAAGAGAAAATATAGCAAGAGCAATAGTAGATGGCGAACAACGAGTAGAACTTATATTTATTAATATTGTGGATGAAGTAGACAATAATTCATATAGAGTTCTAGTTAAATTTAGAATTAAAGAATACGATACTCAAGAAACTGTAGAGATCGTTTTAAAACGTTTAAGGTAATTAAGATATGGCAACTAATTTAAATGTAACCGAACTTGATTTCGATCAGATTAAAAAGAATCTTAAGAACTATTTAAAGACTCAATCAGCCTTTAATAGTCATGATTTTGAAGGATCCGGTCTATCATCTCTTTTAGATGTGCTTGCTTATAACACGCATTATAATGCTATGACCGCTCACTTTGCTTTAAACGAAGCATTCTTAGATTCAGCTCAGATACGTGGTAACATTGTTACTCGCGCTAAGCTCTTAGGTTACATACCCCGTTCAGTTCTAGCACCTCGAGCTACTATTACAATTACAGTAGACGTCTCTACAGAGTCTGGCGTTATTCCATCTACACTAACTCTTCCTCGTGGCGCTAAGCTGACTACTCAAGTTGACGGAAGAAACTATAGATATGTAGTCCTTAATGAACAAGCTGCTGTTATTTCTGGAGATGGTAATACATTTACTTTTGATAATGTAATCATTGTTGAGGGTACTCGTAAAAAGCTTTTATATAGAGTTGATAATGATATTGAAAATCAGAAGTATCAAATATCAGATGACGATGCTGATACATCAACTCTTAGAGTTCTTATTCAGGCAAACGAACAATCTAGTTCCTATGATAACTATACTCAGTTTGAATCTTTACTTAATGTTAATTCGTCAAGCAGAGTATTTTATCTTCAAGAGAATTCAAATGAATACTTCGAAGTATACTTTGGAGATGGTGTAACAGGTAAGAAACCTCTTAACAATAATATTGTAACTTTAGATTATGTCTTTACAAATGGCGAAGAATCAAATGGTGCAAATGTATTTAGTATGGTAGATAACATTGGTGGATACTCAAATGTTGCAGTTACTACTTTAGTTAAATCTCAAGGTGGTACTGAAAAAGAAACAAATGAATCTATAAGATTTAACGCACCCTTAACCTTTACTTCACAGAATAGAGCTGTAACATCAGACGATTACAGAGCAATCATCAAGAAAGAGTTTACAAATATTAATTCTATCTCTACATGGGGCGGTGAAGATAATTATCCGGCAGACTATGGTGCTGTTTATATTTCAATCAAACCATTAGTTAACGAAGTATTAACTCAAAACGAAAAAACTGAAATCATGAATACAATTCTTAAAGGTAAGAGTGTTGTATCTATTACGCCAGTTATCGTTGACCCCAATTTTACATATCTAGAATTAGACGTATCATTTAAATATAATCCAAACTTAACAGATAGATCCTCTGTTGAATTGACTGCTGTTGTAAGAGATACTGTATCAGATTATAATTTTAACGAGCTTAATAAGTTTGATGGAGTGTTTAGACATTCTCAAATACTTAAAGCAATCGATAATGCTGATCCTTCTATTCAGAATAGTAATGTAAGACCATATATGTTTATGAATATTACTCCTAATAAACTTGCTGCGCAAAAGGATAATAATTTTGATTTACAATTTACAGCACCATTCTTTAATTCAGGATCTTCTACTAATTTTATTATCTCTTCAACGATGTGGAAATATGGTGGTGAAGAAGTATTCTTTGGCGATATTCCTATTGATGGATCTACAAATAGACAGGTTATTGTTTATAAAGTTGTAAACTCAGTAAATGTAACAGTGATTAATGATGCTGGACTTATTGATGTAACAGCAGGAACAATTACTTTAAATAACTTTGTTCCTGACAATGATTCTGTTAATGTGATTAGAATTACAGTTGTTCCAGATTCATTAGATTTAGCTCCAAAGAGAGATCAGTTAATTGCTATTGATCCATTAAGAGTACAAATCACTCCAAGTATTGATACAATATCTGTAGCAGGTTCTTCGGGTACGATTAACTATACAACTACTTCAAGGCTCAGATAAGATGGCTGGAACTCATAATCCTAATAATACGCTTTTCTCGTCGGATACATCCTCACCAGGATATATCCAATCAGTAGCTTCTGCGAAAGCAAAGACTAAAGAAAATTTAAGAACTGAAGAGCTAATACCATCAGAAATACTAGAAAATTCTGGTGGCATACAACTATTATTAGAAGCTTATTATACGTATATGAACTTAGAAGAGTTTATATATCAAGAGACAGAGACATACACTGATATAGTATTAGATGGTCGAGCAGTATTTAGAGTTAATGATCCTAAGAATGAAAACGATCATTTCTTTACTGATGACGATGGAGCAAACTCAGTACTTACATTGACTGATTCTGCTGGAGTTATTGTTACATATTCGATGAATAACAGTAACGTTTTTATTACAAATGGTAATAACCTTCCAGGGTCTCTTGCTACAACGAAGTCTGCTATTGGTAAGACGTTTACTGTTACAGGTTTAGAGTCTCATAATACAAAAACAGCTTCTCTTGTAACTCCAATAAAATATTGGGCTGGGCCAGGTGCTTCATATGTTCTTAATACAATTGAAGAGTCTATGGATATTGATAAGACATCATCGCAGTATCTAGAACTTATACAAAAAGAAATTGCTGCAGTTATTCCTCGTTCTATTCAAGTTAATAAAAGAAATCTTTATAAAGCAATTACAGAGTATTATAAAATTCGTGGTTCATCAGATTCTATTGAAGTTTTCTTTAGACTTTTATTTGATGACGAAGTTGAAGTTGAATATCCATGGGATGAAACGCTTATTCCATCATCAGGTAACTGGGAAATAAATCCAGCTCTTCCAAAGGGTGGTATCTATTTAGATAAAAAAGGTTTCTTGTCTGATACGATTAAAATTCAAGACAGTTTAAGATATCAGAAATTCTCGTATCTCATACGTACTGGTCAAAATTTATCATCGTGGGATTTCTTCTATAATCGATTAGTTCACCCAGCAGGTTTTAAATACTTTGCTGAAATTTTAATTCAGTTATTTGCTACTCGTGATGAACTAGGAGATGATCAAAAGCTTCTAAGAGAATTAAGATATGTTGGTGGTCCTAAGCATAATCAATTGACAGGCGAAAGCTATTTTGGTTATGGAAGAACCAATCGATTTACAAAATCTTCTATGCCAGATCTACAACCAGGCGTTATTGGTCTTGAAGATATTCCATTAATTGTTAAAATGTTTGCTTCACAATATCTGCCATTCACATATGTAGATGTACATAGATCAGGAAGATTCTCATTAACCGTTCCTCAAAGTGGTGTTGGAGCTAATACAGTAACAGCAGTTGAAATCGCAGATGTTGGATTTGGATATACTGTTGCTCCAACGATTATAGTTAATGGCGTAGAACAGACCGGTCAAACGATAACACAAGCAGTTGTTACATGTACTATTGACGCTAAAGGTAGAATTAATGGAGCTACAGTTACAAATGCTGGAGCTAACTATTCTTCTGCCTTTGCTAATGTCGCAGCTAATCCAAATTTATCTAAGATTGCTAATATTAATGTTGTTCCAGATACAACTAAAAAATATTCAACACCTCCAGGTATATTATTTGACGCGCCAACTTCTGTAAATAATCTTGGCGCGCCATTAGTTACTAATGTTACTGCTGCTGGTAAATATGTTCTTCAAACAACTTCAGTTGCTAGAATTGAAATGAATTCTATTGGCACTGGATATACAACCCAACCTACAGTTGTTATATCTGGCGGAAATGGCAGTGGCGCAACTGCTATTGCTTACATTGAAAATGGTCATGTGTCCCACATCAATATTATTAATCCTGGTTCTGGATATACCGAAGTTCCTACGATATCTATTGCTGGTAACGCGACAGCAAAGGTACAGTTAGTTCCTTCTGAGATAGCTTCAGCTGTTATAACAAATGCAGGGTTTGGTTATGTTATAACTCCTGGAGTTTATATTGCGTCAAGAGCTAAGAACGAAAATAGAGTTAAAGAACAAAAAGTTACTCGTATATTAGAACTAAATCACACTAGCATTGATCCACAGTTTAATAAAGTTACAAACCCTGTCCAAGCTAGTGCTTCGGTCAGAGCAAGGCAGTTATATAATGGCAAACTTTTACAAAAGGGTGTTCTTACATCTGGTCAAAACTGGACTATAACAGAAACTAATCCAGTAGCAGATAAATTTATGGGTGGTAATCAAGTAACAGTAGTTCCAGCCGGATATAGAACCCAACCAGAAAATGACTATTATAGTCAAAAAACAAATATCTTAAGCAGTAATATGCTTTATGATTTTAATGAAACTTTAGAGGTATTAGGCAACGTAGATTTACAAAGTACTTCGATAAGTGATATAAATAAATATAACGTTAACTCGTTTGTACACACAAATTAATAGGAAATAATCATGACGGCAATAGTAACTTCTAAATTCAGAACTTTGAATGCAGAGAATTTCAAAGACGATATTAACACACCAGTATCTGGTTCAAGCGTATTCGTAGCAATTGGTAAAACAGACGCATGGTCATACGCAGTTTCAGACACAACAGATGCTGAACCATTTACCCCCAGCGATACAATTGATAATCTTGTAGAAGCTAGAGAAAACATCTTTGCTTTAAAAAAGCTAAATACTGCAGATGTATCTCACGTAGTTCCAAGACACACTTGGACTACTGGTACTAGCTATGTTGAATGGGACTCAAATGATCCTGATATGTTTGACAAAGCATTCTATGTTATCACATCAGAGTTTAAAGTATATAAGGTTATATACTCTCCTGGTACTGGATCAACTCAAGAACCAACACAAACATTGACTGCTCCAACAGCGGAATCTGATAGTTATATTTGGAAATATATGTACACGGTAGCCGTCGCTGATGCAGAAAAATTCCTTACAACTTCTTATATGCCTGTTAAAACTATTAATGTTGAATCATTTGCTGATGATGCTGCGGCTGAAGCTGCTTTGTCTGAAGGTGATTACGCTCAGTACTTAAACCAAAAAGCTTCAAGAGATTCTACAACTGCGGCTGGTATTGAAAGGATTGAGCTAGTCAATGCTGATGGAAATGAAACAGCCACTAGTGGTACTGGTTATACATCAGCTCCTAATGTCTATATTACTGGAGCTGGAACGGGAGCAACTGCTACTGCTACTATTTCTGCTGGAGCTGTTACAGCAATTGCTGTTACAGCAAAAGGTACTGATTATTCTACTGCTCATATTGTAATTTCTGGTGGAGGCGGTTCTGATGCTACAGCTCGAGCTGTAATTTCTCCTGAAAATGGTCATGGAACAGACCCAGTAAAAGAACTTGGTGGTTTCTTCTCGGCTGTTAACACGTTACTAGATGGTTCTGGCGGCGGTGATCTTACAGTTGGTAATGACTTTAGACAAATTACTCTTGTTAAAAATCCATTTAACTTTGGAACTGCTACTGTTTCAACTGCTGCAACTTTAAAAGCTACTCCAGCATTAAGCTTTAGTTCAACAACATCATCGTTCTCAGTTGATGAACTAATCACTCAAGGTAGTGGTGCGACTTTGGCACAAGCCTTTGTAGTTGAAGTTGATGCTGGTACTGGTTATGTATATTATCTACAAAATTCTAAAACTGGTTATGGTAATTTTGTCACTGGAAGCGCAGTTGTTGGAGCAACATCAGGAGCTCAAGGAACGCCAAAAGCAGCTGCTGGTGATTTCCTAATTAATCCAGAAGTGGACGTTCATAGTGGTGATGTTATATTCTTAGAAAACAGAAACCCGATTGATAGAACAGCTTCACAAATTGAAGATATAAAAATCATCATCGAATTCTAATATAAATATTAGTTTAAAAGAGAGAAAATATGACTACAACATCTATAAAAACTTATTCGGTCTCGCCATACTACGACGACTTCAATGAAGCTAAAAACTATCATAGGATTTTGTTTCGTCCTGGATATGCAGTACAAGCTAGAGAACTTACTCAAATGCAATCAGCCTTGCAGGCTCAGATTGATAGGCATGGACAATACGCTTTTAAAGATGGTTCACGAGTTGTAAACGGAGAATTATCTCTTAACATTGAATATGATTATATTAAAATTGAAGCTTCATTTACCCATAGCAGCACAGCATATACTTCAGCTGGTTTACAAAACTTTGTTGGAAGCGTTATTACTGGTACTAGTAATAGTGGTAATCAGGTAACTGCAACTGTTTTACAAGCAATAACTGCTACTGATGCTAGTAATCCAGATACACTTTATATTAAATATCAAAAATCTGGTGGTACAAATAGTACTGTAGAGAAGTTTGCTCTTGGCGAAGTGTTTGCATCAAATGCCGATCCAGTAAAATATGGAATGGTTGGCGGTGGATCAGATACAGGTACAGGATCAGCTTCAACAATAGCTAGTCCGGTAGGTCAAGGTTCTTCAGTTTCTATAACTGAAGGTGTTTATTTTATATCTGGATGTTTTACATATGTACCTTCATCTACTCTTATTTTAGATAAGTACACGTCTAATCCTTCTTATATCGTTGGACTACAAGTTGCTGAAAATCTTGTAACTTCAGCAAGTGATGCTACATTAGTTGATAACGCCCAAGGAGTTCCAAACACTTCGGCTCCAGGTGCTAACAGATATCAAATATTAACAACTTTAATTAAACAGCCAATTAATATCGATAGTAGAACTATTGATAGATATATCACATTACTAACAATTCAAAATGGATCTATAAGCGTTGATAAAACTGATAAAACCGAAGATACTGGACTATCACTAAGGCTTGCACAGAGAACTTTTGATGAGTCTGGCGATTATGTCGTTAAGCCATTTGAATTAGAAATTGTAGAACACTTAAATGACGGCGCTGGTAACTTTGGTAAATATACAGCAGGCGAGGGCGGAAGCGCTGATAAAATCGCATTAGGTATCGAACCATCTACTGCTTATGTTCAAGGTTATAGAAACCATAAGGTTGGAACAACTTACATTGACATTGATAAGCCTAGAGGATCAGATGCTACTGGATTTTATAATGAAGCTAATACGCAAATCAATGTTGGTAACTATATAAAATTAGATAAAACTGGATTACGTGGTGTTCCAGATCTAGAAAACTTTACTCCAATTACTTTAAAAGCAGTTTCTGCTTCAGTTGGTACAGCAAGAGTCCGTGGAATGGAATCATTCTCAGATCACGTAAGACTATACCTCTTTGATATTGTGATGTCGACCGGCACGTTTAGCGCTGTCGATAACGTATCACAATCGACATATGGTTTTGTTGGTAACTTTGTTGCATTAGCTGACGGAACACGATTTGATGTTGGCCAAAACGCAGCAGTATTTAAATTACCACAAGCAGCAATTAAAACATTATCTGATCCAAGTAGAGATACTACGTATTCTATTAAAAGATTATTTCAAGCAACAACTGGATCTGGAACTTTATCGATAAGCACATCTGTTGGTTTATTTGAAGACGTTAATGATATTATTATTGCTCCTGTTGGAGCTGATGTTAAAACTAATGTTCTTGGAAACAAAAGCGCTGGTGGTAATGGTACTACTGGAGTTTCATATAATACAACAGCTATTGGAATTGCTGATGGGGTTGTGTGTAATGTTGTAGCAACGATTAAAAAGACTATTGCGCCAAAAACTAAAACTAATACAACTCAAGTAGAAACAATAAATGTTACTAATGGAGCTGCAGCTTCTTATGATTTAAACAAAGCTGATATTATTAAAATTGTTTCTATTGTCGATTCTGCTGGTGTTACACAGACATCGAACTTTACTTTTGACAATGGTCAAAGAGATAACTTCTATGACGAAGGTAAGATTGTTAAAATTGGTGGTACTGCACCTCTCCCAACCGGTAATATGGTTGTTACATTTAAGTATTATATTCATGGTGCTGGAGATTACTTCTGTGTTGATTCGTATCCTACAGCAGATTATGTAAATATACCAAGTTTTTCTGGAGCAGCTGGCAATTTGCAATTAAGAGATTGTATCGACTTTAGACCAAGAAAATCAGATGTTGCTAACGACTTTACTAGCGCTGGATCAAGTTTATCTGCAGCTCCTAAAGTAGGTCATGCATTAGTTGCTGATATTAATTACTATCTTCCTAGAATTGATAAGCTTATTATTAAACGCGATGGCGAATTTGAATTAATTAAAGGTGTTCCATCTGAATATCCACAGCCGCCTGAAGACAAAGACGATGGTCTTACTTTGTATCAATTAAAGCTTAAGCCTTACGGATTTAGCTTAGCTGATATTATTCCTGAAATGAAAGACAACAAGCGATACACGATGAAAGACATTGGTAAGCTTGATAAAAGAATTAAAAATATAGAATACTATACAGCACTTTCTTTACTTGAGCAATCAGCAGCTGATGTTCATATGGTTGATTCAGCAGGTTTAAGCAGATTTAAAAATGGTATTATTGTAGATTCATTTAAAGATCAATCAATCGCTGATATGTCGCATCCTGAATGTAGCGAATCTGTTGATAAAGAAAATGGTATTTTAAGGCCTGAATGTCCAGCAAAAAATGTAAACCTTATTACGTCTCCTAGCGTTGCAGGAACAGCTCAAAAGACTGGTTCAAATTGGACACTACCGTATAGTCAGGTCATTCATACTAAACAACCTTATGCTTCTGTCGCAATTAATGTTAATCCATACAATGTATTTACTTGGAATGGTAGAGTTCAACTATCTCCAGAATCAGATGAATGGAAAGAAACTGACGTAAGACCAGACATTATTATCGATGACACCGGCCAATACGGTCAATTTCCTCAAAGAGCTGAAGAAGATGGAATCTTAGGAACAGTTTGGAATGAATGGGAAACTAACTGGGCAGGGCGACAAGTAGAGACTGAACTTTCTACTACTAATAGACGAGGCCAGTGGTTTGATCCGGGCGTGGGTAATGAGATGGGCCAAGGTGGCGGTGGTGTGTTTATCGGTGGCCAGGTTGGTACAACAACGTTAACAACTACTACTGTTACTTCGAATCAATCTAGATCTGGTTTAAGAACTGACATCGCGTTTGATACTGTAACAAGAGAAACCGGCAATAGGGTTGTTGAAGTTAACTTTGTACCATTCATGAGATCTAGAAAAGTATACTTTAAGGCATCTAGAATGAAACCTAAAACTAAAGTATATGCATTCTTGAATGATGTTAACGTTACAGCATTTTGCAGAGAAGAAGCATATCAAGAATGGTCTAATACTTCAAGTGTAATTAATTATTCTGGAGCAACTTCACATCCGGATGGATCTTCAGGAGTTTTAATTACTGATAATCTGGGTTCTATTACTGGATCATTTATTATTCCACGAAATACTTCTATTAAATTTAAAACTGGTACTAAGGAATTTAGATTATCAGACTCTACTGCTAATGATAAGCAGGCAGAAGGAACTTCAGCTGAAACTATGTTTCATGCTCAAGGTCTTATAGAATCAACACAAAGAACTGTTACCAACACTAAGGTTCCTAGATTGGAAACTTCTAGATTAGGTGATAATAGAACTATTAGTGAAACATTTAGGAGATCATCAACTGCCTGGTCAGATCCTTTAGCACAAACTATATTGATCGAAAAGTCTGGTGGTATATACGCAACTTCAATTGACTTATTCTTTAGAAGCAAGTATACAATAAAGACTGGAGATGATGTTCAAATTCCAGTATCAATTAGTATTGTCGCAGCTGAAAATGGAACACCTACGCAAATTATTGTTCCAGGAAGTGAAGTTGAATTATATCCTGGTGCTGTAAATATATCTGAAACTGCATCAACTGCAACTAGATTTACCTTTGAAACTCCTGTATATCTAATGCAAGATCAAGAATATGCTATTGTTATTCAAGCTGACTGCGATGAATATGAGTGTTGGGTTGCTGAAATGGGCGGCTTTGATGTAACAAATACTAATTACAGAATTAATAAGCAACCACATGGTGGGTCGTTCTTTACTTCGCAGAATGCTTCTACTTGGACTCCAGATCAAAGCAGAGATCTTAAGTTTACTATTAATCGAGCACAGTTTACTAGTAATAAAGAAGTAACATTTGTAAATGATACTATTGAAGTTAAATCATTAAAATCTGATGCGCTATCAACAACAAGCGGATCTGGCGTAATTACAGTAAGACATAAAAATCATGGTATGCATGGATCGTCTTCTGTTATTATTGCTGGTGTATCAACGTTTAATGGAATTACTAATACTAATATTAATGGTACTCACACTATTAGTAATATTACTCATGATTCATATACGATCACTGCAACCTCTAGCGACGTTGCTAGTACTAGTGGATCAGGCGGTGGAGCAAATATAACTGCTACTGAAAATAGACATTATGATGTATGTCATTTACAAGCAGCTCAAGTAATTCTTCCAGGTACTGATATTAGATACTACTTAACAGCAACTTCGCAAAAGTCAATTGATGGCTCTGAAACTCCATATGCTGCAGCTGATATAGTTGAAATATTACCTAATATGAATCAGTTCTTCCCAACACCAAGAGTTGTATCTTCAACTGCTAACGAAGTTGGTGGAGCTAAGACATTTACGCTAAAAGCAGTTCTTACAAGTGATAATGATCACCTTACTCCAGTCCTAGACGCTAATAGATTATCAGTTATTACTGTTCAAAACAGAATTGGTAGCAATGGAACTGTGGCAGAAACGAATGCTTATGGTGGTTCAGAACTTTCTAAATATATAACTAAGAAAATAGATTTGGCTGAAGAAGCTGATGTTATTGATATGTTTCTTTCAGTAAACAGACCATCAGGTAGCGATATAGATCTATATTATAAAACCTTACCTTCTGGCTCTGATATTGATTTTAATGGATTAAATTGGATTGCTGCTTTACCAACGAATGCAATTCCAACAAACGATAATAATAGTGTTTATACCGAAGTCAAATATTCAATTGATCCTACTGGTAGTTTTGGTTCTATGGCATTTAAGATTGTTTTAAGATCTCAAAATTCATCAACACCACCAACTATTAAAGACTTCAGAGCGATTGCTGCTACTTAATAGGAAATATTATGGCGAATAAAAAAGTAAAAGTAAAAGACAATCCTGGCCTAGAGCGAGATACCGCTACTAAAGCTATTATAAATACTAATAACGATGCTTATCTATCTAGAAGAACTCAGATTAAAGCGACTGAAAATAAACAAAAACTTGATACGCAACAGAGTAAAGATATAGATAATCTAAAGAGCGATGTTGCTGAAATTAAGAAAATGCTACAGAAACTAATTGGTGGAAAATAATGGCTAACAAAGAAACTAGAATTTATAAAACGGATACACTAGAGAAACTTAGACAGAAGTCAAACGAGATATCGTTACACTTAGGCGATAATGAGCAACTCAACGCGTTAATGGCTGATAAGACATATATCTATTCAGCATCTGCAGGTCAAACTCTCTTTGCTGGTCCTGATACTTCTTCTCCAGCTAAAACTAGTAGATTTGAGACTAGTCCAGCTCATACTATTGATAATACTGCTGGTTATATTATCCTAGAATCTGTTTCTTCTCTTGACGCATCATATGTACAAGATGCTGTTATCTATCAAGGAACAAGTGGAACAGCAAGTTGGCAAGGTTATATTGTATCAGCAACTACTGATAAAATTCTTATAAGAGATTCTTCTGGTACATTCAGTACAACAGCTGATCTTAAAGTTGGAGCTTCTTCTCCTGATACAGTAGCAGCTGCAAAAATAATTCGAATCGTAATTGAATCATACCCTGTTGCTATTGCTAGAGTCTATAATGGTGGTACTGAACTTACTCAAGGAATGGGTCATAATGGATTCCACTCAGTAAATATTAAAGCGACTATTACTCAAACTGGATCACCCACTCTTACAAATTATACAGAAGGTGTTACAATTTATCAAGGTGATTCTCAAGTCACACAGGCACTTGTTGAATCTAATTCTACTTGGTATGGTACTTTACATTCTGTCTCTGGTGGCGTTATAAGAGTTAAAACTTATAACGGTACTTTTAGTGCTTCAACTTTAATTAGAGCATTGGGTAGTAGCGATACAATTACCGGAACAAATCATGGAGCTTTAGTTCCTGTTGATAGTACTTATGGATCATATGTTCAGTTAACAACTCCAGCTGCTAGTTCAAATCAAATTAAGGTTTTCTCTTTAGACGTCGTTGCTGCAATT
>Ga0115005_10002925_pt1 | contig 13593 bp, 11 predicted proteins | sample ArcOceMetagenome_FD_87163 | JGI IMG/M metagenome (GOLD analysis project Ga0115005, IMG submission 87163) | Marine eukaryotic phytoplankton communities from Arctic Ocean - Arctic Ocean - Greenland ARC118M Metagenome | ecosystem: Environmental > Aquatic > Marine > Oceanic | place: Arctic Ocean... | reverse complement strand
TCATTCTATTGATATTGAGTTTTTTAAGTTCAATGTCACGTGTGTCACTGAACTTCTTTGTGTTCCACCACGCGCGCGAATGCGAGTTTGAAGTTATCTCGTACCGTATTTACAGGTCTACTTGAATCGTACACAAAAACGACAAATGACGAAAGAAGTCGAAGGAGGCGAGAGTACCTCGTAGAGAGAAGACAATTCATTCACATTAATAATTGTGCATTGCATTGTTCCTATTTTATACTCTTTCAGCTCTCAAAGCTTCTGAACAGATTGAAAACTATCTCCAACAACAGAACGAGGTAAACATCGTAGCCTATTATACTGCTGATATCTCCGATATAAACAATTGAGATGACAAGTGAAACTTATTACACAACATTAGGAGTAGACCCAACTGCTAATCAGGCTGCAATCCGCAAAGCATATCTGAAACTATCACTCAAGTATCATCCAGATAAAAATCCAAACAATGAAGAGGCAGCCAAGGAACAGTTTGTAAAAATCGGAGAAGCATATGAAGTCATTTCAGATCCAACTAGTAGATCGGCTTATGATCGAGATCTAGCTTCTGGTGGTAGTGGCGGCGGTGCAGGCTTTACATCCACATATCAACGGCCTTCTCCGCAATCTTACGAAACTTATCGTGAAGCATTTGATGATCGTGTCGGAAGAATGTCCGAGGAGGAACTCCGAGCCGCAATGGGTGCTGCCGCGGTCATTGGGGGGCTCGTCGGATCTCTCGTCGGCTCTGGGCTAGCGAGAAAAGTAGCAGGAAATAGTGCAGTTGGACGGGCGATATTTGAAACAGCGGGGACTTTAATTGGAAGTACCGTTGGATCAGAGGCTTCTGTGAATTTATTGCAAAACGTTCATACACAGAGTCGGGATCGGATTACTTATGAGGAGAGAAAAAGAGTGGCAATGGAGAGAGGTGGGCCAATTCCAGATAAACCGAAGGAGGGATGGGGTGATTTGAAAGATACGGTGAATAAGACTATGAATACTGTTAAAAGTCAGATGCAAGGTAATGATGATGCTCAACCGGCAACTGCAAGAGGACAGGCATTTTCAAATGTATTTGGTGCCATGAAGAATGCAAAAAAGATGATGGAGATGAAAGAGAAGGCTGCTACTTATCGACGATGAGATTTTTCAATTTTAAAAATAAATAATAATTGATATATCGATCCTATTTTGGAATCTTACGCCTGATCACTGCCTGACCTCTTCTTCAATCGTACTGGTAGTTCAGAAGCCCGACCCTGCGCATGCTCCACAATGGATAGCGTAATGTGCCTGGGCTGTTTAAATCGACTTACAGTAGGACCTGCCGCTGGAGGTCGACAAACATGCCGCTGGTACTCCTTCAATGAAGTTAAAATGGTAATGGTCGACACCTATGGCGCTCTCTTTAGTTCGCACTCAGTTTCAGACAGTACGTGTAACTACTGTCTGTAAGCTTTCTGGAAAATTCAGGATGAAAGCCTATTTCTGGAAAAAGTAATACACGTACGTGTACTCGTACTCGTACTGCAAAAATATGCATATCAGGCCTACAACTACAACTACAACGATCCCATTATGTTGAAAAGAAACACCCGCTCGATCATCCAATTTGATGTGTCGGGTTGAAGACGAGGACGACTCAAAGAAGGTTTGAGCCAAGGTAATAGTAACACTAGGGTCTTGTCGCAGTATATTGTATATCCCATTGATATTCAAAGGATTGCTCTTTGAAGCCGCCTGCAGAAATGGGAAAAGCCCAGTCACGGGATCTCTAGCCTGCAAAGCATCAGGATTGAGATAAATTATCCTCCACAGCAAATCAGTCTGCATCTGCATCTTGGCATCCAGTGCTACATGGAGCAAATGTCGATTGCAGATGACTTGTCCGTCTACATCTACGTAGCGATCAAAGGGTTGGAGTTCGATCTCTTGATTGTCTGTTACTTTCAGAAGTTGTTCAATCAAATGATACCTTTGCGGCTTTTGCAAAATGGCATTGAGGAGCGGAGTTCTCCCCCTGTAATCCTTTTCGCATAAATCAATATCCAATTGCTCAACGGCTTCCATGAGGAAACCATACAGCGTAGGCCTCCAAGATAAGATGTATTTGACAATATCAAAAGAGGGATCAGAATCTTTGGCAGCTTGGACGCACAGCGAGAGACATTTCCATTCATCGGCATAGTTTTTGCTTCGCTTTCGATCCTTGAAATTTTTATGAAGTTGATAGAGAGATAGATCGAGGGGTGCGGAGAGTAGGCTCCTTTGACCTCGGATCATACTATGCCAATGCCATTGCCATAATTCTCCCCGTCTGAGTTTCGTCCACAGCGATTGTTCTTGCGTCTGGTGGGGTCCGATTTTCGTCGCCAAATGTATTCCATGTTTCTTGCCTTCTTCTAGTAGAAGTTGGACCATACCACTTTTATTCTTGTTATTTCCTTGTTCATTTCCGTAACTAAAGACGAGATGAATGGGCGTCAACGACGATGCATCCTGCATCTCCAAAACCTTTGGATCATGATGTATAATGGCCCTAACGGCTCCAATCGAATGATGTGTGATTGCTGTGGATATCAACGAGTAAATGATATCGATTTTGATGTTGATTCCAAATGCCGGATTCTTGTTGTTGTCCTCTTTCAACTTTCCACCCGCCAGTGGCCGTCCCAGAGAATAATTCAACAAAAGATTCACAACTTCATATCTCACGTTTGTGTTGGAGCAGACATATGTCAGCAACTCATGAGCACAGCAGTCCCAGTCACATGAGTCGCAATGAGTAGTATGACAGACTGCTGTTACATTCGACTTGATACTATCCATGCTGGTATCATTACGTGTACGTGTATGTGTACGTGTATGTGTATGTGTACGTGTACGTGTATGTGTATGTGTACGTGTATGTATACGTGTATGTGTACGTGTATGTGTACTTGTATTAGTAATGTCAAGATGAACCATGAGGGTTGGAATAATGACTTCTTTCACCACGGAGAGACTCACAGGATTCTCGCCATCAATGGCAAACACAAGTTGTATCAGCATGCGTAAATCTCTGCAATCGATAATAATAATGTGGTCATTGTGATTGTCATTGTTTTCATTATCATTGTTGTGACTAGTACGTGTAGTAGTATGCTGGCCCTTGAAGTGCTGGAGCAAGGAAGTCCAATCAGGCGACCAGTTTTCAACCATTGCAGACACGTCGCTAAATTTCGTGAAATGTGTACCATCATTGCTTGGCTCCTGACGTGGATGTGTCCATGTCTGTAGCAATCTCGATGCGGCTGCTTCTGCTTGTTCGTCTCCACCAGGAGCCCCGAGCAAATGGATCCAGTTGTTCTTTCTTGGGATCATAGTATATTCGTTTCTTCTTTCCATCGCTGACATCTCTAGCTAGACTCTAGCTAGTACCTAGCTAGAGTACGTGTGTCGTGTATACCTTCGAGTGAATGCAAGGTGGAGAACTGAAAAGGAAAAGGAAGGTTGAAGAATGAATGAATCGAATCGTACATCGTATGATACATCGTATGATACATCGTACTTGTAGTGTACGTGTGTAGTGGTCGGTCATTGTTGTTTCTTGTTCTTGGGTGTCATGTTTTTTGATAAGGTAAATTTATTTTGGAATCAAATCACTCCCCTTCCCACTATTTTTATGATGAAACCGCTATCTTCAAGCTAGCTAGACCAGGGGGGGGGGATAGAATGGTACCTAAATTCACACTGACTGTGCTCACATTTTCAATTTATTTATGAATTGACCTGTTTCCGACGGACAGACGGACGGACGGACGATTCCACAAAAACCAACAAATACGATGTGACAGATAAGTTTCAAGACACAACACAACACAAAACTTAGCACTTACCACAATCAAGTTGATAGTACACTATCAATTGAGACTTGAATCAAAATGTCAGAGCAATGGAAGAAACTATTAGAAACGGCACGCGAAATTGCAAAAGCTGCAAAAGAATCAGATGAGCAAACAGCTGAATCAGTGAACTCACTCTGCACCAACTTCCAGGAAGTGCAAAATTTAATTCACAAGTACCTCTTGGCTCTATCCAAGTTATCCAAACAAGAAGAAGACTATGACAGAGAAGAATCCGAGACATCCGACTTTGTAAAGGCTGTCATCGTCGACAGTAGACGTGCACTCCGATTCACAATGTGTTTACTAAGTATCGAGCCAACGAGAGGAAAGGTACAAGACAAAGCCTGCTCGACCTTTGAACTGCACAAATCTATTTCGAGCCTAATTTCTCACCGTAAATGCGACGCAAAATGCCGTCTGATGGCTGCTCAAATATTATGCAATCTTGGTACTTCCAATGCAAGCACTGCAAGGAGAATCCTGGATGATATTAAGCCATCTCCAACTGAATCAGAAGTGAAAAACATCTTGTTGGAGAAATTATCTGTCCATGAATCCGAGATAGATCATGCGAACATGAAAGAAAATCCCAGTTGGGCACAAATGGTTCAATCATCAGGTGGATCAGGAAGTAGAAATATTCTAGGAGCAGTTGTGGCAGCACTGCATAACGCTATTGCATCCGTCGAAAATGGGCACGATGATCTTGATTACGCCATCAATATTACTAAAGAATTATCAAGTGACAAAATGTTAATGTGCAACATGATAAGATATATATTACCATCTGAAGTCGTTCAACAAGGTAAAGAAGGGGAGAAAGTGAAGGAAGCATCAGACTTTTCGGACGAAGCAACGGAATGGATCTCCCGGTTGGTGGAGAAATTATGCACACTCGGTATGCTACCTAATATTTATAGGTCGCTGGGATCGAATGCGCAGGTGCAGAACGACAAAGATGATTTAGAACTAAAAACCTCCATAGGTATAGCGCCAGAGCAGTTGGTACTTTTGCATTGTGCTGGGAGTGCTATTGCAGAATATACACGGACGCTGCATACTGTAAACCATTGTGACGTGCATCCCCTTGGTGGTGCATGTGATTTCCAAGTGATGAAGTCTACCTTTCGCTTTCTTGCTACAGAATACGGTAATCTTCGACGAAAACTTAAGGCAACAGATGATCATGACACAGAACGTTATGGTGGGGAAAATGCTTGTATAGAAAATGCGGCGACTATGATTATTGATATTTTGTCAAATTCAATGAGCGTAGATGAAAAGGTTGATGGCAAAAGCTTCGTCCAAATAAGGTTGCATGTAGGTCAAACAACAGACATGATTCCAAGCCTTCTTTTAGATTTAGGGGTTCTGGTTGATAAGCTTGGGATTGAAAATCGAGGAATAAATGCAAGAGAATTGAAGATTGAAGAGAGTGATCAGCATCTTGTAACGACTATTGTACAATTGATTGGGAATATCTGCTATAGGTGTCCTGAAAATCAAGACTTGGTTCGAAAAACCAATGTCCCCATACCAAATGCTAGTAATGGAAACGTGGAGGAATATACACAGTTGCCATCAAAAGAATCGGGTGCTTCAAATAATGGTGTGAGAAATGGTCTCCACGTCCTACTCAGTTGTACATCATTTGCCTATGGATGCTTCACTTTGCGCGAATGGGCTATTGTCGCCATTCGTAATGTGTTGGAAGGCAATGAAGAAAATCAAAAGCAAGTTGAAGAGCTCGAGGCGCAACAGGCTCTCGAAACTCCCGAGCTTCAGAAGTTAGGCATGAAGGTCAATCTTGATAAAAGAGGTCAAGTGAGCGTTACACCTAATGATCGATAAGGTATGTCTAAATCGTTATTCTTATGAAGTGTATGAATGAAGTAGAATTCAGACTTTTGAGAGAACTCGAAACCCAATCACTCTTTGAGCACTTAGTTCAGGTACTTGTAGTATCATGCAGGTTATAGATCAGTTGAGATACCCTGATCTGAATGTGTACCAAATTACTTTGTCGCAAGAGGGGTTGTAGTATCATCTTGCACCTTAGACCTGGTCCTGCAGTATACTTCCTCTCCAGAGGTTACAATATCGTCCTCACTGAACACAATACCAAAGTATACGAGTTCGTTCATTAGTACATCTCTTGATACCGTGGCCGGAAGGACAACACGATGAAACCTGAGGTAATCCAATACCCAATGGAAAAGCTCACCATCGCGGTGGAGGAAAACCTCGGCGTCAGGATTGATTGAGGTTTGTTCAGATACCATCGTACATAGCACTGAATTTGGGTAGGTCCCTAGAATAGAACGGGGCTCCACGTATTTGAAACCACTAACGTTGAACTTGACTGTATCACTCATTTTGCTTTTGCTTTCTTTTTTATGCAATTCACATTTACTATCAATCCCAGAGATTTTTTTGCGAACCTATAGAAATGCGAACCAGCTTCACAAACTGTCAACTTTCAGAATGTCCCATTTCTGCATTAGCCATGATAACTAAAACTAGCTAGAGCTGGCACTACAGGTAATAATGCGTCCCAAATGCACAGCAGTTATAATGCTTCCTTCATACAGTACTACTACAGGAGGCCTATTTTCACGTTTCACATCTTGTGGAGAACAAAATTAACATTTATAAAAACAGAATGTCCGTCTCCAAGGCATTTGCTACGTAAATCTATTGGACCGATTGTTTTGTCTTAATCTGCGAATCCGTTAGGATTTTGTTGCTGCCAGCACCACAAATCAGCACACATTTCGTCTAATGAGCGAGATCCTTCCCATCCCATTTCCTTCTTAGCAAGCGAAGCGTCAGCATAACAAGTAGAAATATCTCCAGGCCTCCTGTCACCCATCTTGTACTTGATTTCGTGTCCGCAAGCCTTCCCCATTGCCTTAACCATGTCAAGAACAGAATACCCATTTCCAGTCCCAAGGTTGAAAGTGAATAGTCCTTCTTTCTTCTTTGCCATGTATTCAATTGCGGAAAGATGACCCTCGGCAAGATCCATCACATGAAGATAATCACGCACACCCGTTCCATCGGGGGTATCGTAATCTCCACCAAAAACAGTCAAAAACTCTCTCCTTCCCACAGCAACCTGTGCAACGTAGGGCATGAGATTATTCGGAATTCCGTTTGGATCCTCTCCGATCATTCCGGAAGGATGAGAACCGACAGGATTAAAATAACGGAGAAGGGTGACAGCCCATGGCTTCGCATCTTCCACCAAAGGTATGCTATTGTAATAATCTTTCAATACCTCTTCAATCATGTACTTAGTTCTGCCGTATGCATTTGTAATTCCAACTCCGACAGGGGTACTTTCTGCGATTGGCATTTGATCTGCTGCACCGTAGACTGTGGCAGAGGAGGAAAATGCAATGTTTCGGCAATGAAATTCTTCCATGAGGTTGAGAAGGACGAATGTGGATGACATGTTGTTGTCATAGTACTTCAATGGGATGCGCTGACTTTCTCCAACCGCCTAGATTGTTAATAGATATTTCATATGGCACGAAAAGGTGGTATGAGAATGGTGTTGAGTATGAATCATTTAATAATTGGAACATGTCCAAAAAGATTCATTCAAAGATTCGGACAAAGTGAGTGACACAGAGCAATGAAGAGAAAGCAGGTCATTGGAGGTCATCGCAGAAAATAGGGCCTGGCTGACGAACTTACCTTGAGACCAGCAAAGTGGATACAAGCATCAAACTGAGGAGAAATTTCAAAGACGTTCCGAAAAGCATCCTTATCGCACATATCTACTTCGTGGAAAACAAGACGTTCCTTCCTAGATTCTTCATCAAGTTCGCATATCTCAGCAACACGGTCGAGGGATTTAGAAGAGGAATTGGACAAGTTGTCCACAACGACAACAGAGTATTTAAGGGGGGATTGGAGCAGGCATGTAATTGTGTGTGATCCAATGTAACCGCATCCGCCAGTAACGAGAATGCAGGGTCCTTTGGTAGTAGTCATAGTTGCTGCAGAGAAGCTGGTGTTTGTGTTTCCCATGATGGTCAAACGGTTCAACGGATCGTTTTGTGAGCTTGAGTTACCCCCCGGACTCTTATTGAGGGTGGGGTTTGTTTCGACTGATGAGCCCCCCCGGCTGCCAGTACATTACATGATGGGGGAAATTTTGAAATTTTGAAAATGCAAAAGCCGAAGAGAGAAAAGAGGGGGGAAGGAGACAAAAGAAAATCGACGCGCGGCATCATGGCTACTGACTTATTCTTATGAAATCGTCAATCGAGCGAATAGCGGTCTCCAACCATCATCAAGTACTCGTACCCCTACCCCTACCACTACTGTAATTGAGAGGACTTCTTTATAATTCACTTTTGTCAAAAATAAATGTATGGTAAATCAGCAAGACGGAGATCGCCGGCACAAAGTTCCGCCGGTTGCGTTGAAACCCCATCCAGAGGGCGTTCAATGCATCCAGTAAATTGTCGCAGTAACCACAGAGAAATTGAAAACATAAAAGATAACGGTCGATCAGCCAAACTTCCGATGGCACACATTTTCAACGGTCGATCGTTGCCAATTTTCTTAGACAAGACAAATCGAAAGCGCACATACACTTACTCGAGATATCAACAAGGGAAACCACTAGGTTACGGCACAATTGATAACATGTCTGATGCTAGCCAGTCACAACATCAAGTGCCTCACGATGAGGGGGGAGATATCTTCGAACCTCAATCTAATAGTCCAATAATACCGTTGGAACTCGAAGCTACGAGTACAAACCAACGGCAGAGGGGATTACTAAAATCTGTTCGGTTATATGCCTTCGGACTCAGTGTTTTTGCTGCTATTGCTGTGGGTGTCATATGCTTGGTAGGCAGTGACACACCGGTATCTGCACATCAACAATCTATTCCTTCTAGTAGCAATGGTAATGGTGTACGCAGTAACAGCAGCAGCACCTTACCAAATGTCAAGAAACCAAAGAAATTACAGGATGCCGTTGAAGATGAGAGGGTCATACGAAAACTTCGAGAAGAATTCCATGAGTGGAAACATCACCACGGTCGCGATTACGGTAGTAAAGCTGAGAAGGAGAAGAGGTTTCATATCTGGAAGGAAAACCATTTTAGGTGCGTTGAAATATATGTTTCAATATTTTGAATTTACGGGAAGACATCAAACACCCCGTTTTGCAATTTTTTGTTTTAAATGGAGATTGTTATGAAGCACGATGTTGAATGTGTTCTGATATTGTAAATTTTAATGTTTATCCTTTTCTTGTACCGGTACAGAACTCAAGAGAAAAACGAAAGGCACGGCCCATGCAAACTGACTGGTCAGGCGGTCTTTGGATCAAACCACTTCAAAGACTTGTCACCAGAAGAATTCCAATCCCAGTACCTTACAGGGTACACTGGCCCGCACACAGATAATCTGGGTAAAGATAGAAGGAAACTCAGATCAGACCAACTCAACAGGCCTGAAGATGTTTTAAAGTCGAGCTCAGCTACTACTCAACGAAGAGCAGAATCAGAGGAGGTGCTGTCCTCGAATGGCCTACATGATCCTAGTGTCGACATCAAACGGCATACATCTGTCCAGGAACGTTATTTGAAATATATGGAAGATGCCCCAATGCTTGGTAAAACATACTACAACTGGTCAGAGAAACAAAATGAGAAAATGTGCAAGTGCGGGTCAAATTACAGCAATTACTCCAACCGACGAATTTTGGGATTTAAGACAGCCCCTTTGTTTGGAAAGACTTACTACAACAAGAGTGAAAAGCAACAACTGTGTGGATACAGCAAGTCATACTACAGCAGCAGCACGGTTGACTGTAGCAAGTACAAACTGGAAGCTGGAAAAGACTATAAAACATCAGACGAGTACAAATCTGAAGGATCTTCTTGTGTATGGTATAACGCATCCTGCTTGTTGAGAAATATTTTCCAACCTGTTTATAAAAGTTCGAGCGAAAATTATTACAGCAATTACAACTATCCAAGTGCAATAGATTGGAGACAGATGGGGGCTGTAACATCTGTTCATTCGCAAGGAAGTTGTGGTGCTTGTTGGGCAATCACCGCCGTGGAAACAATTGAATCTGCCAACTTTATTAGTAATGGTGCACTCTTGGATCTTTCCGAATCAGAAGTCATTATTTGCGACACATCATGCGAAATGTGTAACGGTGGATGGCCCCAAAATGCGTATCAATATGTAATGGATAATAAGGGGATTCCACTGGAGCCTGGTTACGATGGTGATCTCCTCATGACCATGACCACAGTGCGTGATGGGTCTTCCGATGAGTTGACAGAGAGTGAGATGGAAGCTATCCAAGACGAAACTTGCCCCGATGGTGCTAGTGGCTCTAGTGATGCTAATGGCTCTAGTCAAGCTACTAGATATGCTGCAATTAATTCTTATGCATATGCAACGGATCGCTGTGTGTGCTATACTGACGGTTCAGGCTGCGATTGTGATGAACAAAATGAAGCCCTGGCTGTCATGAACGTAGCATCGTTTGGACCTGCTACTGTTTGTCTTGAGGCTGGCACTTGGCAAGACTATACTGGAGGTATTATTACAGCTGATTCTGGATGTTCCAGCGCATTTATGGATATGAATCACTGCGTCCAAACAGTTGGCTATGCCTTCCAGGAAGTTGATGGAGACGATGAAAACGATGAAAACGATAACAGTAACAGCAATGATAGCAAAGACGGTGGGAACAAAAAACTTGAAGGATATTGGATTATCAGGAATCAATGGTCGTCTTACTGGGGTATGAATGGATACGCATATGTTGCTATGGGATCCAATACCTGTGGCGTTTTGAATGACATGACCCAAGTGTTTTTTAAATAGGTAGGCTGCCTGCTAAACAGAAACTGCTCTACTCGTATTATCAAGAGCAAATATTAGGTTAAAAATTGAGTTACTTTTTACATTTCGTGTAGCATCTTCCAATCATGCCATCTATTATCCCTCTCTTGAAGAACCAGAAAAGATTCGAATCTTTCCAAGACCATTGTCCTGACCAGTGCCAATACAAGCGCACTTCCCAGATTGTATTCCTCTCCAGACACATCTATTGTTGGTACTTTGTACTTGATGCCAACAATTTGACGAGTTTCAAATCTGTTTTGGAAAAACTGATTCATGCCATTTTTGTTTTGCTTTTCATACCGATCGCGAGCTCTATTCCGTTGTCTCGTTTTTGGATCTTTGCGTCTGCTACTGTTGTCTGTTTGCTCGTTTGTGATATCTTTCACATAAGCTTTGTGAAACTCTCGTTTTCGAAAAGGCTTATTTACTTCGTTTTGATTATATATGGGTTCCAAACCAGGTTCACTATATTGTGAAAATGGTGTTTCCTGCATTTTCGCATCGACTTGGCATTCATCCGGATTGGATGTATACTTCTCAAAAAATTCACCCAAGTGCCGATCAAAAGGGGTATATAAAAAAGGAAACCACCATGTTGCAAGGTGATTCTCGAACGAGTGACCGCAAATGAGGCACCGATCAGGTCCATGACGAGAAAGTGGATAGAGGCTGCTGAGAACTGAGTAGGGTTTGATCCTTACAAACTTTTGATAGAGAATGAGAAGAAATTGATTGTTAGCTTTGTCGTAAAATTCAACACAATGTTTATGGTAAACTTTGTCTTCGATACATCTGAAGAATGAACCCACATTGTATATCGACTCCTTACCTTTTTGCCCCCGAGGCCTTCGTAGATTCTACCTCTTAGCAATCTTTTACAGATGTGATATCGCCAGGCAGATGGTGCATCCCAGAGGTATGAACGACATGGCGTCCTTGCTCTCCATGGCGTCGCAGAATCTATCGGTGTAAAGCTTAGCAGCAGGGTGACAATAATCAATATTCTTGAATTGATGCAAGGGTTCTTCGCGCGCCTCATGATGAGAATATACTTGACTCCAATGAGTGCTTCAATACTTCAGGTGTGTTTGTCCTTTCTACTTGCTACCACTCTAACTAGCAAAAACGCTATAATATGGTGTATAGGGAATGGCGTGAATATGTTATCAAAAGGTGGTAATGTGCATACGGTAACACCACCACCAGAGTAATTTTACCTTTTGTTTCTGCTCGCTGTTATGTACTGTTCTGCAATTACATAACCCAACCCGATAGAGAAATGTTGCTTGGCAGTATTTTCAAATTTCTTCGAGAAAATTCGAAAAATAAGAATGAATAATGAAGCAAAGGATCAATCAAAAGCCTTATTCTTTGAAGAGCACGTTGCAGCGGTGAAAGAATTTTGAAAACTACACGTGAAGATGAAATAAGAAGTTTTTTTCTTGTTCTGCCATAACTCCCTGTCAAGAAGGTTCAAGAGCGGCTATAGCCATATTCTATAATATGTACGTACGAAGTCCACAGAGTTTCCATACTTGTAGTTTTTTCAATTCCATTTCCTGATTAAAGTATTACATGTGTACTAATCAACACACATCCTTGCTATACAGGCAGGGCAGGGGTACGCGTGCTGTGATTGAGAACATTTATTTTGAACTAACGCAGGGTCATTGGAGCCAGAATGACAAGGGGCACCGCAAAAACTGCCAAAGTTCCAGGATTAGAAGTCAATTGCATCAAACCAAACACGCAAGTAATCCAAGCGCTCGCCATGACCGATCTACCAAACCACTTGTGTGCGAATCTCACTGTCTGGTTAGTTTTATCAATGCCAAAATCAGGATGAAGAAAGACGCCGCCAGCCAACGAAGCCATCAGAGCTCCAGCCATAGTGATAACTCCAGCCAATGCATGAGTGGTGGTGATATGTTCTTTCCCAAGAATTTCTTTATTATGATAGATTACGTAAAGTCCACCTTTTGAAATAGTGTTTTAAAACAAGAGTACAGTGTAGGATAATTAGAATGATGAAAGTTCTTCATAATTTGTGGAGATGTTTGCGAGTTATAAGAGATGTTCTTGTTGATCCCTTCTGAACTTACCGAAAGCCATCATGAGTCCTCCAGATGCAATCATGCCATGAAGCTACAAGCGTTGATTGAAAAGAAAATAAGATATTGTGAGCAGACTTGATCACATAAAAATCTCCAGTCAGCACAGCAAACAGAACCTACCTTGGTATTTTTGTAACCACCTAGTTTCTTGGTGACAGCAGCAGATCCCATCATTCCAACGAATCCCGATACCATCAAGAAAGGATGCCAGGAGAAGAGTCTCCATCCTGCGCCGCTCGGTTGAGTGGCGGCCATATATCCAGCGATTGCGGTGAAGGCGACGAATGCACCGACAAGGGCTTTATGTTTTGATTCAGAAATTAAGGGACCAGCCATGATTGTTTCGTTGTCTGTAGGTTCCAGTAGTTGCGATGTGAGGTTGTCTGTAGGTTCCAGTTGCGTTGTGAGAGATTCCTGTTCTGCCATCCGAGCTTCCATCAGTTCATTCAGTCAAAGTTTACGTACCCCGATACATACAGTATGTACAGTAAGTACATACCGTACTGTACATCATCACACAAATCAAAAATAGGGTGGGTTGCGTGGCACTTCAACATTCTCGAAATATCTTTGTTGGGCTTTTTGTGAAAAGGCGTTATCGGTGAGTTTTAATTAACGTCGTTCGTCTGTCCTTCACAGATATCGATACCCGCCCGGGGTACGCTCATTCAGTCGACACGCATCCTCAGGACGAG
>Ga0115005_10002924_pt1 | contig 13593 bp, 15 predicted proteins | sample ArcOceMetagenome_FD_87163 | JGI IMG/M metagenome (GOLD analysis project Ga0115005, IMG submission 87163) | Marine eukaryotic phytoplankton communities from Arctic Ocean - Arctic Ocean - Greenland ARC118M Metagenome | ecosystem: Environmental > Aquatic > Marine > Oceanic | place: Arctic Ocean... | reverse complement strand
GCCGATGCTCCTGCATCAATTTAGAGAGAGCAGTCAATCTTGTTGTGTGACTGTCTCCCACAAGACTTCTATCACTAACATCAACGCACTGCGACAGATAGTCACTCAATTGGTAGAGATAAACATCATTCTTCCCTGAGGGACCCCTGGCCGCAGAAATTATAGATGCGGTGTGCAGTTCATCGAAGAGGGCCCTGTTCGAGAAAGCTGGATTGTCTGGAGTACCTCTGTATAACATTGCTTGAATTGTTTTTGTTTCCCCGTCTTCACCGGAGTAATCTGATAGTGTGACATCAATAACGTCTCTTGCATACCCCCCCTTTTCCCTGAAATCTAATTCTTCAAGGCATTGTTTCACTAGCTCTTTAGGTATCATATACACTAAACCATTTGTCGTACTCTGTTCACTAGCACACACATTTCCACCATGATCTTCCGCAATACTCCGATACTCCTCATCACTCAAAAGAGTGCATACTATTCCCGGAAAGGATGTCTCACCCCTGTGATCAGTCGATTTTTGACTCCAGCACCTACGAAATCCTTTCGTTACGCCGAGTTCCGTCTGTACGGAGGGATGGGACAGGACTCCTTCTCCAGGATGCCAGCATAAAGACCCATAGCCGAATATGTATAGGGGTAAATCATTTTCGAGGACTTGGGATATGTGCGAATCAGCGGTGGAGGAGGTGGCTATTCCGCCGACGTAGATTTGTTGCTCGGGGCACCATTGAGCACCACCATTCATTTTTAGATTTGTTCTGTGGTATGTGTTGGTTGGTTTGTAATGTTCTCCTTGGATTATCGAGGAGTGCGTGGTCGAGAAAGATAGAGAAGAGTCAATTGATTGTACCGCAATAATCAAGATGGATGTTAGAAATGATTGGGAGATCATCAATTGCATACCGGTAGCTGTCTTATGTCAATGTATCTTGATGTGATGTGTGGATTTGGGATTGAAACAGGAAACAGAGAAAGAGATGTCATGTGTCATGTGTCATGTGTCGTCATCGGAATTTTGAAATTTACTCGTGTGTTTCGTGGAAGGCAACATGGGAAGAAAGTGGGGAAGAAGGAAGAAGTAAGTTCAAGTAAAGTACGAGTAGAGGAGCGAAAAGAACTGCGCAAGCTTGCTTGCAAGCGAGCCTCCTCTCGCGCTGATGACTGATTGATGACTGGCATCGTACCCCGCCGGCGGTACCGCTTCAACAAAAGAAAAAGAACGTCTCATAACGTCATCTATTCACTGTTTAGTCTGCGTCTGAGCATCACAGGGGTAATTCGGCAGCCATCCCATCATACAGTAGTATAATTTGTTACCACACTGAACAATCAAAAGAGGGATTTAGGCCAAAGGAAACTCCAGTAAATCACACACTCAACGGAAGATCTCAAATACACGTACTGTACGCTGGGGCCCGATTACGAAAACCGCCTACTTTTAACGACGCTAGAGAAGGTCACGCGACACTGTAAATACTTTTTATCAAATATGGACGTCGGAGGTCAGATGGATATGGGCGGTTTTGATGTATTCTCATGGTGAGTTTGTTCCGCACTAGTCGTACACGTAACTAGCGGATGCTCTTTTATAGGTCCCAAGTCGTTTCGTAATTTTGTGGCATTTGACTACTAGCCTCTCCAGAACTACTGGGTATTGCCTTCCTGTGTATAACGCAATTCATTTCGTTCGCCAACTCTTTATGTTCTTTATTCTTACCCCTTGGTCACTGTTATATCAATATATAGGTACATGGACATTCCACCCGTAAGCAGAGTATACTTCACGAGTGCTTTCCTAACCACTGCGTTCTGTGCAATCGAAGTCATAAATCCATATTACCTCTACTATAGCACCGATCTAATCCTCGAAGGACAATTGTGGCGCCTCTTTTCTCCATTTCTATTCTTTGGCCTCTTTTCCGTCGATTTCATCTTCAATATGTACTTTTTGGTGCGGCACTGTCGGCAATTGGAAGAGGGCGACTTCAGAGGGAAACCGAGCCAGTTTGTACTCATGATTTTATTTGGAATTGGAATGACCTGTATGCTGACACCATTTCTGCAGAGTCACAACTTTTTGGGATCGGCTTTGACGTTTATGATGACTTATGTGTGGGGGAGAAGGAACGAAGATGTGAGGATGAGCATGTTTGGGGTCATTTCGTTTACAGCACCTTATTTGCCCTGGGTTATGCTCGCATTTGGCTTTTTGGTTGGTAATGCAATTGATATGTCATTGGTAGGGATTATGGTAGGGCACACATATTACTTTTTGCAGTATGTCTTTCCTGTCGTCGCAGAGATGAGAGGATGGAAACGGACAAAGATTTTGGCACCGCCAAGGTTTTTAAGATATTTATGTGGAGAAGAAGTTGAGAATTTGCACATAATTGATGGTGTTGTTGTGCAGGGACAGGAGCATGAACATCAAGATTAATCAAAAACCTTTACCACTATCTGTTTGCGGATTTCTGGTTAAATTTACCAACTTCAACCGCAACTTTCTCGTTCCTGAACCATACCTGGCTTGCTGGCACTGTTTCAGCCCTTGGTTTCAGAAGCTGACAAGATTACTACCAAAATAATGAAGGAGAGGCTTACACAAGAAAATGGAATAATCCATCAGCCTAATCATATTCGGAGGGCAGAGCTACAAATAGCAGTCGCATTTATAATATAAAGTACATTAGAGTAATCTCTTTAGATTGTGTCTGATCTGAAACATATTCCGTCTATTTAATTTTGATGTTTACGATACGATGAATAAAGCAATGAGCAATCTCAGTATGTACCGGTACCATTCATATCTATCATAAATACATTTTGAACATTCAATCTTACTTGGAGGACCCGCCGGCCGGCCCGGATGTTGACAGCAAAAGACAGATCAAACCGTCGTCGGTCTGCGCGCGCGTTTTTCCGATCCACTGAAAGAAAACCAACCCACAACCACCAAGAAGGAACAACATCTTCAAATCAAATCATGAGATAGGCGCTCGCTGTATTCTTCCTTCACATTTCATCACTGAGATCCTTCTTTTGAGATCAAGTAGGCAATTCGCAAGTCAGTTAGCAGGAGGGCGCACACATACTCGTAGTAACTATGAATGAGCAGAATGAGCCAACAACGCTCAAGAGAAAGCAGCACAAAAATATTTCAAAAGACAGCACGTCACATTCTCCCAAGAAGATAAAGACACAAAACAATGATGTCGCTGCTAAAGTAATGGCTACGTCAGGTCCTACTTCAGAATCTCCAAAGAATAATGAGCATAAGCATCCAAAAAGTAAGAAAGAGTTGCGTCTCGAGAAGAAGGCCTTGAAAAAAGCTGCCGTATCTAGTGAAAAGACTAGTGAAAAGCCAACCGAGCTTTCGAAAGAGGAAAAAAAGCTTTTGAGTAAGGAGAATCGGAAGATAATTAAAAAAGAGCAAAGGCTCCTAGAGATAAAGGAACAACGAAAGGAAAAGAATCTTAGAAAACAAAAGAGGCTTCGAAGGGAGATGAATGCACCTGGAGGTGCCAATGCAGCACAGTCGAAGAAATTGAAACGAAAAAATAAAGATCAATCAAACACAGATTCAAAAGACAATCAAGCAAAGAAAGATAAAGACTCTGCCATGAATATTTACAATAATCTATTCAACGGCACCCACGATGATACCACGGGCACTACCACTCTGAGAATGGGTGTCAAATATATAGATGTTGTCGAGGGCAAAGGAGATCGCGTTGCCGAAGAGCGAATGTTGGTGACTGTCAGCTACAAATTAAAAGGTGGTAAATTTGGAGCAGTAATTGACAGCTCCAAGAACTTTGCCTTCAGGCTTGGAACAAGAGAAGTCATTGTGGGTTGGGACATTGGCGTGGTAGGAATGCGAGAGGGAGGGAGAAGACATCTTATTGTCCCAGCGAAAGCGGGTTATGGATCCGAGGATATTGGAGCCGGACCAGGTGCGACTCTCTTTTTTGACATTACTTTGCTCAGCATCAGGTAATATGAGGAGTAGATTACTTTGATGGAGTCAAACAGTTCCTCAAATTAGCTACATTGATCTATACATAATATAGATTTATTTACATGTACGCGTTTTGTATGAATTATGCTCCATATCAATATGCTATCCTCCATGCACGAAAATAGATGTTTGCGCAAAAGCAAAAAGAGCAAAGCAGAGTACACGTATGCACAAATAATGTTTCTGCACTTTTCATTGAAGCTTCAAACAATCACCACCGTCCCAATCGCAATCTTCAGTATTATAACCACCTTCTTCATCGCAAACACCATTCCCCAAAAGTGAGGGGTACTTCACATCGCACCTGTCTTTGTATTTCTCATTATACTCCTGGCATGCTCCATTGTCATAGCCGCATTCTGCACTATTATGTTCCAAATCACACCAATGGTCGAATATCTGCAGGGGATGCCGCGTCACACACTCGGGAAATAGGGTTTTGAATTGATGACGTAAGTCTTCGTCATCGTTGATAACATCCTGCATTTCTACTGGGGTTCTTGTGGTTGGATTCTCATAAAGGGATGGATAGATGAACTCTTTGTCAAAGTACCTTTGCACGAAAATGGTTGAAGCATTGGCAATGGCGAGAATCATGATGACACAGAGGACGGAAGACCATGGTATATGAATGGAAATAATATGGGATCTTTCTGTGATTCCATTTTCTATCGATGTTGATGTTGGGATCTCATCAGCTTCTTGCTGCTGGATGTCTGCAACGAGAACACGACTCTCTCTATCCTCATCTACCTCATATCCATTTTCTGCATCAGAAAGTAGACGATACTCGCGGCTGTTGCTCATTGCGTTTTTCATTTTTGTACGTCTATGAAATTTATGTCTCGAAACCTGGACGGCAGTTGGGCTTAATTGTTGTGTAAGTTCCTAGTAGTGTGCAGTAAGTTCTTTACAGTAAGTAAGATACCAATTACAGTAAAAGTAAGACACCGATTACAGTACAAAATTCAAAATACCGTTTTCACTCCGTTTTCCTGTGTCCTGTGAAATGAGAACCATCAACGACTTTTTCAAAACCTGGTTGAAAGTTAAAAAAGAAAGGAAAGAGTGAGGGAAAGCCAAGGCAGCCGAACGTTGTAAATCTCCATTTTGAGTTTGTTCGGGTTGTTTCAAACCTTGGACCTACCTACCGCCTACCCGGTACAAAAGAGTCTTGTTATTGTACACTGCCTACAAAGCATTACAAGCGCTTGTAACTTATAACTTGTAACTCTCTGTTTCTAAGCCCATCATCGACAGTTTCAATTACGAAGAAGTTGATATATTTTCTTTAAACGACGGCGGTACAATCCACAATCCACTCGATATTCATCCAAATCTAGAATATTCAATACAATGGCATCCTGCTGGAGCGAACCTACGGGATTTCACGTCTACATCCTATCATGGATCTCTCTCATAATCACTCTTATTGCAGGCATCGGAGGCATAGTAGCCTATTACAAGTTAGACTCGTCCCTAATCCTAGTCTATGGGCTTGAAAACCTTGTCGATTTCATGTCATCTGCTATCGTGCTATGGAGATTCTATCTTCCTCCCCACTCCGAAGCCGCGGAGGAAGCAAGATTGCTCAGCCGGGAAAAAAGGGCAAGCATCGGCATCAGTTTCGTGCTCGCTATGCTCGGGTTTGGAACCATCCTCACGGCGACGGAAGATTTCGCTGCTGGAAAGGAGGACATGGAGAATGTGGAACCACTTTTTTACGTGTCATTCTTTAGTATCATTGTCTTTGGCACTCTGGCATTTTTCAAGCTCCATTATGCCAAAAAACTCAATTCGAGTTCCCTGAAAAAGGATGGAATATGCTCGCTCTTGGGTGCTACACTTGCTGTGTCCTTGTTCATCAACACTGCCTTGGTATTATCATCTAATGGAGACCTGTGGTGGCTAGATCCATTTCTTGCCATTACCTGCGGCATCGGAAGTCTTGTTTATGGATTGCATGGAATTTACAAGGCTTATGTCAGGGATGGAATTCCAGTGTTTAGCTGTTCATGGTGGTTGTATGGAGATAAGGAGAGAGGATGTGATGTTGAGATGAAGAATCCCGCTGTCGGTGGAGTTTCAGAGCCGCCGTCGTCACCGTATATGCCAACCTCGACCAGAATGGAAAGGGATGAAGAAATCAATATTGGGGACGACGCTATAGATGAAATCGTACTGACCTAAATACTGGTGCGCAATTGGTGCACAATCTTTCACTCCAGGCTGATTAGGTACAAAGTTTGATCCAATTATACTCAATTCTGAAGTGATTGAGATTCGCTGAACAATTGCTGGATACATAGTCGTACCTGCGTTATGCTTTTTATGGGGCACATTTTTGCAATAGAATTGGAATAGAAGGAGAGGCAATGGGATTAAAAACAGACACCAAATCATAAGATACTCAGTGCTAGATTTTGAAATCTAGCTGTTATTAGAAGATACGACCTTCTATGTGCTGTGTATGCATACTACACGTACTGTACCAAACTAATACTAATTAAATACACTGTGTGAGTATATATACGCGTGTAATAGTAACAATTGCATCATCAAAGATATTCATTTGCAAAATATTTTCATGTGCGAAACAGATTACTAGCTAGAACCACTAGATATCAAATGATTATGTATTTTTATTTTTACTAATAATAATAAGGTCGAAAGTGACGTAAGCATTAACCATAAAACTGTTCCATCATTGATTCAAAGGTCTTCTCACCAGCGATGTCACCAATGTAGTTATTCAAAATGTGAACCAAAGCTATTGAAAGTTCATCGGTATCCCAAGGGGACTGGCTATACTTGTCCTTTAACTCGGTGAGTTTATCCTCAATGACCTGCAACTGAGCAGCGGAGAAGCGGTAGGTGGTCGGAGCAGGTCCGTAGCCCTCCCTATTTTGTGCGCAAACAACCCCACAAGTTAGTGATAAGCTTGTATTACACCTGGTGTTGGATTTTGAAAAGTTAATGGATTGTCGCTTACCTTTTTGCATTGTGCAACGGTTTCGTGTTAAAAACTTTATCAAGAACACAAACTCGTGCTTGAGCTGCAATGTTCTCCACATTTGTAGTTTCATCTAGGACTACACCAAGCTTGAAAAACGGCAGACCAGGATGTTCTTGGTAGAAGTTGTCGAAGTCGACAATAACCTTAGGTTTGCAATCAATCTTATTCAAAAGACAACGTGGATGTTGAATAGGGGAACCTTCAGGTTTGCCACCTGAAGGAGCAGAGAGATGAGAGTTAGTCCTACCGGTATGAAAATACTATCGGTGACGTATGCTCAAGTTTCATTACTTACCTTGCATCCAAAAGTCAATAAAACCAAACCAGCGTACGATTTCGGTTTCAAAATTTGCATCACGCCATTCATTCCAAACTTTAATATTTGGACGTTTCGTGTAGACAAATTCCATGTTAGTAAATGTAGACAACCAGTCCTGAGAGAAATTCAGTTCGTAACGCATCGTGTGGTACGAGGGTATTGCCCATCGAGGATTACGGATCAAAAGAATAACTTGGTCCATGTCATTTTCCCATGACCAAATTCCCTCCTTATGAGGCCAACTTGTCTTAACGGTCAAGGGGTTATGCTTCAATAATCCGGAAAAATCCCAGTCATCGGCAACATCGTGATTGGTCAGACCCTTGATAACTTGAAAAGTAAACCTCTTTCCCGACCCTGGGTAGCTGGTGAGAAGGGTCTTTACAGCACTTTCAGGAGCCTCTGCAATTTCTGCTAGAGGCTCAATGCTGCAATCTCCGCCACCCAGATGTTTAGCAAGCGCTCGATGCTGATCACTGAGCATAGACCTTTTGTAAATGTTCATGTTCACGGCCAATAAATACATGGATACGACGGCGATCGCGGCAACCACTTTGTTGCTCTTTAAGTGCTTTAATTTCAGCATGGTTGAATTCAATGACCTTGTTTCTAACGTTAGAGTGCCGTATTCTATTGTACGAAGGTTGTGAAATTTTAGATGTAAATAAGTTGAAAATGCCAGTTTGTCGAATTTTACCGAATAGTGATCGATGGCCAATGACCGAATAGTGATCGATGGCCAATGACCGAAATAGTTCCGACACATATTAATATGTCGCATTGGTGACTGCGACGATAAGTATTGACACTTTCAATCGTTTCAAATCTTCAATCTACAGTATAATAATGTATAATAATTTGAATTATAAAAAAAAAAGCACTTGGCCAAAGAGGAGGGAAACCCCCTGGCAAAGCGACGAAATGGCGCCTTAGTTGGTACTGTAGACTGTAGTAGGATTGCGTCTACCACATATTGTATATATATCTCGCATCATCTAGCGCCGCTTCTCGGGAGGACCCCCAGAATGATCCTGCTTTAAAAAATGACAGCAGGCGCAGGGCTTCAAAGTGAACCCATTGCTATTGAGCTCATTGAGTAGTTTTTCTGCTGTCGGCATGCCCTCCAATTGTGTCCATTCATTATCGGCTCTAAAAATACGAGAATCAAGAACAACATCCGGAAACTTGCTTGAACCGACGTGGTGTGTGTTAAAAAAACAGCCTTCACCCCTAAGCTCATGTTAATAATGTCGAATCCATCAGAGCAACCCTAATAAATTGAGATAGTGATAGCTTCGCCAACCTCGATTCCGTCTTTACCAAACACGCGATCATCGTAGATCTCTGCACCAGGAGCCATCATATGAATGGTTCCTGCGACATGAGTTCCGTGATTATCTTCGGAAAGAGGAGAACCAGCACGGAACCACATTTGTGTGGTAACTCGGCCGTTGAAGTCTGGATGCTCAGCGTCAACTCCACTATCAATAACTGCAACGCGTACTCCTTTTTCAGTGAGATTATTTTTACGAAGCTTAAGTCCGCCTGTCAGCCTAATGCCAAGGGGATGGATGTTGTTATCGCCAAGAACATCATCTGCAGCTTTTGCTTTTTCAACCTTAGGTTTGGTGATACTGTTGGACGATATAATAGTATGGCTCATTTTGTTATTTTCTTGACTGTAGATGTATGTTTGTTTGAACACCGCTGATATTAGGAAAGTTACAGAATTTTAAGATCCAACTGAAACACAACGTGTACGAGGTTTGTTTTTGGATTCCTTATGTCACACGCATTGTCAAGTTTGACCCGGCCAATCCTGACACAACACCTACTGTAGGTGAGAAGGCTGAGGAATCGTTCGAGTGTGGAAATGGTGTATTGGGCTGTGATGGTTACATCTATGCTGCGAATTTGGGGGGTCAAGTATTGAAGGTTGACACAACTCACAACAACTATACCTGGATTGGGGATCGCATCTATTTAAGAGGACCAGGATGGGGTGACCCTATTATTGGAGTTGACAAGTGTATCTACTAGCCTCCTTCTGGTGCCAATCGTGTACTCAAATTTGACCTGGAGACACAACAATTGCCATCGCTCGTGGGGGGTGACCTGGGTGAAGGAGATTTACAATGGAATTGTGGAGCTCTAGCAACTGATGGGGCAATCTATTGCATCCCACATGCTGCCAAACAAATCCTCACCATTGACCCGTTCAAAGAATTCTCCGCGACCCTGCAGACCAATATTACATTGTATCCAGATGAGATTGGCCGTCTATTTTTGAAGGACGAGGAAGAATGCGATGAAACATTCTTTGAACGCTCACTTCGAAAGTTTGGAGGTGTAAAGTATTTAAAATTATTGAAGAATGCCTCCCCTTGGATGCGGAATGGGCTGGCGCGCATAATGGCAAACCTTCCACATTCATGGTGGCAGCTTCGTGTGAGAATTGTGCAGCGTCTGTGATTTATTACTTATCGAGGAGGAATGTGAATGGATTTTAGGAATTATTTGAGGCAACAGCAACTGATCATTTTAAAATTATTTAATATTATAACTTATTTAAAAAACATCTTATTCCAAAATACTTTCTCCTTGAAAAACCTAACGATGGGCGCTTTCTACTCATGAACATAGTTGTTGGTCTTGGTACTATTAATTATTTTCTCGGAGGGAATATCAATTCCATACTCGCAACTGATACTGCTGTCAATCCTGCTCTTCGCAAGAGTGCCTGGAGTCTTTTCACCAATGCTCTAGCTGATGGTGACGCAGTTCGCGAATTCATCTCGAATGATGTAACGGGCGTATGTTACAATCCTCACTATGGACTAGAACCTGACTGGAGAAACGCATGCTGGGGATCGAAGTATGCAAGATTACTGAGCCTTCGGCTGCACCAAGAGCAGTTCCTCCACAGCCACCTAGTGTTGGCAAAACTAGCTCTTCAACAGCCTCGCCATCTGCAGAGTTAGATAATCCCTCCAGGAATCCTAGAGAAGCACCTTCAAGCAATCCTAGCACTGTACCTACCACCAGCTCTCCCACAGTCTCACCATCTGCACAATCAATCCAACCTTCTGGGAGCACAATTGGAAACATTTAGACGAACGAACGCATCTATTGCGATTGATTATGAATGTACTATGCATCGGAACACGTTGTTTCATTCAAAGTCTTTGACTCATCATTTATTTCAACAGCTTGTGCTTTCTTTTCACTCTTCATGCTAATAATTCTATCCTTCCGTCTCACAAGCGCCCCTTTGATAGGATCATATTCCATCCAATCCTCTGGATAATCCTCTTCGTGAAGAAACGTGGGTTCTAAGGAATTGATATCAAATGATACCTCTCTCATCTTGTTTCCGTCTTTCGTAGAAGGAGGAAATGACCCATCGTTCAACGGCATGACGATATTTTGCAGTGTCTTTCTTGTATTCCCCTGTGAAACAACCGGTTTTGACCGCGACCATGATCCATCACCACTTCGATCATTATCTACCTCACGATCACCCAAGACAATCCTTCCGCCAAATCCTAGTCGAAACCCAGTAATCGAATTCAGAAATTCAACAATGAATTTCAGCTGCTCCACCAGAACTGTCCAAATGCGAAAAAATATGGATGGCAAAGACCCAACTTTTGGATTTTCTCGTATAGGTATAGCGGACTCGTCGTCGTCATCATCTCGAATCGTATCATCAGCCTCACTTTCCCTCTCTTCATATGTGGTTGATAATATCCGGATCGCAGTATAAGGGTAAGAAATAATTTTCAGAGCGAATGACCTAATGCTTGGGATGGATATCAGTATAATGATGATTGTCGTTATAATGGTCGCGGTGTTCAATACTTCCGAAGTGCCAGCGCTAGTAGTATTCCCGTGAGTATAGCTTTGAGTACTATAGCTCGTATTTGCGTCAGTAGTGTATGAGTCCTTGGAATCCATATTAGAAGTTAATTCGAAATTGGGTATCAAAATGAAATTCACTTTGATGTTGTAGATATTTTGTACTTTAGTCTTGCTTTAGTTTGTGTTACAGTATGATCTGTGATGTCCGGTGTTGTTGCTTGTGCTTGTTGTTTTGCTGTTGCTGTTGCTCTGCTTCCTGCTTTCCCCTCTGCCCCCTCGCTCGCATCCTCATCTTGGTTCGCTTTTTGAATTTCGCCTGTCGGAAAGAGGGTTCCCAACATGATAAGGTTTGCAATAATCCATGGGCTCTTCTATTTCTACACGGTAGCTTCAATGCTCAGCAATTTAATCCTAGGGTCAGATTGAAGATGAACTAGGAAACTTGTTTTGACGAGCAGGATATTGGAATGGAATCGTCGGGTGGTGCCTAGCAAGGTAGGAAAGCAGAAAACCCTGTTTTAACTAATTTGCGTTGAGAAAGAAGAAATTAGGAGGAAAACTTAGATTTGCGAGACTAAGATAGTGACGCAGGTTCTTGGTTTATGTGGATACGGAACAGAAGATTACTACACGAAATTCACATTGTAGGCAGCCGATTTTGTTGAACCAATGTAAATAATGCGAAAAGCTCAATAACTGAGATGTTATAAAATGTGAACATATGAATAAGGAGGTACGTGTACTAAACTTTCTGAAAAATAAGATGGTGATGATGGTCGAGCACGGGAGAAACACAAGGGCATGGAACAAAATCCGATTTTGCTCCTGAAGGAACGCGAGTATTTTACGTGAAGTCAAACTGTGCGTTCACGTTGAAGAATTAGAAAGTTGAAGTAGAGAAAAGAACTGAAGACTAATAATATTTTAGAAACTGGAGACGAATGCATATTATATCAAATTTGAAAATTACCCTCGCTTTCTTTTTTTACTCTCCTCCATGTTAATAACATCTTCGCTGTCATGACTTGTTACCAACGATGAGGAATCCATATTGTTCCTCAACAAGTAATAGATTATAGACACCGCGCTATTTTCAAAGGACGCTGCAACCATGAATGATGGAATACGCGACCCTGAACATTCAACACTGAGAGGAATACTGCAGTCTTGGATTATTTCAAAGACTTTCTCGATGCCAAACTTTCTGACGGCACACTCGTAAGGTTGTTTTGCCATGTTTGTCGTCAATTTTGAAAAGGCGACCTAGCTCTTCTGGATACTGCTCCAAGTTAGCTTGTAGATCCATTGAGAACTCTTTGAGTGGATCAATGACTAGAACTCTGGTGGCACTATATGGGATACAGTAGATAGCTCCATTAGGTCTTATCGCTCCGATAGTCCATTTTGAGAATGTTCCTGGTTTCGCAACAAAGCCATCCCCTACAAGAGATGCTAGTTTTGTCTCAGGGTCAAACTTCAGTGCTCGATTGGATTCACCCGGTGGCCAATAGATACAACCATCACTTCCCAGTATCGCCGAAACCAACCCAAAGAATTGTGCCTACAAGCCTTCGAGTACAATTGAGTCGTAGGTGTTGTTTGCCACATCAATTTTTAGCACTCGGCGGCCATTATGTTCCAAGGCATAAATGCATCCATCTCGCCCCAATGTCCCATTGCCAACACAGAAAAATCTACGAGCCTCTCCCCCAACAAAACTTATAGACTGAACTACTGGATTAAATCTCACAATGCGTTTGGAAGTATCGGGAATGCCATACAAGCAGTTGTCTTTGCCAAGGACCGTTCCACTGTACTTGCTGATTTTATCTCCAAGATGATCCCCAACACTGGCTAACGAGTCATTTTCAGGGTTCAATTTGAGGATATGGTTGGCACAAGAAGGCATAAAGTAGATACACCCGTCAATAGCAAAGGCACCTGATGTCCACAATCCAGCAGTCCAGGTTTCTTCTGGTAGTCTCACATCTAGGAGTGTCACGGTGCCATTTATGGAATCAACTTTGAGAATCTGATTGGACCCAGCATAGTCAGAAGGAATGCAGTAGATGCACCCATTATTAGCTAACACACCACACACCCACTTTCATTCACCCTCACCAAGGTCCGGTCCAATCTCTATCAATGAATTATCAACAACAGGATTGAACTTGACCACGCGGCGAGCATCACAGGGAATCCCGTAAATGCACTCATCCGCTCCACGCACACTCACACACCATTTCGGATGGCAACCGCATGATTGGTTCTGTTTTTATTCAATTGTTGGGCAAGAAGTTGGTAGTATTACTGTGGTACCTTGACGGGTACTATGTACTATTGTTCGATTGCGAATTCTGTGTTCTGTTTGTTGTC
>Ga0115005_10002923_pt1 | contig 13594 bp, 9 predicted proteins | sample ArcOceMetagenome_FD_87163 | JGI IMG/M metagenome (GOLD analysis project Ga0115005, IMG submission 87163) | Marine eukaryotic phytoplankton communities from Arctic Ocean - Arctic Ocean - Greenland ARC118M Metagenome | ecosystem: Environmental > Aquatic > Marine > Oceanic | place: Arctic Ocean... | reverse complement strand
TTTTTTTCAATGAAAAAAAGAACAATGCTCAATTCATCCACCAACTTCAAAATGTAAATGTTATTCAATTAATAATTGAGTAACATCAGTAAATAATTTATTTGAAATGGAAAAAGAAAAAATAGATTATCTCCTCAATTATTTTCTACACCTTTTACCGCAAAAGGAGAAACATAATCTTGAATACCCATACTTGAGTTTTGATGAGAAAAAACTTGAAAGGGAAAATGTGGCAAATGTTTTATGGGAAAAATATAAAGACGAAATCTATTTAAACAAGTGTCCAAAATGTAATAAAATAGCTCGAACACCTAAAGCAAAACAATGTAGATTTTGCCGTTATGATTGGCATTGATAATCGAACAAGAGCAAACTATTTTTTATTTTTTCATTTAAATCAAAAACATTTTGACTTTCTCATAGTTTCTACATTATATTTGCACAACACAAAAAATACTAAAATCATATTTATGATATTTTCAACTTTGCATCATTGCCGCCATCATCACTATCAGTTCCTACGAACGAATGGCGACGCTATGAATATAGTTGATTGATTTTTTTATCCAATAAAAAAATCGATAATCGGTTGACCATTTACTTTGGTCAACCGATTTTTTTTTGCCTAAAACTTATTTTAAATAAAAAATTAAAAAATGCAATCACCAACTTTAAAAATCGCCATTCAAAAATCAGGTCGCCTCAGCGATGATTCAATAAAATTACTCAAGGAATGTGGTATCAAATTCAATCATGGAAAAAACCAATTAGTTGCACCATCCAGCAATTTCCCCATCGAAATATTATACCTCCGAGTCGCCGACATTCCACAATATATCGCTGATGGAATTGCTGATCTTGGCATCATTGGAGAGAATGTTTTTTTGGAAAAAAACGAAAATATTGAAAATGCAAAGGCACTCGGTTTTTCTAAATGTAGACTTTCCCTCGCCATTCAAAAATCTGAAACTTACACCGATCTTAGTTTTTTTGAGGGAAAAAAAATCGCTACTTCTTACCCCGTTATCCTTTCCAATTTTTTAGAAAAAAACAATATCAAAGCTGAGATTCACCAAATCAGCGGCTCCGTGGAAATTGCGCCAAATATTGGTTTGGCTGATGCAGTCTGCGATATCGTGAGTACCGGAAGTACGTTGTTATCAAATGGATTAAAAGAAGTCACCACCATTTTAAAATCGCAAGCAGTCCTAGTCAAAAACAAAAATTTGACTACCGAAAAAGCAAAGACTTTTAAAAAATTACTCTTCCGAATTGATGCGGTACAAGCTGCCCAAAATTCAAAATATATCCTCCTCAATGCTCCCACCACAGCGATTCCTGAGATTATAAAAATACTGCCTGGTGCAAAAAGTCCAACTATTTTGCCCTTGGCTTTGAAAGGTTGGAGTTCGCTTCATTCGGTGGTGCAAGAAGAAACTTTTTGGGATATCATCGACGAACTCAAACAAAAAGGAGCAGAAGGAATTTTAGTTATTCCTATTGAAAAAATAATCGCGTAAAAGAAATTCTAATGAAAATTTACAATAATCCAAATTCAAAAACTTGGTCTTCTATCCTTGCTCGACCTACGATGGATACTCAAAGTTTAAACGCTACCGTTTCCGAAATTTTACAAAAAGTAAAAAATGAAGGAGATGCTGCTTTGCAATTTTTTAATAAAAAATTCGACCAAGTTGAGTTAGAATATATTGAAGTAACCGAGGAAGAAATTGCTGCTGCCGAAAATCAATTAGATAAAAAATTAAAGAAAGCCATTCAAACAGCTTATCAAAATATCACTAAATTTCACGCTGCGCAAAAAACGGAAACGCTCGAAGTCGAAACGATGCCAGGTGTGAGGTGCTGGCAAAAAAGTGTTCCAATTGAAAAGGTAGGACTTTATATTCCAGGTGGAACGGCGCCACTTTTTTCCACCATTTTGATGTTGGGCATTCCAGCAAAAGTGGCTGGCTGCCAAGAAATCGTGATGTGTTCACCTCCACAAAAAGATGGAAAAATCAATGCTGCCATGTTGTACACCGCACAACTAGTTGGCATCGAAAACATATATAAAGTCGGTGGAGCGCAAGCCATCGGAGCAATGACTTATGGAACAGAAACGATTCCACAAGTATATAAAATCTTCGGCCCAGGAAATCAATTTGTGACTACCGCCAAGCAACTTGTCAGTCAAGAAGGCGTCGCAATTGACATGCCTGCTGGCCCTTCGGAAGTTTTAGTTGTGGCTGATGAAACTTGCGAACCGAGTTTTGTAGCAGCCGATTTATTGTCTCAGGCAGAACACGGAATTGACAGCCAAGTCGTCTTAGTCACTTTCTCTGAGGGAACTGCAGAAGCAATTTTAACTGAAGCGGAACAGCAACTCAAACAACTTCCTAGAAAAAAAATCGCAGGCGAAGCTTTGGAAAATAGTCCGGTAATTATTTTTGACAATCAAACTTCTGCCTTAAAACTCATCAACGAATATGCGCCCGAACATTTAATTATCGCCACCAAAGATGCTGATGAATTTGCTAAAAAAATCATTAATGCAGGTTCCATTTTTATTGGAAATTTCACGCCTGAATCGGTCGGTGATTATGCCTCAGGGACGAATCACACTTTGCCCACCAATGGTTTTGCCAAAAGTTATAGTGGCGTCAATATAGATACTTTTTCCAAAAAGATAACGTATCAAAAACTAACCAAGGAAGGTTTGAAAAACTTAGGACCGACGGTGGAATTAATGGCCGAAGCAGAACAACTCGAAGGCCACAAAAATGCAGTAACCATAAGACTTAACAATATAAACACGGATTATAATCTTTCACAAAATGAATCTTTCCAAAAAAGAAAAATTCAAGATTTAGTGCGTCCCAATATTTTAACAATGTCCGCCTACTCTTCCGCTCGAAGTGAGTTTGAAGGAACTGCAGAAGTCTTTTTAGATGCCAACGAAAATCCGTTTGACAATGGAATGAATCGTTATCCTGACCCTTTGCAAAATGAATTAAAAAGTAAAATTGGCACATGGCGAAAAATCCCCAAAGAGAATATTTTCTTGGGAAATGGGAGCGATGAAATTATTGGTTTATTGATGCAAACTTTTTGTTCGCCGAAGAAAGATAGCGTAATTATTTTGCCACCAACTTTTGGAGTTTACGAAGTTGCTGCTGCGATTGGAGAAGTAGGAATTAAAAAGATTAATTTGGATAAAAATTTCCAACCCAATGTAAATGCCATTTTAAAAGCAGCAGATTCGAATGACAAAATTCTCTTTATCTGTTCCCCCAATAATCCAACTGGGAACAGTTTTGATTTTGGAAAAATTGAAAAACTGATTACAACCTTCGATGGAATTGTGGTCGTCGATGAAGCTTATATTGATTTTTCCAAAAACGATTCCTGTCTTTCTCTTTTGAAAAAAAATAAAAATTTAATCATCCTGCAAACTTTTTCCAAAGCACTTGGAATGGCTGGAGCAAGATTAGGAATGGCTTTCGCTTCCGAAAAAATTATCGGATTTTTGAACAAAGTAAAGATGCCTTACAACATCAACGAACTCACTCAAAAAGCGGCACTTCAAGCATTAGAACAAAAAGATATTTCCCAACAACAGATCAAAACGATTTTGAAACAACGTATTTTTCTAGAAAAAGAATTATCCAAATTCGATTTTATTGAAGAAATATTTCCTTCTGATGCTAATTTTTTATTGGTAAAAGTGAGCGAACCAGAGGAACTCTATCAGTTTCTAATTTCCCGTAAAATCATTGTTAGAAATCGTTCCAAGCAAGTTGGCTGCGAAAATTGTTTGCGTTTTACCATCGGTTTAGAAAAAGAAAATTTATGCTTAATTGAATCCCTAAATGTTTATCATCCTCAACCTATTCTAAAATGAAAAAAGTACTTTTTATAGATAGAGATGGCACCCTCATTATCGAACCGCCCGTTGATTATCAGATCGATGCTTTGGAAAAATTAGAATTTTATCCAAAGGTTTTCCAATATCTTTCGCGCATTGTGGAGGAACTAGATTATGAATTAGTGATGGTCACTAATCAAGATGGACTGGGAACGGAGTCATTTCCAAAGGAAACTTTTCATCCTCCGCATGACATGATGATGCGAGCATTTTCGAACGAAGGAATTGAATTTAAAGAAGTCATTATTGATAAAACTTTCCCTCACGAAAATGCACCGACTCGAAAACCTCAAACCGGTTTGCTCACGCATTACGTGAATGGCGAGTATGATTTGGAAAATTCATTCGTCATTGGTGATCGATTATCAGACATGCAATTAGCAGTCAATCTTGGAGCAAAAGGAATTTACATTAATGATTCGGAACCTCACTCTGACAATGATGCACAAAAAAATATTGATTACGAAAAGGTAAAAAAAGACATTGCTTTGACAACAACTGAGTGGCGTGATATTTATTTTTTATTAAAAAATCCACCCCGTAAAAGTACTGTTACAAGAACGACCAAAGAGACGGATATTCAAATCAAACTCAATTTGGACGGCGAAGGAAAATCTAAAAACGAAACTGGAATTGGTTTCTTTGATCACATGTTGGATCAGTTAGCGAGACACTCAGGTTGCGATTTGGAAGTGACCGTAAAAGGTGATTTACACATTGACGAGCACCACACGATTGAAGATACTGCTCTGGCTTTGGGCGAAGCTTTTGCAAATGCTTTGGGCGATAAAATGGGGATTGAACGCTATGGTTTTTGCTTACCGATGGATGATTGTTTAGCGCAAGTAGCAATTGATTTTGGTGGAAGAAGTTGGCTGGTTTGGGAAGCTGAATTTAAACGGGAGATGATTGGGCAAATGCCTACGGAAATGTTTTTTCACTTTTTTAAATCATTTACCGATGCGGCAAAATGTAATTTGAATATCAAAGTAGAAGGTACGAATGAGCATCATAAGATTGAGGCGATTTTTAAAGCTTGGGCGAAGTCTATAAAAATGGCGAAGAAGAGAGATTTAAATAATCGACAATTACCGAGTACAAAAGGAATATTGTAAACCCCCGACCCCTAAAGGGGAGTTTTGGTTTTCCTTTTAATGGAGGTTTTCCTTTCATTGATTTGGCTTGATTGGTTTTGGTTTTGGTTTTGGTGTTGGTTTTGGTTTTGGTTTTGGTTTTGGTTTTGGGGATTTAAATAAAATTTATTTTTAAAATGAAAATAGCAATCATAGATTACAATGCGGGGAATGTTCAGTCAGTCAAATTTGCTTTGGAGCGGTTGGGGGTGAATGGGATTTTGACTAGTGATGCGGAGGAGATTTTGGCTGCGGACAAAGTTATTTTTCCTGGGGTTGGTGAAGCGAATTCGACGATGAAGCATTTGCGAAAATTGGGTTTGGAAAAAGTGATTCCAAATTTGACGCAACCCGTCCTGGGAGTTTGCCTTGGCATGCAGTTGATGTGCAGTCACTCCGAAGAGAACGATACGGATTGCTTGAATATCATTCCGCAAAAGGTAATTCGTTTTCGCCCACATTCGAAGGAGATAAAAGTTCCACATGTTGGTTGGAATAATATTTCGGTTAAAGATGGTTCATGGATTTCAGAAAATATTTCGGGAGAGTATGTTTATTTCGTTCACAGTTATTTTGTGGAGGTGGGAGATTTCACGATTGCGACGACTGATTATGTGCAACCATTTTCGGCGGCTTTGCAAAAAGATAATTTTTATGCCACTCAATTTCACCCTGAGAAATCGGGTAGCATTGGCGAGCAAATTTTGAATAATTTTTTACTTAAATAGGAATCAACGGTCAAGTCATTTGCTTGCTAAATTATCAGGAATCAAGTGCCTCGTATTATCCATCGTTTGTAAAATACGAAGCACCTGACTCCTGACCGAGGGTGCAACGACCAACCTAACCGCTGACTCCTTTTAAAAATAAACTCATGAAAATAATTCCAGCAATCGATATTATCGATGGAAAATGTGTTCGTCTCACGCAAGGCGATTACGCTCAAAAAAAAGTGTACAATGAAAATCCACTTGAAGTAGCGAAAGAATTTGAAGCGGCAGGAATTACGAATTTACACTTGGTAGATTTGGATGGAGCGAAGGCTAGTCAAATTATCAATTATAAAGTTTTGGAAAAAATCGCTTCCCAAACGAATTTAAAAATCGACTTCGGAGGTGGTTTAAAATCTAATGAAGATTTGAAAATTGCTTTCGATTCAGGAGCCAATCAAATTACTGGAGGAACGATTGCCGTGAAAAATCCTGAACTATTTTTGAGCTGGTTACAAAAATATGGAAGCGAAAAAATTATTCTCGGCGCTGATATCAAGAATGGAAAAATTGCAACCAATGGATGGCAAGAAGAAAGCGACATTGAATTGTTAGATTTTTTGGAAATTTATTTGGAAGGTGGAATTGAATATGTGATTTGCACCGACATTTCCAAAGATGGATTGCTGCAGGGAAGCGCAGTAGATTTGTATGCGAAAATTAAAAATGAATTTCCAAAAATAAAATTAATCGCAAGTGGCGGTGTCGTGAGTATTGAGGAATTGGAAAAACTAAAGGAACTAGAAATGCACGGAGCTATTGTTGGGAAAGCGATTTATGAAGGAAAAATTAAATTGGAAGACCTCCGTGGTGGGTCGCTTTAGCTGCCCATCAAAAAAGAGCGAAGCGATGTTTTTTGAATTCTAAAAATATCGCTCTATAGCTAGGAAAAAATATTCCGAACACTATAATTTTTTATTTTTTTTATCAAAAAAAGGCGGGCAGCTAAAGCGACCCACCACGAACAATTATGCTAGCAAAAAGAATCATTCCATGCCTTGACATCAAAGATGGGCGCACCGTCAAAGGTGTCAATTTCGTTGGCTTACGAGATGCTGGCGATCCGGTAGAATTAGGAAAACTCTACAGCGAGCAAGGTGCTGACGAACTTGTTTTTCTAGATATTACCGCAACTGTTGATAAACGAAAAACCCTCGTAGACCTAGTCAAAAAGATTGCAAAAAATATCAACATTCCTTTTACCGTAGGTGGCGGAATTCGCTCAGTCGAAGATGCAAATGTATTGTTACAATCTGGCGCAGATAAAATTTCTGTCAACTCAGCAGCTGTTCGAAATCCACGATTGATTAATGAGTTGGCGGAGAATTTCGGCAGCCAATTTGTGGTCGTAGCTATTGATGCTAAGTTATTTGAGGGGCAATGGAAAGTACATCTGAATGGCGGACGAATTCCAACCGAACTCAACTTATTGGACTGGGCCAAAGAATGTGAAAGTCGGGGCGCTGGTGAAATTTTATTCACTTCGATGAATAATGATGGAACGAAAAAAGGTTTTGAAAATGAGATGCTTGCAAAAATGTCGGATCAACTTTCCATTCCAATTATCGCTTCGGGTGGTGCGGGTTCGATGGAACATTTCTATAATGTTTTCACCGAAGGAAAAGCGGATGCAGGATTAGCAGCGAGTATTTTTCATTTCAAAGAAATAGAGATTTCGGATTTAAAAAAATATTTAAAAGAAAAAGGAATTCCAGTTAGGGTTTAATTTAAAAAATGTAAATATAATGTTAGAAAATTTAGATTTCGAAAAAGTAAAAGGTTTGATGCCTTGCATTATTCAAGATGAGGCGACTCAAAAAGTACTCATGCTGGGCTACATGAACACGGAAGCTTTAAAAAAAACACAAACTGAAAACCGTGTTACTTTTTTTTCCAGAACAAAAAATAGACTATGGACAAAAGGTGAAACTTCAGGTAACTTTTTAAATGTAAAAAGCATTACCTCAGATTGTGACAATGACACACTTTTAATAAAAGTTAGTCCAGAAGGAGTAGTTTGTCATACCGGTTCAGATACATGTTTTGATGAAAAAAATGAAGGAGACTCATTTTTATTTAATCTTGAAAAGGTAATCCAAGACCGTAAAAACAATCCTTCTGAAAAATCCTACACCTCAGAACTATTCCGGAAAGGAATTAATAAAATAGCTCAGAAGGTTGGTGAAGAAGCAGTTGAAATTGTGATCGAAGCAAAAGACGAAAATGATGATTTATTCCTAGGTGAGGCTGCAGATCTAATTTACCATTACTTAATTTTGTTAACTGCAAAAAATAAAAAACTGGAAAATGTAATTGATGTTCTCCGAAATCGTCACACATAATATTCTTAAGAAAATCAATCTAAACATTGACCTTCAATCTTCTTTGAAAAATATTTTACAATCATAATAAATAAACATCTTTAAGGAAACACTATACACTAGAGGGTGTTTTTACTTTTCAAGGCGATAACTGATTTTATATATTTTATTTTAGTTTTAATCTCAGATTTTGCCGGAAGGAAGGAAGGAAGGAAGGAAGGAAGGAAGATTTTATTCGTAGATTTATTTGATTTACATTCCCAACAATTTTGCTATTACATGAAACGATTACAAATTCTTATTTGACCGTAAAAGTATTATAGATTTAAATATTTTGCAAAAACCCAATCTATCATATCTATGTTTGTACCACTATTGATTATTCTTATTTCGTTTATTTTGGATTGAGTCCCTTTATTTGGAAAACTATTTGGAATGGCGACTATGATTTTAGTTTTATTTACAACTATATACTTTTGGGAACCACTTTACATTTATATTTCCATCACCATCTCAATCTCCTTCATAATCTAAACAAAATGGATTACAAAATTGTGGATCTTTTTAACAAATCGTTCCAGTTAGTTCATCCAATAATTGGAATTGGATATACTTCTGGTGAAACTGTTGATCCAATAGAATCAATATTTTAAAAGTAGTATTATCTAAAATTAAACTCCCAAAATTGCTCTTTAGCTACAGTTGGACAAAATAAACACGATTAATTTAAAATACCTGATGTAATAAAACTACCTATAGTTAAGAAAAATAAAACACTATCTAAATACTATGACACCTTTGGACAGAGAACGAAAAGATCCTTAAAATTTTATAAATCAAAAAAAAGATCTTCAAAAGTATTAAGCTTTTGAAGATCTTTTTTTATCAAAAATAATTACTCCTAAAAAAAACATGAATCACCCTGGAATTCGAGATGACTCATGTTATATTTATTATTTTTATTTAGCAACAATAATTTTCTTACTTACTGCATTTTTTCCATCAGCAAGAACTCTTACTATATAAGTCCCATTGATATTATTGGAAAGATCAAATGAAACAGTAGATTGAGCAATTGTAGATATACTCTTCGTAGCTATTTCCACACCACGTATATCATAAATTGTAACCTCTACATCTGAACCGATGTATTTCTGTAAATCAATATTTACAATGTCAATTACAGGATTCGGATACACATGAAATAGATCGTCAAATCGTATTACTTTGTAAGGTGTCTCCTCTTCACTTCCATCAGCATAGTATACTCTCACGCGGTAAACATTATCCCCTGGAGAAGTATTCTCATCATAATAAAAGTAAGAGTCATCAAGTTTATCGATAGGAAAAGCTTGCAATAGTTCAAATTCTCCAGTCCTCCCATTAAACTTTTCGATACTTTGATGAGTGGCATCTTTTAAGAGGTTGTAAGTAACTTCTAACATTGCCATGTCTGATTCTTTCTCTAATTCAAAGTTTAAGAGAGATTCTCCTACAATCACATTTGTGTTTTGGTTAGATTCTATACATGTCACTTTCATAGAACTAGCCTTATCACCAAAATTACCTAAACTACTACGATCGCCTAAGTATGTTCTAGAGTTACCTAGAAAATTATCATGCTTAAATAAGGTAATAGCAAAACCATTGTTTACCTTAACTTTATCAATATCATCATCGGCAACACCCATTTTGTTTAGTCTACTTAGGTCGTAGTCTCCAGGGCCGACAGAAACTCCTATATGTTTTTCTTCTTCATTCGGATGGTTATCGTCATTCTCGAAAACAGCTCCAGCAACACCATTGTTTCCACAATTAGATTGACTAGGATTAGAAAGACAAATCGCCTTCATAGAACTTACATTACCTGCAATCATTCCAGATAAACATATTACAGTAGGGCCTACAAATTCCTCACTATAACCTTGGAGATTGTTTTCCTTATAAAGAGTAACTTTAAATCCATTATTCACTCGAATACCTTGTACTGAATTATTTGATACCGATAAAGATTTCAATTGCTCAGTATTGTAAATCCCTGTGGTAAATATAGGTAAAGGACTCCCCCAACAAGAGGTGAATAGAGCACCTGCAAATCCTGAACAGTCTATAGTGGAATCATCATCACTTAAACATATTACTTGAATGCTCGTAATGTTTGATCCTGCGAATTCGGAAGGAAGACATCCTGTATCATCAGTATAGTAGGTAGTGTTTCCTAAATTATTAGTGATTTTCACAGCAAAACCTAGGGTAACTTTAATTTTTTGAACATTAGCTGGAGTGTTCATTCCTAAGGCTAAATTAGATCCTGAACCTGAACTATTTGTGCAAGAAGTATAGTATTTGGCAGCAATACCTGTACAAACTTCTTTACCTTCATGATCGTTAAGATCTTCAAACGGATCAGAATCATCACATGGTGGTTTAAAAAAGATATCACTAGGCATAGATTCAGCACTTGTATTCCGCTCAATAATACTTGCAAGATCAGAACTATTGATGATACTTAAATCTGAATTTGTTAAGAATGGATCATTTTTATAGAAATAGTAATCTCCATCTCTTAATACTTCAAATTGCTCTTTGATGATCGCAATGGCAGTAGCAGGAAGTGAAGTCCCAGAAACTAAAGGCTCTGCAAAAAGACCTACCCAAAGATCTATATCATTAATATTTCCTCCATAGACACTATCTAATCTGTTGGAAATATTATGGTCACTATTGATACTACTAAAAGAAGAAGGACTACCCGTACCATAGTGTTCTCTTACTGTCTTATAATCAGGAAGACCATGATCCCTTCCTCTTTGGATATTAATACTAACTAAGTCTAATCCAGATCCTTGTCCTAAAAGGAAATTTCTTAGACCATTATTTACTTTAAGATCTGTTCTGTATTGAGGGTGAAAAGATAAACCACGTAATAATACACCTGGACCATATTGTCTGAGAATTTGAGGATTCAAGAAAATTGTCTTTAATGGCAACTCTACTACTCCTATTCCCTCACATGCATCATTTCTTAAAATAATATCGTTTTCTACCATCGTATGCCACCTATAAGCAGCAGTAGCAAAAGTATTCCTGATATCAGGTCGAACATTAGAATCATATCCAGAATAAGAGTCCATAGGAACTCCAAATGCAGGTAGATACTCTTCATAAACAATTCGTTGCATCATAGCACCAACTAACTTTCTAGCTTTCTGATAAATGATTTCATCATCAGTTTCTCCCTGACTCTTAATATGATCACAAAGCCTATTGTGCTCTCTTACAAAAATAGTATGAAGAGCCGTAAGATTCGGATGCTCATTAGCCCTAAAATCTCCAGTTACAGCCACAACTCTAGGGGTCATGTTACGTTCTCTATCTCCATCCATCCTTGGAGCAGTAGGATCATAATCAGAATCGAATTCTCCATCTATAGTATTATATGGTACAAGATTACCTTTAGATGTTTTTAATTTCCCATCTACATGACTTCTCAACCAACTTGCTACAACTTCGTCACTTCCATATACATTCGAGGCATCAATATAAGATGTAATGATATTGGCTTGCTGCCTTGGTGAACTCCCTGGTATTCCTGCAGATCGGTTAAAGCGAATAATACCATTACCGGCAAATACCGGATCATAATCTGGTACTGGAATATATGCGGGTTCAGAACTACCTTCAGTTAAAACAAAATCATGATCTAAAAATTGTCCAAATTGATAAGCCATACCTGATAACAATCTTTGATCTCTTCTATCTTGTGGTTCATCAGACAATTGGTTAGAAATATGTCTTGTACCTGGACGATTTTGCCCACCTAAAGAATTATTAGGACCATATTGAGAAGGGAGCTCGAAAAAAAGAGGACTTCCAACTGAACCATACTCTGGATTGTCAAAGTTATTATTCGTCCCATCAATTGTACGATACATTGGTCTTGAACCTGCAAAAGGATCATTATATGTTATACAAGTACTAATTTGAATATCATCTATCCAAGCTTTATCATTATTAGCATTACCATCACATCTGAACCTGAATACAGTTTCTGATGAAAAATCATCTTCAATTTCAACAGTTTTACTTTTAAATGATGGTGAATTTGACACACCTCCTTGACCGCTTATCCATTGTTCTGCCATTTGAAAATTAGTGCCTCCATCCGTAGAATACTCCAACACTAAATCATCTCCAGATTCCATACCTTGAAATCGAAGCATAAAATCAAATTTAACTTTTGAAACATTGGAAAGATCCATGTTATCTGTATATGTACTAGAATGTAATCCACCATTACCTCTAAGCCTAACAGCCTTTGCACTCATATTAGCACCTCCATTTCCATTGTTACAAAGGTTACCGCCATCATTCCAAAAACCAAATCCAGCTTCGAAATCATGTTCATTTTCTAGAGTAAAATTACAAACTGGATCTGAATATTCTACTGCACATCCGTGTGCTTCGAATTCTGCCAAATATAAGGAACCCTCATTTTTTAATTGAACTCTTATGTATCTTCCTGTAGTTCCAGATGGAAGGTTATTAAGAACACTTGGAGTACCAATTGACCCTTCTATTAATTCGGAATAGCTCGCTTGACCAAGCGCAGCAGTTAAGCCCATACTTCCAAAAGGATATCTAGAAATAATTAAATGGCAATCTTCTGTAGCAGGAAGACCACTATCTGCAGGACAAGCAGTTCTATTCCACATTTTGATCTGTTGGAGGCTGTATACTTCACCCAAATCGACTTGCCAATATGCCTGGTTTTCACTATTTGTAGCAGACACAGAAGGAGTGGTCGCAGGTCCAGGATAGAAACATCCATTTGTATTTCCATCAACTGCTTTTGAAGCGTTTCCATTATAATTTTGTGAATTATATGTGGATGATTGTTCGGCAGTTTTATTCAAAGCTAGATTAGAGGGAGTTAAACACCCACTTGTAAAAGAAGCTTCATCAAAATCACTAGTGTTAGTAGTTGATAAACTACCTTCAAATGTTATTAGCTTTTCAGCTGGGCTATTAGCTAAAACTTGCCCCAAGCTGAGGAAAAGTAAAAAAAGAAGAGGGTAAAAAGAATTCATAATTTGTTTTTAAAAAGATTTATTAAAAAAATGTTCAAATAATAATTTGTTTTATTTTGATGCACTTGGTTGTAAATTACCACATCATCGTATGCTCAGTTCGGAGAAACTGAGCATACGATTAGTAAATGAGTAATACGAACCAAAAAAATTACTGATGATTTGTAAAACCAGTATAAAATTAGATACTACGATTAAACTCATTCAAGTATAACAAACAAACGTGTTCATTAAGAATTACTTAACGGTCGGGATTTACTTAACGGTCGGGATTTACTTAACGGTCGGGATTTACTTAACGGTTGGGATTTACTTAACGGTTGGGATTTACTTAACGGTTGGGATTTACTTAACG
>Ga0115005_10002922_pt1 | contig 13601 bp, 8 predicted proteins | sample ArcOceMetagenome_FD_87163 | JGI IMG/M metagenome (GOLD analysis project Ga0115005, IMG submission 87163) | Marine eukaryotic phytoplankton communities from Arctic Ocean - Arctic Ocean - Greenland ARC118M Metagenome | ecosystem: Environmental > Aquatic > Marine > Oceanic | place: Arctic Ocean... | reverse complement strand
CTATATGCCAGCGATTGAATTAAAAGGAATTGTTTGGACATTAGTTTCTCTCTTGACAGCGCTTGGCGTTTTTCGTGAGAAGGGAATGGAATGACACATGACGGCCACTGGTAAAACAAGACGTGAGGCCAATGAAAGAAAAATATCATCCCCGAGAAGAAACGAAAAATTGGTCATTCACTTACGTCGATAGATTCAAATGCACTTGATGATCGGTTTGCTTGGTTGTATGCCAGCTTTTCAATTAGATAATGCCTAAATTCGCCAAGATGCAGAATATCTTCACCGATTCGCTTTGTGTCCGCTTTATAAGATATATCAGAGACTTGGTCGAGAATGCGCCTCCAAACAACCGTCACTCCTGTCGATGAATGAGATTGTACAACGCCTCTCTCATATGTGGGTGTCCAAAGTACAGTGCTCCAAGCTCGACACAAATCTTTTTTACCAAAAGATTTGATTCTGTGATTCGAAGATTTATCACCATCAGTGTTTGGATCCCTGGGTACAAAAGAGCATCTTCCATTCCACATGAAAAGACTATCGTTACGCGCAGCCCACCATTTTGATTTGTCAAGAAAGCCATGCAGTGTCTTGGTCTTGGCAATACCACTCTGACTTTCTTCTGTTGAGTCGCCAAAAGCCCATCCGCGGCCAACATCTAAAAACGGAATCAAGCAATTGCTTAGACCTCTGCACATGGGGCATCTGAAGTCGGCGCGCTTGCCATCCAGGTATCTATCTTGCCCAGAATCTTTCAAATGCGACTCGCAACATGCGACATGGATGGCATGTCCACACAAGGAAACATGTGTTCCAACCAAATGCTGGCCTTCGTCAATGGTATTTGATAGCACACCACCAGCACATCCTCGAGCGACAGTGCTCGGTTGGATGTAACCGCACAATGTCAAAATATGTTTCTTCGGTTTAGTGGCAGATAGATCTGCATCACTGTTTTGCGGAATAGCACCATCGTCTGCACAAATAATACAACGAGGTCGCTCTCGAAAAAGCCGAGGGATTGGCTCTACGACTGTTTCGTTCGCAACATTTAGTGACTTGAGCAACATAGGAAATTCGGGTGCTGCGCCTGAGGGGCTATCCACATAGTTCGTCTGAGTATCACTGGTTTTCGGTGTCCCCCTGCTGTCTCCATCGATGCTATCCATTACGACCGAGCCGGCGTTGCTAGGGCTTCGGGGCGGCGGTAAATCTTGAAATGATGACTTGCTATCGTTATCAACATGGTCACTATCGCTACTCAAATCAATAGATTTGGCAAATTCTGCCATCTTGGCTTTAAATTTCTTCATTGCGCGCTCTTTAGCCTCTCTACTTCGGCGCTTCTTATCCACCTCAAAGGAATCGACCATGACCTTTGACTGTGTGGCGTTTCCATCGTGGCCCAGTAATGTTGATGCTCCTTTGTTGTGTCGCATAGCGTATTCACATAACCACGCAGCACCAGAACGAATTGACTTGTCTTGAACTTTAAAGTTTTCCGATCCTCCATTAGTAACTAGTTTGTGGAGCAACTGTAAAGTATTCTGTTCAGTGCAATATGCGTCTGAACTCATAATGATTGCAGGTTTGACCAAAAGGACTTTTTCGACCCAGTCTTCGTGTTTAGGAATATCTTGGAAGCCATGAAAGACACTGCCGCTATTGCCACCTCCGTTGTCTCTCCAGTTACCATTGATATAAATGGCTTCCCATGCGTAGGCACCCAGAGTGAGCAAGTGAATTACTCGGCCAAGTATTGTTTCACTCAATGCCTCTGGACTGTACGCTTCTTGTTTTCCTTTGTCAAGCTTTCCTAGAAAATGGTCGTCGACTAAACAATCGCGACAATGAACGTGTAGTGCACGATATAGCATTGCTACTAGACATGCATCTGAAGTAACGTCTCTTCTCAACCGAAGAAAAGTTTTGTGTGCGGCCGGTGGAAAAGGTGCGTAAGGCATTGGTGTGATTCTGCGATCCTTAGAATCTAAGCCATTCGGTCTGTATTCAGAGGCATTCTGATGCTGTCGAAGGCTCAAATGAAAGAAGGCCGGGTCGTACTCATTCCAAGCCCATCGTTGCAGTTCCCACTTATCAGACTTTCCCTGGAAAGACTTGCAATCGGCTATGTCAACAAGAGCTGCTTCGAGAGCGGCGCCAGTTGCATCGTCGGGGTTGACACCTACGAATATCAAAGAAGACGGATTTATTGATAATCACTTAGAAAATATAGACGTGATTAAATCGACGAAGTAAACATGGGTGCTCATCAACTTACATTTACCTTCTTCAGAAAGAATCGTCTGTGGTCACAAAGAGAGATATTTGCTGTTAGATGACAAAGCAAGAAAATACAAATAGAAGCATTGCACATAATACTCGACTTACGTTGTCTCGCATCGGCAAAACATGATGTACCTCCGCGAGTTCACTGTGTGCTTTAGGCCCTGATGCCAGGCGATGGACAATTTCTCGTCTTAATCTAGCTTTGGCTTGACGTTTATGATCTTCTGAATCGACGGGTGGCGGTGCGTAAAGTTCCGTTATCAGGATAATTAAAGTGTACAAAAATTCTTCGAACATCGATTTGTGTCGGATTGGATCATCGGTCGCAGAATATGACCATGGCAAAGTTTTTGTTTCGCTGTCCATCTGTTTCTCTGGAGGGTAGTGTCCCTTTTTCACCTCTTCCCAGTACCGATCTTCGTAGGTCGTGGCGGCACTACAGAACCCTGCGAAATCAAAAACACCGAACCGATGAAGCAATAGGTTCATAAGATGTGCAGGAGTGAATGCGTTGTGTTTGTGTTTTTCCCCGTTCGTTGCTGCATCCAGATCGGCTTGCTCCAAGGTTGATAAGCCGATGAAGGCAAATTGAATCAGAGCCAAGTCAGCGTCTCGGAGACCTTTACAAAAATGAGGTTCTCCGTAGTTCAATACCTTGAGAAATTATGAAGTGACGGAAACAATAATTAGATTTTTTCTTTCCGAATGCTGTAAAACAAAAGCCAAAGGTGATTTCAAATTGTATTAAAAAAACATACCTGATCAAACATTGATTTCCCATTTCTTAGCCATAACTCCGAACGTATTTGCGAGTTTCTAGCGAGGATTATGATAGGATACTCCAAGAGACCAGAATAGATACGATATAATTTTCTAGCATCTTCGCTTTCTTTCAACGATGTTAAAAGCACATCAATACCTCCTGGTTGGCCATCGTCTTGTTGGTAGGGGCGTCTTGATACCTCTCTCAAGCAAGATGCAACAAATCGATGAAGAGGCAAATGGAAACTCCAGACTTGTGATTGTGCAACAGATAAAGCCTTTATGGCCATCGGTGCATTGTTGTCAGCGGAAACTGTTGACATTGGTAGACAAACTGGACAATTGTATGCAGGTATGGGACCGTTTGTTGTTGGTGTGAAGCTAAGAGCCTCAGCGCTTTGCCACGAGTCGATGCCTTTGGTCAAGATGTACTGTGTCAATTCGATCGGGCTTAAAAATGTATGCGACTTCTTAAATATACGATAGAGATTGGTGTCGATGTTACCATCGTCATCTATATCAGGAACGAAAATTCAAGTCTGTGAGCATCTGCATACAACGAGATACCCAATCATGCACAAACATCAATTTCCACTCACCTTCCCAGCTGAGTATTCGCTCGTATAAACTACCAATGGCGATCCCAGCATTAAATGCGCCAACCCAATCTCTAGGCTCTTGTTCGACGTGCCCTTGCTCAGATCGCCTCCATCGTTGACCGTCCATATTCTGTAATAGTGATAGTGTATGTACCCATGCGTCAAGAAGACACGGTTTCTGGAGTGGACTTGCTGGTACATTGTTTTTTGGAATTGATGAAAACAGCCGTGCGACACCAGGGACATTCAAAACGCACTTCAAATCACCAACACAAGGCCCATATCTTCGGTGGGAGAGGACGGAGTGCAACGGATCAAGGACCGGATTCAATCTTGAAGAAATTGCCTGCCCAGTTTCTTTTCTATCTTCTCGACGAAATCCCCATGCAGCAGATGTCGTCCTAGGTCCTAACGGATTCAAGTAATCGTCTATGACATCGTGTATCATGTTTATTGTCCACGCCGCCGATCTACTTGGGGCCCCAATTCGTGTTATGGAACCATCTATTGAATGTTTGTTTGTCTTTCTTGCCACAGATAGCGTTGCAAAAAGGCTCCGGACGAGGCAACCTAGCAAGTCTCGCTCTTTGATCAAGTCTTCTACATAAGTCACCCGGTTTAAAAATTGGACGCTGAGAGTGTACGAGCTCTTGTCAAAGATCCCAATACCCTGTGCATACTCCCGTGTCACTGCACTATAAGTGTCAACATAGGCATTTGCCAATGCAGCCTTAAAATTTGGCACTGCCAACAAAGTCAGCAGCAACTCATGCCAGGATTTGGAAATTTTTCTTGGCAGCTTCAAGTCATTTTGTAGCATTGAAACCAAGGTAGAACCACTGCTCACATTATGTTCATCAATATTTGCAGAGATTTTCATTTTCTCCATTTTCGTGTCTCCGTCATCCTCTTTACCACATTCTTCGTCATTTGCCTTGGCACCAAGACCAACACTCACAAGGCGACAAAATGGATCACAACAATCCGCCATGAGATTCAAAAAGTAAAGCACCGCAGAACAACGAATCTCTCTACAGAGCTCCTCCCTCGTCTTGATACTAACCACCATCCCAACCTCAGTCAATATCTTGGCTTTTTCCAACATAAGCGCACCAAATCTAGTACACGCAGTCGCATCACCATCTTTCCAACAGGAGGAGAGAACAGGTCCAAGTTCATCCATTAATTCTTGCGTACCCCACACAATCAAATCCCCAATATCCAGCTGAGGCTGAAACAAATGCGCAATTTTATGACTGGTACTATCCAAAATCCGTTCGGAATGATGATTCGGGTAAGAGTAATAGAGGGAACGGAGCGCAGTTGTGATATCTAGTAATGTGTGTACGTCATCTGCGTGTAATAGGAGAAAGAGCCCTTGCTGCTGCGACCCTAGTAATCCAAGGTGATGAGCGGGAGTCATGTGTTCGGGAATGGCGTATTGTTTGGCTCGTGATTGTGATTTTGACGTGGATGCTGCTTCTGGGTCAAATTCCTGCGCTAATGCTGATGCTGATGCATGTTTTCCATCATGGTTGTCATTATCATTGCCGTTGACATAGCCAATGAAAGTATTTATATCCATAGCGTTGTCTTTTTCCACTTCCTCTTTATGTGCCATTTCCACCGAACCAAAGGAGTGCCCGGAGCTACTGAGACGAGATTTGCTCGTACTCGCCGCCGCTGCATCGAATTTACACTCGTCTGCCCCAGATATACTTGTATCGGTGCCGGTATGTGTATTCCGACTGGGCGATCTGGGCGATTCAGGAAAGGGTGATTCGGGTGATGCTACGTTATCATTACCCTCCGCTTCTTGTTCCCATTCCATACTCATATTTTGGTTCTGAGCCGGTTCATGTTCATGTTCATGTTCATGTTCTTGTGCATGTTCATGTTCCTCCCCTTGCACTTGCCCTTGAGTGGAAGCATCCATAACGGTAGCTTCACTCCTTTCTGTAGCAGTACTTGTGCGTGTACGTTCTACAGGAGCCGAAGTGGATCGACGAAAGTTTGTATCTCCACGTCTGTCAATGTTATCAGTTCCAGACATGGTTCCATTCTCTTGATCCGATGCATTTCCATCACCATAATCAGCACCATCAACACCACCACCACCATCAACGCTATAACCAGTACTCAAACTTTTTCCATATTTCCTCTTGCCATCACGATAAACATCCCCATTCGCAAAATGCCCATTCCCATCCAAATCCCCATTCGCCCTCCTATACCCCCTCTCCACCCCATCCGCAAACCCTTCCAAAAAATCCACACAATAATCCACCACACCCTTCACCCTCCACTCCAACCCCTCCTCCAACTCCACCTTCACAACCTTTCCATGAAGCGGACAAAACCCGTCCGGATCCCACGCATCGGGATCCCCACAATCGCAACATCCCCCCGCTTGAGCGTGATAAAATGCTACATCGTGATTGGTGTGGGAGGATGCCATGAAGCATGTGTGGCAGAGGACGCATGTTTCGTCTGCTTGACATGTGCGGCATACCCAGACAATGTCGTTGCGTTTGAAGGGGTGTTGGCATACTTTTTTAGGGAGGGATGATCCGAATTTTTGGAATTGTTGTTTGGGGGATGGTGATTGTGTTTCTGTTTGTGTTTTTGATTTGGTAGGCTGGAATATAATGTTGGTCAATTGTAAGACCGTTTGCTGAATGTCTGGATTGGATTCTTTGCGCGTGGCGCGTTTGGAAGCCATGGGATATCTTCTTATGGAAGTTTGGAAGGGATTGCTGATGGACATCATGGTGGGTATTCCGTATTCTTCTTTAATGGTTTGTAAATGCTGATTGAGGGAATCCGTAAAGGATGATGATGATACGGATGCTGCTGGTGAATTGTGTAGTGAGGATAGTGACAATGCCAAGGATGATGTTTGTGAATTTGTCTGCGATGGTGATGGAGAATGTGATGGTATCGATGTACCAGTATGCACATGAATACCCGTATTAATACCAGGACTCATATTTGCAGTATCATTTGCAGTATGATTATCCTCGACCACCATTTGAGATTGAGAAGAGGATGCATCGTGATCGTGGGACTTGGCTGCCATTAACGCTGACATGGCCACGGCCACCGCGGGAGTGGATTCTTGTAGTGTATTCATAAAGAAATCATTGGACATGGAACACAGGGCCGGTGATACAAAACTAAAGTCATCCAGATGATGATTGCTTGTATGCTCATCAACATTGTCATTATCATGGTCAGTACACGTACTTGTATCAATATTGACATCCTCATCGACATCGACGCCACCTAGTGATCGTGATCGTGATCGGGACTGAGGAGAGGACGTCGACGAGGATGATAACAAGGGATCGTGATCGGGACTGTGAGTACGTTCACGTGTAGATATTTCTGATGCATGATGATGGCTGTGGAAGAAACGATGGAGGGTCTCGTCAGCTCTTTTCTTTGCCAAAATGTATTCTTGGTTCGTTGTAGAGATTGCCATCGTATCGTATCGTATCTTGTCTTGGAATGGAATGGAATGGACTGACTAGTTTTGCTGACTGTTGACTGTTGTTGAGACTCTGGAAATTGATATTGAACCGGAATTGATGTTTAGATTGAAGTAGAGTGTTTGCGGATTGATTGTAGCTATGAATATGAATGATAAGTAGGTGACAGATTTGATGCGGTAACAAGATATTGTGTGTTAGCAGCTAGCGTGATGGATCCTGATGTCGGTCGTCGATGGGAATTCCCAAGATAGAGTTCGCTGTGTCCCTTCCTACTCGCATCATTTATGTTGTCGCTGTCACACCCACCCTCACTTTCTCAGTTCCGAAATTCGTCGTGGGACAGACGGACGGGATGGGATCCACTTCAAAACTTCTGGGAATAAAATTCAAAAAAAGGAATTATTATCCGTGTCGTATAGATAAGATTTAGTTCGCGCCACTTTGCGCAACTGCAAAATTCTCATCTTGAAAGTGCGTTGTTCTCTCAACCAACTCGGAACCACTCATCAAAGAAAGGATTCGGTTCGCGAGTGACTGACGCTCAAATGATGTGGCATGGCGCAACAGCAAGAATTTGTTGTTTGGAAGAACAAATTGTCAAATCAAAATCGTACTTGCTAGACTACCGGTACTTGTAGTTAGTAGTAGATAGTAATAACCTTTTTAGTGCGTTGTTCAACGTCTGTAACTTCTAAAAACAATCTCATAGTTTGAGATATATTTGATATTAGACTAACTATCCAACCAATACCATGAAGTTTGTTCTATCCTGCATGCTCCTTGCATCAGCATCGGCATTCGCACCCCTGTATACTTCACCCATCTCCAAACCCCTCTTCTCCACCGAAACCGAAGCAGAAACCGAAGCAGAAATCGAAGCAGAAGTCGCCTACAGAAGCGATGACTACAAGTCGGCCACAATCTACGGATCAAAGGTAGCCGATACCAAAATCCGTAACATTGCCGTCATTGCTCACGTCGATCACGGAAAGACCACCCTCGTGGATGGTATGATTAAGCAATCGGGAGTGTTTAGGGATCAGCAGCAGGCGGATGAGGCCGGTGGGACTATTATGGACAGTAATGATCAGGAGAGGGAGAGAGGTATTACTATTTTGGCCAAGAATCTTGCGGTTATGCACGGGGATACCAAGATTAATGTCATGGACACACCAGGTACGTACATACTGTATTCTTTTGTGGAATTCTGGATGTGCAAAGATTCAAATGATTCACATTCATTCCTCCATATTCATATCAAATTATTCATCCATACAACTTTTGAAATTGCAACACTACAACTACAGGTCACGCGGACTTTGGAGGAGAAGTAGAACGCGTCCTCAACATGGCAGACGGAGTACTCCTCGTCGTAGACTCCGTAGAAGGACCCAAACCCCAAACAAGATTCGTACTCGACAAAGCCCTCAAGAGAGGAATGCAAGCCCTAGTCGTCATCAACAAGATTGATCGTCCTGCTGCTAGACCCGATTACGTCATTGACAAATGTTTCGATCTCTTTTGTGAGCTCGGTGCTACCGATGCACAGACGGATTTCCGTGTGGTGTACGCTTCAGGATTGTTGGGCAAGGCTGGTATGACGGAAGATTTGGCGGATGATCTTGGTCCTTTGTTTGATGCGGTTATGGAGGGAATTCCTCCTCCCAAGTGTGAGACTACCGGTGAGGAGCCTGATACTTTGCAGGCTTTGATTTCCAACATTGATTACGATGATTTTAAGGGAAAGATGGGAATCGCGAGAATTACCAATGGGTCTGTGAAGGCTGGGCAGTCTATTGCTCTTCAGCAGCCTGGAAAGGAAAAGAAGAAGGGAAAGATTTCCAAGCTTTTTGTGTTTGATAACCTTGGACAAAGAGAGGTTGAGTCGGCCGCCGCAGGAGATATTATTATGTAAGTTTTTCGTCAATGTATGTGCACGTGAGCATGAATGAATGTAATGTTCAGATGCTTAGTTTTGCGTTGTCAGGAGTATGATACTCGTACACATGTATGTAACTAGTGGACTAAACGTATGTTCCCTACCTATTTTATTTCAACAAACAGGTTTGCTGGAGTCGATGAAATCGAGATTGGAGACACACTTATCACCAATGAATTAAATGGAAAGAACGCTGCAGAGCCCCTCCCACCCATCGCTGTCGAGCAGCCCACTGTCCGTATGACTCTTGGAGTAAACAAGTCCCCTCTTGCTGGACGTGAAGGAAAATTCCTCACTTCTCGCATGATCCGCGACCGTCTTTTCAAGGAATTGGACAGAAATGTTGCTCTCAACGTTGAGGAGACCGACTCTGCTGACCGTTATATGGTTTCAGGACGTGGTCAGCTTCACTTGACTGTATTGATTGAGTCCATGCGTCGTGAGGGATTCGAGCTTGAAGTTGGACCCCCCACTGTTATTATGAAGGAAAATGAGGAGACCGGAAAGCAGGAAGAGCCATGGGAGGCTGTTGAGGTTCGTTGTCCTGAGGAGTATGTTGGAGGAATCGTAGATTTGTTCAACCAGCGTAAGGGAGAATTGCAGGATATGGGAATTGAGGGAGATGAGGGACTCAGTCTTGTGAAATACCTTGTTCCTACCCGAGGAATGCTTGGATTAAGATCTGCCATGTTGACAGCCAGTCGTGGAACAGCAATCATTGATAGTGTGTTCGACTCTTACAAGCCCAGCATTAAGGGAGATATCCAGGCCCGTGATAAGGGAAGTCTTCTTTCTTTCGCTGACGGAAAAGTCACTACCTTCGGAATGGAGGGTGCTCAGGAACGTGGAAAGCTCATGGCTGATGTCGGAGATGAAGTCTACAAGGGTATGATCATCGGAATTCATCAGAGACCAGGTGACCTTGAGGTCAACTGTTGCAAGACAAAGGCTCTTACCAACATGCGTTCCGCAACTAAGGGAATTACTACTGGAATCACCGCACCAATTGATATGTCTCTTGATGCTTGTGTAGAGTACATTGCTTCTGATGAACTTTTGGAAGTTACCCCGACTACTTTCCGTATGTCAAAGAATCCTGCAATGACCAAGAAGGGAAGAAAAAGTAATTAAATTGAATTTGTGAAGAATAAAATAATAAAAAGAGTAGAAACAAAGCTTGAACAAACTACGAGTAGATTTGTCTTGTGAAAATTCGTCTTATGCATGTACTCCTGGACAACCGACTTGAATACTGTTATTATTCTAAGGTGATGAGTGGATCACCAGATCTCCTCCCAAGAGCACCTGGACAAAGCATGCACATTGCAAGCATTACCCGGTTAATACTGGAATGCTCTTCTTTAGTGCCCCTGGACATTGCTTCAATTTCACGAGACTTCGATTCCTGAATGAGAGTGTCAACTTTATCGGTCGGTGCTACATTCTCTCCAGCAACCCGAGCACCAATCATCGCACCGTATAAACGAAAAGGTAGGGATAGCAAATGTGCCTCGTCTAAGACGTTGGGATGGGTTGTTGCTAGTTCATCCCACCGAGGTTGGCCTTCAATAAACTGATCATACATTGCCTCGAGTCCCCATCCAAGTGGATCGTATGCAGAAACCTGAGGCAAGTATCCATGTAGAGATCTCTTTAGCATTTTAATTTCATTCTGAAGACTCGATTCTTCGTCTTCAGATTTACGATATGCCTCAAGAATGGAAAATACAATCAAGGCATTGAGGGTATCATCGCTGACATCCCTAACATTGCTAAAGGCTCTCCTCGGGGGGCTGGCATTCGTAGATAATTTCCATCGTATGCCACCAAATTGACCATTGCCATCAGGACCTGCATCGAAGAAGAAGGGGAAGCAGCTCTTGGCAATTTTGATTGCATCCTCAACGCGATTAGAGCGCGCAAGAGCAAGGAGCCACTTATCAATGTAATGGAAGTACATACCATCATAAACCATGCCAAAGTCAGTATTTTTCTTCGAGAGGACTTTTCCAATGCGAAGACCAACAAATCCAGTCGGGGATGATGCGTCTAAAGACATAGCATCATCATCCTTTCCTGATCGGGGAGAGCCGAGGCAACGGTGGACGACATCGATAAGAACATTTGCAGCTTGGTGGTACTTTTCAGCTTCGATATCATTGCCTTCGCTTTCATAATGATCAGCAATTGATGTGTATGCAAGAACTCCAAAAGCATCAGTCCATAGATACCTACGCTGTTTACCGTCTGCGCAAAGACCTGCCTCATCCGGAACCATAGGTAAAGGAAATTCAGGATTGTCTACTGAGCCATACACAGAATCAAGAAGCATAATAGGATCTACCAATGCGTGCTTAGTGGCGAATAGTGACATTGCCGAGGAATAAGGGAATATGGCAACACAACGGCCAAAGAAGACAAGACGGGAGTGAGAAGGCAAATGCTTGACGAGTGGTCGGACCCTTCGTCGCGTTGGCTGGGAAAGTAGAAGAGCACAGCTGAATATTCTATGCTGGGAAAGTAGAAGAGCACAGCTGAATATTCTATTCATTTGGATCATTACAACATTTTTGTATGGGTAAGGTTTTGGTTGAGAACTGGAAGCTGGCAAGTAGTTCTCATTTCATGATTCTAATGACAATATTCATATACTGTAAATTTAGAAATAGTCTCTTTTACCTGACGTATACTTCGTTTCTTATTTCAATCATCTATTATCAATCATCTATTATCAGCTCCAACTCCTTATTTCCTTCCTCTTCGCCCATCACTGCATGATGGTGTGGATACCATAAATAATGCTGTAAGAAGAATGTGATCTACACAATGAAGAATGTATCAAAGAAGAAATGAGTCATTGGGTGACCATATACGCTAATGTATGTAGTATATACTGCTTTACACTTACATCGAATCCAACTGATATAACACTCAATCCAAGTTTGGCGATGTTACCAGTGATACTCGAATAATCCCCAATATCAATTGCGTCGCCCAGAAGTTGCGCAAAGCTTAGCATTGCTCCTGCAAAGTCTAAAATAACAGTCCAAATGCTCCAGCCTACACATGTTTTTCGCCTTTATGATAGAGGGAAAGAAAACTAATAAGTATGATGTATCGCCACGTGAATATCTAGTACCTGACCTGTGAGACTCACCTGGCGTTCAAAATGACCTGTGGTATGTATTTATAGAACGTGATGAAGACTTTCACAAAGGACAGAAAATAGATGAAATCCAACCAATTCAAATATACCACAATCCACCGAGGCAACATTCCTCTGGTACTAGTAGAACCATTCATAGAATCGTCTCTGACAATACCAAATCCCTTGCAAATCATCATGGCATAAAACGAAATCGATAGAATAATGAGCAAAATGATGATCATAGATGTTTTGCTCATAGGATTCACCCCCTGGCGAAAATTCATTCCTCCATAAACGAATAATTGAAACTGCCATACGCCGGCGAAAAGCACAGCATGCAGAGCAAAGGCGACATCATTACTCTGGACTGTTATCTTCGCATCTCCAAACTCTGACTTATGCCGATCACGGTATAGTTCCTTTATACCCTCATTCCAATAAAGCGCACAAGTATAAATAGCATAACACAAGTAACCAAAAAAATTGATTACTGAGAAATCAGCACTGAGTCCCTCTGTCGACTTTCGTTCATAATTCGAAATGATTTGGGGATAAAAACTGACGCACCAAAAAATAAAATATGCGTATCCAACGATAGAACTAGTATAACGGTACCATGGCGTAGGGAGATCTTGATTCTTTGGCATAATCAATCCAAACATCATTCCTAGAAGGAAAAGGTAGGATAAACCATTGCAGACTGACGAGGCGCTGCCTCCTGCATCGAGAAAAGGATGAATGCATTTACAGTACGTCCTTGTGTAGTATGATGAGAACCCTTTCTTCTCATTTGTATTATCCAGACTTGAAATGCTATTCATAGATTTATTGTTCGCGGAAGTGAACGATTTCCTGATCAAATCGGTGGTTTCAGACGTGACGACTCGTTCTATTTGGGTCTTTATGATCGGGTTCATGATACTGCTTGCTGCTAATAGTTTGACCTTCAAGCTTTTCTTTGAAGGAAAACATGATTTCGCAGCTGAGGAGTTCTCCTAAAATTTAAGAATGTCATGGACGGGAGATCTTTGTTTTGCATAGGATGGTTCTAGCTATTGCCTACTATTGCTCTAATTCGTGTTTCGTGTAGAAATGATGCTTGGAATGAGGAATGAGAATGTGCGACAACTCAGAAAGGCCCTTTGAGAAGGCCTTTTAGATTCAAACAAGCTCTTCGCAAACCACTTGGGTTCTCAGACGACAAGAAAACAGAAAACACTGTTACTCCTCAGGTACGGATCTCTTCGCAATGCCTAATACTAGTACAAGTACACGTACTCGTACCCATGATTCTTGGGTTGAAGCTATAGAAATCTATGAGAAGGAGGAAAAGAGACAATCGGATGAAAAGATTCGAGTGCAAAATG
>Ga0115005_10002921_pt1 | contig 13601 bp, 11 predicted proteins | sample ArcOceMetagenome_FD_87163 | JGI IMG/M metagenome (GOLD analysis project Ga0115005, IMG submission 87163) | Marine eukaryotic phytoplankton communities from Arctic Ocean - Arctic Ocean - Greenland ARC118M Metagenome | ecosystem: Environmental > Aquatic > Marine > Oceanic | place: Arctic Ocean... | reverse complement strand
ATTAGCATAAGCAAAGGATCCGCTACTGTATGAAAGAATTTGAAGTGATTCGTCGGTATTTTACTCAGCAAGTTGTAAAGCGAAAAGATGTTCATTTAGGTATTGGTGACGATTGTGCATTAGTTACGCCAGGTGAAAGACAACATATTGCAGTGACAACCGATACCTTAGTTGCAGGTGTTCATTTCCCTATGGAAACTTCTGCACGTGCAATTGGCCATAAATCAATTGCCGTCAATTTATCTGACCTTGCTGCGATGGGGGCAGAACCTAGTTGGATTTCTTTAGCCATAACGCTTCCTGAAATTGACGAACATTGGATTGATGAGTTTTGTAAAGGTGTATTTGAACTTTGTGAGTTTTATAATGTTCAGCTTATTGGTGGTGATACAACCCAAGGGCCACTCAGTATAACAGTCACAGCACAAGGACAAATTCCTTTTGAAAAACATATTTCTCGATCGGGTGCTAAAGCTGGAGACTGGTTATATGTTACCGGTGAAATTGGCGGAGCAGCACTTGCATTGCAGCATATACAAGGTAAAGTGAACGTTGCTCCCAAATATCAAGAAGAAATACAACAACGATTAGATTTTCCTAAAGCACGTGTTCTAGCGGGTCAAGCTTTACGAGAGTACGCGACATCTGCCATCGATTTGTCAGATGGGTTAGTGGCAGACCTTGCACATATCTGTGAAGCTTCAAATGTAGGTGCAAATATTGTACTTGATAATTTGCCTATTTCCGCTGCATTGGCTGATACGGTAGGCATAGAAAATGCCTATGATCTCGCCTTAAACGGTGGTGACGATTACGAGCTTCTTTTTAGCGTATCTGAGGATAATAAAGTGGGTATGGAAACCGCTTTGGCTAACACAGGCAATAAGATCACTTGTGTAGGCCAATTAAATGGGTCAGATAAAATTACAACGACGTTGAATAATATGCCTGTAAATATTTGCGTTCAAAACTACGAGCACTTTTCAAACCAAACCACGGATAAATAATTTAAGTTCATCTATGAGTAAATCAACTGAAAACTTCCGTATAGCTAACCCTATTCATTTTCTAGCTTTAGGATTTGGTAGTGGCTTATTACCCAAAGCACCAGGTACGTATGGGACGCTAGCCGCAATCCCATTGTATTTATTGCTAGCACCCACTTCAATGAATTTTTACTTAGTGGTTGTTATTTTAATGAGTGTTTCGGGTATATATATTTGTGGGAAAGCGGCAGAAGATGCCGGTGTTCATGATCATGGAGCGATTGTTTGGGATGAAATTGTTGGATTTTTAATTACGATGTTTCTAGTGCCGTTAAGCTGGCAAAGTGTTGTTGTTGGTTTTGTCTTGTTTAGAATTTTTGATATTTTCAAACCTTGGCCTATCTCATTTATAGATAAAAATGTACACGGTGGTTTAGGTATTATGGTCGATGATATTCTTGCTGGACTTGCTGCTCTAGCTTGTATGCATGTTATCTTTTAACTATTAATATGCTTATTCAGTTTTGCTAGCCGCTTCTGTAGACAAATCAGATTAAGACCTTTTATATCACTAGAAAATAGACTGTAAAGCTTTAAGTGCAACAATTTGTTGACAGCTTAACCCTCAGAAAAATAACTCAATGTTATCATTAATACCAATTAATGTTCTCGCTGGTATAATGACGTATATCATAAAGTCATCTCAACACTTATTTGTATCTTAAAGCGCATTTTGACGCTTTATCAGAGTAAGCCTTAATCTCCAGGAGTTTTTTAGCCAATGTCTAACACGAGTTTATTAAATGAAACCCACAATCCAGCACTTTCTAGCTGGCTTGATACTGCAAACCAAGCAGATACTGATTTTCCTATTCAGAACTTACCTTTTGCCGTTTTTAAACGTGTAAACAACATGGAAGCATTTCGTGGTGGCGTAGCCATTGGCGATCAAGTTATTGATTTAACGGCCCTAGGTAATGCAGGCGTTTTTGATGGTCTTGCTCAAGATGCTTTGAAAGCATGTAGTGCACCACAATTAAATGACTATATGTCGATGGGCAAAGCGACTTGGAGTGCTTTACGTTTAGCGCTTTCAAATTCACTGAAAGAAGGCTCTCCTTTGAAGGAAAAAGTCCAAGCTTGTCTAATCAATCAGTCTGACGTCGAATATGCTTTACCTTGTAATATTGGAGATTACACTGATTTTTATACCTCTATTCATCATGCAACATCCGTTGGCTTAAAGTTCCGTCCAGATAATCCATTATTACCCAACTATAAATGGGTACCCATTGGTTATCACGGACGTTCATCTTCCATTGATGTATCAGGTCGTGATTTTAAACGTCCTTCAGGGCAAACAAAAGCACCAACAGCAACTGAACCATCATTTGGTCCCTGCAAGCGTCTTGATTATGAACTCGAAGTTGGTATTTTCATTGGTAAAGGAAATGACTTAGGCGATGCTATTTCTATTGATAATGCCGAAGACCATGTATTTGGTTTATGTATATTCAACGATTGGTCTGCTCGAGATATTCAAGGTTGGGAATATCAACCATTAGGTCCATTTTTGTCAAAAAACTTTGCTTCTACTGTTTCACCGTGGATTGTAACAACAGAGGCTTTAGCACCTTACCGTTCTGCATGGACCCGTGTTGAGTCTGACCCTCAGCCTATGCCGTATCTTGAATCTGAAAATAACCGTGCAACAGGCTCATTTGATATTCAATTACAAGCATTGATTGAAACAGAAAATATGCGCGAAAAAAATGAAGAAGCGGTAGAAATGTCGCAATCTAATTTTAAAGATTCTTATTGGACAGTCGCACAAATGGTTGCTCATCATACGGTTAATGGTTGTAACCTGCGTGCTGGTGATATGTTTGGTAGTGGTACTCAGTCTGGCCCTAATCCAGATGAAGCGGGTTCTATGTTAGAACTCTCAAATGCGGGTGCAAAACCAATTTCTCTGCCAAACGGAGAAAAGCGCACGTTCTTAGAAGATGGCGATAACGTTATTATGAAAGCGTGGTGTCAAAAAGAAGGTGCTACACGCATTGGATTTGGTGCAGTCTCAGCAAAAATATTACCTGCTAGTTAATCGCTAAACATTATTGTTCGAGGCGTTGACTATTTATAGCCAACGCCTTTTTTATTATTTCTATAGGGTTAATTTATGTTAACCCGATATATGAATGAAGATGTTTATAAAAATTATCGTTGCTTATTAAGTCATCAAGATTTTGAGCGGTTAAATACGATGGTGTATATTGTTTTCGTCGAAAATCTTTCAAAATACTACTTAGACAACAAATGCTAATTTGAGAAGGTGTTGAATATAAAGGTGTATTAGATCAACAACCTTACAATATGCGTGAACACCTTTCTCATCAGCTATAAAATCAAAAAATATTGGAGTAAAGCCTATTCCTAACTTCAAATCCCCACTGAATGAAAGTCAACATGTAATATTTCTAATAAAATCCATGATGAGAAAAAGGATTAAGCGCTGATTAGGGTATGACAAAATTGCGAGCTGAAGGTACTATTACGCTAGTATTTGAGCCCTCTGGTTTATTTAATGTTACACCTAAAGATTAGCAGCCTGTAAATTAGTTACTTTAATCTTTTGCACCACAGCAATTCGCTTGTTGTTCATTGCTTCTTTAATCTCTACACCTTTTAGTCCTTGTTCAACAAATTCTTTTGCTGTTACGTTAAGTGCCGCATTAAAAGTACTTTTTAAGTAAGGGGCTTGCGGGTAAGGTTTTTCTTCAACATTTAGACGTCCTCGAAAATCTGCTGTACAGGCTGTTAGGAAATCAGAAAACTCTTCGGGTTTTCGCCATACATCTAAGCTATTAAATAATTTAACCACTGTACTGGCTTCTAATTCGAAAGCCTTATGACAGTGTAAATGAAATTCACATACTTTAAGTGCTAAATTTTTGTGATCTTTAGGGACTTTCAATTGGTCACATATTTTCTCAACCAATGCCAATCCAGATTTTTCATGCCCTTGGTGGCTGGGCCAATTTTGTTTTAAGGTTAATGATTTACCTAAGTCATGACAAATCGCAGCAAATCGAATTGACGTTTTAGGGGAAAGCTTAACTGCCTGCTTAAGTACCATTATGGTATGTATGCCTGAGCAAATTTCAGGGTGCGATCTTTCTGGGTTAGGCACTCCCCAACGTGCGTTAAGCTCTGGCCATATTTTTGCTAATGCACCACAATCACGTAACACTTGAAAAAATACTTCTGGATGATTCTCAGCCAAACTTCGTTGCATTTCCTGCCAAACACGCTCACCTGACAGTGTAGCTAATTCCCCGCTATTACTTATTCTCGTCATCAATTGTAAAGTTTCTTCTGCGATCGTGAAACCAAAATCATGGTAGCGAGCAGAAAACCGAGCGACACGCAAAACTCTGAGAGGGTCTTCAATAAAAGCCGAGGAAACATGACGAAGTATTCTGTTCTCTAAATCAATTTTGCCATTATAAGGGTCAATGATGGTTAAAGTTTCTGTCGTCTCAATATTAGGTATAGCCATGGCATTAATCGTGAGATCTCGGCGTAAGAGGTCTTCTTCAAGCGTAACCGAAGCACTCGCATCGCACACAAAACCGGTATAACCTTGACCTTGTTTACGTTCTGTTCTGGCTAATGCATACTCCTCTTTAGTTTCAGGATGAAGAAAAACGGGAAAATCTTTACCTACTTGAGTAAACCCTAATGCCAACATTTGTTCAACCGTTGCTCCCACAACAACAAAATCGTGGTCATAAACTTTATGGCCTAAAAGTTTGTCACGAACGGCGCCGCCGACTAAATAACTATTAAGCTCTTCAAGGTTATTATGGGTCATTATTACTCTTAATATTTATTCAAGTTTTCGTTTATGTGAATGACAGCTTATCATATTTTTACCATTTATTTACGCGCTAGTTTTGACTTATGAGGTACTACAGGGTAGTTTCTAAGACTGTATTTTTTCATTTTAAAATCACTTAAATATATTATGTATAAAGGTTATTTTGGCTTAAAAGAAAGCCCTTTTTCAATAGCTCCTAATCCTCGCTTTTTATTTATGAGTGAACGACATAAAGAAGCCTTAGCTCATTTAAGTTATGGTTTAGGTGAAACTGGGGGCTTCGCATTATTAACGGGTGAAGTTGGTACCGGTAAAACGACGATTAGCCGTCGTTTAATGGAGCAACTGCCAGAAAATACGCAAGCAGCTTTCATTCTTAATCCAACATTATCAAGCCAAGAATTACTGGCTAGCGTATGTGATGAATTGAAAATACGTTATCGAAAGACGGGAGCAACGTTAAAAACCCTTACCGACAAAATATATGAAAAACTTAATAAAAATCATCAATCAAACCTTAATACATTATTAATTATTGATGAAGCTCAGCATTTAGCGCCCGACGTTTTAGAGCAGTTACGTTTATTAACTAACTTAGAAACGGATACAAAAAAGTTATTACAAGTGATCTTAATTGGTCAACCAGAATTAAAACAGCTGTTACAACGTCGAGACCTCCGACAACTAGCGCAACGCATTACGGCTCGTTACCATTTACTTCCTTTAACAAGAGTGGAAGTTACACATTATATTCAGCATCGGCTTTGTGTTGCTCAATGTGAACGCATGTTGTTTGAGCATGCTGCTGTCGCTGAAATCCACCGTATATCACAAGGTATTCCCCGTATTATTAACTTGTTATGTGAACGGTCACTCACCAATGCCTATTGTAGTAATAATGCGTTAGTGACTAAAAAAATTGTTTTACAGTCTGCTCACGAAGCTTTGGGTGATGAATATCAAACTCAACATTGGTGGCAGCATATAGCAGTAAAAACAATAGCGGCAAGTGTTCTTTTAGGGGGAATTGTCAGCACATCCTATTTTTTTGGTCAGTTATACGGTGAAAACATTGTTGAAAAGCCCTTAATTAATGTTCATGAACATATTGCTCAGCAAGGTGATCTTGAATCTTCTGCCCCTGTAATTAAAACATCTGAAGATGAAAACGTAACAGTAAACAATAATATAGAAAGAGATGAAAGCTCACCTGTGGTTGAACCCAAAAACACAACAAAAGCGTTTATGATCAAAAATGATGGTGATCAAAAGGGTACAGGAGAACGTCGTGTTAAAAAAAACACCCTCGATAATAATAATCTGGCTGAAACCCTTATTTTGGCTGAAAACAACCGTATTGAGAAAGTTAAGGAAAAACTATCGGTTAATGCCGTTGATGGCGTTTCCGATGACTTACTCGCGCGTTTTCAAAGCGCAATAGACGAAACAGAGAAAGACAACCACTTAGATAACGATAACGAGCAAAGTAAAACCCTTGAAGTTTTTGCGCCAGCATTATCGGATATGCCTACTTGGGTTCAAAACGACTTACCCTCGTTAATTTTTGACCAACATATATATACAAGTGACGGGGAGAGCTGGGTTAAAGTCAATGGCAGAGATAGATATGAAGGGGATACTATTTCAACTGGACTTATATTAAACCATATTTATGCGCAAAAAGTTATTTTAACCTTTAAAGGTGAACAGTTTAGTTTACCTGCATTGTCTACCTGGTAATATCCTTTCAAGACATCTTTGATATCCAGTGAGACCGCATAGCTAAAATTAGTCCATAAATGCGGTTTTGAAGAAACCCAATAAATTAAGATTATAGTCCTCTGGGCGAATACAGCAGTCAATTTGGTCTTTATATTTTGATTCGCTCAAGTTAATTTCTTTCATAGGTATCGCTTGATTCATACGGGTATTATAAAAAACACGTACATAAGGATGTAATGGTTTTTGCTTGTTTAATCGACTAATTAATCCTATTTTACCACTGTTTAATTTTACCAAAGTGCCGATAGGGTATACCCCCATACATTGAATAAACTTTTCAACGAGCGCTTCATCATAAAACTCTGGAGATTCTAAAATAAGCGCTTTGAAGGCGTTAATTGGATGGAGCTTTTTTTTATATGGCCGTTCACAAGTCATTGCATCGTAGCTGTCAATAATGGCGATCATTCTTCCATAGGTTGAAATTTCACTGCCTTTGAGCTGTTTTGGATAACCTGAACCGTTTAAACGCTCATGGTGCTCTCGTACCATTTTCATGGCGATATGAGAGATACTTGGGGAGTCTTCTAATATTTTCAAACCCAGAGCAACATGGCTTCGAATAATATTATGTTCTTTGGAGGTTAAGGTATTAGTTTTGTTTAAAATATCAAGGGGTAATAATACTTTACCAATGTCATGTAAAAATGCACCTAATGCAAGCTCTTGAATCAGTCGCTTTTCAAAGCCTAAATATTTTGCAAAAACAGACATCAGTATGGAAACATTGAGTGAGTGTTCTATGAGAAAAGAGTCTTTGGTTTGCAGACGAGACATACAGGTTAAGGCGTCTTGATTACGAAAAATAGAGTCAACCATCGCATTTGTTGTTTCTTCTACTTCGCTCATTTCAAATGATTTTTTTTGTTTGATTTGTCCTAGAATTTTTTCTTGTAGCACTTTTGCATTTTTATATAAATTACTGGCTTTTTTAATTTCACTGTCGAGAGACAACCCTATTTTTTCTGATGGGTTCTTTTTGATGACGGCTGGTTTTTCAGTATTTATTTCAGCAAATATTTTTTCAACATTCATCGTTTTCTTTTGTTTCTCAGGAACAATCACGAGTTGAGTAATATTGGCTTTGCGTAATTGAGTGATACTTTTATCAGAGGAAATATAACCTTCAGATTTGATGTTAAGGGTAGCGTTATCAGAAAATGATTTTACATACATGCCAGTTTTGAGCTGATCTATAGTGATTGTTTGGGTAACTTCGCTTGATTCAGATTTTGACATGATTATGATTAGCTTGTTGAAAAGATGACTACTTGATAATACCGTACATTATTAAGAGAAGATATTTTAGTTTGATTTTTTAACCCATACAATTGTTGAGTAGAGAAACCTAAAGCCTCAACTACAGTTTATGCCTTAACATGTAGATGAGGTTCCAGCTTTATAAAGACATTAGCTTTTTAGATAGTTACTGCCAAACAGGCAGCTTTGCTTCAAAAGCTTTTATGGTATCAAGTTTATTCAAAGTCCAGCCGACACTGTCTATGCCTTCTTCTAAACAATATTGATGAAACTTATCTAAACTAAAAGAAAAGCGTAGCTCTCCACAATTAATTTGGTTATTAATTAAATCTACGGTTAATTCGATATTTTCTTTTGCAGAATGAGTGAATAAAGTATCAATTTCTTCATCGCTTAATTTAATCGGCAATAAACCAATATTGATACAGTTTCCATAAAAAATATCAGCAAAGCTTGGCGAAATAATAACTTTAAATCCGTACTCTTCTAATGCCCATGGCGCATGTTCTCGACTTGAACCACAACCAAAGTTTTCACGGGTTAATAATATACTCGCTCCCTGATATTGTGGCTTATTTAAGATAAAGTCAGGATTGTTTTCATTACCTGAAACATCTAAATAGCGCCAATCATGAAATAAGTGTGTGCCAAAACCAACTCTTTCTGTTTTTTGTAAAAATTGTTTTGGGATGATCTGATCCGTATCTACGTTTGCTGCATCTAAAGGAACAACTAAACCAGTATGTGTTGTAAATTTTTCCATTGCTATATTCCTTGTGAATTTAAGTCAACAAAGTGACCTGTTATGGCAGATGCAGCGGCAAGCTCTGGACTGACCAAGTGAGTACGACTACCACGGCCTTGCCGACCTTCAAAGTTACGATTGCTGGTTGAAGCACAGCGATCTCCTTCTTTAAGTACATCGTCGTTCATTCCTAAGCACATAGAACAACCGGGTAAGCGCCATTCAAAACCCGCATTGCTGAATATCTTGTCTAACCCTTCAGCTTCTGCTTGTTCTTTTACGCGATATGAACCAGGAACAACAATAGCGTCAACACCTGTTGAAACTGACCTTCCTTGAGCTTGATATTTTGCAACAACCCCAGCGGCTGCACGCAAATCTTCAATACGAGAATTTGTACATGAGCCAATAAATACTTTGTTAATCGTAATGTCAGTGATTTTAGTACCTGCAGTTAATCCCATATAAGCCAATGCTGCGGTACATGAGTCTTTTTCTACTTGCTCTGTGAAGTCATCCGGCGATGGTACGACGTTGTCTACAGACGTCACTTGTCCTGGCGTTGTTCCCCAAGTGATTTGCGCTTTAATATCTTCAGCTTTCAGTATTAACGTCGAGTCGAACTCTGCGCCTTTATCTGTTTTGAATTTTTTCCAATCACTTATCGCTTGAACCCATACATCACCTTTAGGTGCGTATTCTTTACCTTCTACATAGTCGAAGGTTTTCTGATCGGGAGCAATTAAGCCTGCTTTAGCGCCAAATTCAATACTCATGTTACACACGGTCATGCGTTCTTCCATGCTCAATGCTTCAATAGCACTTCCACAATATTCAACCACATAACCGGTAGCGCCAGCACTGCCAGTTTTCCCAATAATGGCTAATATGATATCTTTTGCGCTAATACCAGAGCCAACTTGTCCATTGACTTCTATTCTCATGGTTTTAGCTTTAGTTTGACGTAACGTTTGCGTCGCAAAAACGTGCTCAACTTCTGACGTACCAATACCAAACGCTAACGCGCCAAATGCGCCGTGAGTTGCCGTATGCGAATCACCACAAACAATCGTTGTTCCGGGTAACGTTAAGCCAAGTTCAGGGCCTATTACATGCACAATACCCTGATTTTTATGGCCCATACCAAATAACTCGATACCGAACTCTTTACAATTTTTTTCTAAGGTTCTTAATTGATTGGCAGCACCTTCACCAGCAGCATCAATTTCTATAGACCGTGTCGAAATGTTGTGATCCATCGTGGCAATCGTGCGTTCAGGATGACGAACAGGGCGATTGTGAAACTTCAAGTTGGCAAAGGCTTGTGGTGAAGTAACTTCATGGATCAAATGACGGTCAACATAAAGCAAAGGGGTTTCGCCGTCTTTTTCTTCCACAACATGCTGTTGCCATAATTTTTCATACAAAGTAGTAGACATCATTAAGCCTCTTTAATTTGTTGGTCGGATATATGCTGGCAAATATAATCACCAACTTCACGGGTGTTTTTTGCGTTTTGTTTTTGATCTTTTGGTAATAAATCAGCCGTAAGGATCCCATTATCTAATGCGCTTGATACGGCATCTTCAACAGCTTGTGCAGCAGCGCCTTCATTCAAGCTATAACGTAGCATTAATGCGGCCGATAAAATCTGTGCGATAGGGTTAGCAATACCTTGGCCTGCAATATCGGGTGCACTCCCTCCAGCGGGTTCATACATACCAAAACCTTCACTGTTCAAACTGGCAGAAGGTAATAAGCCCATAGAGCCTGTGATCATCGCGCAGATATCAGAAAGAATATCACCAAATAAGTTTGGGCATAACATCACGTCAAATTGGTTTGGATCACGAACGAGTTGCATTGCGGCGTTATCAACATATAAATGTTCTAGTTCTACTTCTGGATATTCAACAGCCACCTCTTCAACGACCTGACGCCATAATTGGCTGGTGGCTAAAACGTTTGCTTTATCAACTGAAGTTACCTTATTGTTGCGTTTTTGTGCTGATTGAAAGGCCAAGTGAGCGATACGTTTAACCTCTCGACGAGAATAAAACATGGAATCAAAACCCGTTTCTTCTTCGCCTTCTCCGCGGCGTCCCTTGGGCTCACCAAAGTATATATCACCTGTTAATTCACGAATAACGAGTACGTCAAAGCCTTGCTCTGAAATATCACTGCGCAATGTTGATAATGAAGATAAAGCGGGTTGTAGGGTGGCAGGGCGCATATTACAAAATAAATCGAAACGGCTACGTAAACCTAATAGTGCGCAACGTTCAGGTTGTTCTGTAGGCGGTAAATTAGCCCACTTAGGACCACCGACAGAGCCAAATAAAATAGCATCGGCTTGCTCACAACCTTTCATGGTTTCATCAGGAAGGGCACTACCGTGGATATCAATGGCAGCGCCACCAATATCGTAATCTTGAGTAGATATTTCAATATCAAATTTATTGGCGATAGTGGCTAATACTTTTTTAGCTTCAACCATGACTTCTGGTCCGATACCATCTCCGGCTAATATTGCTATGTTTGACATGTTTTTTATACCTTTAAGTAAATCTTATAATGTGAATGCTATTTATATTGAAGCTTGTACATCGCTTTTTAGTTCGTTTTTAAGTTCGCTTTTTATTTCATTGATAGTAATGGCGCGGTGAATGTTATTGAGTGCGTGGATCAATGCTTTTGCTGACGCTTCAATAACATCGGTTGCTAAACCATAACCGTGGAATTTTCTGCCTTGCCACGCTACAACTAAATCAGCTTTACCCAGACCGTCTTCACCTTCACCTTTGTTTGATATTTTGTAATCCGCAACCTCAAAGTCGACATCTACCGCTTTTTTAATGGCACGATACAATGAATCGACAGGGCCGTTTCCTGTTTCAGAAACAATATGGCTTTCTTCTCCGGCTAATAACTTAATACTTGAAGTGGAAAACTCTCCGCCACCACATTGCACGTTTAATGTTTCTAAATGATAGAACTCTTGTTCTTCACCTTGTTGCTGAATGTTAAAGTGCAACGCTTCTAAGTCATCATCAAACACTTGGCCTTTTTTATCCGCTAACGCTAAAAAATCACTGTATAGTTCTTCTAAATCAAACTCTGTTTCGGTATAGCCTAAACTTGCCATACGGTGTTTAATAACATGACGACCGCTGCGTGAGGTTAAGTTTAATTTTGTTTTACTGATACCGACACTTTCAGGTGTCATGATTTCATAAGTATTACTGGCTTTTAACATACCGTCTTGATGGATACCTGACGAGTGACTAAAAGCGTTACCGCCAACAATCGCTTTGTTTAATTGTACCGGCATATTACATAATTGGCTGACCAGTTTTGACGTACGAGCAATTTCTTGATGATTAATATTGGTACGCACATTTAAGAAGTCTTGACGGGTTTTCATGATCATCGCGACTTCTTCTAATGAACAATTACCCGCACGTTCACCAATGCCATTAATGGTGCATTCAATTTGTCTTGCGCCTGCTTGTACAGCTGACATTGAATTCGCGACAGCTAAGCCTAAATCGTTATGACAATGAACAGAAATAACCGCTTGGTCAATATTCGGTACACGATTAAACAATTGAGTAATGATGCCGCCAAATTCGTTAGGCAACGTGTAGCCAACGGTATCAGGAATATTTATCGTTGTTGCTCCTGCTTTTATTGCGTTCTCAACCATTCTACATAAGTTATCAATAGGGGTGCGACCCGCATCTTCACAAGAAAATTCAACATCATCAGTAAATTTTCGTGCGAACTTTACGGCGTGAATAGCCATCGCTTCAACATCAGCAAAGTCTTTTTTTAATTTTTGTTGAACATGAACATCAGAGGTTGAAATAAACGTATGAATACGAAATTGATCTGCTACTTTTAAAGCATCTGCGCAGGCTTGAATATCGCCTTCAACAGCACGAGCTAAGGCACATACACGCGAATTTTTAACCGCTCGGGCAATTTCTTGAACGGATGTAAAGTCGCCAGGTGACGATACTGGAAAACCAACTTCCATCACATCAACACCCAATCGCTCAATGGCGAGCGCAATTTGCAGCTTTTCATGTACTGAAAGGCTTGCATTTAACGCCTGCTCTCCATCACGTAAAGTGGTATCGAAAATAATTACGTTGCTGTCCATGTTTATTCCTTAATATTTATGGGTACTGAGTATTCGCTTCTTACCTCAAACACAGGCATAAAAAAACCCGCGGTAATGTGCGCGGGTTTTAATGTTTATGTTAACTTACAACAATAAAAAACCTATCCGCGCACCGTTAATACGAGGAGGAGGTTAATGCGAATAGCATTTATTATGTTAAAAATAGTTGTCATTAAGTTAATCTTATTTGGTTGGTTTAGCTCGTAAGAGCAAACAGTCATCTATTAATAACGTATTTACTCAAATATTGTCAATTAATTATTAATATTTAAAAAGAATAATACCTGACATAATTAATATAAGGCGCTTACAATTTCCAGTAATTTAGCTTTTTTCGCTGCTTTAGGTTTCGAATGGTGTTTCGAGGTAACGGTTTGAGTGACTGTTTACCGTTTGACTGTATATCTTCTACAGCCTTTAATATACGTAACGATGACAAGCCGTCATTGTAAGGGTGCAAGTCGGTTGCATAACGATTTATAGCCGCTATAAGTGTTTGTGTAGGAGAAAATGCTGCTTCTACTGCTCGAGGTAATGCTTTGGCTTCAGTAATGTTAATTAAATAATTACCGGGTTGACTATTATTTAACGATATTACAGGTTTACCTAACAGGGCAAACTCACCAATAACCGATGAAGTGTCTGACACCATGATATCAGCAGACTGCAGTAAACTGTTTATATTGGCAGACGCTATTATTTTTAGATTGTCACAAGACAGTTTTGAATAGAGTTCCACCCATTTTTCATCCATTTTAGGAT
>Ga0115005_10002920_pt1 | contig 13602 bp, 13 predicted proteins | sample ArcOceMetagenome_FD_87163 | JGI IMG/M metagenome (GOLD analysis project Ga0115005, IMG submission 87163) | Marine eukaryotic phytoplankton communities from Arctic Ocean - Arctic Ocean - Greenland ARC118M Metagenome | ecosystem: Environmental > Aquatic > Marine > Oceanic | place: Arctic Ocean... | reverse complement strand
ATTGCGCTATGCTTACCGCAGCATCTTGCAACACTGTTTGGCCAGCTAAAACATGATAGGTAAGCACGTCTGCTAGTGCCTCAGCATCATTACCCAATGCGGTAAGTGTGGCAGGATCTACTGCTGCAAACGCATCGTTAGTTGGTGCAAAAACCGTAAACTCAGTAGATGTATCGGCAAGAACGGTGTCTAGTCCAGCTGATTGCACAAGGCTCACTAGCGTTGAGAAATTCTCATTACTTGCGGCCACGTCGACGATAGACATAGCAGGTGCAGGAAGCTCAACATCTCCAACAATTACTGTATCTATGACATGCACAATACCGTTGCTGGTTTGAATGTTTGCCATCGTTAGCGTTGCGCCACCCACCGTTAACGTGTCTGTGTCTGTATTAATAGCGATTGGAATTTCGGCGCCCGATGCCGTAGCCACATTTGTTCCGTTCAGTGAGAATGCGGTTACTGAATCTACCTCTGCATCTGCCACAACATGCTGAAGTAACACAGCATTAAGTGCTTCCGGATCAGCGAGTAACGCGTCAAGCGTAGCATCATCAATCATATCGAAAGCAGTGTTAGTCGGAGCAAAGACGGTGAAGCTTCCGTCTGGATCACTCAATGTATCAACAAGATTAGCTTCCGTCAGCGCTGCAACAAGCGTCGAAAATTGTTCATCACCTGCTGCGACTTCGGCGATAGTCGCTTCCCCAGCGTCTGTTATCACCGGAGGCATGAGAACAGCGTCTATAACATGAATAATGCCGTTATCAGTCTCAATATCCGTCATCGTAACTGTAGCAGTGTTGACCAATAAGTCATCTCCAGAGAGTGATAAACCTACTGAAGCACCGTTAACTGTTTCTACTGTTGTACCTGCCGCGGCGATAGCGGCTTCAGCATCAACCGAGCCAGAAAGGACGTGATAAGTGAGCACATCAGCCAGTTCATCCGGGTTGGCAAGTAATTCGTCAATGGCTTCTTGACCTAACAGACTGAAGGCAGCGTCAGTGGGTGCAAAAACGGTAAACGTCGCGTTTTCATCGTCAAGCGTTCCCACAAGGTCCGCGGCTTCTAACGCTGAAACTAACGTTGTAAAGTTGCCATCAGCAATAGCGACGTCAACTATAGTCGTTGCTTCCGGTGGAGTAGGTTCTGGCTGCGGAGCTGGGTCATCGTCATCATCGAGCCAACATCCAGTAAGTGTAAGCGGCAGTACCAAAAACGCTGCTTTTAATTTTAGGTTCATAACTATTTTCCTTTTTATTAACAATAGTTGCACAACGTTTACGCGGCGTGTTAGACAAAAGTTCTAGAAATTTTTCATGTTAACGTTTTTTAATAATTTTCATTTTTCCTCAACTTTGTTCATCCGTAAACATTCGTTTATATCGAATAAAATGCGGATAATTTTCAGATGTTCTTCTCAATTAAATCGTATAAATTTCATATGCAGTCTAAATGTGAACATAAGGAGTTCGGCATGAAAAAAGTTTTAGCGATATTTTCCAGTCTTAATGGCAGTGAAGGTAATTCTTCAAAGCTTGCAAACGAGTACCTTTCTAAAATGGGGAAGGATGACTCGGTACGTATCAACCGCGTCGATGTAGCCTCGCTAGCGCTACCTCACCTAACGGGTGAAGAAATGCAGGCTTGGATGACTGAGGCTTCCGAACGAAATGAATCGCAGCAAGCGTTGGCTAAAGTGTCTGACGATATCGTAGAAGCGGTAAAGGAAGCTGATGAGATTGTGTTAGCAGTGCCAATGTATAACTTTGGCATTCCTTCAAGTCTAAAAGCATATTTCGATCGTGTGGCTCGAGCTGGTATAACGTTTAAATATACTGAAACGGGTCCCGTGGGCTTGTTAGAGAATAAATCAGCTACGGTTTTTGCGGCCCGTGGTGGTGTTTATGCAGGTTCAGACTTCGATACGCAAACGCCATACTTAAAACACTTTTTAAATTTCGTTGGCATTAACAATGTAAAATTCGTTTATGCTGAAGGACTTAACATGGGTGAAGAGCAAGCAAACGAAGCTTTTTCAGCTGCAAGTGAAAAAATTATTGAACTTACCAACGGCTAAACACACTAAATTATTGCAGTTAGCTAAAACGTAGGAAGTATGTTTCAGCTAAAAGTGTGTTCCAAGTTGAGTGTGCTTGATTGCCCCGCGTATTACGCGGGGCTTTTTTATATGCGTTAACATCGTAGGCGTTAAATTGTAGCCGTTAATAAGAGGTCAAGAGACGCTTATGAAAGAAATAACGTTTACTCACTTTTTAATAGCGCTTCAACCTCAGCAATAAAGGCAGGATCGGTAGGCTTTGTTGAACTAGGGTAGTGAGTGATTTGCTTGCCCGTGCTATCTATAAGGTATTTGTTGAAGTTCCAAGATGGCGCTTTGCCAGTAGCAGTTTTAAGCATTCGATACATAGGGTCCGCGTCTTCACCTTTTACCGATATTGGCTCAAACATCGGAAACTTCACGCCGTAGGTTAATTCGCAAAGTTCGGCGGTTTTACCTTCATCATTATCTTCCTGATTGAAATCATGTGATGGAAAACCAAGTACTACGAAATCTTTGTCCTTGTAGTCACTGTAAAGTGCCTCTAAGCCTTCAAACTGTGGTGTATAACCGCAATAGCTAGCTGTATTAACCACCAACAGCGTCTTGCCACCATATTCGTTACAGAGATTGACCGTTTCTTGAGAGTTGAGTTTGCGCTTCATAAATTTGAGTACACTAGGGCATTCATTTGCAAAGCTAGTAGAGGTTAAAAAGGTAAGCGTAAGCAACGCCGGTACAAATCTTTTTGCTTTCATAGTGTTTTACCTCGAGAGTTAATTTTTGTTATTTTGAAAGGATAAGAGACCCAATGTAGACAAACCATAAACGGGGATGCTTTACGTTTGGTTCACTATCACAATCGATGAACGTTAGCGCTTTGATAAATGCTCTGGGTATAATGTTAACGATTTTTACATAACAACGACTTAAAATAATGAAAAAATATTCTTCTTTACTCATCGCGGCCAGCGTAACGTTTGCGCTTGGTGGATGCGCAAGCACAACGAACGACACGTCAATTACAACAACCTCTTTGCCATTGCCTGCGACGAGTATTCAACAATCGGTCACACCTGATGTAGCGCCGTCAGCCAGCCAAACAAACGGTGAAATCACGCTCAAACAAATCATGTCAGATCCTCAATGGATAGGCGCGCTACCCGAGGGTATGGGCTGGTCAGTTAATGGCGACAAAATTGTGTTTGAAAGGGAAAAGCAAAATAGTGCACTCAAAGATGTATATATTGCTGACCTATCAAATCCTGAGAATGTGATTAAAGCGCCGCTATCCGACTTACACAAATATCGTTTCAAAGAGCGCGTAGTAAGGAACGATGGTGTCATCGCTTATTCCTTTGAAGACAGTGTTTATGTGCAATTTACCAATGGCGAAACTGTGCGTATTGCTCGTGGCGGGAATGCGCTGTCAACGCTTTCATTTATGACTGATGGCCGCTTAATGGCGTTAAGCGGTAACAAATTTATTGCTATAGACCTATCTAACGGCACCCGCGAAGAATTATTGAGCTGGGAGTTTAGCGACGAGCCCAAAGCGGTTGAGCCGCCTAAAGATTATATTGCCGAGCAGCAACAGTCGCTGGTGGAATACATCAAGCTACAGCGTAAAAACAAAAAAGATAAAGACGATGCAAAAAAAGCACTGGCTGAAAAGAACGACAGCGTTGCACCTTCGCCGTTTTATTTCGATAAGTCGCATCGACTAGCAGGGATCAGTGTATCGCCTGCGGGTAACTTTGCTGTGGTTGCAACTACTGAAAGTAAGCCGACTCGCGATGACAGCGACATCATGCCCCATTACATTCAAGAAGACAGCCGAATCGCGGCAAAGCCGGTACGCCAACGTGTTGCAGATGCAGAATCGGTAAATCATGAACTGTGGCTGCTTAATTTGAAAACTGGCGAGAAGAGTGAACTTAAGTACTTTAATTTGCCTGGGTACAATGACGACGTACTTGCAGATGTAAAAGCAGAGAACGCGAAAGCAAAAGGCGAGACCTATGAAGTTAATCGTTTGCCGCGAGACATTACCTTACTGCAAAGCTGGTATTGGACTAAGCCTTCGATTCGCTGGCACAAAAACGGTAACGCTGTTGCCGTTATGCTAGAAGCGTGGGATAACAAAGACCGCTGGATTGCAACGGTCGATCTTGCAAATAAAACGCTGGAAAACCAACACAGGCTTCATGACGATGCGTGGGTAAACTATCGTTTCAACGCGTTTGATTGGCTGAATGACAGCGAGACTCTTTACTATCAGTCTGAGCATACTGGCTACTCTCACCTGTACGTTCAAAAGCCTGGCGAAAAGCCTGTCGCGCTAACCAGCGGCCGTTTTATTGTTGACGATTTAACGCTTTCTAGCGATGACAATTATATCTACTTTAAAGCTAACATGGAGCACCCAGGGCTTTACGAAGTTTACCGTGCTGATTTAAGTGACAATACCATTGATACCATGACTGATTTGAATGGTATGACAGACTATTCACTTAGCCCTGATGGTAAAAATTTGCTGCTAAGCCATAGCAAGGTGAATCAGCCACAAGAGCTATACATTAAGCCAGCAAACGAAGCAACAGCGGCAAAGCAACTCACGCAAAGCACCAGTGCAGATTTTAATGCACTTCCATGGGCAGTGCCGAATATCGTTGCTATTGACTCATCGCATACCGACGCGCCAATTTACGCTCGCGTTTATCTACCAGAAAATTACGACAAATCAGCACCAAACAAAGCGGTAGTGTTTAACCACGGCGCAGGTTATTTACAGAATGCCCACATGGGGTGGTCTGGGTACTTTAGAGAATACATGTTCCACAGTATGCTAGTGCAGCAAGGCTATGTTGTGCTTGATATGGATTACCGTGCAAGCGCTGGTTACGGGCGTGATTGGCGTACTGCGATTTATCGCCAAATGGGTGCGCCTGAAGTGCAGGACTTACGTGACGGCGTGAATTGGCTGGTAGACAACGCGAATGTAGATCGCGAGCGCATAGGCACATATGGCGGATCGTACGGCGGTTTCTTAACCTTTATGTCTATGTTTACCGCTCCTGACCTATTCGCGGCTGGTGCAGCACTTCGTCCGGTAACCGATTGGGCCCATTACAACACACCATATACGGCAAACATTTTAAATACTCCTGATATCGATCCCATCGCATACGAGCGTAGTTCGCCAATCTATTTCGCAGATGGACTCGAAAAGCCCTTACTTATCAACGCGCCAATGGTCGATGACAATGTGTTTTTCCACGATACCGTGCGATTGGTACAGCGCCTTATCGAGTTAGAGAAGGAAGATTTTGAAACGGCGATTTATCCAGTAGAGCCACATGGGTTTGTTCAGCCTAGTTCATGGCTTGATGAATACCGCCGTATCTACAAGCTATTCGAGGAAAACTTATAACTGAAACGGTTAATTCGAGAAAAGCTCAGTGTTTAAAAGCATCCGCTTTTTCATATCGTGTTAGTTTGAAAAGCTACGAAAAAGGCCCGAATTCAACTGAATTCGGGCCTTTTTATTCTCATTAGCATTTTCGTTTCCGCGTTTTTTAACTACCGCAGACATATGAAATAAAAGGAAAGAGCGTCGCTCTATCGCAAGGGCGTTTATTTTCTTTTAGCGGTGATATACATAAGCAAAAATATAACAATGCCTGTCAGCGCACCGAATAAATGCGCATCTACGGCAACTTTTGCGTCAATCAGGTTTGCGACCTGTTCGCTGCTACCGTCAATTTGTTCGTATCCCACTTTAATTGCTAAACCGATAAGTAATAACCAACCCGACTTCATTTTCTCTTTAATATCAACACAGGCGCCCCAGGCGAAAATACCGTGTAGTGCGCCCGACAAACCCGCGTACCAAATCAGATCTGGAGAGAAAAAATAAAGCCCGACACTGGTTCCTAAGCAGCACCACACAAAAACTTTTAAGTACAAACCAATTCGATAATGTTCACCGTGTAGGGCCCACAACAGCGCCAGACCGGCTAAATTTAAAAGTAGGTGGTAGCCATTGGTGTGAACGATATTACCGCTAACTATTCGCCAGGTTTCTAAACCTTGTATGGCATAACGGTCGTAAGCCAAATAGTTGCCAGACATGGGTTCAAAGAAAAACGCAACAACGGAGCATAGCGCTACAAATAAAGGACCAGCGCTATACTTGAGCGAAAACGGCAGTGACATCATCAGTGTTAGTTATTTTTGAATTTCGAATTTGCTGGCTATGATACAGAAATTGCCGACAGGGTGAAAACCGAAGTACACCTAATATAAAACAGACGACAGTAAAGGAGTAATTATGTCTTACATCATTACCGAAAATAATCAGCAGTGCTTAACTATTACACTCAACCGCAAAGAGAAAAAGAATGCATTAACACGGGATATGTACCAGGCAATGGCGAATGCTATTTTAGGTGTAAAGAATGATGGCTCAACGAAGGTAGTGGTGATTAAAGGTGCGGGCGATTGTTTTACCGCGGGTAATGACATTGGAGACTTTGCACAGCAACAAGAGCACGCTCAGGTGCCGGAAACAGCAGCGTTTATGCGCGCTCTGGCTGCATGTAACATACCTGTCATTGCACAAGTTCATGGTCTAGCGGTGGGAATAGGGACTACCTTGCTGCTTCACTGCGATTTTGTTTACGCTACTCCAGATACCCGATTTGTTCTACCGTTCATCAATTTAGGGCTTGTTCCAGAATATGCATCAAGTTATCTTTTGCCTAAGGTTGCAGGTCATATCAAAGCGGCAGAATGGCTAATGTTGGGTGAGCCTTTTTCTGCTGTCGACGCATTTCAATTCGGAATTTTGACCAAAATTACTGATGCCAATGAAATCGATCAGACTGTTCAAGCTACGGTTGATAAACTCATCGCCAAGCCTTCATTTTCGCTTAGACAAACAAAAGCACTATTAAAAGGCGATGGAGAGCATATCAATCAGCAAATGAACGAAGAATTTGATATTTTTTTAGAGGCATTGGGCACTACTGCAGCCCAAGAAGCGTTTGATGCGTTTCTTAAAAAACGCCCGATTAATCCCGAAAAGTTTAAATAAGAGGAAGTATTATTTTGAGACGCAGTGCTTTGTTGAGAGCTTCGGTAGTTACCTTTGCATTATCTAGCTGTTTTATTTTTGGTGCGACCGCGAAGCAAGCGCGCGAAGTAGGTGAGCCAGAAGCAGCCACAGGCTATATCGAGAAAAAGGCGTTTGAAGCTAGCGAATATATGGTTGTAGCAGCAAACCCTTACGCGTCTTGGGCGGGGAAGAATATACTAGAGAGTGGCGGAAGTGCTATCGATGCGGCCGTGGCTGTCCAATCAATGCTTTCTTTGGTTGAACCACAATCGTCCGGCATCGGTGGTGGCGCTTTCATCCTTTATTGGGATAATAAGAATAAAGTACTTCACACCTTTGACGGCCGCGAAACCGCGCCAAAAGCAGTAAATTCTCATTGGTTCATCGAAGGCAACAAACCTATGCGCTGGTTAGACGCCGTTGTAGGCGGTAAATCAGTAGGTGTGCCTGGCGCAGTAAAAGCGCTAGAAATGGCTCAGGGAGAGTTCGGTAAGCTACCTTGGAATACGCTCTTCGACGATACGATAAAAACCGCTGAAGACGGCTTTAAAGTGTCACCACGTCTGGCAAAGCTGGTGGCTTTAGACTATCACCCTGGTCTTAAAACTTTTCCTGCAAGTTCTACTTACTTCTTTCCAGCGGGTTTGCCGCTAAAAGAAGGCACAGTGAAGAAAAATAAAAAGTTAGCCAAAACGTTGAAAGGAATTGCTGAAAAGGGCAGCGATTATCTATTGAAAGGTGAAGTGGCTGAAAAAATTGTTGAAGCAGTGAATAGCGCTGAGATTAACCCAGGCCAGATGACGTTAGAAGATTTAGCAAACTATGAACCTGTAAAACGTGAACCTGTTTGTGGCCTTTATCACGAGAAACGTATTTGCGGCATGGCACCACCTAGTTCAGGAGGTGTAAATGTTTATCAAATTTTGAAAATGCTAGAAGATTTCAATCTTGGCCAATACGCACCGGATTCGGTAGAGTTTGCAAATCTGTATACCCAAGCAAGCGCACTTTCATACGCGGATCGGGAGAAGTTTATTGCCGACAGTGATTTTACCAATCTTCCGTTTGCAGCCATGATCAATACAGCTTACCTAGAGCGCCGTGCTGAGAGTATTGGTGTAGATAAAGAGTGGCGCCGTAAGCGCGCAGGAAACCCTTACGCTGATGCGAACGTAGCACTTGGTACATCAATGGAACTGCCTAACACCTCTCATGTTTCCATCGTGGACAAAGAGGGCAATGCAGTATCAATGACTACCAGCATTGAGTTTATGTTTGGTTCTGGAATTATGGTCGAAGGCTTTTTGCTTAATAATCAGCTAACCGACTTTTCATTTTCGCCAACTAAAAACCGCTTTCCTGTCCCAAATCGAGTAGAGCCAGGTAAGCGCCCGAGAAGCGCTATGAGCCCTACAATGGTGTTCGACAAAGAAGGGAACTTAGAGGTTGTTGTGGGCTCACCGGGCGGCTCTAGAATTGTAAGCTATGTCGCTCAAACCTTAATTGGTGTTTTAGATTTTGGCTTGGATATTCAACAGGCTATCAACTTGCCTAAAATAACCAATAGAAACGACTATACGGCGTTAGAGAAGGGCACTCCAATAGCTGAACTAGAAGAGCCGTTAAAAGCCCTTGGACACAACGTTAAAGTGGTAGATTTAAACAGTGGTCTTCACGGAATACAGTTTAAATCAGGCAAACTGATTGGCGGTGCAGACCCTCGTAGAGAAGGTATTGCTGTAGGGCGCTGATTTTTAAAACTAAATGCAGCAACCCGCAACGTGTTGATGCATAATGAAAGCGGAAGGCTAAAAATCTTCCGCTTTTTCGTTTGCGTTAGACAATGTGAGTCAATTCGCCAATCCTGTCTAGTTTCTCTTCAATGATAAACCATCAGATAGTTATGTACCCTTCAAGATAAGACACCGCTTGGCCGGCAATAAGTACGCGGTCGCCTACAATTTCACATTTTAACGTTCCGCCTCGTTTAGATGCTTGATAGGCAATAAGTTTTGATTTTCCCAACCTTTTAGCCCAAAACGGTGCCAACCCAGTGTGGATTGAACCGGTTACGGGGTCTTCATCACCCCCGTTGGCCGGCCAAAAGTAGCGTGAAACAAAATCAAATTGTGTCCCAGGCGCTGTCACTACCACATCATAGGGCGCGAGTGTTTTCAGTTTATCGCTGTCTTGTATCACGCTTATTACGTCGTCTTCGTCAGAGTAAACTACAAAATATGCTTGGCCGTTCTTCAATATACTTTCGGGCTTAATAGAAAGGCCTGCTAGCAATGCCTCGGGGACGTCATCGACAGGAGAAGGCTTTCTGTTTGGAAAGTCCATTTGAATGAAACCGTCGTCTTTTCTAAAGACTTTCATCATTCCCACCGAGTCTGCGAAAAAAGTAATGTGCGGTAGTTGATAATTATCGCTAAAAATCACGAATGCAGAAGCCAAGGTTGCATGCCCACAAAAATCAATTTCTGTAAGCGGGGAAAACCAGCGTATAGCAAAAACGCCGTTATCGTCTTCTACTAAAAATGCAGTTTCTGAGAGGTTATTTTCAGCTGCGATTTCCTGCATTTTTTCATCGCTGAGCCATTTTCCGGTTATAACGACGGCAGCTGGATTGCCTTTAAACCTGACGTTGGTAAAGGCATCAACAACATGTATTTTAATTTTCATACGATCGCGCTTTCTCTATTACTCTTTCAAGCTTTGGATTTATCGGCATTGCTTTAAATGGACTAACGTTAGCTCCGCCTGTATTTCCATGAGGTACAAGCCCGAAAATGGTTTTTGTGGCAGCGCCTATTATTCTGAATAGTTGACCACAAAACTCACCCAAATTACGCTGCCTAACTGCCCATAAAAACATCATGATATGTACTTTTACGTGGAGTCGAGTGGAAGCTTGACCAAGAACGTGAGCATTTTCTAAATGTGCAAAACTGTCTGCCTCATTGTGTTGAAATTGCTTATTGCGAGCTAACGCCAGTTCGGCTTCGACATAAGGACGAATTTTGCGCGTAAAGCTCATTGGTTTAAACATGGTGTAAGCACCTTTTATTGAGGTTGATTTAAACCAAGCTCTTTTTGCATTTTCTTGGTTAACCCTAACGATACTAGTTTGTAAGATGCGCTTAAATAATATTCTAACGCCTCATCTTCATCGTTCTCACAATTGTACTGTTGTATCCACTTTATTCCACGACTAGCAAGATAGGGCGCAGGCCTATAGCCAGGCTTTTCTTCTAGAAAATAATAGTTTTGCTCAGACGTTTTAAAGGTAAAAGCAGGGTGTCCGTCCCTGCTAATGCTCCCAATAGCGAAAACTTTTCCACCCACTTTCCATACGTCAGAGTTACCCCATTGAACTACATGGGTGGTGCACGGTAACGATTTACAAAAGTGATTAAATTCCGCAAGGTTCATAAAAAACTAATCCACAGTAATTGAAAGAACTGATTTACCGTTCCTAGGTTACTTTTGTGAGATGTCACTCTACGTTATCTTTGGAACCACATACTAATGTTTCTTCGCCTAAATGGTAAGCATTGTTAATAGCCATATAGGTGCCGGAAACTACGCCAGAAATTGGAAGAAGTATAAGGCCACTTACCGAGTAAAAAGTGTTCGTATCTTCAAAGGCATTCACGACCTTCAGTGTTTTGCGGTCCGTTGATATTTCACACTCATTTACTTTGGTGACATCCGTTTCTGGTACAACTATGCATCCGCTTATAAAAAGTATAAAAAAAGGGACGACTGACAAATACTTCATCTTATAAATCCTTTTTTATTTGTTGTATCAATATGACTTAGTTTTCTGAGTTAGCTCGCCTATTACAGTTAATTGCCATAAACCCATGAGCTTTATGTGAGTTTAACAAATGTATTACTCGTAGGGTTTCCTCCTGATGAAAATTCAATACTTACTCGTTTCGCTTCACTATTGACAAGGATTTTCTTACCAATAAAGCAAATCTTCAACCCTCGGAGCGGATGATTTAATTTTCACACCTTAACGACCGATAGTGTTTTGCCTTGCGTTTAACGGGGCAAAAAGAAGATAAAAGATCCACGCTACCCAAGATATGAAGAGCATTGCTAAGATCCATCCTAATTTTTCAGAGCCGTTCGTTTTTTTAGATTTTAGGATAAGCGTAATGGGAATAATCCAGCACAACAAAATTAAAGAGAGCACGATATAAGTAAACAAAATTTAGTCCTTAAAAATATAAAATCAATTGACCACAGTGGGTGATTTCTTCATTTGTTATATGTAGGTTATTCTAAACTCCCATACTCCCAATTTGAGTTGGCATGTATTTTTTGTGCGGAAGAACCAGGCTTTAAGCAAGTTAGTTCGTTAATAGTTGGATCTGCTTGAGTCAAATGGCCAGCACCGACAAGGTGTGGTTTTGAGTTCTCAGGACAATTCTCATCATCACAGAAAAACTGCCATTCACCGTATGGATCTCGAATACTGACAAATATAGGGCACTCTTTCTTAAATACATGGGGGCAAACATATACCCTGTAAATATCATTAAACTCCATAATTCCCTTTACACATAACTTTTTAATAACGGGCGCAGGCTGATTGTAATGGCGAAGCCGCCGTGCGTGTATGCGTTCCAGGAGCGCATTGAGTATGTTGATTAGATTGTTAGCTGCCATTGTCAAATTGAAAAGTGATAGCATATACGCGAGCATGTAAGCTATGAATAAAGTAGTTATTAACACCAGTGTACTTATTAGTGCCCTGATTGGCAAAACAGGGCCAGCCCGAGTGTGATAAGGCAATGCTTGTGGGGGATTTAAAGCCGCTGATTAGCACGACCTTATTCTTGGAGTACGAAGCAGTAAGCAAGCGAGACAAAATTAAAGAATTGTGCCCGCTTACTGAGGACGAAGTGAGCGAGTTGCTAGCAGCATTTTTTAGTGTTTGCGAATGGGTGCAGATACATTATTTGTGGCGGCCAAATTTAAAAGATGAAGGCGATAGTTTTCTTATAGAGCTTGCAGTTGCAGGAAATGCCGAGAGGATTATTACGAATAACCTAAAAGACCTGAGAAATGCGGAATTACAATTTGATGGTTTGAAAGTGTTAGCGCCTGAAGATTATTTGAGAGGAGTTTAATATGTCCACTTTAACTGTACGTCTACCAGACGATAAGCATAATCGATTGAAGGCTTTGGCAGCGCATAAAAAGTTGAGCTTAAACAAATTGATAGAAGAATTGTCTACGCAAGCGATAGCTGAATTTGATACTGAGGTAAGATTTAAGGCGATTGCTGCTACTGGAGACAAAAATAAAGGTTTGGAACTTCTAGATAAGCTTGATTCACATTTTGGCAGCTAACATTAAGCTAAGCGGCGCAGTTGCGTGGGGCATAATGGCGAAGCCGCCCCGCGTAAATGCGTCCGAGCGACCGAAGGGAGTGGTCTTAAGCGCCTTGTTGTAAGCAGAGCCAGTTCCTTTGATCTTTTTAAAAACTGTTGAAGCCAGCATACGATTGATTGTTAACACAAACAAGCAAAACGACTGTGCAGTGATGGTTTTGATTTGGCAGCAGCTAGCTGCCATTTGAACTAACAAGTGTAATGGCGCTTACTGACTTTAAATAAGAGCTTGTCGATAAAGCGCCTATTACACCACCTTCAAAGTGAATGCGGCGGAATAAAACCTACCACAAGCCAAAGCGATGCTAATGAAAACAGGTAAGGGTAGTTGCACCACTTTTTTTACTAAGGCAAACGAAGTTTAGGCTGACGCCTTATAACTTTAAGCTAAGCGGCGCAGTTGCGTGGGGCATAATGGCGAAGCCGCCCCGCGTAAATGCGTCCGAACGACCGAAGGGAGTGACTTGAGCGCTTTGTTAGAAGCAGAGCCTGTTCCTTTGGCCTAGTTAAAAACTGATAAAGTCAGCATACGATTGATTATTAACACAAACAAGTAAAACAACATCGCAGTGATGGTATTGATTTGACTGAAGCAAGCAGCCATTTGAACTACCAAGTGCAATGGCGCTTGCCGGATAAAATAAGAAGTTGTTGGTAAAGCGCCTATTGCGCAACCTATGAAGTTGAAGCGGCGAAGTTAAAACCACCAAAAGCCAGAGCGATTTTTGAAACAGCAGGTGAGGGCGGTTGAACTGTTATTTGTATTAAGCGAAACGGAGTTTAGGCTGACGCCTTCTAACTTTTAAATAAGGGGCGCAAACTTGTGGGCTAAAATCCGAACGGAGTGAGCAGCCCACATGTTTGCGTCCCAGCCCGCGCAGCGAGCGAACTTAATTTTTTTGTTATACCTTACACTATTCTTCATATTTCCGAATCACCGCTACTTTGCCATCTTCGATTTCCAAAACTTCCATCGTTGAGTAATGTAATTCTATGAGTTCATTTGT
>Ga0115005_10002907_pt1 | contig 13653 bp, 13 predicted proteins | sample ArcOceMetagenome_FD_87163 | JGI IMG/M metagenome (GOLD analysis project Ga0115005, IMG submission 87163) | Marine eukaryotic phytoplankton communities from Arctic Ocean - Arctic Ocean - Greenland ARC118M Metagenome | ecosystem: Environmental > Aquatic > Marine > Oceanic | place: Arctic Ocean... | reverse complement strand
TCGCAAAAAGTTTAATGAAGTTCAGGAACTGTTTGTTTTTTTTAAAAGGTTTGGGATATGAAAAAGCATATAAATAAAAAGAGAAAAGAAATACTACTAATGATAACCTGCCAGAATATCTTGCAGCATACCTAAATGTTTCTTCAATTTCAGGATGCAAAAAAGAGGAGGTCAAGAAAATGATTAATTCGGCTATAATACCAAGAGTAACTAATTTTTTAAAAGAGTATTTCATCTTGACAAGTTACAATTTTTTAAGATTTTGATTCCAATAGCCTATTTTGCTCTCTTATTAGATCAGTCAATTCGTTTAAAAGTTCAATGTCTTTTGGCGTTTTTATAGTTACATCTTTTGGATCTTCTGCTCTATTTCTCAACACATTGATAAACTTCACGACTAAAAAAATAGTCAAGCCAACAATCAAAAAATCTAAAGTCACTTCAAACAGACTTCCGTAAGCTATAGCTACTTCTTGAACTTCGGTAACGCCATCTTCAATCATTCCTTTTCGAAGAATTATTTTTTTGTTTTCAAAGTTTATCCCATTGGTTAATAATGATAATGGAGGCATTAAGATTTGTTTCACCAGCACATCAACAACTTTGTTAAATGAAGCGCCAATAATAACTCCAATGGCAATATCCATCATATTTCCTTTGACGGCAAACTCTTTAAATTCTTTTATTAAACTCATTTTAAACTTTTTGAATAAAGATTAGTCCTGCAATATTACAAGAAATAAAAAAAACCACGCAAATTGCGTGGTTTTTTTATTAAATTAACTTCAACAGAAAAGATAAAGAAGAACTACTTAAAACCTCTTAGAGGTCAAATTTAATCCCTTGCGCTAAAGGCAATTCATCAGAATAATTAACCGTATTAGTTTGCCTTCTCATGTATACTTTCCAAGCATCTGATCCAGACTCACGTCCGCCACCAGTTTCTTTTTCACCTCCAAAAGCACCACCGATTTCAGCACCAGAAGTTCCAATATTTACATTTGCTATTCCACAATCAGAACCTGCATAAGACAAAAACTTTTCTGCTTCTTTCAACTCATTGGTCATAATTGCTGAAGATAATCCTTGAGCAACTCCGTTTTGTTTATCAATAGCATTTTCTACTTCACCAGAATATTTCATTAAATATAAAATAGGAGCAAAAGTTTCATGCTGTACTATTTCAAAATGGTTTTCTGCTTCAATAATTGCTGGCTTTACGTAACATCCAGACTCGTAACCTTCTCCTTTAAGAACACCACCTTCTACCAATACGTTTCCACCTTCTGCCTTTGCTTTTTCAATAGCAGCCAAATATGTGTTTACGGAATCATGATCAATTAATGGACCTATATGATTCTTTTCGTCTAGCGGATTTCCAATTGTTAATTGACTGTAAGCCCCAACAATTGCATCTCTTACTTTATCGTAAACAGATTCATGAATAATTAATCTACGTGTAGAAGTACAACGTTGTCCACATGTTCCAACAGCACCAAATACTGCTCCAGGAACTACCACTTTTAAATCTGCAGTTGGAGTAATAATAATTGCATTGTTTCCACCCAATTCTAATAAAGATTTTCCAAAACGCTCCGCTACTGTTGCTCCAACAATTCTACCCATTCTTGTAGAGCCTGTTGCAGAAACTAGAGGGATTCTAGTATCTTTTGTCATCATTTCACCAACCTTGTAATCTCCATTGATGATAGAAGAAATACCTTCTGGCAAATCATTTTCTTTTAATATTGCTGCGATAATGTTTTGACATGCTACAGAACATAAAGGGGCTTTTTCAGAACCTTTCCATACACACACATCACCACAAATCCAAGCCAATGCTGTATTCCAAGCCCAAACTGCTACAGGAAAGTTGAATGCAGAGATAATACCAACAACACCTATTGGATGCCATTGCTCTCTCATAACGTGTCCTGGACGTTCAGACGGAATTGTTTGACCGTTTAATTGTCTTGATAATCCCACTGCAAAATCACAGATGTCAATCATTTCTTGAACTTCTCCGTAACCTTCTTGTAAAGATTTACCCATTTCGTAAGAAACTAATTTCCCTAATGGCTCTTTTAAATCTCTTAATTTATTTCCAAACTGACGTACAATTTCTCCTCTTTGTGGAGCAGGCATATGTCTGAATGATTGAAAAGCAGTAGTTGCTGCATCCATAACTCTTTCATAATCTTCTCTTGTAGTCGTTTTTACTTTTCCAATTAATTTTCCATCAACAGGTGAGTAAGATTCTATAATTTCTCCGTTAGAAAAATTATTTGAACCTGTAGAAGTTCCTTCGTTTATGTCTTTTAAGCCTAATTGTTTTAGTGCTTCTTGTATTCCAAAATCTGTTGCAACTGCTGGCATATGCTATAGAATTAATGTATTAATAATTTTTTGCCAAATGTACGATTAATTAGTCAAAAAAAGAGGCTAAAATTTATAGATATACTATTGTAGAAATTCTTTCTCTATCGTTTCAAAGTAAAATGTCCTGAGCGACGTTCACCTTCAATTATAATAACATACCAATAATCTGAACTTGGTAAAGGATTATCATTATGGAAACCATCCCAAGAGAATGTAGAATTAATAGCGCTTTTTAAAACTTTCCCAAACCTGTCATAAATATAAACTTCAGATGAATTATAACTTTCAATCCCCTTTAAATCAAAAGTATCGTTTATACCATCATTATTTGGAGTAAAAAATTTAGAGATATAGAAATGTAGGTGCTCATCTGTAACGACTTCATTACAACCATTTACCTTTACATAAATAGTATACAATCTATTCTCAATATTTGGAAAAATAGCACTTGATTGGTAGATAATTCCATCTAAAGAATATAGAAAGTCCCCAATATTTGAAGTAATTATAACAATAGAGTTACCGTCTGAAGAAATAGTTTCAATTATTGGTTGCTCACCAATTATTTCCCAAACACAAGTTGATGTATTAAATGTTGCAGTTTCCCAACATTCTAATCCAGTTGGTTGAGTTGGCTGTGTACCTGTAACTTCCCACAAACAAGTTGTATTATTAAACGTTGCAGTTTGCCAACATTCTAATCCAGTTGGTTGCGTTGGTTGAGTACCTGTAGTTTCCCACGAACAATTAGCGTCATTGAATGTTAAGGTTTCCCAGCATTCTATAATTGGAGCAACGGGAATTGATTCAACAGTTAATTGAAAAATATCTGAAGTAACATTGCATAAAGCATTGTTAAGATTTGAAGCAGTTTCTCCAACTTTTGCCCTATAAAAACTACTTGTAGTTATTCCAGAAATAGAAATAGTTTGTGAATTTTCACCTGGAATATCTGTCCAATTAATCCCGTCTGTACTTTCTTGCCATTGATAAAAGTGAGTGCTAAATACAGAATTATCAGGCGTTACAGTTAATGTTTGAGAGAAAGGAGTATTAGTACTACAAATCGTAATACTACTATTATTTACTTGATCACTAATAGAAATAAAGTCACCACAACTTTTAAAAACAATATCATCAATTGCTAAATCATTTCCGCAACCGCCAATTCCATTATTTATCATTTTTAATATTACAGATGTTTGACTTGGCAATGTTTGAAAAACTAAACCATATTGCTGCCAGTTAGGGGAATTAGATCCAGAAATATTTCCGGTATCTCCAGAGGCCAATAAACTTGTATCTGCAATATCCCAAATTTGGAATTTTACATTTATAGGAATTCCATTACCACCACAACTAGAAGAAGGCAATAAATTTAAGAGCCATGCCGAAAATTCATAAGTAGTATTTTCACACAGCCCATTAATTGTTGTTCTGTAAAATTCACCTGTTATTAAATCGTCCGCGTTTACTATTAAACTTTTGCCATTTGTATCTCCTACAGTATGGTCTGTTGTATTATGCCAATCAAAATAACCTGTATTATTTGATACAGTATAAAATCCATCTTGAGGATTTGTATTTGCAAAAGTATAGGTTGTAGTTCCTGCAGGCAAAGGGGTGTTTGACGCTCCTGTTCCAAAAGTTTCTGTAAAAATTGGATCTCCCGAATTTCCGTTACAGAATCCTAATTGAGCGATTACTATTTGTGAAGAAAAAAAAGCACAAAAAATTATGATAAAATTAAGTGTACAAAAGTATTTTTTCATGAATAGAAACTTAGAATTATGAGATCAATATTAATTGTAATTATTTAATGAAGCAACTTTTACACTGTCAAATACATCTATGTATAGTCTATGTATAGGTTAACTAAGTTGGATGATTGACTATAAAAAGAAAATCCGTCTATTAAAAAATAGGCGGATTTTCAACGTTTGACCGAAATCAAACATACTAACCAACTAAAACCTATAGTTTATGCCTGTATAAACTCCAAATAGATAAGGCTCAAAGTTGTTACCGCTATTTGAAAATGTTTTTGTGTGTATTTTTAGCATTGGCGCAACATTGATATATATTTTTTTATTGATTTTATAATCAATATCAAAACCAATATTTCCACTAAAGTTTACTTTATTTAGATTGTTTGCCTCACCTAGATTAGAAGAAAATTCAGAAGTAGAGACAAACACTTCGTTTTTATTTAATAACAATGTACTTAAACCACCAATTAAGTTAACACCCAATTTTTTAGAGGTGTTCGTTAATGTATATTTTAATTCTAGTGGAATTTCTATATAACCAAAACTTTGATTTAACTCTCCAGTTAATGCACTATTCGAATTTGTCTCAAGGAATACATCATCTATAAAGCTTTTGGCATTTACGTTTAATATTGTTGCTGTATTCGTATAGTTTACGTTTGTTAATTTACCTTCTAATTGACTTGTTGGATTTATAAAAACATTTCCAATTTTATATCCTACATCAATTTTTGAAACTCCAGATTGAAGCGTTAATTTATCATTAAGCCTATATCCTATTTTCACACCGTACGCAACAGATTTACTACCCGTTTTTGGACTGTCTTTAAATTGTAAATCTAAAGGAGAGCCTTTTGTATTAAATGTATTGTAATAAATGGGAGCAATAGAAGATGCTATTGACCATTTTTTAGCACTCTCTTCTTCTTCTTCTTTTTCTTTAATGTCTTCTGACATATCAGAATTTAAAAGGTCATCATACTTATTTGGAATGAAAGCGACTTCTTCTTCAGTTTTTAAAACAGTCTTTTGAATAGTATCTAAATTACTTTCTACACTATACTTTTCTTCAAAATTCTCTTCTTTAGATTGAGTAATTGCATTTTTATTAGTATTAAAGATACTTTGTGTATTGCTTTTCGAATCAGAATTGGTTAATTCACTTGTGATTTCTGAGTTACTATTTTCTTCTGTTTTGTTGAATTTTAAAAGTTTCTGGGTGAACTTTTCTTTAGAACTTATAATCTTTGTGTTATTAGATTTGTTTTTATCTATTAGAGCAACAGTAGATTTGGTAGATAAAGATGTACCACTCAATTTCTCTAAATCATTTTTAGAATTAGAAAATGTAGTCACTTCACTTACGATACTATTTTTAGGAGTTGAATTAAATTGAATTTGTTTTCTTGTTTGAGTGTTGTCAACTTTTAATGCTTCATAAGCAGCATTGTTATTTTGGATAACCTCTGTAACTACAGAGTTGCTTTTGTTAGAATCATTTATTGCTGGATTTAAAATGCCGTTTTCATTTACAGGAGTATTCTCAATGTCATTTGAATCCGTAATAATAATATCATTAGAGATTTTATCAAAATAATTGACTCCACCAAGAGTAAGCAGTAACAAGATTGCAGCCGCTCCAGACATTCTAAACCATAACGGAAGAACTCTCTTGGAATTTTTTTGATGAAGATTAGATTCAACACCTTTCCAAACACTTGCTGGTGGCGAAACCTCAAGATCCTTGAGTTTTTCTTGAAACAATCTATCTATGTTTTTAGTTGTTTTCATTGTATTAGTTTTGCATTTTTAGCGCAATAATTTCTTGTTGATCAAACTGGTTTTTTTTTAATTTTTCTTTTAAAATCAATCGGCCTCTCGATAAATTTGATTTTGAGGTGCCTTCGGTTATTGATAATTTTGTTGAAATTTCTTTATGAGAATATCCATCTAAAACATATAGGTTAAAAACCATTCTGTATCTATCTGGTAATTCTTGGATTATACCTAATAAAAAATCTAACGAAACAGTATCTTCATCAATTTCAATAATTACCTGATCTGGAATTTCTTCCGTTACTAAACTTAAAATATTTTTACTTCTATATTTTTGTAGTGCTGTATTTATAACAATACGCTTCATCCAACCTTCAAAAGAGCCTTTTGAATTGTATTGTCCAATTTTGTTAAATATTGTGATAAAACCGTCTTGTAAATTGTCTTGTGCTTCTACATAATTTTTAGAATACTTAAGACATAGTGCGAATAGTTTACCAGAAAATAGTTGGTAAACCTCTGCTTGTGCTTTTCGATCATTATTAGCACACTTTTCTATGAGTTTTTTTAAACCCAAATTATAAGTTGGTTTTATATGACAGGAATAATAACGGTTAAATATTCTCCTTCTCCTTGCCAAAATTTAAACGTATACACCTCTTGCTGTCGTGCTTCGACGTTTATAGTGTATTCTCCTTCAATTATTGATTCTATACAAGCTGCTTCATCATTTACAATTGCTATTGTTGTAACCTCTCTGGTTTCACCTTGATATACATAGTCATGGCTATAATAGCCATAACAATCGTTTGGTAAAGCGTATTTTACTTTTATTTGATGCACTTCATTCAAAATGAATTGTTCAGGCGCTTCTACACTTACAACTGGAACATACTCAAAATGATGATTTATTGGATTATCAGCATTTGGTGAGCATGACAATAAAATAACGCTAAACAAAACTATAACTAATTGTTTCATCTCCTACTGTTTTTGTGGGTTTATTGTATATATTAAGATGCCAAAAAGTATGAAAGGTTGCGTAAAATTACACTATTTTTGCCTTGTTTTTTAGCAATATACAATGCAGCAGACTATTTTTAATATTAATTCTGATTTAGAATTTGAAAGAGCAGCACTTGAAGTTTTTAAACATCAAGCAAAAAGTTGTGCTGTTTATGCTGATTTTTTAAGATTTTTAAATGTAGATGTTGCTTCAGTTACTTCGATAAAACAAATACCTTTCTTGCCAATTCAATTCTTTAAATCTCATCAAATCATCACATCTAAAAGGGATGTTGAACGGGTGTTTTTGAGTAGCGGCACAGGAGGTACTCAAAGCCAGCATTTTGTAACGGATATTTCTTTATATGAAGAAAGTTATAGAAAAGGATTTCAACACTTTTATAGAAATATTGAAGACTATACCGTCTTGGCATTACTACCAAGTTATATGCAGCGGAATGGCTCTTCACTTATTTATATGGTTGATGATTTAATCAAAAAAAGCAAGAATATAGAAAGTGGATTTTTTTTAGAAAACACGCAAAAAATGACTAAAACCATTCAAAACCATTCAAAAAACGACAAAAAACTTCTCATTTTAGGAGTTTCTTACGCGCTATTAGATTTAGTTGAATCCCAAAAATTTGATTTAAAAGAGGCTGTTATTATGGAAACTGGCGGAATGAAAGGCAGAAGAAAAGAATTGGTTCGTCAAGAATTACATCAGATATTATGTGAAGGTTTTGGTGTTGATAACATACATTCAGAATATGGAATGACAGAATTATTGAGTCAAGGATATTCTAAAGGAAACGGTGTTTTTGAAACTCCAAATTGGATGAAAATATTAGTGCGAGATACTGAAGATGCTTTGACATTATTACCCATCGGAAAAACCGGCGGAATTAATGTAATTGATTTAGCAAATATCAATTCTTGTAGTTTTATTGCAACTCAAGATTTAGGGAAAGTATTTGCAAACGGAACTTTCGAAATTATAGGTCGCTTTGACAATTCAGATATTAGAGGGTGTAATTTGATGATTAACTAAAAGAATGAAAATTAAAAGAACTGTTTTAATTGTATTGATTGTGTTTTTTAGTATTGGTTGCGATCAAATTTCTAAAAAAATTGTTAGAAATAGTATAAATAATAATGAAATTATACCTGTTTTGAAAGATTATATTGTTCTTAAAAGGACTGAAAATACTGGTATTGCTTTTGGTTTAGGAACAAATTCATCTATATTTCTAAAAATATTTTATTTCCAGTTTATTCCGATTCTAATACTCTTATTTTTATTTAGAATGATCGTTATTGATACAGAATTTTCTAAGCTAACTATAGCTGGAACTGCTCTTGTAATTGGAGGTGCATTTGGAAACCTTTTAGATCGAATTTTTTATAGATCGGTAACCGACTTTATTCAATTAAATATAGTAGCAAATAAAACTATAATATTTAATATAGCTGACATTTTAGTCCTTTTAGGTATGATTTTGGTTATTATTGACCTTAGTTTCTCTTCTTTTAAGAGAAAAGTCTCATAATTAAACTTTAGAAATCATAGGGCATTTTTGAAAACTCTGATATTAGAAGGCGTAGTATAAAATTATGAGATGGAATTCCGATTGAATGCTTTAATTGGAAACCTGATGAAAATGCTTCTACGATTATTGAAATGATTAGGCACGTTATAGAAGGCGATCATTTATTTCATAAAATAATTGAGAATCGAGGAGACTTAGGAGATTATAAATCACCTTGGAAATATTCAAATTTGAAAAACGAATTAGATTTTTCTGAAATGTATAGAACTGAATTTTTGGACATGATAAAAGCGCTCAAAGAATCTGATTTAGAAAATGTGAGAATTGAAAGAAAAGAGGTAGGGCAAAGTAAAAAACTTGGAGATTATCTAAACCGAATTGCTTATCACGAATCGTTTCACACAGGACAACTGTTGAGTTATTTAAGAACAATTGGTGTTGAACGACCAAATATTTGGGATTAGTTTCTTTTCTAAAATAAATCTAATCACACAACTTTATTAAGCATACCTTCGAAAAAAAACAATATAGATGGAGCAAAAAGTACGATTGGTAGAAAAGCTGTTTTATCAATTAGAGCAAGAAAGTATTCAGTTTCAAGAAGTATCAGGAATGAGTTGTGTTTCTGGTTGTGGAAAATGTTGTACATATCCAGATATAGAAGCGTCTCCAATTGAGTTTTTGCCTTGGGCTTTTCATCTTTTTTTAAACGGTGAAGCTGAGAAAACACTCAAAACACTTAATGAATCTCAAAGTTTAACGTGTATAATTTTCAAACCTTCATCTATTACTAATGGTGGTCGTTGCAGCGATTATAAATACCGAGGTTTAATTTGTCGGTTATTTGGATTTGCAGCCAGTACCGATAAATATGGAAAGTTGAGATTGGCGACGTGTAAAATTATAAAAGAAGGTCAGGCTGACAAATACAATTCTACTGCCGAAGCAATTACAAAAGGTTTGAATGTGCCCATATTTACAGCGTATTACATGCAATTAAATCAAATTGATTTTCGTTTAGGAAACATCATGTTGCCAGTAAATAAAGCGCTAAAAATGGCTTTGGAAGAAGTTTTGCAATATTATGCGTACAGACCTTTTCCTGATGTTGAAAAAAGTGATTCTAAAACAAAACCCTAAAAAACGAATACTTGCACCTTATCAGTGGTAGTGTTAAGCCGATGAATGAACTTCAAGTTAAGTGGAGTAATTAAGTTTAGACTTATAGCGGTAATTTTTACAGATATTACACTTTAATATTCAAAGAGAATATGAAGCCGTATGGTTTTTAGTAAGAGTAATTTCTTCTAGAAGACCACACGACTCTTTTACTTGTTTTAAAGTTAGAGAAAAATACATTTACTTTTGATGTTGTTACTGTACTGTTTGATTGAGTTTTCATAATTTTATGTTTTTAATTATTATTTATACTGCAAATGTGCAATAGAAATTAAGTTTGGAAAATTAAAGAGGATTGAACTGTTGTTTTTTTATGATGAATTGATTAATCACACCTTTTTCAATCATTCTAAGAGTTATATTTTATTAATAATCTTTTTAATTTGGCTTATTGAATGATTAGTTTTTTGTAATTAATAGAAAATTAATGCGGAACTCTAATAAAAAGAATTCAACCGAATTTCGGAAAGAATAAAAGCCAGTCGCCAACAGCGTCTATAATTAATTGCTAGTTCTGTGTATACTCTTAAAATCCTAGCGGATTTTCCACTGGTTCGATTTCTTTTACTAACTTAGTTCCAGACACTGCAACTAAAAATACACAAACAAGTATGCAAGTAACAAACACAAGATTATATTGAAGCAAGAAATTAGTATATTAGGATGTGGTTGGCTGGGAATGGCCTTGGCTTTTGAATTAATAAACAAAGGCTATGCTGTTAAAGGTTCTGCTACTTCAAACAAGAATTTTGACAAATTAAAATCTAAATTGGTTACGCCATTTATCATAGATATTAAACAAAGAGAAAATAATACTTCGAATTTTTTAGTATCTGATATTTTAATTATTTCTATAACATCAAAGAGCATAGACGATTTTAAAAATTTCATATTTCACATCGAAAATTCCAAAGTAAGAAAGGTAATATTGATTAGTTCAACTTCTGTTTACCCAAACTCTAATGGGATTATTACAGAGGATTCTTCTATTAAAATATCAGCTCTAACTGAAATAGAACATTTATTTAGAAATAATAAGAGATTCCAATCAACAATTATACGATTTGGGGGATTATTTGGCTATGATAGGCAACCTGGTAATTTCATTAAAGTAGGTAAAAAAATAGAAAACCCTGAGGGTTATATAAATTTCATACATAGAGATGATTGTAATCAAATTATAGAAAAAATTATAGAAAACAATACTTGGAATAAAACCCTAAATGCCTGTGCAGATTCACACCCAAAGAGAAGAGATTTCTATAAAAAAGAATTTAAAAAAACAGGAAGACCAGAGCCCGTATTCAATGAAAAATCCTTGAACGCATATAAAATCGTAAGTAGTGAAAAATTAAAAACTTTGCTTGATTATAAATTTAAATACTCGGACCTTATGAATTATTAATAAAATAAGCGAGCATTAAACATAGTATTTAATTTATTACTAATTCCAGTTTGCATATGAAAAGTAAGTTGGAATTTTCTATCTGTGATTTGTTTATTAAATTAGTTGCTTAAACACATAACTACTCATACACAACACTTTAGCCAAAAGTAAAAAACATGAAAAAAGAAAGCAAATTAACTGTAGCAATAGTATTAGGAATCACAATCGGAACTTCAGTAGGAGTCGCAACCGGTAATCTAGGGTTGTGGATTGGTGTTGGAGTAGCAATAGGTGTTGGGGTTGGAACTTCCTTAATGAAGCAAGAAAACAAAGACAAAGGAGTTGACTCCAATAAAAGTAACTGATGAACCTTATATAAGGCAATAAACAGAATAGTAAAAACCACACTACTTTCAGTAAAAAACAACTCTTTTCACCTCTTTGTAATAGCACAAAATCTTCTTTAACTTTGTTTTGGTTAGATTTTAAAAACAACTTGCCATATTCTTTTTGAGAAATTAAAATTTATTCTTAACATACAATTATCATCTAATTCAAAAATATTTCTCTAGTTTTGCATTTAGTTTTTTAAACAGCATGAATTATAAAAAACAGATTGGTAAAAGTATATCCGCATTATTGCTCTTAGTAGCTTTAATGTTACCAACTGCTGTTCAATTTATTCATACGCTTGAAGGCCATGAAGAAGTTACTTGTTCAGACCATACGTCACATATTCATAAGACTATTATAAAATGTGAGGTATGTAGTTTTTATTTAGCATCTTTTAATTACGATACTGCTGAATATCCTGATTTATTACTTCCAGTTATTATTCAAAAGAAGGAAGTAAACTTCGCTTCACTTCTACCGCATTCTTTCACAATAACCAATACACAACTTAGAGGCCCGCCATTTTTTTCTTAATATATAAATCTATTTTTATTATGTTAATTAAGAAATTATATGAGCAAATATGCACTGTTAATACTGCTATTTAGTTGTATTACATCTATATCACAAAACTGTGAAAGCAGACTTTCTGGTTCGGTAACAGACCTACATGACGGATCAACACTTGTTGAAGCGATAATTATAGTTGTAGGTTCAGAACAAGTCGTTCAGACCAATATTGAAGGTAAATTTACCATTTCAAACTTGTGTGAAGGTACTTATAAAGTACAAGTATCACATGAGGATTGTTTGACCAAAGGCTTTACTGTTGAAGTATCAGGAAATACAATCATAAACTTTAATTTAGAACATCATTTAGAGGAGTTGAACCAAATCATCATTCAAGGAAACGTTTATAATGACAAATCTAAAACAACTCTAGAAAGTACAATTTCTAAAGATGAATTAGAGAACTTTAGTAGCGGAACCCTTGGTGATGCTCTTAACAGCTTGAGCGGTGTATCTTCATTGAATACTGGAAATACGGTTGTTAAACCATTGATTAATGGGCTTCACAGTAGTCGTGTTGTCATTATAAACAATGGTGTGAGAATGGAAGATCAAGAATGGGGTGCAGAGCACGCTCCAAATATTGATATCAATTCAGTTGGAAACCTTACATTAATAAAAGGAGCAGGAGCATTGCAGTATAGTGGTGATGCTGTTGGAGGTTTAATCATCGCTGAATCTACTAAAGTTCCAGTAAAAGATAGTATTTATGGTAAAACTTTATTAACAGGAGCGTCAAATGGACGAGGTTCTGTTATTACATCTCAATTGACTAAAAGTTATCAAAGTGGTTGGTACGGAACAGTTCAAGGAACATTGAAGCGTTTTGGAGACTTTGAAGCGCCAGATTATGTCTTGAGTAATACAGGAGTTTTTGAACGCAATGCTTCTTTACAGGTAGGACTTAATCGTTTTGATTATGGCTTTGATGTATATTATTCATTCTTTAAAAACGAAATAGGAATTTTAAGAGGTTCGCATTTAGGAGGTGCTGGAGATCAAGTTCGTGCTATAGGTAGTGATGTGCCCTTGATAATAAATGATTTTACTTATGATATTGACGAACCTAAACAAGATGTTACGCATCAGTTGGCTAGAATAAAAGGGTTTAAAAAGCTTGAAGGTTTTGGGAAACTGAGTTTGCAATATGATTTTCAACGTAATAATCGTTTAGAATATGATATAAGGCGAGGTGATGATAGTGATAAAGCATCAGTAGATTTAGAATTAGATACGCATACTTTACTGGTTGATTTGGATGCATCTTTGACAGATGCAATTAAATTAAAAACAGGAGTAATGGCTGGTTATCAAGACAATTTTGCGAATCCAAATACTGGAGTGCGTAGATTGATTCCAGATTATGACAAATATGATTTGGGAATATATGCTATTGTTGATTATCAATTTAATGATGACTTGACTCTAGAAGCAGGAGCACGTTTTGATTATACACATATGGATGTTTTTAAGTTCTATCGTACTTCTTTTTGGGAGTTACGAAATTATGATGAATTGCTTCCAGAAATTGTAGTTGAAGAATTAGTTAATCAGGTTTTGACAAATCCTAAGTTGAATTTTAATAATGTTTCAGCAACTTTAGGAGCAACATATGAATTTGATGAAGAAAATAAACTGTTTTTTA
>Ga0115005_10002905_pt1 | contig 13657 bp, 13 predicted proteins | sample ArcOceMetagenome_FD_87163 | JGI IMG/M metagenome (GOLD analysis project Ga0115005, IMG submission 87163) | Marine eukaryotic phytoplankton communities from Arctic Ocean - Arctic Ocean - Greenland ARC118M Metagenome | ecosystem: Environmental > Aquatic > Marine > Oceanic | place: Arctic Ocean... | reverse complement strand
ATTCACATGGCCCACCAGAGTCGGATAAGATCCTGGGATTGACAGTCAGAATGTATGCCATAGTAAGGAAGGTGGCGCAAGCCCCTCTGAACTCAGTAGTGATGCTAGTACCACGAGCTAGAATACGTCAACATGAACAAATAAGAGTTAATAGATATCTTGATGCTGAAGTTGAAGTGGTGAATGCGAACACCAAAGAAACATTATATTGGTCAAAACACGATCTGAACAACTCGCAACGTACCGGTGAGCTCAAAGTAGTCATCAATCTTTTGCATTACCATTGTAATTACCGATTGATAAAAAATCAGAGATACTCGTACTTTGAACGGGTGTCAGAATGAGAAATATTTTATGAAATCTTCCGTGAAAAAGAATGTAAACTTTTTTTGAGAATCGTGTATTATAGATTTCAGATTACACTTTGACCATCGCCATCGACGGCATTACTGGCCTCATAATCACTAAAATATGAGATTTTCTTTGTCGGTTTCCCTCAAGTGCAAGGTTAAATCGGATCACCGAGATACCAGAATTTCCCCATTCAGGGTAGGGTCCAAGCGAACCGAACTCCTTCTCTACCAAAGTCGTCATGATATGTCGATAGACAAATACCAAGAAATTTTGCTCCATCAATTTGTAAAGTAAACTTCAATTGAGAGTTCTCATCGAGAATACAAGAATGCATAGTCCCTGCAACTGAAGCTGAAGATAAACCCTCAATGGAAACTTGTGCCATCAAGCACCGCTTCGTAGGAAACTTCCAACAACATTCTAGTTAGAGGATCCATAGCTTCAGCCTGCTTGTGGCTTAGCCCAAAGAAACCAGCATCAAAGCGAGCAACATCGGAATCTTTTATACGACCTTCTTGACGCGGAGGCGAGGAATTCGGTGCTCGAAGCGAGTTTCCAACAACGGAGTCACTTGGATGATTTTCAGACACTTGTTTTTCTGATTTTGTCATTTTCCTAACAACGTGGGTAGTGTACTGTACGGTACGTATACTTTTTAATTATAATTCTTTTCAAGAGATTCGTTTCACTTCTTTTCAATTTTGAGAAGAATGAGAAGAAGGATCGAGTTCTTTGATTTGGTTGACTGATTTTGTGAGAAGTTTCCAATTGCCAACCTATGTATTTTAAGACCGCTTTAAGATCACTTATGATACGTTCTCCGATTGCTTATGAGTGTTAGTAGCGAAAGGGTCTTTGGTCCTTTCTCTCGGATACTCCCTTTATTACTTTCTCCGACACCCCTTATTTTCTCCGACACTGGGCTGTGGCGTTTTCTGTCTTTCGTGTTTGTTTTTTATTTGTTTTGGGTTTTGGGATGGGAGGGGACCCCAAAAGAGAAACCATTGGACTGTTATTCGTCCAGAGAGAAATGATGACGTTTAGAACATTTCCGTGGCGTGGCGTGGATTTCTACGGTTTGCGACTGTAAATTGAAAATAGGATGTTGTTTTCAATAGGGCGTTGACTCAAGTTGTAAATAGTCACACAGCTTTACCGTACGGCAATGCTGCAAATAGGAGCTTTGCTGTAAATAGGGACACGGTAATGCCTGTAAATAGGAGCTTGGCTGTAAATGGGGCTGTAAATAGTCCGCTGGTCTCTTGGATGTGTCCGCTCGTACCGGTACAGGTATATCTCCTTACTTGTCCCTTTACTTTTTTCTCCGACCCCCCTTATTTTCTCCGACCACTGGTATGGTCGTGTTCGTTTTTGATTTGTTTTGGGATGTGACCAGCCCACGAAAGCAATGAGAAACCATTGGATTGGTCCAAGCGATTGATTGGATGGACTGTTATTCGTCCAGAGAGTTCCGTGGCGTGGATTTCTACGCCTACATTGTTAGATATACGACAATTTCTCGTGCCCATCATACATCATACAGTATAAATCAGAGCATATCTCAAAGCTAAATATTATAAGTAGAAATAGCTTTTAGATTTAGAATTTCACCCCCTTTTTTTAGGAATTATTTTTAGTGATCTTAAAAGCTTCTTAAAGCGGTCTTGAAATACCGGTACTTATCTATTGAGGAACCAATGGAACACACAATCTAAGGAAATACACAAATAAAAAAGACTGACTTGTCTAACATTCTTTCAAAAGAAGTTTCGTTGAAGACGCATTGAGAGACCAAGTGAGAGACTATGGATTCTGTAAGAAGTGAACGAGGTAGTAGTACGCCAGCATTTACGGGCAAGAAGGAAGACTTTACCGTATGGTGGACCCGATTCGGAGCGTATGCAAATTTGTTGGGATTTGCACCAGCCCTCCAGGAAGGAGGCGAAGATGACCTACCAACAATTGAAAATGAGATAACAGGATCTGATGAAGAAAAAGCGATGAAGAATGCCGCAGTGAAACGCAATACCATGGCCGTGTACAAACTTGCGATGGCCTTTCAGACAGGAAGGTTGATTAGATTTATCAACAGGACACAGACAGATGACTGGCCTACTGGAAAAGCCCATGATATTATGAGGCTACTTAAAACAAGTATCAACGACCCAGGTGGAGATGAAGAAGAAGCTAAACGACGGGGTGCTACTCAAGGAAGGAGTTTCACTTGATGCAGATGACGGATTGCTACTCAAGGAAGGAGTTTCACTTGGATCAGATGAAAGTTTGCTACCCAAGGAAGGAGTTTCACTTGGAACAGATGAAAGGTTGCTACTCAAGGAAGGATTTTCACCTGGGGCAGATGACGGATTGCTACTCAAGGAAGGAGTTTCACTTGGAGGAGTTGATGACGGGCAAATCTCATCTTCTTTCAAGGGAGTGCGTCTTGTCATCATCAGACAGTGTTATTGATACAACCACGAGTGAAGCCAAATTGTTAATTGAAAGTGGTATGGTCGTCACTAACACGTGCATTCGAAATGCTACACCATCAGAAAATTAAAATTAAAACGAGTACAGTAATGTACCATTGCGATAATATCAAACGGGATGGGACATCAGAAATATCGAAAGTATTTTCTCATATTTGTGCTTCTTTTGTAGTGGTAAGTTACTTATTTGCGTTTAGATGCAGCTCACGAAGCTGATTCACAACGATATCAAAATCGTCGTTCGCCATTGATACTGCGAACTCTTCACTGCAGACATGAGTGATAATATCTGCAAGCTCTTCCGAACTTGCACATTTTTTCCGAATACATTCATGGGCGCCAAACACGATATTATTCCATATATTTTTGTCCAGACCTTTCAACCTATGCCTCATTGCCTTAACTCCACAATCACATCGTATCGAATTTGATGCCAGGTTTCGTGCCAAACATCCAATTGCGAAGAAGTAGAAGAACCCATCTTGCCGTTCAACTAGATGCAAATTAGAAGTCTTCAATATCCTAGAGAGAGTGTCGAGAAAAACGCCGTTGTCTCTAGAAGAATCGTCAATCAATGGTAGTCCTCCGATAAAATACTGTGTCAATTTCGTCCTTAGCTGAATTCCTGACGCTTCAGTGCTTTCAGCCACTGTTGTCAGGAGATGAAGGAGATCTTTTAGTTTGTCTAGAACCCTAATTCTTAATCTCACTGGCATCCCTGGTAGCAACAAAAATCTGACTGCGTGCACGAACAATTCATATTGTGCACCAAAATCAATAAAGGAGCCTGTTAAATCTTCTACAAAGTCGTCAATCGCCTTCAGATGTTTGGAAGAGAGACCAGAGTCATCCTTGATTCCATCAACGTTGAAAAATAAATCCATCACCTTATCATAGTCCTCTGCACTATCTACATCGAACTTCTTCATATTGCTTGAATGCTTGTAGCAAGCGGCAATGAAGTGCTTGGCATTTTGGGCTTCTTCCTCCAAGAACTTCTGGTAATAAATCGAGAAGGCTTGTAGGAACAAGGTCTCAAACATTTTATTGCTGATGACTATCTCAGGATTAAAACAAGCGTTGAGCAAGAAATACATCTTTGCCCCCACTTGTACCAATCTTGCGTGTGGTAAATTACCCATTTCAATGTAGACAATGAACTGAATTGTTGAATTGATAATCCTGGTTGCTTTCGAGAGACTGTCCCCCGACTGAGAACCACTACGATTGCCATCAGTTACGATAGTGCTGGAAAGTAATTTCCAAATCCAGTCCAAGCCCAACGGCAAAATCAAAGAATTCATTTCACTGTCAACCTCTTTTGACTTTGCAGACTGATCCTTGAAATCAGTTTCGATGCGGAGAGATTCCAAGGCAAAGTGGCCTTTTCCTGCAGCGGTAAGGCCTGGCCGACCGTCAAGTTTGAAACTATGGTCAAGTTGAGACTGTGCTCTAGCCGTCGAACAAAGCTCTCTCATCATAACGTCCTGCACCAAATAAGCATTGGGCATTTCATGATCTTCCTCAGAAAAACCACAGGTGAAAATGGTATCTTGGCTGAACAGCAAAGCAGCACGTGATTCTTCACCTCTCTGCAATCTTCCAATCAGCCGAAGAACAAAGGATTGAATCAAAGGTTGAATGGTATCAGAAGAAACAGGTGTTGGTGTGATATGGGAGGAACATGAATTTGACAGAAATATCCCCAACGCACACCAAGCTCTATTAACCCAACTCATTCTTGGCAGTTGGCATGTATTTTCCGATTCTGGCTGCACGGTCTCCAACACAACAATTGACACCTGAAAAATCTTTCGCACCAAAAGGCCGACTTCGGTTTCAATATTGGAGCTGACTTTTCCTTCCTCCTTAGATTCCAACATTGTATCCAATTTGTCCGACAAAATTCGGACACAAGAAAAGAATGATTCGATAAGACTGCATGCGCTTGCCTCATTCATCATTGAGTAAGAATTTTCATCTAGAGTCACCACCTTGTCTAGAGCCTTCGCAAGAACCTGGCTATCAACAATACTATGTAGCACGGCAAGAAATGTTTCCAGCGAAATCAAGGGTACAAATGCTATACTTTTTGATCGGGGAATAGTCCCCATGATATCGGACGGAGATGAAGCATCAAAATACGATGATAAAAAGCGAAGCTTGGCACTTGTCTGCTTCATATATTTCGCCATAGCAATATCTGAACCAATTCCAGCATCTTTTATGATATCATCTGCACAATTCTGTGCATGCGATGAAAACCACATTCCGCTCATGGCAAGAGTTTCTCGATCCGATGTGCTCAAAATGGATTTGTCAGGATCTGCTAAAAACCCTTTGTGCATTGTTGCAATTTTGACGCACTCGCAAATCACACTGTATGCGCTGAGGTATTCTGCTCCTAGACTGAATTCGTCGCTTGAGTTGCTATTCGACTCGGATGCCAAACGGGGAACGGACAAGGGCAAAATAGTGGATAGATACCGTAAGCCCAAACCGTACCGCAGCATCGTTCTCCAAAGAATCATGCACCACTGCTGGAGCCGGTATTCATCATGATGCACAGCATCAGTGGCAGTTATGTACGCGACTCTTTCCACCATTCTTTCGAGAGATTTTGAAGCCGATTTCGATTGTCTACAAATAATGCAACTGAGATAAATCACAGGAAATGCTAAGCTAGCATCAACGACAAAACCAGTTTCATTCTTCCCCATGCCAGGTTCAAGAGTCAGCGAAATCAATGATGGTAGCAAATCTTGATGCTGGGATATTGCAACGGCGGCGCCTGGTGAGCGAAGACTCAACATTGCTAAAATACCACATACTGACGAGACAGTCTCAACCGACAATAGCGTTGAGCCTTCCCCCTTTGATTGACAAGTGATTCGAGCATGCGCTAACAATATATGGGATAAGCACGGGATGATTCTCATTTTCGACAACATATTCCATGCAGGATCGGAATAAAACGATTTGGCATCCGAGGCTGCAGATTCTGCAGATGCATTTGTTGCATAGCATCCATCTCCAAGAGAACTTTTGTCCATTTGGACACCTCCTTCTTTGGAATATAATCCAGATGCGGACGGTACTGGGACAGCATCGTGCATGAACTCCTGTTGGAAGATGATATCGGCATCATCCCCCCTACCCCGGAGAGATTTTGATTGGATTCGATGACTAGGATGCACAAAAAGTAGCATCAAATTGTATATGCTTCGAATGGTATAGGATATCAATTGAAGATGCTTAAGCGGCGAGGGGGTGTCCAAAATACACCTCAACGCAACTGGAAGCAAGTCGGGGTATTCTGCCGAATCTTCCGCCGAATCGCTTCCTCTGACACTCTTCATACGTGCATCCAATAGCTCACACATATTCTTGGCACCAAGGATACGTTGTCTCATGGCAGTAGATCTCAACAATTTCGACGCAAATTCTAATTCAGATTCATTTGCATCCTCTTCAATACCTTGTCCGTGCTCATCAGCAGCAGCAGCATCCTTTGCAGCAATAATTGCATCCATCGTACTTGCATCCATCGCAATGGCTGCATGTACATGTGACACCTCGGCCTTCGCAACGTCTTCCTGTAAAGGTGACACCTTGGCCTCGGTCACCTCATCCCGTTTCTGACTTTGTTTCTTACCCTCATGTCTCTTTTTGAGAAATTGAATGGTTTCCGCGGAAAGCATGCTTTCAATCTCTGCAATATTTTGTTGGATCTCAGCCTGGGACATGCCGGCGACCATTTTATCGGCTTCGGAAGAATCGGTGTTGGTGTTGGTGGTGGAGTTTGTGTTTGTGTTTGTTCCGAGAACCACTCCATCGCGATTCTTTTCGGGAATTGAGGTATTGGATGATGTTGATGATCGAGTGGACTTGAATCTTGACGGACCACCATTTTCATTACCGGTACCGGTACTGGTACCATTATCACGTTCCGTCCTCAACTTTCCCTTTCGAGTGAGTGCGCCGACTGGAATATCAAAGGATGGAAATCCAGTATTGGTACTATTCGAAGCTTTTTGCTGTTGCTGTCTCAATTTAAATTTGGAAATATTTTTGGTCGCAGCTTGTGGTTCCATTGGTCTTTGATCAATTTTTCGTTCCTTGATAGGCTCGGATCGCAAGACAGGGGGAGGAGGAGGAACTGGTGTTTTGGAAGTACCGTTCTCTGCCTCTGCCTGATTCTCTTCCTTTGCATCTAACTCTACCTGTCCCTCATCATCATAACCACCTGTTCCATTATTTTGAGTTCCGTGATTGATGCTTGAGCCAGGGTGTATAGCCTTCCCCTTGTTGTTATTACTAGTACGTGTACCCTTTGCACTCTTCACAATGGGTGCTACACGATTGCGATTACTAGACCGAATGACTTTAGCCGACGGCTGAAAGTTAATCTCACCACTGTTGTCAAACTCGTCCATCATTCTCTGACGTTCTATCATTCCCTTTGGCATTTTGACCCGTTTCGGATGTGTTTCCTTGGTTCTTGTTTGTTCATGTTTCGAATGTTTTGCTGATTGGGTTTGGCGTAGGTGTTCGTCGTTTATGTTTATGGTCAGGAGCTTTGCCAGGTTTTCATCTGATATTCCCTCTGTGTTCGCCATCTTATTGGTTCACAATAGGATTCTAGGAGAGCCAACAGGTGATTACGAGTGTATTGAGCTGCGTATTGAATCGAGAGAAGGATCTTTGTTGGTTGGTTGGTCTCTGGTCTCTATCTGTTGTGCTCATCTTTATTCATCTTCACTTTCATCTTTTGTGAGCGGTTTAGATTTTGGCGGTTTAGATTTTGACGGTTATTTTATCTCAGCTCATAACCCAGTAGTTCATCACATCTTTGCACAACACAAAGCATCATCAACGAGGACAGAAGAAAGCCTCTGTCCAAAGCACAACTAATAACAACCCTGTTTCCTGAATCAACCTTCATACAGTACACGTACCCAACTATAGATATTACTAGAACCCATCCAAAATGCGTCACAGCATCACTCTCCAGAAAATGGCATCGACGCACGGAGGAATGCGCAAAATCCTCAAACAAAGACCCTCCACCGTCCAATTCATAAAATGGTCCGTCGAAACCGGAATCCACAAGGACCTCCCACAGCCCGACGACCGTCGAGGTGGTCAAAGACACAACAACAACAACCGAAACAACCAGAGATCCTCAAACACCAACCCCAAATTCCAAAAGTATCCCTTTGAATACGAGATCCTAACCCTCAATCCCCCCATACCATCTCCACCCCGCATCACCAAAAAGCAACAACGCAAAAACAAATCCTCCCTCCCCACTCACAAACTCGTCAAATCCTACATGAGACGCTATGACGCTCGCATGAAAGCCGTCACTACCCTGACAGATGCCGAACGGGAAGAATACTTCTACCGCAAAACACTCGGTGTGCCCAATCCCGCTACTTCCAGTACAGATCCCTCTTCGGCCATGGGGCGTAAATCTGCAGTCTTGAACCATGCCTATGAATTCGCATTGAAGCAGTATGAGACTATGCAAAAGAATGAGGGTATGACGGAGAAGGACAGTATTGAGGTTGTCGAGGAGTTGTTGGCGAAGGAGGAGAAGATGGAGAGGTTGGTGAGTCGGGAGAAGGTTCAGTCTTTGGTGAAGGAGAGACAGGAGGAGGTGAAGGAGGCCACGGGTGTTAAGAATGAGGAGAAGGAGGAAAGTGGTGCTGGTGCGACATCCGCACCTGTCAAACCACCTTCTTTTACGATACCGTCTATATTGCACTCCAAACCTCGAACCATTCAAGCGCTCAACATCTGGGGTAAACGTCTTCAAGCCGTTCCCTACAATCAGTGGACATTGGGAGCTTCCACGGCCCTTGATCACTGGATTGCAGTGGATGTCCTTGGTATGTCTGAGGAAAGTTGGAATAGACTTTTGGATGGGGAATTAGAGATTGATTTGGAAAAGAGTCGAGGTGTCGATTTGAATATTGGAGATATGGCGAGGAATAGGGATATTGTTACTGTCAGGTCGACTCTTTTCCCCGAGACTGTTATTCACGGTATGGATGATGATCTGGATGGTTCAAATGAGGATCTTGAGGGTATGATGGACGAGGAGAAGGATGCCACCGAACGCAGTATTGATGAATTATTGGCGAGTCTTGGTGGATTTGAGGAGGAGGATGTTGGTAGTTCAGATTCTAGCGACGAAGATGTCGATTCTCGTGTCAGCAAAATGATTGATAGTCTTCAAGATTGGCGTGCCAAGAATCAAGAGGCGCCTTTCAAGGAGTGGGATGGCGATACCAAGAAGGAGTTCAATGTAAGTCTCTTTTTTGTATTGCTTTATATGCTACACTTTACTTTATACTTGATTCATTCTACTAACGTCTCTCCCCAATTCATTATAGAAATGGCTCAACGAATACCTCGCTCTGGTATCATCTGAAGCAGACGGTACAATCGATATTGTTGCAACACGCGACGCATTACTCTCCGAACCACCACGATACCGTGATGAATCAGACGCATTCTGGTCCCAAATATCCGACGAGACCGATGCTGAAATCCTTCTTCACAACCTTGCCAAGAAGGATGTTTCTCCTCCCTCAGGGGGAGAATCTACTGGAGAAAAGAAGGCGAGGGAATCTCTTGAGACATTCCTCAGCATGCCCTATTCCAAACAGTTAAGTCAGGTTATCAGTCTCGGAACCCTGCGTCCCATTTTGGACGAGTACTGTTCGGAAGAAGATCGTGTTCAATTCATGGAACGTTACGGTGAGACTCTTCTTGAAGGTATGGAAATCGAACATCTCGTTCCTGACCCTGATGGAAATATTGGAGTTGAGGATGTTGGTGATCGATCCCTACTAGGTGGACAAAAGTATGGTAAGGAGCAAAGGTTTAGTATCAAGATGGTTCCATACGGCACGGACGAATTTGGTCTGTCGCGGAGTGAAAAAGCCAGGGCGCTTTATAGGGCATGGAATATCCAAAAGGCCGGCCGGGCTAGGTATGCAGAACAGTTATATAAGACTGGTAAGATGCCTTTGAACGAGGGTAAATCTGTGTAAGGTGATTGATAACCGCTTGTTCGAACATTAGAAAAGCTAAAAAACAATATGAATTTGGTCTATAATCAAAATAAATATTATCTGGTAGTCGTCGGAAACTCTCAATTGAAGCAAAGCATACTTACTGTGCATCTAATTGCATCGCTTCTTGTAAGTGTGCTTGCGAGTACTCATAAGTGGTACCGGTATGTGTCCTCCCGATCCTTCCGGATAAAAAAGGGCAACCTTGAAGTTTATCCATCTAAGACCACCCGTTCATAAACCGCGGTACGACGCCAAAAATCGCGAAGACCCCTGACTGACGTGGACTCCTGGAGTCGCTGTGAAGCAAGTTCAAGGTTGTCGTAAAAAAAACAAGAACGCAAGACGAAGACAAATCTTGCAAACGGACCCTCCTTGCAAACCTTCATAAAAAAACAGTCCAACGCAGCAACTAGTAAGATGATTTCAAAACCCTCCTTGGCGCTCACATTTGCCCTTGCAGTGAATGCTGTTGGCACGACTGCTTTCGCGCCGCAGCACAGCAGCCGCCGTGTCTCTTCCTCCAGCAGCAGTTCACCCCCCTCCTCGGAGGTGAATGGTGCTGGTCGTAGTCTTATGTCTTTCCCTCGCGAAGTTGATAAATTACTTGCCCTCTCAATGTTTGGATCAAAGGAAGCTGAAGAAATCCTTCTAGTAGAAAAACAAAAATTCGCGAAACAGACCACCACCACAAAGAACTTCCTCGACAACAAAATCAACCAGATTATCGATGAAACTTTTGATGATTCCGATACAAATAAAAACGGACTCATTTCTGTCAACGAGGCATACGATATTGTGCTACAAATTTATGTGAAAATCAACAGACAAGCTCCTATCTCTCCACCCACAAGAAGCAAGGTAGAAGACCTCTTCAATAATGCCGACATGGACAAGAATGGTCAAATTAAGCGCGATGAATTCAAACAACTCATGTGTATTCTTGCATCTAGAGCTTCAACTCGGCTATTGTCGCATAAGTTTTTGACGATAGTTGCGGCACCATTGCTAGCATTGCAGACCGTGCATTTCTTGTCTGGAAAAATTGATGTGCTGAAGGGAGTTGCCAACCAGTTGGTTCCTGACAAGTATCTTGAGACTGTAACGAGTGAAGCATTTTGGGAAACAGCATTGACAGTTTTGTTCGTCACTACGCTTGGTGATACAGTTCTTGGCGCGTCTAGTGCTATTTATGATAGATTGATTGATAAAAAATCAGATGATGCTGACTTGTGAGGTTGTTCTTTCTTCTTCCTCTTGCCACTATTCTTCCTCGCAGTTGTGTTGATGAATCTTTGTTCTTTTGGTTGAGGCGCATGTCGTCCGAGGACTTCGTCATTCCGTCGGGGGTCAGTGAACATGGATTAATACGACTTGTAGGTATACATGTAACAAGCAAATAAACTCAAACATGCTATTCACATTATTTCTTCAAGAGCAGAAATAGAAATCTTTTTGTCATGATGCTGCGAGTAGTGCAGTTTAGCTTGCTACACGTACAGTAGCTGTTTTCACGTAATTTCGAAATTGATGTGGGAATATCATTTCGGTTATATGTTTCTGAAAAATAAAACGAAGATGCACGGCCGGACTGTATGTCATTGCGAAGCATATAATACCAGCGGGTACGTGTACTACATTACACGAACGTGTACCACAAAATGAAAGATTACAAATATTATATTACAAGCCCATACAGTATGTACACGTACACGTACTATTCACTGAGCAGGAACTCGCACCTCTCTTGAAAAACGGGTGGGACTCGGTAAATTATTTCTCCGATAATTCGACATGACAGGCCCGGCGCCATAATTCCCGGATCCCTTGGCGGGCGATGGAATACCCTTGGGAAGGTGCGTGGCCCGATAGCTCGACATGGCTGGAACACCTCTATAATTACCGCGGCCCCTTTCTGGCGAAGGTATGTGCTTTTGGGGGACAGAGGACATAACTTCGGTGGGGGATCGGGGGGAGGAGATTCGTTGAGTATTTTGTTGAAGTTCGCGAAGGGATTTTTGTTTTCTCTCAAACTTTGGGGGTTTCTTCTTAGTGGGCGATGGCGTTCTTTTTCTGGTATGTGTAGGGTATACAGCCGGTTTCGCACGGTTGGGATGATTCAAGGGTTTTCTACTTGAACCCTTCTTGTTCTTACCGCCAGTACGTGTGGTAGTGGAAACGGGGTTTAGTTTGGTATCATTCCAAACTCGAACCAATTTCTTCTCGGTTTGAATCTTTTTCTTCATATCCCTCGGTCTATTGACCTCATCCTTCAGCAGTGCTTCTACATGCTCATTTCTAGCAAGCATCACAGGCGTACTTCCAAATTTATTCGGTGTTTTGAGAGCCCTCGGGTATGCATCTATTATTGCCTGCATAGACTGTTTGGGTGCATTCCTGATGACGGCGAGATGGAGGGGTAAACGCCCATCATCATCTATTTCCTTGACAGCACCGGGGAAATGCCTCAGGAGAAGCTTGATCACATTCACAGATGGTTTGCTGTAGGCGGCATAGTGCAATGGTAACCTACCGCAAAACCCTCTCTTTTGCAGCGCTGCTTTATTGGTATGAATCAATCTTTGAATGATTTGGAAGGGAGCACCACCGGTGTGACATACTTCGTGCAGAGGGAGGTCGCCCATGGCATCTTGAATTTCGGTTTCTTCGGGATTTGTGGCGATTCTTTCCATTGCGTCGATCCATTTTCTGCTGTACAGCAATGTTCTCAAAGATTGTGAGCATTTTTTTGTTTTGGAAGACGTTGCCTTTTTTTGTTTTGTGCCTTCAGCGAGCTTCAATGCGAATTCAGATCTTTCCACCTTTCTCATGATGATGGTGCGTTCCAGGTTCCAGGTTCCAGCTTTTATGTTGCCTGGAAAGGTTGAAGTGAAATGCGGCTGTCGTACGAATGACTTCTACTGCTGGCGGCTTCGTTCGGTCGCTACATAATAATACTCTCTTTTTTGTTATCAGTGGGAGGTGCACACTTTGACAACTTACCGGTCTTGGAACAGCCCCGGTTATTGTAAAACTTCAAATTTAACGGATATTTCTTCTTTGCCGTTACTTCTGATTCATAAGCTAAAGTAGTAAGTATAAGATAAGTAAGTAAGCACGACGACGCGGACGGTTCAAAATGCGAATTCGTGCTCCTGTTCTTTACATAAGCCCCCCACATTAATCCCGTGAAACTCACCACACAAAATTAAACTAAATCCCACCTATTATCTTTCATCCAACCATTCTCAACAAATAAAACCGATAAGAAAAATGTAAGCTGGATTTAGCTCATATACTATCAGATGAACAAGCCGGTATGCTCGGATAGGCCATATGTGCTTTGTAGAACCACCCAAGCTTCGCCAAAAGTACGTAACCCATTCAATGCCCGTGAATGCAATTTGAACAGGTCCCTCCCCACCACCCAAACCCCCAAAACAACACAACCCTTATAGTTGTATTTGTGTTACATCACACATCCCTAATTTAATAAGGGAACCATTTTTGTGTGAATTCGATTGATAGAATTGTTTGGATTCCCAAATCATGATGATTGCTTTGTTGGATTCGATTCATTCATTCTCGTGAACTTTCCTTCCGTTGAGATGGCACACTCTACATTTTGCTTTTGCTCGAGCAGACAATTCTGTCCAACATGACCCAGGACGTCATCCCCGCGATCGTTCGGAACTTATCTCTCTTCGCCTTTTGGGCTTTGCTAATACT
>Ga0115005_10002904_pt1 | contig 13658 bp, 8 predicted proteins | sample ArcOceMetagenome_FD_87163 | JGI IMG/M metagenome (GOLD analysis project Ga0115005, IMG submission 87163) | Marine eukaryotic phytoplankton communities from Arctic Ocean - Arctic Ocean - Greenland ARC118M Metagenome | ecosystem: Environmental > Aquatic > Marine > Oceanic | place: Arctic Ocean... | reverse complement strand
CCGGCAGGATTCGAACCTACGCGTGTGAAACACAGTGGATTTCGAATCCACCTCCTTAACCACTCGGACACGGCACCTTTGTTATCCTTTTGGCATAAAATATACAATAATAATAAAATAATGCGTAGATGAAAGAAGCATCCAACTTTATCACAATAACAGGTCCACCCAACCTCGATCCATTCAACACAATAGTTAGAGCGCTAGTTCATAATTCAACATGGAAGAACCACTTGACCTAATCAGATTGTCAATTGATGAAAGAGTATACGTTAAGTGCAGAAATGATAGGGAGCTCAGGGGGAAGCTCCATGTAAGTTGCCACAAATTAGATGGGTTCTAGTTTCTTTTGTATTTGTTTCTAATGTCAACTATTCAACCTCGTTTCTCTTTACAGGCATATGACCAGCATTTAAATATGGTTCTTGGGGATGTAGAAGAGACTGTGACTACTCACGAAATTGACGAGGAAACTGACGAGGAAATTGTCAAGAAGGCCACTCGAACTGTCGGAATGCTGTTTGTTCGTGGTGATGTTGTGGTGTTAGTGTCGCCGCCTTTGAGAACGAGTTAACAACGAAGAGCAACCGGATAAAGAGGGAATTTTCAGATGTAAAGGAATAACAATCCGAAGAAGTTGTATTATTTGACAGATTTATTTACGTTTGGTTCAATGCATGTTGTTTGATCGCCTCGTTGCAGAGAACGAGTTCAAGCTCGTCTTTCTTCACCCAAGCTCTCTTCATAGCATTCAGAACAATGTCGCAGTTGGCGTAGGAAGGAATCTTTTCACCATTGATTGAATAAAAGGACAAGCCAGTGGTTGCACTGGATCCAAACAATTCTTCGATTTTTAATTGAAGATGCCCTCTCACAGGAAGAAACTGTTTTACTACGAAGTGATTGTCTTTAGACCCCTGACCTATCTTGAATCCAAGTTGATGAGGAGAGGTAGCAATCACACTTAAATTCTTTGTCTCTGTGGATTCTACGTCAAACTCCACGTTCCTCGCCTTAGAACGGGGTCTGGCAAAAGTGAGGCATATTGGAAAAGATGTAACATCGTTGAGCATGTCGTAGATGTCCCCCAATGTTAGTTCAGGACAATCGGGCCTCAGCTGTAGTCCTGTCCCTACCGGTTGTCCATTAATGAAGATCAAATGATCGCCAAGGAAAATACCTCTGCTTTCAACAGATCCGTCGACTTCTTTATATCCCTTGATGCAAATTTTAGATGATCCCTTCGATTTGAACTGTTCTAAAATGAATTCATTAGGACCACCAATCATTGGGTCTCCATGCTCATCTTTTGTTTTGAATGTAAATGTGTGAATGTATGAGGGCATGAAACGAAGGGAAAGAGGGCGCTTGCTTCCCTCTTCTTCTAAGCAAGAGAAGGCTCTTTTCATTGACGTGAGATCTTCGCCAATAACAATAGTTTCGTTTACATGTGTCAGTATATCGTGGGGGCGGACTGCCCCGTCTGAGTTGGCTTCTTTTCCTTTCCCATCTTTGCTGAATTCGACAAGAGTAAGACAAGTGCCATCAGGTGATTTTGAAAACTTGATTCCAATAGGCCCTTCTTTGTTGATTTCCAATCTGCGTGTTGCCAGGTTTTTATCATCTATTTTATTTATCAATTCAATTTCTTTTGTAGATAAGTTGGCATGGGGTGCTGGCTTCTCCTTCGGTTTTAAGAAAAATTTGATTGTCTTTGGTCTTGAAGGATCTCGTAGCGCAAGTAAGATGTCAACTCGTTCCCTGTTTGAACAGTTCGAACCATTCACTGAAACTATTGTAGCTCCTTTGAAGTCATCGGGATCTAGCTCTTTGTCGACAGTAACCTTTCTTGCCTGGCTGCCTCTTGGGAAGTCAACAACCTTGATGAAACCGCTCTTATCATTAAGCAAGAGATTGATTCCAAGCGGGACAAACTCTGACCAGACCAGATCAATCTCGTTCGCGTTGATGTCATCAACTAATGCTACGATGTCGTTCCTGTTTACTACATCGAGGCTCGAAATGTTGAGCTTCGTCGTTTTCAAAATAATGTCCCAATTTGACGATAGAATCCCGTTTAGATTTTCAAGCAACCATCCGCTTTTAGTTCCGAGTAAGTCGATTATTACTCTGACGACATAATCTCTTAGAGGGTTCCTCAACATTTTCGCGAGTTTGTTAGCAACCCACGTTAGGCGACTTGCGCCTTCAAAGGAAATTGATAATTGACTAATGGAACAGGTTCTAGTCTTGAGACACAGTGCCGGTTCCCATGTTGTACCTTCTGTAGTAATTCGCTGTCGTTTCTTCAGTTCGAATTCAAGCCGAATGTGCCCCTCGGATATGTCAACATTCGCACGCCCGTTCCCTTTGAGGTATGGCATATACGTCTGTTCAAAGCTCCAGAGTGCGTTGCCAAAAACAGCTGAAATGTTGCGTACATCAACAATCAAAATATCGGCTGCGTTGACCTGCCGTTGAACAAAAGCCTCTGACCCATCTCTAATTTGATCCGTCCCTGCTGCTCGAATGCCTGCAATCTCTACCATAATGTCTTCCTTCTTCAACTTAAATCCATGCATTGAAAGGTTTCTGATGGAATAAATAAGTCCGTTCCTCACCCCTTCAAACGGAGGGACCGGCATTGATGGTAAAATTTTTAGAAGAAATTCTAGCGCAGAATCGGTTGCAGATGATAATAATTCTATTCTCTTCTTCTCATCGGAAACAGCTTCACTGGCAGTATCAAGAACATCGTCCACATTGATATTGCCAAGCTATGCGAATGAAATTGATGAACTTTAGAATGAGTACTAAAGAGAAATTGTGCAAGAGACAAATCCAAAATAGATAGGGCACTCACCTGACCAATCATAGACTCCTTCGTAAATCCTGCCTTTTCGACTGCTCCAAAAACATCGCTAAGTGCTTTGTTTTCCGATGCACCCTCAAGAGCATCTAGAATCTGTTCCCCTGTTTGGGCGAGTGCTGTGCCGGCCTGTACAGCATCATCGCTGTTCAAAACATTGGCAACCTCATCCACCAAGCTGGATAATGTCAGATTTCCCGACATAATTTTCCGAACGTGAGAAATCACAGCCAAAATTCTTTCATCCTTGATCGACTCTTCTGCTGTGTCGAGCTGTTTTTCAATTTCCTGCGCCGCTCTTTTCGCAATCGGTGTAAATAACGCAGCAGTTCCGCCTTCACCTCGTGCTAATGACGCAATTTTCTCAGGACTCATGTCTTCCCCTAGATGAGATTCGATGTCAACCAAAACTCGCTCGATCTTTTGGATAGAGATATCATGATATTGGCTACGTTCGCTCAAAAGTGAAATCAAAGATTCGTGGGCATTCTGGGATTTGGTAGTTGCACTAGTCTTGAAATCGGCCAACATGTCACCTATCGAGTCGCCTCCAATCTGGGAAATAGCCCCAGCAATAATGGAATCAAGACCTCCTTGTGTCTCACTTCTAATTTCAATGGCGGTGAATAGACGAGATCTAACAGAGTCGCCAAGCTCAATGGATTTCAATTTGGCAACAGCGACATCTCCCTCAGTAAAAGCCTTTGTGAGATCTGATCCAGACTTCTCTACCAAAGCTAGCTGAGTCGGGGACAGAATATTCCCTACTCTGGCGTGGAAGCGCTGCGCTCCTTCCATAAACAAACTGCTAGATTTTGTTGAAAGCAGCCTTCCAGTTTCTGTCTGCCATTCAGATGTCTTTTCACTGATTTCGCCAAGGATATTTTCCAGGGCACCATCGGATTTTGCTGCAGTTGCCAAAGAGTCAAACATTGTTCCAAATTTATCGCCCAATGTAGACTGGACAGTTTCTAATGTGATATCAAGGTTGTCTTCCAAAAGTTCATCTAATGCAGCAAGGGCTTTTTGTCGTGCTTGAACCATCGCTGATCCATCTGCATCATTGCTGATTTCAAGACCCATATCCATCAGAGCATTTTGCGTCGATTCTTTCAAACCGCCCGAGATCAACTGATGCAGTCTATCCCTTCCATTAGACAAGAGTACTGTGAGTTCATCATCTTTCAGCATTTTATAAATTCCGTCGACTCCTTCTGAATCAGGAATTGCACTCTTTATTTTCTCAGTGACTTTATCAGTAACTTCTGTAATTTTGTCAACTCTGCTAGATAGCGCTTCACTTGTGGAGGAATCACAATCTTTCGACATGGATTCCGACAATTGCAAGAGTTTAGGGTTTTGAATGACCATTGTTTTAGCCGAACTTGCAGCTTCATTTCCGCGGTAAATGAGCTCATCAATAAGTGGGTAGAATTTAGCACATTTTGCAGGGGCAATCTCTGATGGTTTCAACTGAAACAGTTCATCACTTTTGCCTGCGTTGGCATCTTCTTTTGCTTCCTTCTTGAAGTCTTCAGCAGATAATGTTGAGACGAGATCAATGTGAGTATTCTCGATGATATCGTCGTTGACGTAGGAGACAGTATATTCATCTTTCGCAGGAGAGTAGCAGTGAATCATAATTTTCGGCTTGCTGGCCCTCGCATCTTTCTTTGTGGAAACATCTTGATCCGTGTCCTTACTAGGCACATGCACGAAATCAGTTAACATTCCCGGAGCAGCAGGCAGCTCTTTCAGTACACAAGAAGATCGCAAAAATGCTGTTGTCGATGACGCCACAGATTTTCCGACATGCCTCCAAATCCTTGCTTTAAAGGAAGATCCGTTATCTTCCGTGCTTATTACAACTGCAACGCCATAGATAGTGAGCAACACACGCCCAGGCTGGACCAAAGGATTCGACATTTTCACTTTCTAAGAGATCCTAATTTCGTTGTTGAATAAAAGGAACTTTGTAACAAACGAACTTGGCGCTCTCTTCTCAAGATGAGTGGAAATGTCCAATTATTTCCCAAAGGATGAGGGATGAGGGCGCTAGCTAGCTAGGTAGTAGTTAGTAGCTTGCTAGCTAGTTGCTAACTGGGCTGCTGCTTCTTCGCCAATTTTGTGCAGCCTTCTTTTTCCTCATCTTTCGTTCTTTCGCGCTTTTTCCAGGTTTTCCTTTTGACAAAGAAAGGACCACCAACAAAACACATCATGACTTGAACATGACTTGAAACTGCTGTTGATGTTTGATGTTTGCACGCACCACCAGTCACCCAGCTGATAAATACAAGCAGTCTTATTCTACTCAGGAAGGAAATCATTATCGTAATGTCTGACTGGGATGACATGTTTAATGCTGCAGCGGGTGTTGATCAGCCAAAGATCGAAAGTACGCGCAGAAGGCTGGACACATCTTCAGATAGTGAGCTTGAAGAAAGCAAACCAAAGAAAAAGAAATCTAGGGTTTCAGCACCATCGAACCCATTGCAGTCTGTCCTGGATTCTAGAATGCATTCCATAGAGGATCAGATATGGGAGATACTACCATCCTGGCTATCCGTAGGCCATAATTTTTGTAGCCGGAAAGTTTGTAGTCAATGGAGTCTGCCTGCGACCTCGACCTCAAAATCACTGGATGCAAAATGTATCAATTGTAATCATGGATTATTGCATCATTCCCTGACAGTGATTCCAGCAACACGGAATGAGAATGCAGCTGATGTCACTGCGTTAGAAGCCTTTACCATGGTGCGAAATATTAGATGCTGCTGTTCTTGTGTCTTAGAACTCAGTTGTTGCTCAGATGCAAATAACTCTATGCTGAAGGACTATGCTAGAAATGCAGTCATGATCGCAAAGCAATTGGCGCAATCAAATCTCTCTTCGATGCTACCAAGGGGGGAAGCTGAGATTCTTGATGGAAAATTTCAATCTATAGGAACAAGCGCAAATAATTTCAAAGTACAAATGAAAGCATGGTGCAAAAAGAAGAAAGATGATCTGAACAAGTTTAATCTGAAAGGAATTTTCAATGAGCTAGTGCAACTAATCATTGATTGTGATGCAGCGTACTTTCGCATATATTATCTCCAAAATTCTCGTATGATTTCGTTGCAAGATGTTAAAGTTTTCATTCCACACCCTCCAACGTACTTCGGGACAAACAATCTGTCGTGGAGAACAGAGAACGATTGCCGAGAGAACTTTTTCAAGTTTGTCAAAGCGGAGAGCGCCTTGAAGAAGAGAGATTGGGAAGATCTTTTGGAAAAGATTGGAATTCTTCAAGGGAAAGACTTAGACAGTTCAGACCCCCTATCCTTTATGCAACAGAATCGCATGGCCGAATCAATCTTCATTTTCTGGAAATCTGGATGGTTAAGCTCTGAGGATGCCCGCAAGGACATGAAAGAATCCGTGTATGCAAGTCCAAAGGCAGATTACAGTGATTCGGAAGATGAATTTTATGACAAACATCAAACTCCCGCTCCTTGTATACTTCAAAACTGGAGAGATTCTTGTCGTGATTTACTTTGTAATTTGTACGCATACGCCACGCTATCTCATCAAGAATTGAAAGAAACAGTTGCTGTTCTCAGAGACATGACTGTCACTAGCGTTATTGAAATGGGAGCAGGCACTGGCTATATTTCTCATCTCTTTCAAAAGTCTGGAATGCATGTATCGGCCTTTGATATTGCACCTACAACAGCCAGTGGACAGGGCGCTCGTGAGGCTAATGAATATCATGGATTGTCGCCTTCTTATCTCACTGTGAACCAGGCCGAGTCGAAGGACATCTCTTCTTTACTGAGGAATAGAAACGATGTCGAGAAGGTAGCTCTACTCTTATGCTACGCACCCCCTCTAACATCTATGGCCGAGGATACGGTGAAAATGTTTGTCAAATATGGAGGGGAGGTGCTTATTCATATCGGGGAGTTTAAAGGATTGACAGGTTCGAAAGTTTTTGAGACCTTTCTGCAAAGGAATTTCTGTCTAAAGCACCGAGTGCAATGTTTGCACTGGGGGACGGATGCTGCAGAAGCAACAGTATGGGTAAAGAAATCAAAAATGAAAGGTTCAATCTCGTCCTCTTTGTTGCTTCCGTGTTCGCATTGCCTGAGAAACGAAGGAATAAAGAGATTCAAAGCATTGCGTCAATTTGTTTATTGCAGCTCAGAATGCTTCATACAACATTCAAAAACCAGACATGTTTCATCTTCGTTCAGTTTTGTACCGGATATGGGAAACGAAGGGGAGGATTCTTTTGAAGATGGAAATGCATGTCTACGCCTTGAATGAATTTCTGTGGTTTGGCATAATTTGGCCATACTGCGTCTGCTCTGACAGCCTTTGAGGTTTGCAATTTGGAGGTATGGACTTCCACTCCCTTCACGAATGTGGATGGCGCCGACCAGTTTGGAGAAGAAGAAACACTTAGTTTATGAAAGGATGATGCATAGCTCAATGATGTCTTTGCTTGCATCGGTTGGATCTAGTGAGTCGCCGACAAGTTCAGTTTCTAGTCAACGCATGTTTTATCGACGGTTGGGAGAGAATGACGACGATGATTTTGAGAGGGATCAGTGGATCATGGTCAATATGAAGAATGCGTTGGGGAACTCCATAAGCGGAAAATCGCCTAGTTTCTTCTAAAGAATATATTGATATCGTATACATTGCAATGAAAGCCACGGTAATTGTATCTAATACGTGTACTAGTTTACAAATGTTAATGGACATAATTACTAAATAGTGCTTGCGCCTTCAAAGACTCTATCGAGACGGCGACGACTAGACTTGAGCTGTGCCAGGCTGAATAAGCGTCTGTTGAGAAGAACTTGTCCAAAACAGCTTCCGGAATATTGTTTCAGAAGTCTCAGAGAAGCAGAAGGAGTTTCAGAGAAACAGAAGGAAATTGAGGATGCGACCATTGAAGTGACGAACACGCTAGACGAGAAAGCTGTACTATGAAATGAAGGAGAAAGAGGCCGAGCCAACCCATGCCGTGAAGCGAAGATAATTATTTCATTGAGGATAAATGCAAAATACGGCCTTACAGGAACTCTCATTCATCAATCCATGGTTTCTGTCCAAAGGAGGCTCACCATGAGATTGAATCTAAAGATACTGAGTTGCGGAATGAATCTGTAACACCTAACTACTACTGTACCGGATACACGTATACTGGGGGAAACAGCAACTACCGTCAGGAAAAACGATTTAAGTTCCAAATGAAATAATCACGCGACAACATAACAGGTTCGTCAGGCTTCTACACTGTAGTTACTTGTGATCACTGATCAACTTAAAAATATTGGATTACTATTGATCACTTAGAATTCCATTTGAAACCAATCTCTTCTGGGCACTTTATCCAATCTCGAGAGAGAATGCTCCTCGGTTGCTTTCCACATTGTATTTATTGTAGGCGCATCTCGTCACTTGCAAAGGATCCACTGGGTACTTCCAAGGAATATTGTTGTGCTCAAACTTTCCCTTGATTGCTTCAAGATCACCACGACAGTGTTTGAGTCTCTTTGAAACTAATCTCTTCTAGACGCTCTATCAGATTGTGAGTCGGTGTTTTGCCTTGTTGTATTTGATTGCAGGCAAATGGCATTTAATGGCACCACTGCCCCAACGAAGGATTCACAGAGTACTGACAAGGAATATTGCAGTTCCCAAACTTCCTCTTGATTGCTAAAATAATTGGCGCTTTCTTCCTGAAAGTAGTGCTGAATCATCCTTGACCAATAGTCGAACGATGAGTGGAGGTAAAGAAGCAATCTACTCAGTGATTTGCTTAGCATATGTAAAATTTGACTAATGCCGTGAATACCAAACTTGGTTGCTCCATGAGGATAAAGTGCATTCAGTCCTTTGTGATTATGGTATGCCTCCGTAGCCATTCTTGATTGCTGAGATATTTTGCGAGCTTCGACGTCTCATCAAGAACACAGAGAGCCACCCTCTTGCACCATGTGACTTCTGTATCAAGACAATCGTTCAGAATTCCTTGACCAATCTCTACTTTAATAACTTGGTCGTTATCTTGACCTTGAACTTTGTCTCCTTCATGATTTGGGAGTCCATCCTATCCTATCGCTCTTTCTGGAGCTTCTATTTGAATCTCTCCAGTTTCAGCTGAAATTCAACATCTTCTTCAAGCTGGTTCGCACACGCAGCAGTGTAATAAAAGGGGCAGATCCGTCTCTGGCCAATTGCATGCAGTAGTACAATTGATTTTGCACTTTCAATTGAACTTCCAAGTCAATTTCGAGATATGTGTCCGACAAAAGATTCTTCGAATGGAACCATTGATAAGGCCCCGCTAACATTTGTAACCTAAGACAAACACATTGTATATGGTTATCACATTTTCATTGAAGTGTCATGGACACGTTGTCCCGACGCACCTCCAGAGTGGGGCATCGGATAGTTATATCTATGCGTTGTCGATGGTCATCGGCACCAACAGAGACACCTCATTTCGCACTCTATTTCTTCCTATTTCCTGACCTTTTTTCTGCCCTGCTTCTTCCATACCAGCAACAGTGAAGTCAGGTATCTGTATAGACCTGCAAGGGTACAGTCCAACCGCCGTATTCCACAGATCATCTGCCAGATAAATCTCTTCTCCAATTCCAATGATCTTAGTATTAACAATCTTCGCTGGAGCCTTTTCAACCTGTTCTTTGCTTGGAAGCATCAAAATCATGTTCTAACGATTGCGAGATTCTTCTTGGTTAGATGAAGCGCCTGAAACAGCTACTGCAGTCGAACTAGACCCCACAGCGTTATCCAATTCTTTGCCAATGCACTGACTCTAGTCTTCGAGTCCGAAAGCTAAGAGTAGACTCTTGCGGAAGCCTTCATAAAATCCACCTTTACTTCATCCAACAAGTCTCTCTAAAAGCGAGAATCTCTTTTTACAACCTTCTCACTGTTCACCGCGTTTGATATACCCTATTTCGCCTTCAAGGAAATATTCATTGCAGCATCAATTCAAATGAAGGCTTGGAGTCCAATCACAATCAATCTGAATCTTCCTCATTCTCAATCTTCATAGATGTGAAGTGCTCTGTGCCGGAAGCGAGAATGGTACAAGCGTGGTGGCACAAGCGTGGTTAGAAGCACTAAAACTAGCATTGCGCTTTTGTAAAGTTGCATCTAGAGTGATTTCATCCTGAACATTGAATTTGTACGAATCAGGTGATTCGATGGAGCGGTGTTCCGTGACATCCTTCCCAGTTGTGGGTTATCAGTGATTTTCCAGGTTGGGTTCCACGCTGTCAACCAGATGACAAAGTTGACAGTGCAGATGCGAGTCTCGTAACTTTCGAGTGTAGACAATGCATCGTCAACTTTGCCGCATCTTTAATACCTGCTAGCAAGTCGAAGTGTCATCCCGATCAAGCTGTGCTTGAGTGATGAAGTTCGAGCTTGGATTTCATCGTCGGTGTTCGAGTACATGAGTTTTCAAGACTGATTCTACTCCTACGATTATGGAAAAGTAGTTTGTCTGGTTTTGACAGTGAAGAGAACTTACACTTAGCTAAGGTAGGGCGAGTATACTTGCAGTGAATTAACAGAACTACTAAAAGTTTAGGATTCGTGTATGACCTGCTTTTTCCTCCAGCACATTCACTCCATCTCTGTACAATGTTTCACTCCCACCATTTGCAAAAAATACCTTCCTAGACCCATCCGGGAATTGAACTTCTTTACTTCCGTCGGGGAGATGCTTCTCAGATTGACCAGATGCAAACTCAAACACCTCCGTACCATCTGGATGCTTCGTATGCGAAGTCTGCCATTGTTTCAAAACAAAGTGAATGATACATGAACATTCGAACGAAAATAAAATCTTAAAATAAACCATGCAACTCACCTTGGATTCTGAGTAGTAATAAACAGTAATACCCACGTTTCCATACGAAGTCTTTATATCGCCATTTGCAAACCTTACTATTGCAGTACCATCTGGTAGGGTTTCTTTCACTGTGCCGTTCTGATAAGTTACAACACGGGTGCCATTGGCGTTTCTATGCTCGTGACATTTACTCATTTTACCTGTACTAGGTACATTCGCTTGAGAAGAAGCCTTTCTTTCGTTTATCTTGTCCATGTCTGTATATTTCAATGGATCGTATGGCCTCTCTTTCAATGGAGTGAAGTAGACGCTGTTTGGTGTTGTTCCGCCACGGGCAGTTCTCTGATATCCTATTTTCGGTTCTGTAGAGTCTTCGTGTTGTGCATCGCCGATACCATTTAAATGACGTTGGAGCCAATCTTCAGTTGGATTCTCAATTAAATCCTGATTAGAAGAAAGGATTTTTGCAACATTCTTGTCCAACTCCTCAATTCCTCCACCTTCTCTTTTGTGAGAGACCGGATCATCGGGCTGCTGTGTTACTTGCTCCATTTCGGGAGCTCCACAATTGGAGTGCGTATAATCATGAACATGATTAGCTGTAATGCGTCGACTCCCATCTTCCACGCATCGAACTGGAGGAGCAGAAAGTTCCTCACCTGCAGCAGCATCGACTTTATCTACAATTTCAACCTCGTTCTTTTTTGATAAACTCTTTGACTTCTTCTTTCTATTCCTCCTTTCCATCATTAATTCCTCTATTTTACTCTTCAACTCACTTGTTTCTTGCTTTACCTTCTCCTTCTTCTCACTGATACATGCTACCTCTTCTCGCAATTCCTGTATTCGCTTATCTCTCTCAGAAACCATGTCCTTCCACCTTTTTTCGCTGAGCCTATGGCGTGATTTTGTAGCGTCTGCTTCAATCTTTTGCTTACTCAAGGATTCCTTCAAGGAGTCAATCTCTTCTCTAGCGCGCCTTTGGCTGAATTGAGCGGCCTCGGCCGCTTGCTCTTCCAACCTACCACGCCGTTGTTTTCGTTGGGAAACCATGGAACTATTCATCGCTCGCTGTTTTTCTTTTTGTATCAAGGAGCGTTGTTGATCTTTCCACTTGTTTACTTTGTCCTTTTCAGATGCCGCCCAAGCTTTAGTCTCCTCTCTTTCCTTTTCTACAGCACGTAGGGCAGCTTCTTGCCGCCTTCGCATAGACTTGATTAATTGCCATTGTTCTTTCATTTCGGGAGTTTGAAAATCCTTGGCGGAGGAAGGTCGATTATTGTTTTTGACTGTAGTTGTGGGCTTGAAAGGTGATTGCATATTTGCGCTTTTAACCATGCGTTGCCCCGTCTGTGGTAACTTCAGGTGCTGGTTTCGTTTCCTGGATTTAGTTCTAGGCTCCTGTGTTTTCTTTGCCTTTGAGCTGTCATCACTGTCACCATCGAACCCGTCCGAACTGTAATCAGAGCACACAGATTCACCATCGCTTGCGCTGGAACTACTACTTGGTGAAGGCTGGTGACATTCCTGTTTCTTATCCAAGTTCTCGTCGCATTTTGATTCTCTCTTTTGCTCCATTACCTCAATTTTACAACCTCTTGTTTTACTTTGCATATCTTCTCTCGCTTGCTGCCTCCGATGAATGCGCTTCTGGAGATCTTCAATTTGTTTCTCTTGCATTTGCTCCAAATGTTCGAGGTTCTTACCTCTGCCACCTTCACCAGGAACTGGTTTGGGTACCTGTTTCTTGTTCTCCGCAATACTGAAGCGATGCAACGAAGACGGTTCCTTTCTTGCCCCTTTGCGAAGAAACGGCTTCTTGATATTAGTGGAATCATTGTGTATTGGAGGGCTTCCAGTTATTGCTTTTTCTATTCTTATCCCGGGTTGTTCAAGAGGAGTTTTGTTGCCCTGCTGTACGTCATGATTGTTCTTGCCAATCGCTACACACGCCGTTTGACGTTTTGTCTTGTGAAGATCTTCCTTATAGTCTGTACGTACTTCACCGTCATTCGAGGTTAACCTCATGTCTGTGTTGCACTGACGTGCGAGGTGGTGGGAGGGGTAACTCTGCATTTGCAAGGCTTTAGTTGGCGGGACATCAGCCTCGATGCAAGTGCTACCAGTCTTAAAAAAATCTTCTCTCTCAAGCGAAACATTACCAATCATCATCTCTAGATTCTTCACATCTCCCATATCTGGAAGGTCATTGTTCCGTTCGTCCATCTCGCTTCCCTTAGAATGCTCATCACTCTCCTCCTTTGACGGTGAAATTTTATCCATCTCAGCAAGGACCGAATCAGCAATATTCATAGCACGCGTACCATTCTTACCAGAACTAAAGCTTCCTCCCTCATAATAGTCATCTAGAATATCTCGAATGGATGTCGATCGTTGTTGGTTCTGAGGAGGCGGGGGAGGAAGAGGAGAAACAGTAACTCCATAACTCTCTCGATCCATGGTGGAACTTGAATGAAATATTTTTGATTTTTCAGTCAAGCATTATTATGCTGATCACACCAAAAGTGATCACGAGTCGACAGATTTGAACCTGTCTTCGGAATTTTTTTGTATGAAATGCGATTCCGCCTGCTTTAGGAATATCTAGTGTATTCTATAATAAACCCCTTTGGATCATACTGCGTCGGTCAAGTCGCAGTATCCACTTGATTTCAATTGCTCAGAAAGAGATTTGTCGTCATTAATTTGTTCCGTGAGGAGAGAAGTAAAATCTGGAGCAGATGCTATTCCAACGAGACCTTTTATTCTATCCACTCTTTCTTTTTTTATTCTATCCACTCTTTCTTTCGAAAGAAGCAGCATTAGCCACGAGCCCATTGAGGATCCAACAAGTATTTGTTCTGGGGCTTCAGGAACACGATCAAGGATATGTATTGCATCCGAAAT
>Ga0115005_10002902_pt1 | contig 13659 bp, 8 predicted proteins | sample ArcOceMetagenome_FD_87163 | JGI IMG/M metagenome (GOLD analysis project Ga0115005, IMG submission 87163) | Marine eukaryotic phytoplankton communities from Arctic Ocean - Arctic Ocean - Greenland ARC118M Metagenome | ecosystem: Environmental > Aquatic > Marine > Oceanic | place: Arctic Ocean... | reverse complement strand
CATCAGCGATGGTCACGATATGCTGCAAATTGGCAACTATGAAACCAGTTCTCGTGCCTACTGTGGTCGCTTTAACTTTAAAGGTAATGACCAGCAGAAACGTGTGGGCGAGCTATCCGGTGGTGAACGTGGCCGTTTGCAACTAGCCTGTGTATTAAAACAAGGGGCCAACATGTTGTTATTGGATGAACCATCCAATGACTTGGACGTGGAAATCCTTCGTGCCCTTGAGGAAGCCCTACTGAACTTCCCAGGTTGTGCTATTGTTATTTCACATGACAGGTGGTTTTTGGATCGTATTGCCACCCACATTCTTGCGTATGAAGGTGAGAGCCAACTGTACTTTATGGAAGGTAATTACCAAGACTATATGGAAGATCGCAAACGTCGCTTTGGTGCAGAAGCTGACCAGCCTAAACGCATCAAGTACAAGCGTTTAAATTAACGAGGACAAGCTCCTCGTTAGAGGAGCTAACATGTCTGAACATCGTCATTTCACTCGCATCCCTTTCGATGCTCAAACCACGGTCAGCCAAGGTAATCACACTTGGCCCGTGGACTTAATCGATATCAGCCTCAACGGCGTCCTATTCAAGCAACCTGATGTGTGGAGCATTCATCCCGGCAACCCCCTTATGGTGGATATTCGCTTAGCTGACCACACCCACATTAAGATGGAGTGCAATCTTGTGCACACCACCCCCGACTATGTGGGCTGCCAATGCGGGTTCATTGACCTAGACAGCATTACACTGCTCAAACGTTTAGTCGAGCTGAATGTGGGCTCGGATGAGGGTGTAGAGCGCGAATTAACCGCGTTAATTTCTGAGCACGGGGACACGTGACTCATGTAGGCACTAGATGATCTCTAGGGCCTGGGAAATATGTTCCACGGCCATTACCTGCATCCCTGGAATTCCGCCTTTTGGGATGTTGGCTTTAGGGGCAATTGCCCGCTTAAAACCGTGTTTTGCCGCTTCTTTCAAGCGATCTTGACCGCTGGGTACCGGGCGAATTTCACCGGACAATCCCACTTCACCAAAGATCACCATATCTTGTGGCAATGGACGGTCCCGAAAGCTCGAAAGCACAGACATCAACAAGGCTAAATCCGCAGAGGTTTCACTGACCCTCACACCACCTACTACGTTAATGTAAACATCCTGATCACCACAATGAATGCCGCCATGGCGATGCATCACTGCCAATAACATACTTAAGCGGTTTTGGTCTAAACCCACCGCCACTCGCTTTGGATGGCCAAAATGGCTTTCATCGACCAGCGCCTGAATCTCAACTAAGATCGGACGGGTGCCTTCCCAAACCACCATTACGCTGGAACCACTTACCGGTTGGTCCGAACGGCTTAAGAATATGGAGCTTGGATTCTTCACTTCTTTTAAGCCGGTTTCCATCATGGCAAACACGCCTAATTCATTCACCGCACCGAAACGGTTTTTGATGCCGCGTAAAGTACGAAAACGATTGTCGCTGTCACCCTCTAACATGATGGAGCAATCAATCATGTGCTCTAACACTTTTGGCCCAGCTAATGAGCCATCTTTGGTCACGTGACCCACTAAAAATAAAACCGTATTACTTTGCTTGGCAAAGCGCGTTAAAAACGCCGCACTTTCACGCACCTGTGACACACTGCCCGGTGCCGACTCCACACCCGGAGTGTGCATCACTTGGATCGAGTCAATGACGATGACTTTTGGCGTATGGTTTTTGGCAATGGAAATGATTTGCTCAACGTCTGTTTCAGCAAGCATTTGCAATTTATCGGTAGGGAGATTTAAGCGCTGAGCCCGCAATGCCACCTGCTGAAGAGACTCTTCACCTGTGATATACAGCACCGGCATGTGCTCAGCTAGGTAGCACATGGTTTGTAGAAGTAAGGTGGACTTACCGGCGCCTGGATGGCCACCAATAAGATTCACTGAGCCTGGCACCAGGCCACCACCGAGGACGCGATCAAACTCCGCCATACCCGAACTAAAACGGGGCAAGGCCTCCAGTGAAACGTCGTTTAGTTTCACTATTTTATTCACACCCATGCCACCGCCGGCACTGCCAGCATAGCCTTCACGAACGGATGCTGACTTAGACGCAGACACAGTAAATTCTTGTAAGGTGTTCCACTGGCCGCAGGCACCGCATTGTCCTTGCCACTTGCTGTGATCCGACCCGCAATCACTGCATACGTATGCCACCTTACGTTTTGCCATATCCTCTGAGCCTCGCTTACTTATCTCGTTACAAAAGTGTACCCATTAACATGGTGGCACCATACCCTAGGGTGTAGGCAAAAAACAGTAGGATAAAATATTTAAAGTAACTCATGAAAGTAAGCGCTTCTATTTTACTCATGGCCACAATACCCGCAGCGGAGCCAATAATTAACATAGAACCACCCACACCCACGGCATAGGTTAACGATAACCATTGCTGTACATTCATCGTCACATCAGACTTTAACAGGGCAGCCGTTAAGGGCACGTTATCGATAATGGCTGAGAGAATACCCATCACGTAATTCGCCATCCAGATCGGCAGTACATCATAAATGCGCACAAAACTTTCTAATGCATGAATCTCTTTTAATGCACCAACCAATAGCAAAATACCCAAGAAGAACAGTAAGGTGTCGAATTCAATTTGACGAATATAGTTAAGGATTGGGTCATTTTCAGTGTCTTCGCCGTAAGCTCGAGCCACCAAAAACATAACAGACAAACCAAACAAGAAGGTTAATACCGGTGGTATATCAAATAAGATATTGCTAGCAATCGTGCCTAGAATGGTCAGCACAAACACAATGGCAATGGCCACATCCACCGGCTCGTGGTTATCTTTTTTCATCTGAATATGAATCGTCTCTTTAAGCGAAAAGCTGAGTAAAGACGCTAACGCGATAACAGCGATCAAAGCAGGCAATGACAATAATAGAAGATTTAAAATACTGGCCTTACCCTGCAAGAAGATCATCAGCGTTGTCACATCACCCGTGATCATCGCCACACCGCCTGAATTCACCGCAAACACCACTACGGTAGCAAATCGTATGGTTTTTTTCGTTTCAAGCTTAAGGGATAAAATCAAAGCAATGGAGATAAGAGTGGCGGTAATATTGTCAGCCAACGATGAAAAGACAAAGGCAAATAAGGCAATAAAAAACAGTAATTTTCGCTCACTGATTTGTTGTGGCAAAAAGCGGTAAATCAGACTTTCGATCAGGCCTTTTTTATTTAAATACACCACAAAGGTCATGGCAGCGAGCAAGAATAACCACAAACCTGCGATCTCCGCTATATTTTCATATAAGCCTTCAATCACCATCGCATGATTTTCTTCATGGCCCGAAAACATAAACAACAGCAGCCAAGATAGCGTGCCGAAAAACAGTACCGTTTGAGCCTTGTTAATATGAATCACATCTTCAAGGATAACAAACAGCAGCCCAGCAAATGCCAGACCAATGATGATAACGGTTAAGAATTCAGGCATGACAAACACCACTCATAAAAGAAGGCGCATATTCTAGGGGATGCGCCAAGACTAAACCATAACCCCTTGGGGGTGCATTGCAAAAGAAGTGTAAAGAATGGCTCGCGATGCGATTCACTAGCGATTACAGCATTTGGGACAGCATATAACGTAGGACAATCTACATTTTCATACTTTTAAAGGCTCACTTGACGCCAAATGCTCGTAATTAAAATACGCCAAATCAGCACAAAAGAAAACGATGAGCCCAAACAAAAAAACGGCGCAAACCTAAGTTATACGCCGCCTTGTGTCTCATCAAATGAGGCTAAACTATTTGTGATACTCTGGACTCAGCTCAACCACCGCTTCAATGAATGCTTTCGCATGATCAGGGTCCACAAACTGGTGAATACCATGACCTAGATTGAAGACATGACCCGAACCTTGTCCGTAGCTTGCCAAAATAGACGCCACTTCTTCACGAATACGCGAAGGGTTGGCATATAACACACTAGGGTCCATGTTGCCCTGCAGTGCGACTTGATCGCCAACGCGACGACGCGCACTTGCAATATCCGTTGTCCAATCTAGACCCAGCGCATCGCACCCAGTATCCGCCATCATCTCTAACCATTGGCCTGCGCCCTTGGTAAACAAAATAACCGGTACCTTGCGGCCTTCATGTTCACGAATCAAACCGTTTACGATTTGCTGCATGTACTTCAATGAAAACTCTTGATAGGCAGCATGGCTCAAAACACCACCCCAAGTATCAAAGATTTGTACCGCTTGGGCACCCGCTTGAATTTGCGCATTTAAATAATCAATAACAGACAAAGCAAGCTTGTTTAATAGCTCATGCATCACTTCTGGTTGACTGTACATCATAGCTTTTACATGACGAAAGTCTTTGCTGCTACCACCCTCAACCATATAAGTGGCTAACGTCCATGGAGAGCCAGAGAAGCCAATTAACGGCACACGACCATTAAGCTCATGGCGAATGGTCGACACCGCCTTTGTCACATAAGACAAGTCACTTGCCGTATTTACAATCGGCAGTGCTGCAACATCAGCCTCGGTACGCACCACTTTTTTAAATTTAGGGCCTTCACCGGTTTCAAAGTACAGGCCTAAATTCATAGCATCAGGAATCGTTAAAATATCACTGAACAGAATCGCGGCATCCAATGGATATCGCTCAAGTGGCTGCAACGTCACTTCGCAAGCAAATTCATGATTCATGCAAAGATCCATGAACGAGCCGGCAGTGGCACGACTCGCACGATACTCAGGCAAATACCGACCTGCTTGACGCATCATCCAGATAGGCGTGCGATCCACAGGTTGCTTAAGTAAAGCGCGAAGAAAACGATCGTTTTTTAGTTCAGTCATATTTTATAAGTTAGGATCAAGCATTAAATATTCATATCAATACTGAATGTAGACCCACGCACTAATCCATCATCAAATAGTTATTAATTGTTGTAGAAATATCAAAATCAAAATCTGGATCCTTAACTTTCAATGTTACGGATAAGTTTCCAGTGCTCGAGCTTGTATCTTTCGCTATGCTAAATTTCACGACTGTGGCAGCATCTGAGGTAGCATCAATATCGGCAGTTATGACACTAACACCTGCTTGCGTTGTTAAAGCAGGAGCACTTAAAGCGTTACCTGAGCCACTGACGTTGCTTACTACACCGTTATCCGCAGTGATAACTAATTTGCCACTTTCTAAGCCATATCCACAGGTATTCCTGACAATCAAAGTATAGTCTTGAGCGTTTGACCTTACATCAACAGAACTAACTACGCCCTGTAAATCTGTAACGAGTGTTGATCCATACCCTAAAAAGTCTGTTTTTAACGGGTTACTAGCAAACTCACCACCATTAACTGTCACGACTTTTAATACTACGTTACCTAACCCAGTTGGCGACACATCAACTAGCTTATCAGGCCTTACAATCTGCGCTGTTACAAGGTGGCCACGCTGTTTTAAGTAAGTATATCTTTTTTCTTCACCACTCAAAGAAGGATAGTAAGACTCCCATACCGGTAATACAGGAACGGGGGCCTTACTTTTAATTTCACCAGTGGATGTAGATAACATTTTAGTATCAACAATATTCAATAATGTCCGACTACCAGAGGGTAGGTGATTTCGACGTTCGACTGAATCAGACACACGCCAAGCAATATCTTTTGGAGCTGAACTCACATCTAAGCAAGTCAAGATCTTAGATGTATCATAACGACCTAAATCATCACTCCATAAAAATGGACCTTCAATATAAGCGTCAGCAGATGCTGACATTTGAAGACGTAATGTTTTCACCATATCTACCTGGTCCGCGCAATGGCCATTATCAAGCGCGGCTTGAGAACAATTATCTCCTTGGAATTTATAACCTGCAGATGTATCTATTACACCATTTCTGTTTGTATCAATAAACTCCTCATAGAAATTAGACTCAGCTAAGCTATAGGAGCCATTGGCTTCAACATTCACACGGTATGCAGTAGGCGACCAAGAAAAGTCATTAACACCATCATTATCAATATCTAAATCTGGCTGATAAGCCGATCCTTCATCAAATAGTCCATTACCATTGGCATCTACGTATGACTCTGCAAAAGATGTAAAGCTCTCACCTATATCAAATAAACCATTACCATTTGAGTCTTGAAACCCACCTTGACCACGGGTTTGAGCGGTAATTGTAACAATACCGTCAACCGGTCGAGGGTTCTGACTCGTCCATTTGACACTACACTCACCTTCAACTGTTATGCAAGACTCTTGGATCAAGCCACCAGTTGCGCGAAAATAAACAGCCGTGCCATCGATTACCGGGTTTTGGTAGTGATCACCTAAGCGTGCCGTTATCGTTACAGATGATCCATTCCAGTCCCACCCAGGCGTGTTGTATAAACTCGCGCCGAGTGTAAAGCTATCCTCATCAGCAAGACTGGTCGCCAATGTAATTGCAGGTGATGAAGTATTGATGGTTTTAATTAAATCGCCTGCCGTGTTATTCACATTAACACTCGCTTTTATACGCATGGTACCCGGCACATTACCTGAATTTAAGATAACACGGACCGTACCATCCTTGTCTGTAACCGCATTATCAAGAGAAAGACTGGCTGAACCTAAAGGGTGATCCGTTGTAAAGAAGACTTTCCTATCAGGCATAGCGTTACCTGACTCATCTACAACTTGAAATTCAACACTCGTTGAAGATGGATGATCTTCTGTACCATAACCGTTTAATGCAATCACGCTAGCGGAAGAAGCGACATATTGAATAGCACCTATTTGTGCAGCCGCTACATTAATGGATGCACGAGCTGTTGCAACGGGTGTAACATTACCCTCCTCATCCTTTTCGCCTATATAAACAACAATATTATCTCTAGAGCCGAATTCTTTACCACAACCTTTATCTTGGTAGGTCGCAGTCGCGATTCCAGAGGCTTGCACCACGGATGGAGAAAACTCAGCCAAACCAACTTGCGAACAAGTTGAAATAAAGTAGATATCTTTAAGCCCTAAGTACTCAGAGTTATTATATCAAGATTAACAACGTTAACTGTAATTGTTGCGGAACCGCTAGCCGATAGAAATTCGTTAGAGGATAGACCGGTGTTGGCTAATTTATCTATGTAGTTAGTACCAATACCAAAGCCTAAACCTAATGCTTCGGGGCTCACTTCTGGTTCAGTTTCTGGCTCTTTTTCAGCTTCTTTTTCGTTATCAGATACGTCTTCTTCTGCCTCAGGTTCATTTTTAGTGAAATTTGAACCATCTGAATCAGAACCCCCACAAGCTGTCAAAAATGACAGCAGGACCATCATGGTCCATATTATTATAGTATTTTTCATGAAATTCCCTGTTTCTTTATGTGTGCTTTACAGTGTTTTATTAGGTAAGGGTATTATCACTGCATCAACTTCAAGTAACAATGACACAGATACAAAAAAGCACGACTAATCATGCGATTATCGTGCTTTTTTTGTAACAAAGCTGGTTGTTTTTTAAACGTCTAAGAAGTCTAAGATGCCTTCAGCTGCCTGACGACCTTCCCAGATAGCGGTTACAACCAAGTCCGAGCCACGAACCATATCACCACCGGCGAACACTTTTTTGTTGCTGGTTTGGAATTTGAATTCTTGCTCTTCTGCTGCAACCACGCCATCCCAGCTGTTAACTTCGATGCCAAAGTCTTGAAACCAAGGGGCCGGACTTGGACGGAAGCCAAACGCCACCAATACCGCATCCGCTGGTAATACTTCTTCGGAACCTTCAACCACTTCAGGGCGACGACGGCCATTCTCATCGGGCTCACCCATTTTGGTGGTCACCACTTTAACGCCTTCAACCTTGTCTTCACCAACGATTGCCACTGGCTGACGGTTGAATAAGAATTTAACGCCTTCTTCTTTCGCATTAACAACTTCACGCTTAGAGCCTGGCATATTCTCTTCATCACGACGATAAGCACAGGTCACCGCTTTAGCGCCTTGACGAATTGAAGAGCGGTTACAGTCCATGGCGGTATCACCACCACCTAGTACCACGACTTTTTTGCCTTTCATATCAATGAAGTCGGCTGCGTTCTTTTCCCAACCTTGGTTGTGATTCACGTTGGCAATTAGGAAGTCCAGTGCGTCATAAACACCCGGTAAATCTTCACCTGGGAAGCCGCCCTTCATGTAGTTGTAAGTACCCATGCCTAGGAAAATAGCATCGTACTCAGATTCTAATTCACTGAACTGGATGTCTTTACCAATTTCAGTATTCAGGCGGAATTCAACACCCATGCCCTCGAACACTTCACGACGACGAGACATGACGCTTTTCTCAAGCTTGAACTCTGGAATACCAAAGGTTAATAAACCACCAATTTCTGGGTATTTATCAAATACAACGGGCTTAACACCGTTGCGCGCTAATACATCCGCAGCGCCTAAACCGGCAGGACCTGCACCAATAATGGCAACACGCTTACCTGTCTCAACCACTTTTGACATATCTGGACGCCAACCCATGGCCAGAGCTGTATCGGTAATGTATTTCTCAACATTACCAATGGTCACCGCACCAAAGCCATCGTTTAGGGTACACGCGCCTTCACATAAACGGTCTTGCGGACATACGCGACCACACACCTCTGGCAAGGTATTGGTTTGGTGGCTTAGTTCCACCGCTTCCATGATGTTGCCTTCGCTTGCTAGCTGTAACCAGTTTGGAATGTAGTTATGCACTGGGCATTTCCATTCACAGTAAGGGTTACCACACGCAAGACAACGGTGCGCTTGCTCACCAGCTTGTTCTTGTTGGAACGGCTGATAAATTTCCACAAAGTTGTGTTTGCGGGTTTGAATATCTTTCTTAGCAGGGTCTTGACGACCCACGTCTAAAAATTGGAAATCATTACTTAATCGTTTAGCCATACTCACCTCTGTTTGACTCACTCGCTATTGGTAAAAATTACTCGGAGCGAGTCCGGGTGTTTTTCAGCAATTGTTCTAAGCTCGCAGCCTTAGGCTTAACCAACCAGAACTTGCCAATGTAATTATCGAAGTTTTCCAAGATCTCTTGGCCCCAGCGACTGCCAGTTTCTTCAACATAGTTTGTGATGATGCCGCGTAAATGATTACGATGGGCTTCAGTTTCTTCATTACTGATGCGGTGAATATCTACCAACTCGTGATTGTATTTATCCACAAAGGTGTTGTCTTGATCTAAGACATATGCAAAACCACCTGTCATACCGGCACCAAAGTTATAGCCTGTGCTACCCAGTACCGTTACTTGACCACCTGTCATGTATTCACAACAGTGATCACCTGCGCCTTCTACTACCGCTTTCGCGCCAGAGTTACGCACTGCGAAACGCTCGCCTGCACGACCTGCTGCTAACAGCTTGCCGCCCGTTGCACCATATAGGCAGGTATTACCTACGATAGATGCATCCTGGGATGCAAACTCCGACACTTTCGGAGGGAAAATCACAAGCTTACCGCCTGTCATACCCTTACCTACATAGTCATTTGCATCGCCTTCAAGGCGCATTTCTAAACCACCGGCATTCCACACACCAAATGACTGGCCTGCTGTACCGGTTAAATTAATTTTAATAGGCGCTGTGGCCATGCCTTGGTTGCCGTGACGAAGGGCAATTTCGCCCGACAAACGCGCACCAATAGAGCGATCACAGTTACCAATGGTATAGGCGAACTCACCGCCCGCTTTATTTTCAATGGCGGTCAGCGTATCCGTCACCATGCGTTCAGCCATGGCACCTTCATCGTAAGGATTGTTACGATCAACCTGAACAGTATGAGGCTTATCTGCAGGGATCAGATCGCTACCCAACAAAGGTGTAAGATCGATATTCTTTTGCTTGTTGGTTGCACCTTCAATCATTTCTAATAAATCGGTTCGACCAACCAATTCACCTAATGAGCGCACACCAACAGCCGCCATCCACTGACGGGTTTCTTCGGCAACAAAGCGGAAGAAGTTTTTCACCATTTCAACGGTGCCGATAAAATGTTTTTCACGCAGCTCGTCATTTTGAGTCGCAACACCTGTCGCACAATTATTAAGGTGACAAATACGCAGGTATTTACAACCCATGGCCACCATAGGGGTAGTACCGAAGCCAAAGCTCTCTGCACCAAGCATCGCAGCTTTAACGATATCCAAACCTGTCTTCAGACCGCCATCTGTTTGTAAGCGAACCATGCCACGAAGATCATTGGCGCGTAATGTTTGATGCGCTTCAGACAAGCCCAGTTCAAATGGAGAGCCAGCATATTTAATGGATGTTAATGGTGATGCCGCAGTACCGCCGTCATAACCAGAGATGGTGATCAAATCGGCGTAGGCTTTAGCCACGCCGGCAGCAATGGTGCCAACACCCGGTTCAGATACTAATTTTACAGACACTTTAGCGCGTGGGTTCACTTGCTTAAGGTCATAAATCAACTGAGCCAAATCTTCGATTGAATATATATCGTGATGTGGTGGTGGCGAAATTAGCGTCACGCCAGGAACCGAATAACGCAACGTGGCGATTAGGTTGTTTACTTTACCGCCTGGTAATTGACCGCCCTCACCCGGTTTGGCACCTTGCGCTACTTTAATTTGCAACACATCGGCACTGGATAAGTAATGCGGCGTCACACCAAAACGACCTGATGCAATTTGCTTAATTTTTGAGTTTTTCAGCGTGCCGTAACGCTTAGGATCTTCACCACCTTCGCCCGAGTTAGAATTACCACCCAACTCATTCATTGCTTGCGCTAAGGCTTCGTGTGCTTCTGGAGATAGTGCACCGAGGGACATAGCCGCTGAGTCGAAACGAGGGAAGATCGCTTCAATTGGTTCAACTTCATCAATAGAAATACTATTAGTGGTTTTAACCGCCAGTAAGTCGCGCAATGTTGCCGCTGGGCGATTATTTACCAGTTCAGCGTACTTGTCATATGAAGCTTGAGACCCGGTTTGCACCGCGTCTTGGATTGTCGTGATCACGTCGGGGTTAAACGCGTGATACTCACCACCATGAACGTATTTCAGTAAACCGCCTTGATCTAAACCTTTACGTGGCTTCCAAGCGTGAGCTGCGTTACGAATTAAATCGTCTTGGAAATCATCAAAACCGGCACCTTGAATACGACTGCTTAAACCGCAGAAACACGTATCAACCACATCACTCGCTAAACCAATGCCTTCGAATAATTGAGAGCCACGGTAAGAAGCAATGGTTGAGATACCCATTTTAGAAAGGATCTTCAATAGGCCTTTGCGAATACCCTTACGGAAGTTTTGGTTAGACTGCAAAGGATCGCCCAATAGCTCACCGCTGCGATGCATATCTGCCAGCACTTCGTAGGTTAACCATGGATAAACAGCCGTGGCACCAAAACCAAGTAGAACAGCAAAGTGATGCGCATCACGAGCGTCACCTGTTTCAATCACAAGATTGCTTTCTGTACGCAAGCCTTTCGCGATCAAACCATGGTGTACCGCACCTGTTGCCATGGCCGCAGGAATCACCAACTGGCCAGCCGCTACTTCACGGTCGGAAAGAATAAGCATGGTTATGCCTTCACTCGACGCGCTAATTGCTTGATTCACTAAACGTTCAATAGCGCCTTTTAAACCAAGCTCCACATCATAGGCAAGAGACAAGGTTGTGAAGTTAAATTCTTCTTTGCCAGTGCTTTTTAGGCCATTGAACTTTAATGGCGACAACACAGGACTGGTTAATACGATTCGACTCGCATGATCTGCATTTTCAACAAATACGTTTTTCTCTTTACCAATGCAGGTTTCAAGAGACATCACGATGGCTTCACGTAGAGGGTCAATTGGCGGGTTGGTAACCTGCGCGAACATCTGACGGAAGTAGTCTGCGATATGGCGAGACTTTTGCGATAAAACAGCCATCGGCGCGTCATCGCCCATTGAACCAGTGCCTTCGACACCTTGTTCAGCCATAGGGCGTAAAACCTGCTCTCGCTCTTCAAAGCTGATTAAATGCAGCTTTTGACGTGCTTTTAATTCGTCTTGATCTAGGCTGCTTTCTTGAAAGCTTTGCAGCTCCAAGCGCGATTCGATACGCATGGAGTTTTCTTTCAGCCACTTGCTGTAAGGCTGGGAATTCTTCAAACGGTTATCGATTTCGTCGGCTTCCAGCACTTCACCTGTCTGGGTATCAATCGCTAAGATCTGACCAGGGCCAACACGACCTTTTGAAATGACATCTTCAGGCTTGTAGCTATGGGTACCGATTTCAGAAGCAACCGTGATAAAACCATTTTTGGTTTTCACCCAACGAGAAGGACGTAAACCGTTTCGGTCAAGTCCACACACCGCATAACGACCGTCAGTAATAACTAAACCAGCCGGGCCATCCCAAGGTTCCATGTGCATGGAGTTGTAATCATAAAATGCACGTAAATCCGCATCCATGGTTTCAACATTTTGCCAAGCCGGTGGAATCATCATACGAATGGCGCGGAACATATCCATACCGCCCGTATGCAATAGCTCAAGCATGTTATCCATAGAAGATGAGTCAGAACCGGTTGTGTTAACAACAGGCTGAATAGAGTCTAGGTTTTCAAGTAATGGGGACTCGAACTTGCTACCACGTGCTGCAGCCCAATTACGGTTACCACGAATTGTATTGATTTCACCATTGTGCGCTAACAAACGGAAAGGCTGAGCCAAAGGCCAGCGTGGCGCTGTGTTAGTTGAAAAGCGTTGGTGGAAGACACAAATTGCAGTCTCTAAACGCTCATCGCCCAAATCTAGGTAAAAATTAGGCAGATCCACCGGCATCATCAAACCTTTATAAGACAAGGTTTTTTCTGATAACGAGCAGATGTAAAAATCTGGGTATTGAGTAAGAGCAAGCTCAGCCTTGCGACGAGCGTAATAAAGTTTAACGGCAAACGCTTGTTCGCTAAGAGTGTCTTTTGCGCAAACAAATACTTGCTCAAAACGCGGTAAACAATCTACCGCCATCGGGCCTAGACAGTCATTATTGGTTGGCACTTCGCGCCAACCCTTAACTTCTAAGCCTTGGTCTGCAAATGCAGTATCCATGGCCGCACGCTGTTTGTCGGCTAGGGGTGCATCTAAATCTAAAAAGATCATGCCCACAGCATACTGCTCAGGTAAATCGATACCTAAATCGGCTTTAGCAACTTGGCGAAGAAAGCCATCTGGCTTTTGAATCAAAAGGCCACAACCATCACCTGTCTTACCATCAGCCGCGATACCACCGCGGTGAGTCATACAAGTCAATGATTCAATGGCCGTACGCAATAGGTCGTGACTCGTTTGGCCTTCCATATGGGCAATCAAGCCAAAACCGCAGTTGTCTTTGAATTCACCTGGAGTATACAGACCTGTTTTCATAGACGCTCTCATCAAAAATTCTTTATAAATCAATGCCTTATATGGCATTTGGACGCCGATTCAGTAGCTTTGAACAGACAAAAGGAGGCTTATTCTACACACGAGAAGGGCCAGGCTCAAATAAATTAGCCAAACAAGGGGATAACCCCAAGAAAAAAGGGGTGGAATCAATTACATTTTGTAACGATTTTTGACTCAAATTAACGTTATTGTATCTG
>Ga0115005_10002901_pt1 | contig 13659 bp, 10 predicted proteins | sample ArcOceMetagenome_FD_87163 | JGI IMG/M metagenome (GOLD analysis project Ga0115005, IMG submission 87163) | Marine eukaryotic phytoplankton communities from Arctic Ocean - Arctic Ocean - Greenland ARC118M Metagenome | ecosystem: Environmental > Aquatic > Marine > Oceanic | place: Arctic Ocean... | reverse complement strand
GCAAGAAAAGCTCAATGCCATGAGTAATAAACAAACCAGTGGTAGTTATTTGGGCGTGTTAGCTATGGGTGCTATTTCTGGCTTAGTGGCATCACCGTGCACAACCGCGCCTTTGACGGGAATTTTGCTGTTTATCGCCCAAAGTGGTGATTTAGTCTTGGGCTTCAGTGCACTGTATGTGTTGAGTCTAGGCATGGGTATTCCGTTGATTTTATTTGGTATTACGGGTGGTAAGTTGTTACCTAAAGCCGGTAATTGGATGAACGTTGTTAAGGTTACTTTTGGTTTTATGATGTTAGCGGTTGCCATTATGTTTGTAGAACGTTTAGTTACCCATGTTGCAACTGATATCGCTTGGGCACTACTTGGCTTAACCACGTTCACTTATTTTTATGTGATGAATCAAAACAGCCAAACGACTTTTTATAAAGGCCTTCGCGCTTTATTGATCTTTATTGGATTGTTTGTTTCAGCCGGTTACGGCTATCAAACAATCAACGGGATTGGTCACAGCAATACGCAAGGTCAATCAATTAACAATATTTTAGCTCATCCAGAATTTCTTAAAGTTAGCAGTATCGAAGACTTTAACCAGGCACTAGTCGAGGCTAATGCTGAGGGTCAAACAGTGATGTTAGATCTTTATGCAGATTGGTGCGTGGCGTGTAAAGAATTTGAAAAATATACCTTCTCAGATAGTCGCGTTGTAACCGCTTTACGTGGCTCGGTATCAATGCAAATTGACTTGACTGAGGGCAGTGATAGTAACATTGCATTCCAAGAGCATTTCTCAGTGTTAGGGTTACCAACCATTTTGTTTTTTGATACCCAAGGGCAAGAGCTCAGTACGGCAAGAGTGACAGGCTTTATGCGTGCAGAGCCATTTGCTCAACATGTAAATAGTCTCTTTTCTAAGTAATTCGAGTTCGGCGTAACTATGTGGCGTTCTCTAACATCGCATTTTATCGTTAAACTTTTCGGATTAATATTTTGTATGTGGTTTACCTGCTACACCCTCGCGGGCTCAGATAACTATTGCATAGATGATTGGGCATGTGTTGAGAAAATAGAGAAAAATAAACAGGTTAGTTATTTTATTTATAATAAAAAACCATTTGTGGTGACTGTCACTTTAGAAGTGAACACTAGTAATCTAAAAACATCCACCAAAAATCAACGTCAGCATATTGTTAGTCAAGTTCTTCAGGGGCATCAACGGGTAAAAGTGCTTGAATTGTATCCCATAATCAGTCATCGAAGAATTTGGTATGACGAATCTTTTTATTGGACGCCCGGCAATATGTTGGCTGTGCATAAAGCGAATACACTATATCAATATCCATATGCCAAAGGCGCTTACTTCCCGATAGTGCAAGGTTTTGGTGGTGGGTATAGTCATAGCGGTGCGTCAGAGTATGCGGTTGACTTTGCGATGCCTATTGGCTCGCCCATACATGCAGCAAGGGCTGGGGTAGTGATTGATTTGGTAGGGCATCATACACGTGGAGGTGCAAGTCGGAAGTACGCTAATTATGCGAACTACGTTGTGATTTTGCATGGGGATGACACAACCGGTGAATATTATCATCTGAAAAAAAATGGCGTGGCTGTGGCCCTAGGTGAGCATGTTAAAGCGGGTCAAAAAATAGGTTATTCGGGTAACACCGGTTTTTCCTCTTTACCCCATTTACACTTTGCTGTTTATCACGCTAAACCTTTTGGCAAGTACCAATCCTTGCCTTTCTCGTTTAAATAAACCTACCAAGTTTTTTCTAGTAGCGCCGCAATATTTGCAGCAGGAACAGGTTTAGAAAAGTAATAACCTTGTAAATGTGGACATTTATTTTTGTTGAAAAATTCGACCTGTTCAATTGTTTCAATACCCTCTGCTACGCAACTCATGTTCAGTTGTTGAGCCATGCTTAACGTTGTGAGGATAATGGCCTCATTATTTTTATTTTTACCAATGTCATCAACAAAACTTTTATCTACTTTGATGATATTTATTGGGAATTCTTTGAGATATTTAAGGGATGAAAATCCAGTACCAAAATCATCCAATGCGATTAAAAAGCCCTTTTGTTGTATTTGGGTCATGTAATCGAGAGCTTTGTCGTAATCTCGCATCAAAGCACTTTCAGTGATTTCAAAACGTATCGCTTCGACTGGAATAGTATGTTGCTCCAATAGCAACATAATTTGGTCAATAGAAGTATCATTATCAAAATGTTTAGCAGATAAATTTACAGATAGGTAGCCTTTAAAACCACTATCACGCATGGTGCGTAGCACTGGCATAGCAAGTTCAAACGCATCCAATGTCATATGTTCAATAAGTCCCAGCTCTTCCGACACGGGAATAAACTTATCAGGTGGTACCATGCCGGTTGCAGTTGGCCAGCGCATTAAAATTTCAAAGCCTTCAATCTTGTTGGTATATGTATTGAATATGGGCTGATAGTAATTTTCAAATATTTTGGCTTTATAAGCTTTCTTTAATTGGTTTTCTAACTCAAGCCTTCCTTTTACCAGTTCATCCATTTCTTGGGTAAAGAATTGGAAGTTGCTACGTCCTTGTTCTTTTGCATGGTACATAGCGATATCAGCGTTTTTGAGTAACTCTTCTGCGCTGCGTCCATCACCAGGGAACATGGCAATGCCTATGCTCGAAGATACACTGACTGATTGTGAGCCTAGGGTTATTGGCAGGTCGATCACATTACTGATCTCAGTGACTAACACACTAATTGCCTCTAACGATGTGACTTCATCAATCATGATGACAAATTCATCACCTCCCAAACGTGCAACGGTATCCTCCTTGCGTAATTTATCCGTTAGACGTTTAGCCATATTAGTTAACAGCTCGTCTCCAGCTTTATGGCCTAGACTGTCATTGACTTGTTTAAACTTATCTAAGTCAATAAAAAACAGGGCAATATTGTCTGAGTGTCTGCGCGCGTGTTCAATCGCCCTCTCAATTCTATCCAGTAGCAAAGTTCTATTGGGTAAACCAGTAAGTGCATCATAGTTGGCCAAAGCCAAGAGTTTGGCCTCTGCAGCTTTTTGTTCGGTGATATCTGAAATAATCACCAAAAAATGTTCTACCTTGGTTTTTTCGTGAACACTGGCAACAGCATTGATGTGCACCAAAATATCGCAAGTAGAGCCATTGGGTAAGATAACCTTATCTTCTCCTTGCCATTGCTGCCCAGCTTCAAAGGTAGCCCTTTTTTTCCAAAATTTGAGGGTGTCAGATGTTTGTAATTTTAATAGCTTAGTGAGCTCTTTAGTAGGATCATCTTGGATATCAAAATTTTTCTTAAAGGCATCATTTAAAGCTATCGGTAGATATTTATGATTAAGGATAATGACCCAATCTAATGTATGTTTGAATGCCTCACCAAACAGCCGTAGGTTTTCTTGATCTGCAACGGTTTCAGTAATGTTAGTGTAAGTGCCTGTTACCAATAGTGGGGTGCCATCGTTATCTGTCTCAACGACTTTGCCAACATCGCGGAACCACAGCCATTTATCATATTTGGTCAACATTCTATAAGTGATATCAAGTTCTGAATCTTGGCTAGATAAAAAATCCTGCCACGCCGATTCGTATCGTACTTGGTCTCTTTTGTGAATGTGAGCTAAATGATCTTGAAAACTCATTCTTTTAATATTTGTCAGTTCGTCGCTTAATCTAGATATAACAAACATATCTTGTTCCCTCTGAAACTCCCAAATGCCGCTGTTACTTGCGTTTAAAGCAAGCATCAACTTATTTTTGCTGAGGACAGCCTCTTGATGAGCCTTATGTAATCGTAAATTATGAGCGCGACGGTAATGCCACAGAAACAGCAACCCAGCCAAACAAGCAAGAGCATAAAATGTATAGGCTAGTGGAGACGCCAAAGGCGCATAATTTACTTTGATATTAATGGTTGCGGGATTAGACTTTGCACCGTTTTCTGAATTAAAAGCTAAGACTGAGAAGACATACTGACCTGGATCTAGTTTAGGAAACATAACCTCAGGACGTGTTGTAATCGGGTAAACTAAGTTGTTTTTACCACTCAGTTGATACTGATATCTTATGCCTTTTTGGTTTTGATACTCAAGAGTAGAAAAATGAATAGAAAGTCCAACATCTTCATGACTAAGTTCAATTGACTTCCCATCTAGATTTGAAAAAGGCATATTTAAATCATTAGACACTAGTATTAAATTAGTGATGGCGACTTTGATATTACTACGCTTTTTTACATCTACTTTTAGGGGATCAAAAAAGATAAGGCCTTTGGGTGAACCATAAACCATGCGCCCATCTAATAACGTTAAACTGGTATCCGAATTAAACTCACTGGTGGCTAAACCTTGTTCTTGGTCGAATTTTTGTATGTGATGTTCTTGAGGTGAAAACTTAATCAGCCCAGAATTAGAACTTAACCAAATATTGCCTTTTGTATCTTGCTGCATATCGAAGATTGAATTATTGGGCAGTAGGTTTTGTTTGTTATAAAAAAACTTCCTTTCATAGGTTGTTCCATCAATACCGACTAATCCATAGCCTGGGTAGGTAATCCATATAATGTTATTAGCGTCTAATAATACATCACTGGGGTAAATTTCTGATTTTAATTGTTGCAATGGCGCTTCATGGATCAGTGTTAATTGGTTGGTAATATTCTCCATTTCCCATAATTGACCATAGGCACTAATAAGTGTTGTATTTGGCTTTACGCCTTTAATAAAGCCAACTGCATTGCGTGAGTCTATAGATGCTGACAACTGCTCCATCTTATTGACCTTACCGGTGTCTGGCGAATAACGGAAAAACCCATTTTCAGACGACAGTAATAACTCGCCTTTTGGTGTAACATAAATATCCCAAATGTATGTTTTCAGAATGGCGTCATCTTCTGCGCTGTCTATCTTCAGCGGATAAGCTTTACCCGTTTTACTATTAAATCGTAAAATTCCATCTCCGGTATTTAACCATAATTGATTGCCTTGTCCTGCTTCTATGTTAGTAATTGACGAAGATGAGTATTGTGCTTTTTCATCTTCGGACACTAAAAAACTCTGAGTTGTACCATCGGAAAGATTATATAAATTGAGGCCGTTTCTTGTCCCCACCCATAATAAGTTTTCATCTTGTTGGTGCATACTCCATATATTGTTGTGACTGAGAATTTTTTTGTCTCTTCCCCCTCGGGTATTATACACGTTAGTAAAAAGTGTAGTTTCAGGTGACCAGTAGATAGCGCCATCATTTTCAGAGCCAAGCCAAAGGTTATTATTGTGTATGACCAGATCCTTTAATACATCACCTGATATATAATATCGACTGTCAGTGGGTAATAGTATGTGTTGCAATTGGTTGCTTTGGGTCTGATAGCGATATAGCCCTTTATCTGTTGCTATATAAAATAAGTCGTTATTGAGGCTTGTTAATGCCCATATATTTCGATTCTCAATGCGTAGTGTTGCTTCAGGGGCAGGGTGAGTACCTAAGACAAATTCTTTGGCATGTGAAAGTGGCAAGCTAAACAACCCCTCAACCGTTCCAATCCATAGGGTATCTTGGTCGTCTGCATACAACATCTTGACATTTATGTTGTCAATTGTTGTTGCGACAGATTGCACATGGCTAATTAAAACAGCTTTGTTGTTTCCTTTTACAACACCAAACAAACCATCTGGCGTCCCGATAAAAAGAATATTTTGAGACTGTAAATGGGTTCTTATAAAACTCCCATTATCAATCATTTCATCTGGTAATGAATACTCAACAGAAAGCTTATCGGTGATGTATGAATAGGAATAAACACCTTCATCCATTGAAAATAGTATATTCCCCTGATCGTCTTCGCTAATGTAACTGGCTTCTTGGGTTAATTGGTTATTGCGCTTTAACCTTAAATTGATAACGTGTTTGGTTAAATTACTTTGGAGGTTATATTGATGAACTCCCTTGATAGAGTCACTGACCCAAAGGTTTCTTTTTGAATCTTGAAACAAGTAATTTATGGGGGCATCATTAAATTCGTTGTTTGGACCGAGTACTTGCTGGTTTTGATAACCATCAAATCTGTTTAAACCCTCATCGGTAGCAAGCCACAAAAACCCCTCACTATCTAGTAATAACGAGTTGATAGTATCCTGAGATAAACCATTTTCTGTGGATAAACGAGAAAATGTCGGATTTGGGATCAACACCTCACTTTTACTACCAGTTGATATGAATAGTAATGGCAGAATAATTAAAAAATAATAATTCATTGCCCCAAAGTAGGACCTATTTATCGATTTGTGCAGGTGCATATTTATCTACGTTAGGTAATGAAAAAGTAAAAGGCACTGCTTTATACACTAATAAATATTTAATTTCTCAATGTCCCATGCTTTTTAATAACGGTTATTAATAATCATTCACAAAGTGGCATTCAATACCTTTAGACTTATCGGGTACCGAAAATTTTGTCGCCAGCATCACCAAGCCCCGGTAATATATAGCCTTGTTCATTCAGTTTTTCGTCTATTGCTGCAGTATAAATATCAACGTCTGGATGGGCCTTTTTCACTGCATCTAAGCCCTCTGGTGCTGCTACTAAAAATAAGCCCATGATGTGTTTACAACCTTTTTGCTTGAGTAAATCAATGGTAGCGATAAGGGTGCCACCAGTGGCTAACATGGGGTCTACAATTAAGGCGGTGCGCTTCGGTACATCTTTTACTACTTTATCGAAATATGCCACGGGTTGCAGGGTTTCTTCATCACGATACAAACCCACTACGCTAATCTTTGCGTTTGGGATGAGCCTCAATACGCCATCGAGCATGCCTAAACCTGCACTTAAAATAGGCACTACCGTGATTTTCTTACCTTTTATTTTTTGTATCGATATATTTTGCCCATCCCAGGCTGTGGTTTCTACAATCTCAGTTTGCATATCTCTGGTGGCTTCATAAGTTAATAGGTTACCTACCTCGCTGGCTAGTTCCCGAAAATCTTTGCTGCTAATACCTTGTTCACGCATTAAGCCTATTTTGTGTTGGATCAACGGGTGATGAATTTCGTGTACGGCCATACTTATTTCTCGCAATTATTGTTGGGGACTATAGTTTTGAATAAATCTCAGCCCGTGATCAAGACACTCAGGATAGAACTGTTGAAAGCTAGACTCAAGCTGAACGCCATGTTGAAGTAAAAAAGACTGGGCTTTTGTTGCAAATATAACTTTATTTTTTAATCGACTCTCAATGCTTAAAAATGCACGGAAACAGGTTTCAATATGAATGTATTCTTTTAGCCATTGATGTGTTTTCAAGCGTTTAGCCTGTTTATTAAAATGCGTATTATCAGGTAATGAAAATTGTTCAAGTTGCTGATAAAACTCGGTAAACACACTATTAAAGTGAGTGTTTGAGTAACGTTTCCACGTTTGCATCAGTAGGTAATCAAAATAGATATCAATGATTACCCCCGCCATCCTTCGAATATCAGTAGGGAAGCATTGCCTTAATTCCATTATAAGAGCATGTGAATCTGTGAACACGTCAATGCTGCGATGTAAACGAATACCCTGTTCAATCTCAAAAGGTAAGTGCTGCAGTTGACTACCTTTTACAAAGTCACCAAGAAAATTTCCTAACAAGTTTGTTTGGGTATGCGAGCCAATGTGAATATGGGCAATATAGTTCAAATTAAAAAAGCTCTCTTACTTTGTAAATTTTAATAAATTCTTATTGAGTCTTATTAAGGCAAAACGCCCGAGTAAATACATAAAATTCGTTAACTTTGTATCAATCTTCGCTGATAAGACCAGTATTTTGCTGCTAATTTCTATTTGCACCCTATAATGGATGAATAATCTAAAATTTTGTGCTTATTTTGTGCTTATTTTGTGCACTTAATTATTGTACAAAAATGGTTTTAACATGTTGTTTATCATATTGAGAAACACACAAATAAAAGCATTTATTATTAAAATGGCGAACCAGTGAAAGTATTAGTCATCAATGGCCCAAATCTAAACATGTTGGGTAAGCGTGAGCCAGCAACTTATGGCTCACAAAATCTACAGCAAATTGTCAGTAATCTGAACTCTTATGCTGACTCATTAGGTTTGAGTTTAACTCACCTGCAGTCAAATGCTGAACACGAGTTAATTAATACGATCCATAGTGCCTTTGAACAAATAGATTTCATAATAATCAATCCCGGTGCATTTACCCATACCAGTGTTGCATTGAGAGACGCGCTTTTAAGCGTTTCTATCCCTTTTATCGAAGTACACTTATCCAATGTACACGCCAGAGAAGCCTTCAGACAGCATTCTTATTTATCTGATATTGCCCAAGGGGTAATTTGTGGATTAGGCGCACAAGGTTACGAATTCGCTTTAGCGGCGGCCAAACAATATTTAACTAAATGAACATCAGCAAAATTTGCTTGCTGATTAACTGATTAGAGAGAAAAAAATGGACATACGTAAAATTAAAAAATTGATAGAGCTAGTGGAAGAATCTGGCATATCTGAGCTAGAAATCACTGAAGGTGAAGAGTCAGTGCGTATTCACCGCAGAGGCGCGTCGACTGAGTTTGCAACACCTCTACAATATGCACCGCAACCCCAATTTGCCCCTGTTGCTCAAGCTGCTCCCGCTGCACTTGCTCCTGAAGCAGCGCCAGTGGTAAGCGGACACACAATGTGTTCGCCTATGGTTGGTACTTTCTATCGCTCTTCATCTCCGGGTGTTAAATCGTTTGTTGAGGTAGGTCAAAAAGTTAATGTGGGTGACACACTTTGTATCATCGAAGCGATGAAAATGATGAATCAAATTGAGTCTGACAAAGCCGGTGTGGTCAAACAAATTTTAGTTGAAAATCAAGATCCTGTAGAATTTGACCAACCTATGTTTGTGATTGAATAAAAGGTCTATGACAATGTTAAAAAAAGTCCTTATTGCAAACCGCGGTGAAATTGCCCTGCGTATTTTGCGTGCCTGTAAAGAGTTAGGCATCAAGACTGTGGCAGTGCATTCGACTGCTGATGAGTCACTCAAACATGTTTTGTTAGCTGATGAAACGATTTGTATCGGTAAAGCGTCGGCTACAGAGAGTTATCTTAATATTCCTCGTATTATTGCTGCTGCTGAAGTGACAGACGCAGATGCCATTCATCCCGGTTACGGGTTTTTGGCCGAAAACGCTGACTTTGCTGAAGCCGTTGAGAAAAGTGGTTTTACCTTTATTGGCCCGACCGCCGACACCATTAATTTAATGGGTGATAAAGTCTCAGCGATTAGATCGATGAAAAGCGCCGGTGTACCTTGTGTCCCAGGTTCAGATGGACCTTTGGGCGAAAACGAAGAACGAAATAAAAAGCTAGCTAATGGCATAGGTTATCCCATCATTATTAAAGCCGCAGGTGGCGGTGGTGGACGTGGTATGCGGGTAGTGCGCAAAGAAGAAGAGTTAATAACATCTATTGCCATGACAAAAAGTGAAGCGGGCGCCACCTTTAATAATGACGTGGTGTACATGGAAAAATTTTTGGAAACCCCTCGTCACGTAGAAATTCAAATATTGGCCGACGGACAAGGTAACGCCATTCACTTAGGTGAACGTGATTGTTCTATGCAACGCCGTCACCAAAAAGTAGTGGAAGAGGCACCAGCCCCGGGTATTACCCCAGAGATGCGTGCCGCTATTGGTGCAAGATGCTGCCAAGCCTGCATTGATATTAACTATCGTGGTGCTGGTACCTTTGAGTTTTTGTTTGAAAACGACGAGTTTTATTTCATTGAAATGAATACCCGTATTCAGGTTGAGCATCCGGTATCGGAAATGATTACGGGTGTAGATTTAATTAAAGAACAACTGCGTGTAGCTGCTGGGCAAAAGTTGTCTATCACCCAAGATCAGATACAAGTAAAAGGTCATGCGATTGAATGTCGTATCAATGCCGAAGATTCAAAAACCTTTATTCCTAGCCCTGGTAAAATCACCAAATTTCATTCACCGGGCGGCTTAGGTGTAAGGTGGGATTCGCATATATACACTAATTACGTTGTGCCACCTTACTACGATTCAATGATTGGTAAATTGATCACTTATGGTGAGACCAGAGAAGTCGCTATCGCCAGAATGCGTCATGCGTTAGACGAGTTGGTCATCGACGGAATTCGAACCAATGTCGATCTGCAAAAAAGCATAATGGCAGATGAGGCCTTCGCAGCTGGTGGAGCTAATATTCATTACTTAGAGAAAAAACTAGGTATGGGTGGACACTAACCTGTAGTAAGAATAACAATTAAGTTTAAAAAGAGCGTTTATCGCTCTTTTTTTATGTCTGTGCATAGCTGCGCTTACCTGTCCTTTTTCTAATGTTATACTGCTTAAAATTTCTAATATTGAGTGTGTTAATGCCTTGGATCCAATTAAAAATAAACAGTCACGCAGAACACGCTGAACAAATCGGCGAAATGCTATCTGCCAATGGTGCACAGGCTGTGACTTTTGTGGATGCCAAAGACACACCTATGTATGAGCCTAAGCCCGGTGAAGTGATGCTCTGGCCTGATACTCAGATAGTGGGGTTGTATGACGCACAGTACGATATGACTCGGGTAATTAGCCAACTGAGTAAATCCAAGTTGTTAGGCAAAAACTTCAATCATAAATTAGACCAACTAGAAGACAAAGATTGGGAACGAGAATGGATGGTAAATTTCCATCCTATGCAATTTGGTGAACGTTTATGGATTTGCCCTAGCTGGCGTGATGTACCTGATCCAACCGCAGTCAATGTAATGCTCGACCCCGGATTAGCTTTTGGTACTGGTACACATCCCACTACCAGCCTGTGTCTAAGGTGGTTAGACAGTTTAGAACTGTCTCAGGCAACAGTGGTTGATTTTGGTTGTGGTTCAGGAATATTGGGTATTGCAGCACTGAAATTAGGTGCCAAGCGTGTTGTAGGCATTGATATCGATCCTCAGGCTTTATTGGCCAGCCAAGACAACGCCAATCGTAATGGTATTGGTGAAAAAATTGAATTATATCTTCCAGAACATCAACCAGAGCTAAAAGCGGATGTGGTGTTAGCCAATATTCTCGCAGCACCATTGCGCGAGTTAAGAACCGTCATTACCGCATATTGTAAAACGGGCGGTAAATTAGTGCTTTCGGGTATTTTAGATAACCAAGCCCAAGAAATTAATGACTTATACAGTCAAGATTTTCATATGGAGCCTATAGAAATTGATGGTGAGTGGGCGAGGGTGTCAGGGGTTAAACGTTAACTTCTGTATGTAGATGGGTATAAATGTTCAACAAATAATGCTTAGACCCAAACTGGTTCAGCTGAACTCAATTCACATGATGCGCTATTCCATTCCATTGGCGTATTAGCAATTTTCACTGCAGAAATAAGTCGAGTTTCCATCCCCCATGGTGTTTGCTCAATATTGTGTGAAAAATCCGAAGGTTTCATTTTAATAGAAGTGGAGTTATTTTTTTGTTGTGAGTGTGAAATCAGCAGTTCAGCTGTTCGCGCCAGCGACAATCGCGCATGGGCACATCCCTTGCCAGCAATAGCCTTTGTTATGGCTCTAATCGCGGCTGCAGCCATCAAATAGCCTGTTGCGTGATCCAAGGCTTGAATGGGAAGTAGTAAAGGTCAGTTTTTTTGCCCAACGCATTGCTGCGTCAGCTATTCCGCTGCTCATTTGTACAATACTATCAAACCCACGGCGATGACTCCACGGACCCATCCACCCATAGGCGTTCAATGAAATTTCTATTAGAGCGGGTGATATCTTTTGTCGATTAGATTGTGAATATCCAAGTTGCTGCAACGCCTCTGGCCGGTATCCATGTATCAGAATGTCCGCTTTCATCAATAAATGCTCAAAGATATTACGTTCATTTTGGCGAGTGAGATCGAGGCGTGCGCAACGTTTACCAAGCGTCACATCTGGAACTACATAGGGTTCTTCCCAACCTGGGGGATCTATGCGTAAAACACTTGCACCAAAACCGGCGAGTGTACGAGTTGCCACAGGGCCAGCCAAAACGGGGGTTAGGTCTAATACTTTCAAACCAGCAAGAGGACGTTTTTGAGTCCCTTGCCAATCTCTAATGGTTAGCTGTTTTGATTCACCCCAATGTATTAGAGGTTCCAACGCAATGGCTTTTCCTTGTGGGTGCATAGACCATTCTCGGTGGGTTTTCATGGCCGCCGCTACACCACCTGCTTGAACAATCGATTCTTCTAACTCGTTTTTTTCCCCACAACAAAGCTGCTTTCGAAACCGCTTGCCTATCCACACCCACATTAAGCACTGCCAGGGCAGCATTGCGGTGATGAGGGAAGTTTGTGTGCAGCTTATCCAACCGTTTTTAGTTTCCGGCAATTGCATCCCAAACCGGCGGTAACTCCCAATTTAAAGGTTGAATAGAGTAGCTAAACCAAAGAGAGGCAAGCCTACGGCTTACTTCGGTGTGTGAATGGTGCTTATTGAGCCCTAAACACTCAACAAGTGACGCGATAGCAGAGCATACAGCTCCAAATGACGAAGTGGCCAATTCCGTGACGGCAAGCCTTGAAGGAAGATCTTCATCTCCATTAACAATGAAATTGTATTTTAGATCTAAGGCTTTCGTTATTTCCTCAATGATTTAAGGGTAACAAAAATGGTGACTGAGGTAAGTGTAAAGTCGAATTACATATACCAGAAAATATGCGAGGCCAAAAAACTAACCTATCATTAGCCAAATCAGACAGTGCATCTCAACTCACTTGGTGTGATTGTATATTGTCTTTGAAAGGCTTTGCTTAACGTTCGAGCTGAAGCAAAACCAACTTGTTCGGCTATTTGCTCTAAATTCGCATTTGAATATTTTATCAAATTGTAAGCTTTCACCATTCGCCAGTTCAAAATATACGCCATGGGTGCTAAACCTACCGAAGACTGGAAGTGTCTTACTAATGTTGCACGAGACATACCTACCCGTTCGCCCAAACTAGCAATGGACCAATTAAAATTTGGGTCTAGATGAATTAATGTTAAAGCTTTATGGATGCGTTTATCTCGCAAAGCCGCTAAAAACCCAGTCATTTCTTTGTTTTCATGTACATATCGATTGAGTAATTGTAAAAATAACACTTCGGTTAAACGATCCACAATAGTGCCACACTTCCCCCTTGTGCGCTGCATTTCCGATTCGATGAGCATCACTGTCTTCCAAATCGGATCTTTTGATACTAACCCCTGAAAGTGTAAAACCTGAGGCAATGAATCAAGAATCGGATGACTTGATGCCTTGTCATAGTGAACCATACCGCACATGAGGCTCTGGGTGATTTTTCCTTGTTGAAAAAGTGGATTGCCTAATTCGCAGGCGTCCCCAGCCTGGAGACTAGAAATGAGCTGTCTACCTGGTTGGTCGGCTATCCAGTGGGAGCGACCGCTGGGTAGCATGACAATTTCCATGTGATGAATATTGACTGGTTCTGCATTGTCAGAGCCCACAAAACAGCTGCCTGACATGGCAATATGAAAACGTGGAATATCGACTGTATCTAGTGACATTCCCCAAGGAGCTGCCAGATCTGAACGAAAGAATATTGAGCCCTTAAAACGCAATGTTTC
>Ga0115005_10002900_pt1 | contig 13661 bp, 12 predicted proteins | sample ArcOceMetagenome_FD_87163 | JGI IMG/M metagenome (GOLD analysis project Ga0115005, IMG submission 87163) | Marine eukaryotic phytoplankton communities from Arctic Ocean - Arctic Ocean - Greenland ARC118M Metagenome | ecosystem: Environmental > Aquatic > Marine > Oceanic | place: Arctic Ocean... | reverse complement strand
GGTGCAGGTGCAGGTGTGGACCAAAACATGCCACATGATACCGCTACCGCGCATGGTTCACTTCCTACATTGAATTTAGTTTCTTCCGATCATCCTGTGAATGCCAACCAGCTCTTTTCAGCACAGCATAATGGATTGAATGCAAGTACGGATAGGAGTAAGAGGGACAGCAATGAGAATCCTGCTGCTACTTCTTCCACGAGACAAAGAAAAAACACCCGCCCTGATCCTAGTATTATTTTAGAACCGCTCATGTCCATGGGATTCACTCGGGCTGAATGTGAGGCTGCAATCTTGGCAATTCGAAATCTTGCCAATCATGACGACTTGCCACTTCCTCCCGGTCAAGACCATCTATCACGACAAAGATCACTTTCTGCGTCGTCTGTCAATAGTGGGCACACGGGTAGGGTTCAACAGCAGGAACATAATTTCCCGGAAACACAGACAAATACAAATACAAATACACTGCAACATAGGAACGTCAGCGGTGAGGATATTTTGGGATACGTTCTCAACAACGGAAGCAACGCCAGCGCTTTTGAACAGAGCATGGCAGAAGCTGTCGCAGCTGACAATTTCCAGTCTACGCATCAAAGCCAAAAACCAAATAGGGACTTTAGGTCCAATGGTTCCAGTCATTCTCAGGATAGTGACAAATCTTGGAACTCGGATTCACCGGAACAAATGATGTCATCGAGTAATGGTCCAGTTTGGGGAAATGCTGGAAAATTAAAGGTTGTCAAGAGTTCTTCTGGGAATGGTCTTAGTGGAGGTGGTGCTGTAACTGGAACTGTATCTGGAACTGATTATTCCGATCAAACGGATTCAGTGAGAGCCGGAGAGAATAGTAGCGCCACCGAAGCCAGTTGGAATACAAGTGCAGGTGCACAAACTCAAAAAATGGTGAAAGTACTGGATATCCCTCCAGAATTGAACGCATTTGTATTCCACTGTAATGCTCAAACAAGGGAAGAGTGTCTAGAGAGGGGATTGTTCGGGTAAGTCATTCGTTTTCGTTCAATTTGTCTTTCTCTTTATTGCACAAAGGTATAATATTTTACTCATTTAATCTCCTTTATAAAATACTGCAGATGTCCATCTGGTGGTCAGTACGGTCCTCATTCGAAGGCAAAGAAAGGTGATTTGCTCTTCCTCGCAGATTTTTCAGCATGGACAGTCTCGGGCATTTTTACTGCGAAAACTGATGCAGGTTTAAATATTGATAAGGTTGCTTGGAATGGACGGTTTCCATGGCAGATTAGAGTCGATACCTGGACTGATCTTAGGACGGTTCATATTGATAAGGTGAACGAAATCATCGGTCTTGCCTCTGGTAGTAAGCTTAATATGCTCACTAAAGAACAGCTCACACAGCTCGTAACTTCAAAAGAGTTTGGTCCATGTGTTCCTCCTCATTTATTTAAAATCAAATCTGTTCCTCAGTCGTCTACAAGTGGTCCTCAAATGACCGAGAAAGCAAAATACTCTGAATTTCAAGGGCCAAGGGACTCGTTAGCTCAAGCAGCAGATGTCGAAGCGAACTCAAAGTTAGGGATTCACAGAATCAAGTATAACAGGGCACCATCAACTCCAAGCACAAACGATGAACATCCAGCAACTGCAATGCATAGGTTAAAACTCGTGACTTCATGGTTTGATTCACTGGCAAGTGAAGTTTTGACAATGAATGAAGTCTTCAACAGAAAGAGGTCGTCACCAAAAAAAGATAGTCAAAAAGACAACAAAATTTTACTGGACGATAGAGTACTCAGCACAATCAAAAGCTGCTCGGGACATTCGTGGCCTCTAATGAATTATTCATACGTCCGTCGTGCTGTCGCAGATATTTTCGACCAATGGTTGCTGCTGGCTCATGCTATCAGTGGCAAGAAGGACAAGACAGGCAGTGAAAACATCGATAAATCTGACAGTAGCAGTTGGACAAGACAGCAGTCAAGATCTATCTCTTCCAACGGCAAGATCAAAGAAGATGTTGTCTTATTGCAAAGGGTGCCAGGAGCAGCATCGCACGTTCAACGTTTTTTTCAAGCTATATCTGGGACTTCAGCAATGTCTGTCCCGAATAAAATTGCCGAGCTACTGGCGACCAAGTTCATAAACGAAATAGAGCAAATATCAAGTGAAGTGCGTAAAACTCAGCTATCACTAATGAAAATAGGCGGGGAGAATTATATGCAATCAATCGAAGACAAAGCGTTAGGCATGAAGATCAGCGAAGGCGTTTCCAAGCAAGCAGGTCCAAACCAGGAAAGTAACGAAAGGAGTATTGTAAGGATCGAGTGGCACACAAAATCATCTATAGCACAAGGCCGCCCACCCCAGGTTCAGAAGGTAAAAAAGAGATGACTACCTTTTCGCACCATTGCCAAATTCAAATGTCTAAATTGAAAATGGTCTCACCTTTTTCTATTTCTACAGGTTTTCAAAACACACTTTGACGTTCTTGAGAAATCGTATAGGAATCAGGTAACATCTGAAGATCCGCAGATGTCTCACTTCCTCACTCGGCTATTTGTCCTTTTGTGTCGGTAAGGCTTTCTCCGCTATTATTTTATAATCCTTTTTCGTTCAATGTTCTTCGCTCACATTAGTGTTCATACCTTAGATATGACCTCATAGGCGATGTCACACATCGTTGCCAGACCATTATTCCACCAATGGCACAAGAGGCAATATCGTCGCAGTTTGGAGTAGGTCATGATTGTTTTGCATCACCTCTGTGCGCTGGGAGATCTTCATTCAACAGCTCTCTCTTTGCGGACTCTTGCAAATTCTTTGGAAGCCTTGGATCTTTTTTTGACTTTGTTCCAATCGAAGGTATGTGGTTTTTCAATTGCAACCATGTGTTTTCTATCCATACTTTACTGATTCTCAACAATGTACTTAATTCTTCCTACACGTACTCCACCTTGTAAGGTTCATTTCTTGCCAACCCGCCATTCATTGGAGGAACTTTAAAACCAATGTTTGACCACGTCTTTCGTCTCTTGCAACATTCAGATAATGAAAAGAGTGCGTTGAGGTAAGAGGGCCTTCACTGTTTAGAGTCTATATGAATTTAGAATTACCACTCACCCTTCTTTACGAAAGTTTCTTAATCGCAATTAGGGAATCAGATCCAATTCTGAACAATGTCAAACGTTCTCATTTTTGTAGAAGGATCTTGGCTCTCGAAAATAGTCCAAAATATGCTGTGAATACACTTTACAAAGATACTTGCTCTGCAAGCAGGAAGCAGCCAAAAAACAACATGGATAATGGATCTTTGCTTGATTGCAGTGGTGCATGGTCCTCATCATCATCTCCCATCTTGATTTGGCTTCAGAACGATTTTGGCCATGATGTTTGGACGCCTTCAGATGAAAAGGTTGGGGATATTGTTCATGGCTTTAGGGCACAGAGATCGAATTCTGCCATTCTTGCTTGAAGAAGAAACGGTACGGTACGACTCGGGGGATTCATTGTGAGCTCATTTCGCAATTTAAAAATAGAACCAACAAACAGTCAGGAAGATCAAACGGTTGGGGAGTGTTCCCGCTCAAAGCAAGATGAGAAACATCGAACATTTATATTTAGGTTAGGAGATTCTACACGTTCAAGGTGAAGATAGAATATTTAGGCATAGGTATAGTAATTTATACGTAAAAACAAGTTCATGCGGTGCGCATGTATCTTTCAATTCACTAGTCTTTCTAGCGCTAGTGTAGTAATTAGCATACACATACGTTTCCTTCGACGAAATCCAGCACACGATGTGGCATCTTCGGCAAAATTCCCATTCCCTCCAAACATTGAACATTAGAAACGAGAGCCAATCCTGAAAGATCCACTTTGAGTAAACATGAAATATCAAAATAAAATGCTTAAGCCTTCGTACACTGGGCACGTTAGAATATTAACTATAGTCATTCCCAAGTCCAAGGTATTATTTATGCTTCACCTTCATTAGCTGCTTCCATTCGCAATCTTCTTCGCTCTCTCACTCCACCTCCCTCTCCGATTGTTTGGGCTGGCATTTTGATGAGCAAAGTGGTCATGTTATCCTTACTTCCTTTTTCCAAACAGTGATCAAGAAACTTGAAAAACGGCATGAGATTCACTACGTGTATAAAGGCTGAACCCTGAAAAAGTCATGTCTTGAAAATATTTCCCACTTACCTCTTCACAAAGCACACCTAGATCCCCTTCGCCCTGTCTGAAAAGTTCGGAAGCCAATGCTATACATTCATGATTTGTTTGAACGTCAAAAATTCCATCGCATGCCAGAACTACAAATTCATCTTGACTTTCATTCCTGTTTTGTACAACAATATCCGGCATGGGCGAAACCTTTTGGTCTTCAGGTGTAAGAACACTGGCTGCGCCTACCAGTCCTTTTTTCTGCGCTTTCAAATCGCTATACTGCGAGAAACTAATAGATGATTCACCCATAGCCTCATATATTTCATCTTGTTTGAATCTAAAATCCCCAAGGCCGCGGCTGACTGCTAGATCGCCTTCCACTCGACCACCTCTTACAAATCCACCAGCCTCGTATACACGCCGTTCTTCAGCTTCATCGTCAGGCTTGTGATCGTAGCTGAGGGGTATGGTACAATTTCCTTGTTTGCTGTATACAGAACGAGAATCCCCCGCATTAGCACATATTATCCACATAGGTGTAAACATGACAACATTGGCAGTTGTACCAGAATCAGATTTTTGCCAATCCTCGTCATCGTTATCTTGATCTTCATCGTTTACATCGTGTTCATCTTCATTTTTATTCTTTTTCGAAGGCAATATAGCCCCAATATTCCCGAAACCCCTAACTTCTCTCCATATTTCCCGATCTATGTCCAGGAAAGCATCTTTCAAAGCCGTCTCGAGGAACTCCAACCCCTGTCTATTCATCTGTGCCTTTTCCAGCGGTGACAATTCATCATATTTCCCATCTGGAGCTGAAGCAACCGCATTGCCCATTGCATCTCTGGCCGCTAGGTCGTTTACGAAATGTGCATACTTTACAAAAGACGCTTGTCTGGAGAGGACACGGACGAAATTCAGCCCGGAGTACTCAGCGGCAAAAGATCCGCCATGGCCGTCAAAGACTGCAAATAGCGAGTGTCTGGGTAGATGAATTTGTTTGTATTTACGTGCACTGTCGGAACCTGTCTCGCTCGTTTCGGCATTGGTGTTATTAGACTCTCCAGCGCTAGTGCTGCTAGCGTCTTCGGTACCCGCAGGCGCGGACTCGCCCCCACCCCTGTTGCCAATGCCAATGCCACCATCATTGCTCATTTTGACCCGTTTCATCGCCCCTCCATCCTGACTCGTGGCCGTGCTCGTACCAGTAACAGGCGCACGACAGAGTTCTTCCGCGTACATGGCGCCTTCTGTAATGTGCGCATCTTCCATGTGGACCCTCCAGCCCTGCATGGATGATAGACCGTATTCGAGGCCATCTTCCGTTGTCCCCGTGTGAGTTTCCTTTTCCGTGATTGGTGCCACTAGTAGATTTCCCATTGTGTATTTTGGAAAGTTAAGGTTGTTTCAACAGAGCAGTATGTTTGTGGAAAAAGTAGTTAAGGTATTCTTTGCAGATAAGATAGGAACTGCTGGGATTCGGTAGGAACAGCTGGTATTCGGTAGGAGCAGCTGGTATTGTGTGTGGTTGTAATAATCAAGACGTTGAATGTTGAACGTTGGGTTTCCTTTGTGTGGAGAAATAATGCGAAACGAGAACCAGCTGCCGTGGCATGGCCTGACAAACTTGCCCAACTCACAGCTCTGTGTCATCATTCATCATCGGCGCAAACATCATGATCATGACACTTCCGAACTTCAACCTGAATTTAAGGCGTTTCAAGGCCTTTTCGCAATCCAAAATTTGAAATGCGCGCGGTCGTGGCAAACACATTTTTAAATTATACCTCGCGCTCTCGTACGTAACTCGTGACACCACACAAACTTACTAACAACACAACAACCTAAAAATAATTACCTGCTGTTCTTATATTTAACTCTATTTACACAGCCTCTCCACACACACACTCCACACTACCTTGCGGTTTCAACTTGATTTTCCTGTCGAACTTACTGGATCAACGCCGTCTAAACAGAACGCTTTTGGCCATCTCATTAAAAATTGTAAGATTCAAGATACATCGTCGAGTGGAGAGTAAAAGTACGTGGGTAGGATGAAAACCGAAACACACATAAAAACGACATTGGCGCAACAGGAAGCTCTCAATCGCAAAGCATCGTATTCCCAATGCAGCACCCGCAAATCTAATCGCCGTGAAAGTGCTCAACGCGTGAAAACATCGAGACTGAGAAGAATCAGAGACATTTTCTGGGAGGATGATGTTCTTTATTCAAGCCAGCAGCATGACGACGTGGCTAGAGAATGCAGTACCGGTACGTGTAGCCCCCGTAATTTTTCTAGCAATGCAAGTGAAAAAAAGATAAAAGATGGCACAGGGACGCGTACCGCTACGCCAGAACTAGATGGTTGCGATTCCTCGCCATCTTCCACCGCTAGCATCGAGCATAACTTTGGGGGCAGACTGCGGCTCAAAAAGATTCACGATAGTCCACATATCTTCACAATTGATGATTTCCTCACAGACAGCGAAATGAACAAATTGCAAGAAAAAATAGATGCCGCTGAAAAACATCGTCTCTTTAGCAAATCTTTTGTAGATGATGGAAATTCAAAGAAGAAAAAACGTAAACTCAAAAAGAACGTAGAAGAGACATCCAGAACAAGCGATGACAAAGTCAAAAGCACCAATGCTGCAAAGGAACAGAGAACATCCACATTCGTACACTTTAGCAAACTTTCCGATACGACAATAGCAGCCATCGAAAATAGAGCTGCAGAATTGTTATCATTGCCAAATCATAGCGTGGAACCCTTGCAACTCGTGCGGTATAGTAAAGGACAATATTTCAACGATCATCATGATATTGGTGTCCTATTTGAAGATGGATCCGTTGAATTACCAGAGAAGAATGCCATGACTCCTCCACGGAGGATCGTCACGATACTCGTTTATTTAAACGATTTGACGACGGAGAGTGGGGGTGGGACCATCTTTCCGTTGTTGGGGAACGGGGACAAATTCTCGATCCGTCCCAAGAAAGGAATGGCAGTCATGTGGTGCAATGTGACAAAAGATGGATATCCTGATCCGAGGTTGGTGCACAGTGGGGAGGCGATCAAGACAGATGCTCTCAAATATGCCATAAATATATGGGCTTGTGAAGAATAGCAGCAATGATGTTTTTTAAGGGTCGCATGCACACAGATGTAATGGCATACACGAAGGAAAACTATGCAAAGAGCAACAAACTTGGTTGAGAATGTACTAGAATTTCGAGAATCCAACAGCAAATGAATTTATAAAAGGAGATGTCAGCTATCTGCACATAAATTGATGTGTATTATAATAGCTGAGGATTTTACTCTCATGATCATCGAAAACTTGGAATACATTGTGAAATATGGGGACAAATATTGGAAGATGTTTAGGGTGTGCGTACACGTACTTTATGTAAAATCTAATGAGAGTAATATAGAATGATTTTTCTTGTGAATTACGCAGTAATTCTACCAATCAATGTTCTCTCTCCTTTCCGGTTCGAGAACAAGTGATATGTTTGAACATTCTCTACCTTCATCTTTTCCTTGAGCCGCTTTAATTCCTCCCTCGCAAATAAATCAAAGGTATCCTTTGAATGTCCTGTATTAAACTTGAGAGTCAAAACAAAGAAAGAATTGTCGTTCAAAATCCCCTTCTCCTTTGCCAAAACAAGATGATCTATTTGATGCTTTGGATCAGCAAGGCACATATCACTAACCCATAAATTCACTGTCTTGCCTTCTTTTTGCAACAAATCTATAGCATCTTTACCTCTCATTTGTAAATATCTGGTACCTTTCATAGCTTTCACAGAATCATCCAGAGCACCAGGATCGCAGCTGAAACAAGTGTTGCATTTTTCAGTTGCAAGAAGGTATTTTGTCCACCCCCCTGGACTACTGCCGCAGTCGAATGCATCCATACCTTTAAAATCCATTGTGATGTGTTTCTCGTCTCTTCTATAATTATCCATGACCTCCTTCAGTTTGAAATAAGCGCGGCATACTTCCTTGCCGGCATCATCTTCATCATTTCCCACAACTTGCACTGCAGACGCTTCTTCATTCGGACTCAACCGGGAAATACCAACCATGAAAATTTCGTCGACAGTGCACTTATCCGTCGACCTCATGAAAGCATGATTTCTAGGATTAAACACCTGTACGCATGAAAATATGTGCGTGTAATCTGTGGATGACATGGATAGATTCCTTTGACTGAGTGCTCGATGTTTGGATGATGAATCTTGATTCTTCTCAATGGCATCAATTTGACGATCAAGAGATGCAACGACTTGATGCTGAAGATTATTTAGCTTGGACGGAAATGTTTGTGCTTTGATTATGATATCATTCGTATTGGTAGCCATATCCAAGCATTTCTCAAGCTCATCCAGAGCACGATTAACCAGTAAATTTGCTCTTTCTTCATCATGTTGTTTAGAAGATGGAACATGTACAATTTGATCCACGGCATAAACTTTCCGGATACCAAACCTCACCAAAAGTTCATTAGTGCTAAAGTTATCATACCAATAGGATCTAGCTGCATCGTAATCTTGCTCAGGAACGTGTACGAACATAAACGATATATTATTTGACTTTGAAGATGACGACCCGACAGTAGTCGGTAAGGGAAATGGATGCTCACTCGTTTCTTTGGCCAAGTCTGTGATGTATTGTTCCATGCGATCTAGATGTGACGAATGCACTTGAAGTAATAGTGTTGGTTTTTGTTCCTTTTGACATATGTCTAGAATTTGTTCCTGCTCGCTCAAACTTTTCCTTATTCGCTTCGCGTGTCTTGGAACAAGAGGATTTGCATATTTGACAATAGAAAACAGTGGGATCTCTTCACTTTCACAATCAGTACTGGCGGTGTTAGTTGGATCTATGCATATTTTATTTGCAAATTTGGACATAACTTCTTTTGCGACATCATCAGATTCAAAAGTAACAAAGGCAAACGGTTCCCTTCTTTTTCGTTTGGAACTCTGCTTGTGTTGATTTTCATAGTCTATAATTTCGACCGATTGAACAGAGCCATATTTGGCAAATTCATGTTTTAGATCTTCTTCCTTGAAAGATGCCCTCAAACCAGAGACGAATATTCTGTTTGAGACGGTTGCAGCCGCATTACCAGCATTATTGGGCCTAGATGAGGTATCTGTCGACATTGACAATGAATGGATAGGTGGGAGACAAGAAAATATGAAAGTGAAAAGAAGATACTTGTAGCAATTGATGATCATGCATTTCATCTTGAATTTGTGTTTGTTGTGCTCGCTTCTTGCTTGCCTTTGTTTGGTGGTATGGTGGTTGGTCTTGGGTGGCTCTTGTCTGATCTGTGAGATGAGGCTAGAATTCTCATCTCGGCGCGCGGAAAATCGCTATCGTGACAAATGATGAGGAGCGTACAAAAATCACATTAATCCAGTGAAACTCACCACACAAAATTAAACTAAATCACCTATTATCTTTCATCCAACCATACTCAACAAATAAAACCGATAAGAAAAATGTAAGCGAGATTTAGCTCATATACTATCAGATGAACAAGCCAATATTCTCGGATAGGCCATGTGTGCTTTGAAGAACCACCCAAGCCTCGCCAAAAGTACGTAACCCACACACATTATACTAAATCCCAACTACTATCTTTCATCCAACCATACTCAACAAATAAAACCGATAAGAAAAATGTAAGCGAGATTTAGCTCATATACTATCAGATGATCAAGCCGGTATGCTTAGATAGGCCATGTGTGCTTTGTAGAACCACCTAAGCCTCGCTAAAAGTACGTAACCCCCACACAAAATTACACTAAATCACCTATTATCTTGCATCCAACCATACTCAACAAATAAAACCGATAAGAAAAATGTAAGCGAGATTTAGCTCATATACTATCTGATGAAGAAGCCGGTATGCTCGGATAGGCCATATATGCTTTGTACAAATACCCAAACCTCGCCAAAAGAACCTAACTATATTGCACTACTACACGCGTACACATACTTGCAGTTACAAATAATAAACAGACACACAGGTGATTTTTTTAATTGTACCGTACGTGTATATTTACATCCTGGAGAAGGTGCCCTGCCCTGTCTACGTGTCCAATATTACTAATACACTACACTACACGTCCTGTACCGTGTACGATGAATATTCAATAACACTTAGTGTACTGAAAATCTATGTAAAGGTGTGCACCATCCTAAAAATATCTGGAATACTATCCGATGTCTTCTGCCCTACTTGAATAGAGGATTTCCTCCATCGTAACGAAAGTCGTCGGCATAACTGTATGGGTCTTTCTTGTTTCTCTTTTTGGAACCCAAAAGTGCAGAAGACTTAGTTTCGAACAAAGTAAGCTTCAACATATAGATGAAGAGCAAGATACAGAAGACTACCGCGAACACGAGAGTCTCGTTGACAAATTTCAAGAAAGCCAGAATGATAATAATTGCGAAAATCAATCCAAAGAGAGCAGCCATGACCGATGGCGACATCCCAACATCTGCCAACATTTCTTCACCATAGATGGATGCCTTTTCGTAAGCCTTGACCCTTTTAGCGAACACAAGTAGCATCATGAAACCCATGAAAACACACATTACAATGAGGAGAAAAACGTCGGATTTGGACCACTCATCAATGCGGAAGGCATCCAAATCTCTACAGTCTTCGTCGCACCAAACACCGTATTTGTAAACCTTCTTACACATATTCCAATATTGAACACTGTCGTCATTGTAGCTATTAGTATTTCCATTTCCAAGATCACGAATCTGTGCCTGCTCTTTCCAAAATCCTCTTTCAAACGACTGAACCAATGAAGTACAAAGACGTAGGTTTGGCATTAGCAATGAATAAGAAACTAGCATAATGTTTCGTCTCATGCGTGAATTCATTTGGGACGTACCTCGAGAGCTCCTTTTTCAGCAGCGAATTCTTTCATTGACGATCCCATTAGATTCCGACTTCCATCTTCAACAGCTTCCGCAGAAGCATTGTCCTTCTTTGGCTCCACCAAAGCACGTCTATCATCATCATCCGCCGTGTAAAAGTCATCATCGTCATTTTTGTTATAAACACGTTCGTTGTTTGTGTACTTCTGCACCGTGAAATAAGCGTCATCGTTCAAGAAATAATCATCCAACCAATCATCAAAGTACTTGTAAATTTCGTAACCATTGGCGGCTGCATCATCATCATACCAGAAAGTCTTCCTCTTGGAGAAAGAAGAAGAAATTTCTGAGGGTTTACATGTCATACAAGAATAGAATGGAGGTCTGAACGAAACCTTGGAGCTGAAGTAATATCCGTTGATATTGTATCCCTTCCTTGTACGTGTATTGCTACTCTGTCCATCATCGTAAGCCTCGGAACACTGATTATCAGTGTACACATGAATCTTCAGTTTGGTGGAAGTATACGTATCTCTTTCTTGACATCCAATCTTTGCGTATAGCTTCTCATCAGAGTAAGCTGTCTGTTGAAGCAATACACAATTAAGATAACCGGCGTCAGAGGGAAGTCTGAAATTCTCTCCACGAATGAGCGCCTGGTAATTGAAGTAAGCGCGCATGTAGTGGGAGATGGACACTACGAATGTCCCAAGGTTGTTTGTGTGGCATTGGAAATTATTATTGTTTTCAAACATTTCAAATTTGATCATGTGCCCATTCATGCTGTAGTTACGTACAATTGGTGAAGTGTAAAAGAAGTGTTGAAGATGAGATATTGGACAATAGAGAGAAACATTGACATGGACAACTTTGACGAAACGACACAAGATCCATCCCGGATCTCGGTCTCAAGTGGGACTTACTAGTTCACACAGGATACAGGCATTAATGATACCGCATCAAAATCCTCATTGCTCAAGTCCACCAAGTCATCGTCGGTATTAGAATTTGATGAGCTATTATAGTAATTGTTGTAATAATTGGCTGCGACAGCTGGCCGAATGGCTTGCAAAAGCGCAAGCAAGAGCAAGAAAAGGCCACTGGGAGAACGCATGCAGCTTCGTGAAGACATACTAAATATTTGCGGATGCTGTTTGAATGTAAATGGAACTCAAATGTTGATTTTATGAAAGGTTCTGAGAAGTACTGACTATCTGTGGTACAGAAGGTGATAGGATGATCAAGTAGAAAGTGTCCTCCTTGTACAGGTACAAGTAGAATACACAGGAGTTGTTTGTCCCTCCTCCTCGCTCCTGCTTCTTGAACGAAAATGTTTTGACCGTTGATTTTTACTGCGTTGAGCCTGACTGCTTTGTGCGAGCACGGCTTTCGTCAAACGGCAAATTTTTTATTCAAGATAAACTTATTCATGAGCGTATACATCTATGACTTTTCAACGGAATAAGCGCGTAAATGGGACCCAACTTCGAAACTACTGACCCCAACAAAGAGCCGCTTGAATTTTCAAAAAATTGAAAATAACCCAAAAGAAATGAATTCCAAGATTATTTGAAATTTTAAAATCGTTTGGACAAACTGAAAACGACAATTTCAAACCCCTCCACTACTACGTATCATCATCGCTTGTTCACAAAAGAAAGTGATATATCTTCTTCCCGTCATTGGTATCTTTATCATCTACGTATCGTACCAGACTACCATGAAAAACACTATGCGCTGCCTCATTAGTAGCACAGCATTGGCAGTATTTCTGCTGTCAGTTTGTCCCAAACAGACCGGGGCTTTTAGTGTCGTACCCAGCACTCAGGCAAAATTCAAACACCTTTCTTCCTTCAACACAATCAAATTGGATAGACAGTGTCATAGAGTATCTCAGCCAAGAAAAAATGCATCTCGTAAATCCAGCATTTCCCTTTCAATGATGTCTCCTGCTGAGTTTGACCTAACGCACCTCTCAAGTACGAGCATTCATATCGCAAACACTGCCGCGGCCTTTTTACCAGAACCAAACACCTTTTCAAGGATGGTATCAGTTTTTCACATGGTTTACAATTGGACCGTAGGGACCACAACGGTCGGTATCCTTAACAAACTTTTCGTAGCACAACCATCTCAACTAGGAGTGGAAGATACAGTAGAATCTGATTCCGCTACTGAAGACAGCATCTTTGAAAATATTGAGACTCCAATGATCAAAGAAATTGATATTGGTTTTTCTAAAAGTGAAGAAGAACTCAATATTTCGATTCCATACAATGCTGCCGCACAAATGGCTTATGAATCTAGTGATAGATCTATGCCATTTTACGCTGTCAAGGTGAAATGCAAAGCTGATGCCATTGCTCTAGTGAAGTCCAAGCGGCCCGTTGATATTTCTGTCCCATACAATGCTGCCGCACTAATGGCTTATGAATCTAGTGATAGATCTATGCCATTTTACGCTGACAAGGTGAAATACGAAGCTGATGCCATTGCTCTGGTGACGACCAAGAGGCCCGTTGATATTTCTGTCCCATACAATGCTGCCGCAAGAATGGCTTATGAATCTAGTGATAGATCTATGTCGTATGTCGCT
>Ga0115005_10002898_pt1 | contig 13666 bp, 8 predicted proteins | sample ArcOceMetagenome_FD_87163 | JGI IMG/M metagenome (GOLD analysis project Ga0115005, IMG submission 87163) | Marine eukaryotic phytoplankton communities from Arctic Ocean - Arctic Ocean - Greenland ARC118M Metagenome | ecosystem: Environmental > Aquatic > Marine > Oceanic | place: Arctic Ocean... | reverse complement strand
TGAAGGGCTTATGGCTTTCTTCTTGGAGTCTACCTTCGTGGGCCTGTTCTTTTTTGGCTGGGACAAAATGTCTAAGGTGAAGCACCTTATGGCTACTTGGTTAGTTGCCATTGGTTCTAACTTCTCAGCACTTTGGATCCTAATCGCTAATGGTTGGATGCAATATCCAGTAGGCGCTGAATTTAACTTTGAAGCGATGCGTATGGAAATGACCAGCTTCGCTGACGTTATTTTTAACCCTGTAGCACAGGTTAAATTCGTTCATACGGTTTCAGCAGGTTACGTGACCGGCGCCATGTTTGTGTTGGCAATTTCTAGCTACTATCTACTAAACCACAAGCATATTGCGTTTGCCCGTCGTTCGTTTGCGATTGCAGCCAGCTTTGGCCTAGCTTCAACTTTGTCAGTAATTGTTTTAGGTGACGAAAGTGGCTATGAACTTGGTGACGTGCAAAAAGTGAAATTAGCTGCTGTTGAGGCTGAATACGAGACGCATCCCGCGCCAGCACCGTTCACTGTTTTTGGTATACCTAACGATGAAAAAGAAGAAACCGAATACGCCCTTCAGATTCCCTGGGCAATGGGCATCATTGCTACTCGCTCTTTAACCGAAGAAGTGAAAGGTATTAAGGATCTTAAAGAAGATAATCGCGAGCGTATTTTAAACGGCATCAAAGCTTATGAAGTGCTTGATGATGTAAGAAATGGTACTGCAACAGCTGAGCAGCGCGCAGCCTTTGAAGCCAACAAAGACAGTCTTGGCTACGCCATGCTGCTTGAGCCCTACACAGACGATGTGTCAAACCCATCAGAAACGGCCATTCAACAAGCCGTTGACTACAGCATTCCACCGGTGGCCCCGCTATTTTGGAGTTTCCGAATCATGGTTGCCGCAGGATTTATTATGCTTGCTCTGTTCTTGTGTGCATTTTATTACAGCACAAAACATAAAATCACCAAGCCTCGCTGGCTACTAAGAGGCGCTCTCTATTGTTTGCCACTTCCTTGGGTGGCGTGTGAAGCAGGCTGGTTCGTTGCTGAATATGGTCGTCAGCCATGGTCTATTGCAGAAGTATTGCCGGTGCATACCTCAGTGTCTAACTTGGCGATTAGCGACGTGGTAACCACTATTGTTGCCTATACCGTCTTCTACACAGCAATGTTCATCATTGGCTTTTACCTAATGAAAAAATTCGCGAAGAAAGGTCCTGTGCCTCCTGAAGATACAAAGACTGAAACTGAGCTTGATCTTATTGACCTTGATGAGCAAGGAGCAAAAGCATGATTGATTATGAACTGTTACGCGTCATTTGGTGGTGCTTAGTTGGCGTGCTGCTAATTGGGTTCGCCGTAACTGATGGCTTCGACTTAGGGGTGGGCGCATTGCTTACCCTTATAGGGAAAAATGACAAAGAACGTCGTGTGATGATTAACACCGTTGGGCCTCACTGGGACGGAAATCAGGTGTGGTTTATAACGGCAGGTGGTGCCATCTTTGCGGCGTGGCCAATGATTTATGCTACGGCGTTTTCGGGCTTTTACCTTGCTTTAGCGCTAACGTTAATTGCCTTATGGATGCGTCCTATTGGTTTTGATTACCGCAGTAAATTACCTAACCCACAGTGGCGCAAAGCTTGGGACTGGGCGCTATTTGCTGGTGGCATTATTCCGTCGCTCATCTTTGGCGTGGCGTTTGGTAACCTGTTATTAGGTGTGCCTTTCGAGCTAGATAGTACCCTTAAATCAACGTATACAGGTTCGTTCTTTGGTTTGCTAACGCCTTTCGCCCTGGTGAGCGGATTACTGTCAGTAGCTATTTTACTTAACCACGGTGCAACCTGGTTACAAATGAAAACCGATGGCTTTATTGAAGTTAGAGCCCGCGCCGTGTCAGTAGTATTGAGCCTTGTAGGCGTAGCCTTGTTTGTTATTGCAGGTTTTTGGGTAGCATTTGGTCTAGATGGCTTTGTGATTACCTCTGCAATAGACACTATTGCTACATCGAACCCGCTTAAGAAAGAGGTCGCTATTGAAGCGGGCGCTTGGATGAGCAATTACAGCAAATATCCTTTCATGGTGGTAGCCCCTGTATTAGGTGTAGTAGCTGGTCTTGCCTGCGCTTTCTTCTCTAAGAAAGGCAATCCGGGTATGGCGTTCGTATCAAGTGCACTGTTTATCGCTGGCGTAATTTTAACGGCAGGCTTTTCAATGTTCCCGTTCTTAATGCCTAGCATCACAATGCCAGAAGCTAGCCTTACCGTTTGGGATGCAACGTCTAGTCACATGACGCTAAACGTGATGTTCATCGTTGCCTGTATCTTTGTACCCATTGTACTGAGCTACACCGCTTATAGCTTTTACGTGATGCGAGGTCGTATCAAAAATGATGACCTCGACCAATCTCACACTATCTATTAAGGAGATATTTATGTGGTATTTCGCTTGGATATTAGGTGTTTTACTGGCGTGCTCTTTCGGCATTATTAATGCGATGTGGTTGGAAGCAACGGAAAACATGGATAGACCCGAAGACCAAGAGTAGAAGTGGAGATAGGCTGGCCGCAAGAACACGCCGTGAACCCATCCATGGGGGCTTCGCAGCGGCATCCCTGCCGCTGAGAGTTCTTGCTGCCAGCCCACCACCACTTCGAAGAGAAAGTGAAAAAGAAGTGCGGAATTATTGAGCGGTGGAGGAGGGCTTTTTTGCAGCCAGCCTACCACTTCAAAAAAAGTTAAAAATAAACGAAACAACAAAAAAGATAGAAAAGAACAGTGATTAAAGAAAAGGTTCCCAACAGACAAACACTTACTAAGTGGTGTAAGGAAGTGGATAGCGCGCAATCGCTTGGCTTGCGCCGTTCGCTTATGTCACAGGTAGCGGTTAAGTGTTTGTCGCTTTTTTCTTTAATTATTGGCTTTTATTACTTTTCTAATATTGCTCAAGACTGGGTGGTGAATAAAACATCCACTACCCGTGGCGATGTAGTAGGGCTTTCTTGCTGCTTAGCATTGTGCTGGTTATTTCAAGGCGCGTTTAACGCCCTTTCTAGTATGGGTAAAGCGAAGGCACTTGATAAACTTGAAGCGCATTTGAAGCAGGTGTTTGTCGCCCGTCAGCATGCGCTTATCCGCCAGCACTCTGTTTATTATTGGCAAACCCTTTGGCTGCAGCATATGCAGGCTTTTACCGATTGGGCCCTAGAATATCGGGTGCAGCAAATGATAGCGGTGATAGTGCCATTGCTGGCTTTAGCCGTTATTTTCTACGTAAACCCTGTAATCGGTTTTGGTCTACTGCTTACATTACCTGTTGTGCCGCTTTTTATGATCATCGTAGGCAAAGGGGCGGCCGCACTGCATCGCAAGCACTTTATTGCGCTTGAACGATTGGGTAGCTTGTTTACTGATCGCTTGGCGGCATTGCCTATGCTGGCTAGCTTTCAGGCTCATCAAAAACAAACTGATTTGTTAAAGCAAGCCAGTGATAATTTAAATACGCGAACTATGAAAGTGGTGAGTGTGGCGTTTCTATCTAACAGCGTGCTGGATTTTTTCGCCACGCTTGCCGTGGCCTTAGTGGCGGTATTTATCGGTTTTTCATTGTTGGGTGAATTAAGTATTGGGCCTGAAATAACACTACAGCAAGGTTTGTGGGTGCTGCTTACCGTACCCTTACTGTTAAGTGAAATGAAAAAATTGGGTCAGGTTTATCATCAAAAAGCACAGGCAGAAGCCGCGCAAGACGAACTTGCTCCTTTGTTCTCTGTGTATATTCAAGCTCAAATTAAAATGCTTTCAGATACAAAAGAAGATAGCCATTCTGAGCATATAAACACACCACGCGAATCTTTGCTTTCAGCCTCTCACTTTAACGTTTTTGAGATGAACGCGTCGCTATTTACGTCGTTATCATCCTCTACAAACGAACTGCCTGCATTGCTTAGCGCAGATAGCCTTAATGTTTTTAAAGGCGATAGAATTTTACTCAGCGGTGCTTCGGGCTCTGGTAAAACGCTGTTGTTAGAAGCACTCGGTGGGCAGCGCCCTGCATCTCACAAATTTAACGAGCCGGTTGTGTGGATCACGCAGCACCCAGTAGTAACACCAGGTTCGGTACGAGAGAACTTATGCCTTGATGACTGCTATACGGATGAAGCGCTTAACGAGGTGCTTCACGCGGTAGAATTAGGGCAGTGGCTAGCCCTATTACCCTATGGACTAGACACGTTAATGACAGATTACCCATTACTTTCTGGGGGCGAGGCGCAGCGTCTATCTCTAGCTCGGGCTTTGTTGCGAGACGCTGGCATATGGTTATTGGATGAACCAACGGCGCATTTACCAGATAGCCAACATCACAGACTGGCTCAGCTTATCAACCGCCTTGGTGACAACAAAACCTTGATTTGGGCTTCACACAAGGCACTGCCTGCCAATTGGTTCACACACTTCTGGAGTATCAAAAACGGTGAAGTGAAAACAGTATCAATTGCTAGCCAAAGCAAAGAGCAGGCGTCGACCAATGAATAGTACTAAACCCGCCTATTTGACTTTATTGCTCGCCCTAGCTCATGGTGTAGCAGGCATCAGTATCTTGGTTATTTCTTCTTGGTTTATTGCCGTCAGCGCAATTGCGCCTGTGGGCTTTAACTATGTCATTCCTGCTGTTGTTATCCGCGCACTTGCGCTACTTCGCATTGCATCAGGCTACGCCAGTATGTGGGTTGGCCACAACGATTTACTCGCTCGGATAGCCAATATTAGATTAGGCGTATTCAGCCAGCTTGAAAACAGCCAGATTAATGAAAAAGCCTTAACGACGGAAGCACTAGCTCATCATACCGAAGAGCTTGCTAGTCGTTGGATAGCGTGGATAGCGCCGCTGTCTAGCATTATGTTTATTTTCACAAGTCTTTGTTTTATAGCCACGTGGTTTGACTTTCCTGGTGCAGGGTTGCTTATTGCCCTTTTTGCGGCGTGGTTGATAGCGGTAGTACTACAAGGGCTAAGGGCGCTTCGTATCGCTAAGCGCGCAACGTGCGCGAATGCCGAGTTTAGACAAGCGTCGAACAACTTTTTAAATAGTAGTGCAATTTGGCATTTAAACTTGGGGCTTGTAGGTCGGCGCGAAGACAATGTTACTAGGGCATACAATAGCCATAGCGCTTCTAATGCCAGCACGCTGGATGTTAAAGAGATAAAAGCATCGAACATAGTCGGAAAAAACGTCAGTGCTAAAGCAGTATGGCAAGAAAAGATCGCACAAAAAAATACAGCTAATCGCACCGCGTGGTGGTTTCAGGGTATAGCGTTTTTGCTGGTTGTGCTTATGATGTCTGGTGCTTTATCCATCGCGCAGATGCTGCTTTTTGCTCCCATCGCTATCGTAGTGCCTATGGTATTGCTAGCGGCGCCCGATTGGGCGGGGAACGCTTTTTCAAGCATATCTAAGTTTGCACAATACAAACAAAGCGTAAAAGCGCTTCGGCAAATGAAAACAACGCCCATCAAGATGCTTTGTGAAAGAGAGATAAATACAGCGATAACCTTAACGGATTTTTCGATAAAAGGCCGTCGTACGAACAAAGTGAATACAAGCATGTCAGCTAAAGGTGTGGTTTGTGTGTCAGGTGCCTCTGGTTGTGGTAAATCATCTTTGCTTCAGGGGCTCGCGGGGCTACTTCCTGCCAACGGGAAACGAGAGATTGATGGCGTGACCATGCCCCCTGGTTTAGTCTCAAACTGGCGCTATGTTGAGCAAGAGCCCATCATATTATCTGGTACGCTTGCTTTAAATTTAGACCCTGCTGGACAGGAAATACCCCACAATCAAATGACGACGCTGCTGCAAGAGCTAGGTTTGGATAAGGGCTTATTATTGACTACTTGGGTAGGCAAAGCAGGACGGCCACTATCTGGTGGTGAAAGAAAGCGCGTAGCGCTAGCTCGGGCTATTTTAGCTAATCCACGAGTATTACTTGTAGATGAGCCGTTTGAAGGCTTAGACATTCACACACAACAACGTGTGTGTGACGTGTTAAACCGCTTTGCTACCGATAAGCTAGTGATAATTGCTTCACATGTCACCCCTAAAGCCCTCGTGGTGCAAAAAAACGTACAGTTAGACGAAGCGAGCATGGTAACCGTCAATGGCGAGCATCGCGCTACTTTGTAGCGAACTGTTCAAAGTCCTTTGTAATGTCTTCCAGGCTTCTTCCTTTTGTTTCAGGGAAGAGCTTGGCGACCAGTATCAAGCTCACTAAAGCAAAGCCGCCGTATATGGCAAAAGTGGCGGCAGCCCCTAAATTGGCGAGCTCCCATGGGAACACCATTTGAACCAAGAAGCTTGTGAGTGAATTCACCATACCCACCAAAGAAATAGCCAGTGCCCGAGTTTGGTTAGGAAATATCTCGGCAAGCATGGCCCACATAACAGGGCCCAACGACATAGCGAACGAAGCAACAAAGGCAATGATGCCAAAAAGCACTAAAGGCGCATTCATAGTGATACTGCTAGTAAGTAGCGGTTGTTGATAGGTGTCGTATTCACTGCTTGTTAGCACGGCCTTAAGCGCACGTTTAAAGCTTACATCTGAATAATAGGTTTCTTTGATTAACGGAGTTAGCTTGGCAGCGACCGAAGGACTCTCTTGAGAAAGTTCTGTAATCTTAGTTTGCTGTACTTGATACGTTGCCTGCTTAAACCCATAAGTGCAGATAGCCATACTGATCACTACGCCAGTAAGACCTATCAACAACAAAGGCTTTCTGCCCCACTTATCAATGGTTAACATGGCGACTATGGTGAACGCTACGTTTACCACGCCAATCAATACCGCTTGCATAAAGGCTGCATTGGTACCTACACCACTTTGTTCAAAAATAGTAGGGGCGTAGAAAAAGATAACGTTGATGCCGGTAATTTGCTGAGCAATAGCGATAATAATGCCCACCATCAAAGGAAAACGCATGGCTTTTGTTTTTAGAAAGCCAAGGCGCTCGCCTAGTGACCAAGATTTTTCTTTCAACGATGACGAAATGTCTTCAACCAGCGCTTTTGCTTGTGCGTGGTCGAATAAGCGGTTTATTACCTGCTCTGCCTCTTTCTGACGCCCTTTTAATACCAGCCAACGGGGGCTGCGAGGAATAGTAAAAAGTAAGCTAAACCATAGAAGTGCAGGAATAATTTCTAGGCCCAACATATAGCGCCACAAATGTATATCTAAGCCTATGTCGGTCACCCAAGGCGCTGCGCTGTTACTTAGCTGTAATAAATAATAATTGGTGAAATAAGACAGGGCGAAACCAAACACAATGTTGAGCTGGTTTACCGACACCATCTTTCCCCTATTGCGTGGTGCGCTAATTTCGGAAATATACAGTGGGGCGATAATTAGTGAACAAAATGCGATGCCGCCGATAAACCGAGAAAGTACCAGCAGTTCGAAATTGGGAGCGAGGGCAGAGCCAACGGACGAAAGTAAATATAAGAAAGCCACAAGTATGAGCGCTTTTCGCCTGCCTATAGCGTCACTGATACCGCCAGCAAATAGCATAGCGATGAGCGCTCCAAGGGTAGGTGAACTGACAACAAATCCCTGCTGCCAGTCATTTAAGCCAAATTCAGCGTCTATAAAGCCGTTGGCTCCCGCTATTACACTGGCATCGAAACCGAAAATAAAGCCTCCAAGCGAGACAATCAGAGTGTAATACAGAGATGGAGACAGGGCTTTATTCATTTTATAGGTTGCCTAATGTATCCCTATTTATCACTTCAGGAACAAACAGATGCTCAATTGGAGTAGGGCTCTTTATGTTATAAACATGTTGAAGCACCCAATAAGCCGCCATTTCTCCCATAGCGTGGATAGGGTTATTTATTGTGGTGAGTTTAGGGTAAAGATAGCGCGAAAATAACACGTTATCGAAGCCAACAATGGAAAGCTGTTCAGGGATATCAAAGCCAGCTTCTCTCGCTGCTGTCATTGCGCCTGAGGCCATTTCGTCGTTGGCACAAACTAGCGCAGTAAAATTTGGATAGTGTTTTTGAAGGTGAAGCATGCCTTCATGGCCTGCCGATTCGTGAAAATCTCCTTCAAACATACTAGTTTCTTCAAACTTAATCCCGGCCTCTTCAAGCGCGCGCTTGTGGCCAGCAAGCCGATCACTGGCATCTTTTTTAAACAGTGGGCCGCTGATATACCCAATATGCTTGTGGCCAGCATTAATTGCTGCCTGTGTGGCCAGATAGCCGCCTTGTTCGTTGTCTACAACAAAGCAGTTGTCATTTAAGTCGTCTACCTTGCGGTTAATAACAACAACGGGAATATTACCGTCGACCAGTTGTTTTAGATACTCGTCAGACACTGCTTCAGCGTGCAAAATGAGAGCGTCGCAGCGACGACTTTTTAAAAACTCTATAGCCTCGTGTTCACGTTTTTCATCGACATGCCCGGCGGTAATGATAACGTGCTTGCCGTTTTGCTTTAGCACCTGTTCTACGGTACTCATCAAGTCGCCAAAGTAGGAGCCGTGCAGTTCTGATACGAGTAAACCCACACTGTTCGTGCGGTTTGACGCCAAAGACTGGGCAATAGCGTTGGGTTGATATCCCAATGATGCCATTGCTTCTTCAACTTTCTTGCGCGTGCGCTCACTTACCCGCGCGTTACCATTCATAACACGAGAGACGGTAGCCAGCGATACACCCGCAGCTTCTGAGACTTGATAAATTGTTGCCATACAGTTCGGTACTTATTCTTATTTGATACCGCTAATGTACCCATTTAAACGGCTCTTAACCAGTTTTGAGTAGGCCAAAGCACTTTGTTTCAATGTACGTTTTTGCGTCTCATAGTCTACATAGACAATGCCAAAGCGTTTTGAATAGCCTAGCGCCCATTCAAAGTTATCCATTAGACTCCAGGCAAAATATCCGCGTATATCCACGCCTTGCTTCATCGCCTCATCAACCGCGTTAAGGTGGGTATGGAAATAGGCAGTTCGATCGTCATCTTTTACTTCGCCGCCAATTAGCTCATCGTTCATTGCCGCACCGTTCTCAGTGATGTAGATAGGCGGCAGCGCGTAGCGCTGATTAAGATCGACTAATAATTCTGTAAATGCATCTGGCGTGATTTCCCAACCCATAGCCGTAAGTTCGGTGGTAGCAGGAGGGACAACTTCAAACCAACCTGCGCCGTCACTTTTATAGAGAGTGCGGGTGTAAAAGTTGATACCCAAATAATCGATAGGCTGTGAAATAAGATCCATATCACCATCAAGGATCTCAGGCCTAACTTCTGCGTCTAGTCGCTCGATTACGTCAGGGTACTTACCATCTATGATTGGCTGCAAATACCATTGATTATGATATTCATCGGCAAGTTTTGCGGCTTCAATATCGTTACTGTCACTGCCTATCGTATGGCAGTTGCTAAAGTTAAGCACAATCCCATTTTTGCTGTTTGGGCACAGGCGCTTAAGTACTTTTAGCGCTAGGCCGTGAGCAAGTAGTAGGTGATGAGCTGCTCGACGCCCGTTAGCCATGCCTGTTTTGCCAGGCGCGTGTATCCCTTCTTCGTAACCTAGGTAAGCAGAGCAGAAGGGCTCATTTAACGTGGCGTATGAATAAACTTTTTCGCCTAATGTACTTGCAACAGCTTCGGCATATTTCTCAAATTCAAAGGCGGTGTCGCGGTTGAGCCAGCCTCCGTTGTCCTCTAAGTGTTGAGGAAGGTCCCAGTGATATAGCGTTACGAACACTTTCATGCCACGTTCAATAACCTCGTTCACTAGGTTGACGTAAAACTGCATGCCCACTTCGTTGATGGTGCCATCCTGATTCATTACGCGAGGCCAAGAAATAGATAGGCGATAAGCGTCTAAGCCAAGGGAGTCAATAAGTTCAATATCCTGTTTCCAAAGCTTCACATGATCGCAGGCAATATCTCCGTTTGTGCTGTCGGAAATTGTATTTTCTTCTGCACAAAACGTATCCCAAATACAATCTAACCTTCCCCCTCTATCTCCTTCTATTTGAAAGCTTGATGTAGCCACACCAAATAAAAAATCTTTCGATAACATCGCTGAAGTAGAAGGGAGGTTAATTTCTGGCATCGTGAGAATGTCCTGATTATTACAAAATCTTATATTTACAATGTGCAATACAAAGTAAATAACATCATATTTACATTGAATTCGATAACGCTTCATGTAATTATCTGCTCAATGTAAGCGCTTACAAAATTATAAAAGAACTATTTTGCTGTTGTGTAAGCGCTTTCAATTCTAAATCTATCATTAATTCGAAAAATAGCAACAGAGGTTATTTGTGGACACACCAGTGCAGCCTAATAATTTAAACGCCCAAGAGGGAAATGTGAATGGTAGTTACCGTTTTGCACTTATCTCGCTTACTACGTTGTTTTTCATGTGGGGTTTTATAACGTGCTTGAACGACATTCTCATACCTTATCTAAAAGGGGCTTTTAATTTAAGCTTCACACAAGCAATGCTTATTCAGTTTTGCTTTTTTAGTGCCTATTTTGTCGTATCTTTACCAGCCGGTATGGTGGTGTCGCGCATTGGTTATCAAAAAGGTATTGTTCTAGGTTTGGGCATAGCCTGTGTTGGATGTTTGTTGTTTTTCCCTGCTGCCTCGACCCAAATATACGGTATTTTCTTACTAGCACTTTTTATCCTGGCGTCGGGAATTACCGTTCTTCAAGTCTCTGCTAATCCGTATGTTACCGCTCTTGGTGACCCTAATACTGCGTCTTCACGCCTTACGATGACTCAAGCGTTTAATGCGTTTGGTACCACAGTTGCGCCGTTTTTTGGCTCCTACCTGATTTATGGGGCTACCGGTGAACATGGCGGCGGCACGCCAAGTGCGTCAGATGTCCAGGTGCCTTATCTGATTCTTGCTGCTTCGTTACTTTTATTAGCGCTCGTTTTTATGTATTTGAAGCTACCTAAGCTAAATCATACCAGCGCCAGTACGGGTGTATTTAAAGGCGGCGCGTGGCACCACAAGCATCTTGTTTTAGGCGCAGTAGGCATATTTATGTATGTAGGCGCTGAAGTTGCTATTGGCAGTATGTTAGTGAACTATTTAGCGAGTCCTGCAGTTGGGGGGCTTACCGAGGCAGGTGCTGCAAAACTTCTGGCTTACTACTGGGGTGGTGCCATGGTCGGACGATTCATCGGTGCAGTAGTCATGCAAAAAATATCTGGCGGTTATGTGTTGGCGTTCAACGCCTGTGTTGCGATCGTATTAATTTTGTTATCCCTTTCAAGTACAGGAAGCGTAGCGCTATGGACTATACTCGGTGTGGGCTTATTTAACTCAATTATGTTTCCAACCATTTTTAGTCTTGCCCTTCAGCAGTTGGGGAAAGATACGCCGCAAGGCTCAGGTATTCTATGCTTGGCAATAGTAGGTGGCGCTATCGTGCCCTTGCTTCAAGGAATGCTGGCGGACTCTATTGGCGTCACATTGTCGTTTTTACTTCCAGCTTCTTGCTATCTCTACATCGCCTATTATGGTCTTGTGGGAAGCCGCGTAGCTAAATTTCAATCCACTGAAAAGTAACGAGGATTAATAATGCGAAAAAGTCTAATCGCAAACGTTGTTACAGGTGCACTAGTTAGTGTTTTAGTTAGTGCTTGTACAACCGAGAATAACGCTTCTTCAGTTAACAGTGCCAATGATAAACCGAATAAAGCCAGTGAAATTTGGCCTGCATTAAATATCGAGGTGAAGGCTGACCCAGCGGTAGAAAGCAAGGTTTCAGACATTCTTTCTACCATGACACTTGAGCAAAAAATTGCACAGATGATCCAGCCTGAAATTCGCAATATAACCGTCGAGGATATGCGTCAGTACGGATTTGGTTCTTACCTAAACGGTGGTGGCGCATTCCCTAATAACGACAAGCATGCGACACCTGATGACTGGGTAGCGCTTGCCGAAAAGCTATATCAAGCGTCGGTGGATGACAGCCTTGATGGCTCGACTATTCCGACGATGTGGGGAACGGATGCGGTTCACGGTCATAACAATGTTATTGGTGCGACTTTATTTCCTCATAACATAGGTTTAGGTGCAGCAAACAACCCTGAGCTAGTAGAGGAAATTGCCCATATCACAGCAAAAGAAGTGATGGCGACAGGCATTGATTGGGTATTTGCACCAACGGTTGCTGTTGTACGTGACGACCGCTGGGGTCGTACTTATGAAAGTTATTCTGAAGACCCTGCCATTGTTAGGGAATATGCAGCTTCTGTTGTAAAAGGCCTTCAGGGCGCTGCAGAAAAAGATTTTTTAAGCGACCAGCGCGTTATCAGCACAGTAAAACATTTCGTGGGTGACGGTGGAACGGTTGGTGGTGATGACCAAGGCGACAATATTGCCAGCGAGCAAGACTTGTTCGATATTCATGCCCAAGGTTACGTGGGCGGATTAACGGCGGGTGCTCAGTCGGTTATGGCGTCTTTTAACAGCTGGAATGGTGAAAAGCTTCATGGTCACAAATACTTATTAACTGACGTACTTAAAGATCAAATGGGTTTCGATGGATTCGTAGTCGGCGATTGGAACGGCCACGGTCAAGTAGCCGGCTGTAATAACGAAGACTGCGCTCAAGCCATTAACGCCGGCTTGGATATTTTTATGGTGCCTAGTGACTGGAAGGTGCTTTACGACAACACAATCGCTCAAGTGAAAGATGGCACTATTGCAATGTCGCGTATTGACGATGCGGTTCGCCGAATTCTTCGCGTCAAAGTTCGAGCAGGCCTATTTGACAAGCCAAGTCCGGCTAATCGTCCGCTATCGGCCGACCGCTCATTAATTGGTAAAGCTGAGCACCGTGAAGTAGCCGGTCAAGCGGTTCGTGAATCGCTAGTGTTATTGAAAAATAAAGATAAAACTTTGCCGCTTTCGGCGACTAAACGCATAATGGTAGCAGGTGATGGCGCCGACAATATCGGCAAGCAATCAGGTGGTTGGAGTATTACGTGGCAAGGCACAAATAATACGAATGATGACTTCCCAGGTGGCAGCTCAATTTATGACGGAATTAAGGCGCATGTAGAAAACGGGGGGGGTGACGTAGAGCTTTCGGTTGACGGTAGCTTTGAGACCAAGCCTGACGTGGCGATAGTTGTTTTTAGTGAAGAACCTTATGCTGAAGGCCATGGTGATAGAGAAACCTTAATTTATCAGCACGGCAGCAAAAAAGACTTAGCACTGCTAGAAAAACTGAAATCCCAAGGTATTCCTGTGGTATCGGTGTTTATCAGTGGTCGTCCAATGTGGGTAAATGCTGAACTTAATGCTTCTGACGCGTTTGTTGCTGCTTGGCTTCCGGGCTCTGAAGGTGCAGCGGTAGCCGATGTACTTTTTGGTAAGCATGATTTCAAAGGTAAGCTTTCTTTCTCTTGGCCGTCGGAACCTCAGCAAATCGTGAATAAGGGCGATGAGACCTACGAACCATTGCTACCCTATGGATTTGGGCTAACCTTTGATGCCGAAAACGTATTAAGCGATTCGCTAAACACTGAGATAAAAGTAAGCACTGATAACAACGAGGCGATGGAAGTTCTAAATGGTGCCGTTCAGTCTCCATGGGTGTTGTGGTTGTATTCGGGTGATGAGTCG
>Ga0115005_10002895_pt1 | contig 13671 bp, 10 predicted proteins | sample ArcOceMetagenome_FD_87163 | JGI IMG/M metagenome (GOLD analysis project Ga0115005, IMG submission 87163) | Marine eukaryotic phytoplankton communities from Arctic Ocean - Arctic Ocean - Greenland ARC118M Metagenome | ecosystem: Environmental > Aquatic > Marine > Oceanic | place: Arctic Ocean... | reverse complement strand
TCCGCATGATGGCTATTTGTGGGACCATCCTCAATATTCATCAAAAAATGATTTCTCGGAGAAACGTCTCTTCACACAACATACTGTACAGTCAACATAGTGAGTAGCATTTTACTGGAAAGTAAACAAGTTTTGCACTCATGAAAAGCGTCCAGGAAAAGATAAATGAATTCGTCTCTCGAGTTTGTAATAGCCGTGATTCTGCTAATCTTCGGAGTGGTGGCGGTGGTGGCGCAGGAAAAGCCATCAAATTTCCCATGAAGGTAAGGAAACAGCAACAAGAATTACACCCATCACCAGCAGAAGAAGATGGCACATGTATTGCACATCGATACTCAAAACCAAGACCCAAATGGTGATTGTGTCGAGAATGTTCTTGCTCATAAAACCCTCCTTGATTTGCCTCCTCGTCAGCTCATGTACACCCTTGAATGCGGTGAGTATGACCACCTCGTGGAATGGTCGTTCAATGGAAGGTCGTTCGTGGTAAAGAACACTGATGAGTTCTCCGCTACTGTTCTACCTGCACTCTTCAAGGAAGCCAAATTCGACAGCTTTGCTCGAAAGATGCGGAGATGGGGATTTTCTACGAAAAGGCGTCCTACGGGCAGTGGTTGGCTATTCCAACATCCTCTGTTTCAGCGAGATAACTATACTTTGTCCTCTCAAATGTCATGTACGAATCGCCGCTTCGACATATCACCGCAAGAAGCTGCTCAGATCCGACAGATGGATCCTGCTCAGCAACTGGTATCATCCCAATCCCGCGATCCTTATTCTTTTATTGCTGCCACTGGTTTAAGTGGTGGCGACGGGGCGACGAGGAGGAGCGCCGAAGCAATGATGCTGGGAGCGCAACAAGAACGTCAACAACAACTCCCCTCGCTGTCTGTCCCCAGCGGCCGTTATCCATTTATTAGTTCTATTACCAGATCTAGTACTGTTCCAAATGCTGCAAATCCGCATACAAACACTAGAAACGGTGCTTCAGAGCAACAAACAATACCAGGTCGCCAAAACCCAGCATTCTTATCAAATATACTGACGTCCTCCTCGAATCATGCTTTGGATAACAGTTCCGTTGCTGATTACCTCCTTTCGCGTTCGTCGTTGCGAAGACGAGGTGATGATGCATTCAACACTGGTTCGACTAGTGCCAGTATTGATACATCCTCGTGGCGTCAGCACGTTTGTAGTAGTAGTAATATTGGTGCTGCTGATCGGGGAGATGATCTCCAATACCAGTATACACAAGAACTACTGGGCAGAATTAACCACAATAACACCGTTGGCGGTGTCGGCAGATATCCGTCAGGAGAGGGGCATAATCCTTTTCTCAGCAGACGGCAGGGATCATTACCTCCTACCATGGGTATGCTACCTTTTCAGCTTGCCGGTGTCCGCAGTGATGAGAGGATTGGCAATATTGTCGGAAATGACGTCTCCTCTCGTCTTAATCAGCGAACGCACTTCAACTTGTTGGCAAGAAATGGACCAGAGACGGTACCTTCTTGGCAGTGCCAGCAGCACCAGCAACAACAAGATATTTTCCCGGCAAGGAATTCGCTCCTCGTCTTGCCACCATCTCGAGACAATTATAGCATAGCAGCTCTCCATACCAATATCTTGAGACGTGAACAAATGGGAGAAAATATTCGAAATCTTCGAATGCGTAATGAGAATCTCGAAGTTATGTTGGTGGAGGCTAGGCTCAACCTCCAGAGTGCTGGGGCGACAAGAAATATTAATAATTTTAGTACGGATGATGAAGTGTGATCCTCACCAGCCTGCCTGCTACCTGACGACGATAGTATATTATGACATAAGTACTGACTTCTTTTGGGCGAAGTGGCGTACTGCTAGTAAACAACAACAAGAATTGACAGAAGAAAGGAGGATTAAGAGTGATGATGAAAACAAACAGAGTAGCAGGTTTACTGGTACAGCGTAAACGTCACCACCGCACCGCCAATGAGGGCTATTTTGAAGCCAAGTAATAACTCGCTTATATAAAAGGACACTCCAGATTTCCCGAATACAGGTGCACTTATAACGGCACACCCCTATTGGTAGGGGTGTATTTAATGTAAAATGTGAAATGTGTGTCCTTATAGCGGCCGACGCTTATTATAAAAGACGTCCTTATCGAGGTATTGTTTGTACTCGAAACAAATTCTAAAATGTGAAACAAAAAGTCGCGAATGGCCAAATACATTTCACTACGCTCCAAAATAAACTCAAAATGCATTGGCAGGACGGTTCTCAGGCGAGTTAGTTATCGTGGGTGCAAGCTAGTAGGGATACGTAAAAATGAGTACATGATTACTGTAATATTTGTTGAAGGGAGTAGCAAATTACAAAATCATCTTGTTTTGTGCAATGTTGTATCGTATTGAATATGCTGAACTGAGTCGTCTGAACAAGGCATAGGAGCGCTCTTTTTAGAGTTAACCCAGAAAGTTTTGAAACCATCTTCATTTGTCTCCTCAACACAAAAGTCCCCGATAAGTGACCTCTGTTTGCACAAGCAAGAAGGTATGACTCGAAAGTCCAGAGAAACTCGGCATATATGCGTGTCATTGTGCACAGTATAATGACGACAATCGTGTCCATTAAACTTCAAGAATTGACCATAGCGCATTTCCACAGGCTGAAAGTCCCCTTTTCCAGGTTCACTTTCCACGAAAAGAGAATTGTTTCCAAATACGTGTGTAAGTGGGAGCCAAAAGTTAATTTCAGCCTCTTGGTGATTTGGATAATCCTTATCGCAGTGCATCGAAATCGTTTTGTTTCCATTTGGCAATACAACCCTTGTCGTTGGTGGATACTGATATACAACATTTGTATCAATAATGGAAGCTGTACTAATACTAGGATCGCCATAACAAAGAGGAGAGATGACTTCTTTTACAAATAGCCTGTATGTATCGATGTATCGTTTATATTGCGGAGATGAGAACAATCCTTTTTTCTTCGCTCGTCGCATTGTACTGGAGATTTGTGGCTCTGTTTTAGAAGCAGTCCAGGCCTGACGAATTGTAGGATGCAGAGGAAGACGAGTTTCTGGAATTGAAGATATGGTGTGTATGGTTTCCAATTTATCGCCTGGCACTTCCAGCCAACCAGCTACTAGTTCTCGAAATGGGTATCTTGTAGTATCATACTGAATAATAGAAAATTGTTTACCCCATTGTTGAAGCCATATTGGGAGCCGAATATCATCCTTCAAAGAACTAGTAGTACTACTACTAGTAGGAGTATTGGTCTCCTGTGTGCTGAACAAAATTCGACGACCTTCTTGAATGTGTTGTCTCCTTCCGGGCATTTATGCAAATGTTGAGAATTAGTGAGAATACAGAGCTCGGTGCTGGTCAAAGGTTTTGATTGCTTCGGCTTCGAGTTGCTAGCTTCTTGCTGGTACAAACTTGTGATGTTCAATGTTGAATGTGGTGTGTGTGTTTATCATACCCTACCTACGATCTACGATATCTGAAAAAACGAAAGGATAGGTGAACGAAGAAGGTGAAGGTGGGGACGATTAAATTTCGGTTGAAATTGAAAATCAACTGCTCCGAATCTCGAAAATCATCTTCCATCATCTTTGAATCTTGAATCTTGTTGACTTCAATGTTCCTTTTTCAGGCTCTTCTTGACGCCTCCGTTCTGCAAATTTGAAAATACATCACCAGACAACAATTTGTCCGAAGATGCATTTTCTGTCTGTTTTCTGACTGTTTTCTGATAAAGAGAAAATATCTTGTTGCCATTCGCAAGTCATTGACCGACCTTCTTCCAAAAAAACGGCAGCCCCTCCCCCACCCTTTTCGTTTCAACCCCTTTGCATTGGCGAAGCCAAACATTAACTAAAAACCCTTGTTTTCTCCTAACTCCTAACCGGGGTTACTGGTTACTCTGTTGTACGTTGTACAATACAGACAACTGTTACTTTTGTCTAGCTAAAGCAGAACGCAAGAAAGCAGAAAACAACAGCAATGAATAATACGGAAATCAAATGCCCCTGTTGCAACAATCCTTGGGCTGCGGCTACGGGTGAACTGTTCGCCAAAATCTGTGGAGAATGCGACCCTAAATCTGAAAACGCCGAGAAAGATTTCGGAGTTGACAAGAGCATCGCTCCAAGTGATGACTTCTATCTGTATGCAAACAAGAAGTGGATGGATGAAAACCCTATTCCCAAGGGATATCCTAGCTGGAATACATTTCTTCAGCTGCATACTTTGAGTCAAGAACGTTTAAAGGATTTACTTCAGGACCTGAATGTATCCGGTGTACAAGATTCAGATGATGACACAAAGAAACTCGCGTATTTCTACAAAGCAGCCATGGACGAAGAAAAGATTGAGATTGATGGCACAAAACCCATCCTACCTCTACTTGAGGCTTGTAAGAATGCGAGTATCGCCGCATCCAGCCAGGACAAAACTGCATTGGCTACTGCTCTTGGTGAATTTGCTTATAAGTACGGTATTACCGCTTTCTTCTCAATTGGCGCATCGCCCGATAACAAAAATAGTGACCATTCTATTTGTCAAATCGCTCAAGGAGGTCTAGGATTACCAGACAAAGATTACTATTTTGATGATGATAAAGATGATAAACGTGTTGCCTACAAAAAGCATGTTGCTAAAATGCTCACCCTCCTTGAAGATCCTGCTGCTGAGGAACCTTCAGCAGAGACCATTGCTTCTGCAAGCCTTATTTTTGATCTAGAAGAGAAAATCGCGAAAGCTCACATGACCAAGACAGAAAATAGAGATCCCGAAGTTACTTATAACAAGATGAACATTTCTGACTTCATTTCCAACGTGTGTAAGGATAAGTTTGATTTCAACGTATATTTGAAAGCTGCGACAGGCAAGACAAGCGAGGAAATTGGTGAAATCAATATTCGCAATATTGCAGCGCTCGAATGTGCAGCGGGTCTAATTGATTCCGTCGATCCGGCGGTATTAGAGCAGTATCTTCGTTGGCGTTCAGTTCGATCCTGTGCAAAGTACATGTCCAAGGCATTTGTTGTCGAAGATTTTGACTTCAATGAAAAGGTTCTATCTGGAACCGCAGAGATCAAGCCTCGCTGGAAACGTGCCATGAATTTCACCGAGTCGGCCCTTGGTGAGGCCCTTGGACAGATTTACTGCAGCAAATATTTTGATGAGAGCTGCAAAGAGAAGGCATTGGCAATTGTTGAAAGTGTCAGACAGGCTTTGGAAGAAAGGCTTAAGGAGGTCGATTGGATGAAATCGGATTCTACAAGACAAGAAGCGCTGAAGAAAATGAGTCGTTTCAACGTTAAGATCGGGTATCCAGATGAATGGATTGACTACTCTTCGTATGTGATTGAAGAGGATGAGCCTTTCTTGTCCATGGTGCTCAAGTCTCGTAATTTCGATTTGATGCGAGAGGTCAAGGAAATGAATGCCCCGACAGATAAAAAGAAGTGGTTCATGACTCCTCAGACGATCAACGCATACTACCACCCTAGTCTCAATGAGATTGTGTTCCCGGCTGCCATTCTCCAAGCACCCATGTTCGATCCCAGTGCAGACGCCGCTGTCAATTTCGGTGCCATTGGTGCAGTTGTAGGGCATGAAATGACTCATGGTTTCGATGATAAGGGTAGAAAGTTTAACTTTGAAGGCAACATGGTTGAGTGGTGGACAAAAGAGGATGCTGAAGAATATGAAAAACGGGTGGAAGTAATGGTGGAACAAGCAAACGCCATTGAAATTCATGGCCAAGCTTTGAAGGGAAAATTGACTTGTGGAGAAAACGTAAGTTTTGATGATTGAGAAAGATGTGATACAGTACAGTACCCTCCCTGCCCTATCCTACCCTACGCATTGGCTCTTGATTCTTTTTTTAACTTTTTGGTTGTCGGATTTGCCTTTCTCATGTGTCTTGCTGCATACACCATATACTTTGCGAACCCTGTCTATTTGTCTTGTGTGTTTTCTCACTCCTTCTGATGATGTCAACTGCATCACACAGATTGCTGACTTGGGCGGATTGCGCCTTGCGCTAAGGGCGCTTATGGCGCAACCTAATTATGATCCAAATGAGTTGGTTGGTGGTTTCACTCCCGTTCAACGATTCTTCTTGGGATGGGCAAACTGCTGGCGTCAAAATATCACACAAGAGCGTGCATTGTCGCTGTTGACCCTGGACCCGCATGGTCCCAATCCAATGAGGTGCAACGGGCCTCTGTCAAACATGACAGAGTTTCATGAGGCTTTTGGTGTCAGTGCGGAGTCTCCCATGTATAAGGAGAAAGAAGTCCGTGTTGATATTTGGTGAGAAAAGCTGAAGTCAGACATTGCAACAACTTCCTACGACCTACATTACTTTAAAAAAAGACATTTTTTTACGAAACATATTTTCAAACGCCTTCAACTTTAAAAAACTGATGATGAATAGGTAGAGAGGATCCATCCAAAGTTATGATAATCTTTACTTGCACAAATCCCGTCGTGGTACTCTTTCTTGATAGTAGCCGCCATGTTTTCATATGTCTGTAACAATGTTAAAGCCCCTTCTAAGAGATCTGGTGTGTTCTCTTTGTTGTGCTCACGTTTGGTGGTAAAGAAATGCCTGGAAAAACGATATTAGATTCATATACATCGCTAACATCGTAAGAGGCGTAACTAAGTTGTGAACAATTGGACTTACCTACGTGCTGATGCTCGCATCATAGTAGCGGACATTAAACACATGAGATCCACATCTTGATGTTCCCAGTATCTCTCGTCGATGTTTCGCCACCTCATGATTTCAGGCATCAATGAGAGGCGGCTGAAAGTCGACGTAGATTCTTGAGTCAAATTAGTGATATTCCATAGCTGAACCCAAGACGAAATTGTGCTAATGCAACGATCGTCAGTTTCCTTGATTACATTGTCCGTGTATACCTTCAGTTTCTGCTGAGTTTTTTCAAATGCTGCAGATTTATCTTTCGACATTGCTTTTGTGAGATCCTCAGCAAAGTCCTTGATTACAGCTGAATGCTTCCTATATTCTGTAAGAATGTCAAACTTTTCCAGGGTTGACAGAACCTTCTCCTCTTCGCTGCCGGCAGCACTGTAAAAGTTCTGCAACACAAATTTAGAGATGAAATCATTTGCATCATTGAATTTCATCCATTCACAAATCTGCTGCCTTAAGATTGGCATTATATCGGCATTTCCTCCAAGACCCTTTTGTCCGGTTAAAATTCTGTCGGAAGCACTCTCGGGGCCAAACTCCTTCTTACCAAGCTTAGCAGATGTGTAAAGTGCAGCAACTTCTACATATGCGATGGCTGTGTTATCATCGTAGTGATCTGCCCAGGTTGCCATGGACTTGCTGTGCCTGGTGCTTTTCACAATCCCGCTAGACATGATATCATGCAAGATGTGAATATTTGCATGGATCGCAGTTGCATAAAATAAAAGGTTGTATAATGCACCAGAAGCGTAGTAGTCAAATTCATCCTTCTCCGCAACTCGCATATTGCCATCCTGATCAATCATCTTCAACTCGCGTAATTTCATATCCTCGTCAAAGTAAACATTGAAATTATGAGATGAGTTCTTGCTGCTGAGTGTTCTGATCAATTTGAGGTAGAGAGAGTCAGAATCACCAGGTTCACCTTCCTTGTATGCAATAAGCTCTAGAGTGCTCTTGTCTTCACTGAAAGTCAATGCACTTGCAAAGAATGGATTCATCTGGCACAACAATGTCAAAATCTGTTGGAAGTCTTGATTACCAAATGAAGAAAATCCGGGGCGTGAGTCGCTGTCTTTCGTGAGATTCTCTTCCATGAACTTGAAAGTACTGCGCCAAATTTGAGATCTATCTTTGCGCGCAGCTCCTGGCTTCTCCTCGTTTTGTGTCAAAAGTAATTCGAGAATGTGGTCTGGTCTGAAAAGAGCGAGATTGGCCATATAGTCATCAATGCCATCTTTATTTTTGCGCCCTGTTTTTTCCAAAGCGATGCCTTTGTAGATTTCAAGATTTGATTTCTTGTTTATTCCCAATTGCAGGAGATCCTTTAAAGTTTCTTTGGGTGTCTTGACTGGCATGCCACTTGAAATAGTAGGATCTAGCTCAGTGATTCTGAACTTTAGGTCACCGTCAAAAGTACTGGTTTGCTGTAGATCTCCACAGCAGGCATTGTCGCTAAAGAAACTGGTCATTATTTTTCCTTTGTAATCAAAATTGAAATCAGTTTGTGTACGAATGAATGAATCCAAAAAGGGAAGGCAATTTTGGTATGTACCATTCTCACCTACCTGCTCGCCAAAAATCTGACAACAGAAAAAAGTGTAAAAATGGGGTTGATCCGTGAAAACAGTAGTGCCCCCTCACCCATAGTGGCGCGAAATGCTCGCGCAAAATTCAAAGTCGCCGCCGCTCGTTCACTCTCTCTCTTCCAGTCCATCGGTGGTTCATCGTCAAAGTTTTGAATGAATGATGAATGATGAACAATGAAGCATCAACTTCATCGTCATTGCACAACAGTATTCATTACTGGTTCTTTAATTTGTCTAAAACTATCAAACAATTGCAATGATACGTACAGTTCGGAACGTTAGGAAAGCAGGTTCGAGATGCATAATCTCAGGGTCCCACCTAATATCTGAAAACAGCACTGCCAGGCAATTCCACACGTATTCTAGAACAAATTGGTGCCACACATATCAAAGGGGCTTGCAGTACAATGTTCCTCTCATAAACTCAAAGGCGAATTGCAGCAGAAATCAAAGTTATGCGAAGAATCACAGGACGGCCTTTTTGCAAAGTTCGTCGTCTTTCTCATCGACGGTGGTTGAGAAGGAATTAAGCATCGAAGAGCAGTATAGTCGAAAGTCTCCACTGGAACATATTCTGCTTCGACCTGGAATGTATGTTGGACCCGTTGACAAATCACAGCCATCACCTTGCTGGGTACCGAACCCGTTGCCTCCGCCGCCACCAAAGGATCTTATACCACGCAATACGAATAAGGATAACAATGCCGGTGTCGCAGCATCAATGCTGCCGCTTCAAAAACTGCCAATACAAGGAAAAACTAAAATGGTGCAAAAGAAGATGGCGAGCTATCCGGCTTTAATTAAAGTGTTTGATGAAATATTGGTGAATGCGTTTGATAATAGATTACGCCATGATTCCAAACAATCTACTACGCAAATTGATGTCATCATTCACCCTGGAACTCCTTCGGCTAGAGGTCAGAAGGCTACTTCACCATATATATCAATCACAAATAATGGAAAGGGAATACCAGTTCAAATACACAAAGAGGAAAAAATGTATCTGCCAGAAATGCTCTTCGGACATCTTTTGACTGGATCAAACTTTGATGATACAAATCAGAAAAAATTAACGGGAGGGAGACATGGATATGGTGCCAAATTGACCAATATATTTTCAAAGGAATTTGAATTGGAAACGTTGGATATGGTACGAAAGAAGAGGTATAAGCAGAAATGGGAAAATAACATGAAAACTGTACACGACGCTGAAATTGAGGATATCACAGGCATCGGAAAGGGCGACTATACTAGGATCAGTTTTGTGCCCGATCTGGAAAAACTGGCCAAAGATAATGGTGAGAAGCAGATCATCCCAAAAGAGGACTATGCCATCATGTGTAGAAGAGTGTTTGACGTAGCAGGATGTGCAGGAGGAAATATGACTGTGACTTTGAATGGAAAGGTGTTGCCGATTGGGAGTTTCCGAGAGTATGCCCAGTTATACCGGGAGGAGTCCAAATCAAAAGAAGAAAACTCAATGCGATTTCTTCGTTTGAACGCAAGATGGGAAATTGGCGTAGGTCTATCTGATTCTGGATCTTTTGAAAGTATGTCCTTTGTGAATGGAATGGACACGGTAAGGGGCGGAACACACGTCAATGCCGTCGTGCAGCAAGTGGCTAAGAAGATAAGTGATAAGATTGCAAAGGACTACCCAGAGTTGGCAGAAACTGCAACACAAGCACTCGCAAGGAGGCATTTGAGTATATTCGTCAACTCATTGATTGAGAATCCCACTTTTGATTCGCAAATGAAGGAATGTCTTACCTCTAGTCCTTCAACGTATGGAAGTCGCTACACTCTAACAGATAAGTTTTTGAACGAACTAGTGGCAGACGAAGATGCGGGTGGCCCTGGAATCGTTGAGCAAGTTGTGCGATCTGCGAGAGGCCGTCAACAGGCAACATTATTGAGACATGTGGGAGGGACAAAGAAGACAAGACGACAGCTCCTGAACATACCTAAGTTAGATGATGCACACATGGCAGGATCAGAAACGAGTTCGGATTGCACGCTGATATTGACCGAAGGTGATTCTGCTAAAGCACTTGCTGTAGCTGGTCTCGAAATTATTGGAAGAGAACTGCACGGCGTATTTCCGCTGCGCGGAAAATTTCTGAATGTGAGGGATGCTACAGTCGCTCAACTGACCAACAATAACGAGGTCAAAGCGTTGTGTATGATCCTGGGTCTCGACTTTGAAAAGACTTATGAAACCCAAAGTGAGAGAGATTCGCTTCGGTATGGCCATATTATGCTCATGACTGATCAGGATGCAGACGGATCGCATATAAAAGGACTTGTCATCAACTTCTTTCGCCACTTCTGGCCAAATCTCCTAATGCCCGTTTCCGATAGTCCAGAGGAGAAGCCCTTTTTGTCATCCTTTATCACTCCTCTGATAAAAGCTACGAAAAGGGGACGAGCAAAAAAGGAGGATAATAAAACTTTCTATTCTATGGCCGAATATAATCTTTGGCGAACCGAACTTCCCGAAAATGGGATCAAACAGTGGAACGTTAAGTACTACAAAGGTCTTGGAACAAGTACTCAAGCTGAAGCCAAAGAATACTTCCGTGACTTCGTCAATCACCACCGTCCATTTAAGTGGGAAGGTGATGAGGATGGCCTTTTACTTGACATGGTCTTTCAAAAGGATAGAGCAAGTGAACGTAGAGAGTGGTTGATGCAATATGATGAAACAATCGTCCTAGATGAGCCTTGCGCCGAAGAAGCAGCAGTTTCGTATGAGAACTTTATCAATAAAGAAATGATTCACTTTTCCAATGCCGATAACATCCGAAGTATACCTAGTGTCATTGATGGTTTAAAACCGTCACAGCGAAAGGTTTTATACGCGTGTTTCAAGCGCAACTTGAAAAATGAGATCAAGGTTGCACAGCTGACTGGGTATGTCGCAGAACATAGTGCTTATCATCACGGTGAAGCATCTCTGCACGCAACAAGTAAGTCGATGACCGCGTACTGCTCTTTTTGTTCAAATGCATCTCTATTATCTGACTCACTCGCGTAACGTCATTTTTCTGACTCCTTCACCCAAGTCACTGGAATGGCACAGGACTTCGTCGGCTCAAATAATATTAACCTTCTGGAACCCAGTGGACAATTTGGAACACGCATGGCAGGTGGAAAAGACGCAGCATCACCCCGTTATATTTTCACGCGGCTGTCACCGGTCTCGAGATTACTATTCCCCGACGTAGATGATCCTCTACTTCATCATCTAGAAGATGACGGTGTCATGATTGAGCCTAAATTTTATTGTCCTATAATCCCACTGTTGCTTATAAATGGAACTCAAGGGATTGGTACTGGTTGGTCGACTTTTATCCCACCACATGATGTTAGGGATGTACTTGAGCATATCAGAGCCAAGCTTAATGAAGAGGAGAATTTGCCGGTCATCAAACCATGGGCACGTGGGTTCACTGGAAAGATTGAAATCAAAGAAGATAAGAGTGGCTACCGCACTATTGGCCACGCCGAAGTAAGTTATCAGAGAAAAATATTGTTTCCTTCGTCGACATTATTCTAATACGCTTTCGTTTCATAGAAAAAGACACGGACGTCAGTAATCATCTCTGAACTTCCTGTTGGCAAATGGACAAACGACTACAAGGATCACCTCCTGAAAATGCAAAGTAAGGGCGAAATAGATTCCTTCGTAGAGAACCATACCACTTCAACTGTATCATTTATTGTATCGGTGAAAGCAGTCCAGCTAACTCGGATGTTGAAATCTGGTTTGAACAAGGTCTTCAAGTTGGATGGAAATATGCCTCTCACCAACATGAACGCATTTGATTCCAATTCACGTATACGAAAGTATGGATCCCCAGAAGACGTTGTCGCCGATTTCTTCCCAGTTAGGCTCGGGCTATACCACGATCGTAAAGAAGCAATTGAATGTTCCAAGGAATACGCTGCAGCATTGATTCGAAACAAAGCAAAGTTTATTGAGAATGTAGTGGATGGAACTGTAGATTTGGTCCGTGGAAATAAGAGCAAGATGGATACAGTGCACCAATTAGAAGAACTTGAGTTTGCGCCACTGAGTGCGTTAGAAGATATTTTGACAAGATCAAAGGCGTCGAAAAAATTAAATGGAGATGCGAACATTGATGGTACAACAAGTAATGACGAGGAGGAGGAAGGGTCTACGTCGCTTAGTGAAAGAGAGGAATTGAAACAATACGATTACTTGATGAATATGACATTGTCATCACTGACGGTGGAAAGGATTGATTCTCTCCAAGCCGAGGCTAAAAAAACAGAAGAGGAGCTGACAAGTATTCGAGACGCGACTGCAGAGAGTTTGTGGCACAGTGATTTGGACAAGCTCGATGAGTTCTTGCGTAAGAAGATGAAGCACTAGGACCTTGCATCTCTAAAAATCATATAACTTCGCACTTATACTTATTTGGATCTTCGCACTACTGTATGTCTCTTCTACCCTGCACAGTCATTCAACATTCTACTGTGGTAGTTATTTACAAAGACACATACCATTCCACTCTTTATGGATCAACGTTTTGCTCTTTATATGTAAATCGATTCGTTCGCGCTCGAATATGCGCTCATATCTGGAGCGGAAATAAGAGCGAATCCAATGCTTATGATTGCCACTTTCAAATCACAAGAAAAGGATTTAGCGTGAGAAAAAAAAAAGTGAAGAAGTGCGAGTATGGGTCCCAAGTATATGTAGTACGTCAATAAATCTACTGCACATTGAATTCTTCAATTTCACTCACAAATTGCAATCCAAAATTTTGCATCTCCGGCCAACATCTTCAAGTTAACGTCGGGTTTGACGACCTTGACCTTCTTAATCTGTTCACCAGCAGCCTTGGTAACCTTTAGAGCCGCCCTTTGAGCATCATTCTTGTAAAAGTCTTTCCCAGGCCGACCAATATCTTGTCCCTTTTCTTTGACTACTTTCTTCCATTCTTCGTCCCAATCTACTTCTCCTTTATAGGAATCGCCGCCGGGAAAATCCTCTTCTTCGTCGCTTCCGATCTTTGCATTCAGAACAGTAACCGCACGAGTCGAAGCATATGTTGCAACCTTCCTGGATATTGATGGTTGGAATGCATCGCTCAATGAAGCGAAGAAGAGAGCAAGAGATAATACTAGAGTGATTTTAGACATCATGGTTCAAGTGTTCAGATAGGGCGTTGAGGTGAGTCAGTCAGTCAGGTGATTAGAGTTATGTGTGCTTTGTTTGCGACTGCACAGTGCACGCTGCACGCATCGCTGTCGCGTCTCTTCTTCTTTGTTCTTTGTTCTTTCCTAATTAATTGTGTCATCATAACTCCGGGTTCTGATAGTAAGATAACCT
>Ga0115005_10002893_pt1 | contig 13672 bp, 9 predicted proteins | sample ArcOceMetagenome_FD_87163 | JGI IMG/M metagenome (GOLD analysis project Ga0115005, IMG submission 87163) | Marine eukaryotic phytoplankton communities from Arctic Ocean - Arctic Ocean - Greenland ARC118M Metagenome | ecosystem: Environmental > Aquatic > Marine > Oceanic | place: Arctic Ocean... | reverse complement strand
ATTTACGGTTCAGATGCCGTGGCCGGTGTAGTAAACGTTATTTTGAAGAAAGACTATGATGGTTTAGAAGTAAACGTAGGCTATGGCGGTACCACAGGGCCAAGCTACGGCGAAACCACGGCTAATATGCTGTGGGGCAGCCAAAGTGAAAAAAGCAGCGCTAGTGTCATTCTCGATTACTTTAACAACAGCCAGCTAGGCGCTGACGAAATGGGCCGGTTTGGTACTGCCAATCAATCGCCTTATGGCGGTATGGATTTTCGTTCTTCTCGCGGGTATCCAGGTTATTTCTATGTTGACGGCGTTAAAACTATCGATCCCGATTGCCCAGCCGATAGCGCCACTGCATCTGGTAGTTGTTTGTTCGACTATGGCCCATACGGCCTCACTATTCCTGCATCGGAGCGCGTCGGCTTTATTGGTCAATTCGATTATAAAATTTCGTCAGATGTTACCGCGTTTATGGAAGTCGCCGTACAGCACAATACCTCTGAAGCTGGCGGTGCAGCCACGCCCCTTGATGAAGATGCGGGCTTAACCGTACCTGGCACCCATCCTGATAACCCTTTCGGGCAAGATATTGATATTGGCCGTTACCGCCCTGTGGATGCGGGCGCCAGACGCTGGGATATTGAAACCGATACACTTAGGTTTGTAGCAGGCTTACGAGGCCAAATTTTTGACTACGATTGGGAAGCATCTGTCCAAAAAGGCAGAAGTAGTTCTGAACAAAGCGGCGATCAATCGCAAGGTTGGGTTCGCGTAGATTGGCTACAGGAACAGATTGACCTAGGTAACTACAATCCTTTCGGTGGTGTAACTAACTCACCTGAGGTTATTGATGCCATTACCACCAGCTTGGTTCGCCGAGGTGAATCACGCATGACTAGCTTCGATGCTCACATTACTGGCGAAGCGTTTGCGTTAGGTGATGAAATGGTCATGATGGCAGCGGGTATAGAGTACCGTGAAGAGCAAGTATCAGACATTCCAGACATTCAATTCCAGCAAGGGCTCATTTTTGGTACTGAATCTGTTTCTGCTAACGCAGAGCGCGACCAATACGCCGCCTATTTAGAATTATCAATTCCGCTCTCTGATCAACTAGAGCTTCAATTGGCGGGTCGTTACGACGACTACAGCGACTTTGGTAACACGACCAACCCGAAAGTTGCGCTACGCTGGGCGCCAAGCGACGAAGTTACCCTTCGTGCTTCGTGGGCGCAAGGGTTCAGAGCACCATCATTGGCACAAGTAGGTTTAGGCCCTTCGCAGAAGAGTGTGTTCTTTGTAGATAGATACCGCTGTGAAGCAACAGGTTTAGACTGCGAATCATTAGATTATAATATTGAGTTTGCGGGTAACCCAGATTTGGAAGCGGAAGAGTCTGAATCGTGGAATGTGGGCGCTATTTGGGCACCTACACAAGAACTTGGTCTAAGCGTTGATATTTGGAGTATCACCCAAGACAACAAAATTGATGAGCAGCAATTTGGTTTGGTATACGACACTGAGTGTAATAACCAAGATAGCGAAATTTGCGTACGCTTAGATCCACAAGGCAGCGCTAGCTTAGGGGTTATCCAAAAGATATTTAATACCTACCAAAACGTGTCTTCACAAGAAGCTGCAGGTATCGATTTAAGTGCAAACTACATGCTTACCCTAAACGACTACGGTGACGTGAAGTTCAATCTTGATTGGTCTTATCTTACCGAGTTTGAAAAGGATGGTTTAGATTACACTGGTGAGTATGGGTATCCTGAGCACCGCTGGTTGTTTGGCACAACGTGGAGCAAAGGTGCGTTTGACGCTAACTTGAATATTAGTTTTGTGGGTGAATTTGAAGATACACCGGATATCGACTTCGACGGCGTGTTAGATTTTGAAGAAAACACATCCCGAATGGTCGATTCACAAGTGCTAGTGGATATTCAAGGTGGCTACAACGTGACTGATACTATCCGACTTGTACTTGGCGTAAACAACGTACTTGATGAAGAACCACCTTTTGCTATTGGCGATGGCGATAGCGACCTTTATGGGTATGTGGGTAGTATCCACAATCCACGCGGCCGCTTCGTATATACCAAAGCAACGTTTAGGTTCTAAACGTTAGCACTCACTGTGATTGCCTGAATGTCAGGCAATCACAATCCAAAATGAATAAGCATTAAGTTAGCAATGGCCGCGACTAACATGGCCAAAAATGTCAGCATCATACCTGCAATACGCTGCCAGCTTGCTCCACTATGATGTCTTAATCCATAAGCATGGAAAATGCGTCCGAATAAAAGTGCACATGCAAGTGCATGTACCGCCCAACCTTGCCCAGTATTCGCTTCAAAGCAAGCGACCATAATGAGGGTAATAGGAACATATTCACTAAAATTTCCATGAGCGCGACTGAGCCTTTTCAGGTCTTCATTACCACCGTCACCCAAGCTAATTTGATTTTTTCTACGAACCCCTATTACTAAAAAAGACAAGTATAGGTAGCAAATCCCCAACAGACTGGCATAAAACGCCGTTATAGGTAATACCATGAGTTAGCTCCACGTTTATATTAGTTATTCTGCAATTATTAAACGCTATTCGCTTATAACATACAAGTAACAAAAAAGGCCGCAGTAGCGGCCTTTACAAATCAACAAGCTTAATTAACCTAGAAGTTCAGCAAGCTCTGCACTTACTTCATCTACTGGGCGTGTGCCGTCTAACTTGTGGTATTCGCAGTTGCCAGCATCAGCTTCAGCACTATAGTAATTAACTAACGGCTTAGTTTGCTCATGGTAAATCGCAAGACGTTTACGTACTGTTTCTTCTTTATCATCATCACGGATAATAAGGTCTTCACCAGTATCGTTGTCTTTCCCTTCCTCTTTAGGTGGGTTGTAAACAACATGGTAAACACGACCTGAAGCAGGATGAACACGACGGCCACCCATACGCTCAACAATTACATCATCCGGTACGTCAAACTCAATACAATGGTCGACAGAAACACCCGCTTCTTTCATTGCATCAGCTTGAGGAATTGTACGTGGGAAGCCATCTAACAAGAAACCATCTTTACAATCGTCTTGCGCAATACGCTCTTTAACCAGCCCGATAATGATTTCGTCAGATACCAACTTACCTTCATCCATTACACGCTTGGCTGCAAGGCCCATTTCCGTACCTGCTTTTATAGCAGCACGAAGCATGTCTCCGGTAGAAATTTGGGGGATCCCATATTTGCCCATTAAAAACTGAGCTTGTGTGCCCTTACCCGCGCCAGGAGCGCCGAGAAGAATAATTCGCATGAGTGCGTTCTCCGCTTATGATTTTGAACTTTTTTACTTGGGGCACTTTACACATTCAGCACCACAGTGACAAGTCTAAGCCCTACTGTAGAGGGAAACTAAACACTTATGATGAATATATATACTACTTATGGCCCGTTATAAAATCCGACTTTGGTCTTAACTCACTGCTTACTTTCAAACGTACCGAATGAAGTTAGCTAAAGGAGGAAAATATAGCATAAATTAACGTGCAAAATAGATTTAAAGACCCTAGAAACAAAAAACGGGCATTACGCCCGTTTTATATTAATTAACTTTTAATAATGAAGCTTATTTCGCTAACTTCATTAATAAAGTGTTTAAGTTTTGCACAAACGTTGAAGGGTCTTTTAAACTACCCTGTTCAGACAATGCCGCTTGGTCAAACAATACACCAACCCATTGCTTAAACAAATCTTCGTCTTGCGTTTCTGCTAAGGTTTTAACCAAAGCATGTTCTGGGTTAAGTTCGAATAGGTACTTAACGTCAGGCACAGGCTGACCTGCAGCTTGCATCAACTTCATCATCTGTGTAGTCATGCCGTTGTCATCAGCAACAATGCACGCCGGAGAATCAGTTAGACGGTGGGTAAACTTAACGTCTACGACTTTATCGCCAAGGGCTGCTTTAGCACGCTCAACAATACCTTCTACTTCTTTTTCTGCTTCTTCTTGGGCTTTCTTAGTATCTTCATCTTCAAGGTCGCCTAAATCTAAGTTTGCTTTCGCAATAGATTCAAACGGCTTTTCGTTGAAATCACTTAGATGCGACATTAACCATTCGTCAATGCGCTCACCCATTAGCAATACCTCAATGCCTTTCTTACGGAAGATTTCTAGGTGCGGGCTAGATTTAGCAGCTTGTAGGCTGTCTGCCGTTACGTAGTAAATCTTATCTTGGCCTTCTTTCATGCGCTCAATGTAGTCTGCCAACGAAACGGTTTGTGCATCAGAGTTACCGTTGGTTGATGAGAAGCGAAGTAAACCAGCAATTTTTTCACGATTGTTATGGTCTTCAGAAGGACCTTCTTTCAGCACGTTACCAAATTCGTTCCAGAATGACTGGTACTTATCGGCGTCGTTCTTGGCCATTTTCTCAAGCATTTGAAGTACGCGTTTAGTACAACCTTGACGCAATGCTTGGGTTACCTTGTTGTCTTGTAGAATTTCACGAGACACATTAAGTGGCAAGTCGTTGCTGTCTAGAAGACCTTTAACGAAGCGCAAGTAATTAGGCATAAACTGCTCGGCGTCATCCATGATGAAAACGCGCTGAACATACAGTTTTAAACCGTGCGCTTGGTCGCGGTTCCACATATCAAACGGGGCTTTAGAAGGAATGTACAACAAACTTGTATATTCTGTCTTACCTTCAACTTTGTTATGCGCCCATGCAAATGGGTCGGCAAAATCGTGAGAAATGTGCTTATAGAATTCTTTATATTCTTCATCAGAAATGTCTGACTTTTCACGCGTCCACAAAGCAGTAGCTTTATTGACAAGTTCCCACTCACCTGGCTGTGCTGGGGTCTTCTCGCCATCAGGGCCTTCGCTTTCAGGCACTTCTTCTTTCCACATTTTAACCGGAATACTAATGTGGTCTGAGTATTTGCTAACAATTGAACGTAAACGCCAATCATCAGCGAATTCTTTTTCGTCTTCACGAAGGTGCAATACAATTTCAGTACCGCGAGTTGGTTTGTTGATTTCTGCTAAGGTGAATTCACCCTCGCCTTCAGAAATCCACTCAACGCCTTGTGAAGCATCTGCGCCAGCGGCACGAGTGCGAACAGTCACTTTGTCAGCAACGATAAATGCTGAGTAAAAGCCAACACCGAACTGACCAATCAGTTGTGAGTCTTTTGCATTGTCGCCAGAAAGCTTACTGAAGAAATCTTTTGTACCCGACTTTGCGATAGTACCTAAGTTGGCTATCACTTCATCGCGGTTCATACCAATGCCGTTATCAGCAATAGTTACCGTGCCCGCTTCTTTATCTACACTAATTTTTACGTTTAGGTCGCCATCATTTTCATAAAGGCTGTCGTTTTCTAGTGCGCGGAAACGTAGCTTGTCTGCTGCATCGGCAGCGTTAGATACAAGCTCACGTAGGAAGATTTCTTTATTTGAATACAAAGAATGAATCATCAGATGTAGAAGTTGTTTTACTTCCGTCTGAAAACCGTGGGTTTCTTTATGGGCTGTTTCAGCCATAATCCAATATCTCCTCGTTGAATGGATCACGTTACTTTCAAACAGGTAAGGTCGAACTCGCAGTTTTCAACAGCAAAGCGAAAAAATATTATTGGGGAAGCGCCGCAATTTAGAGTTTGCGGCGACCAGAAAAGGCGTGAGTAAGGGTATTACCATCTATATATTCAAGCTCGCCACCAACGGGCACACCGTGAGCAATACGAGACGCTTCAACATTATGTGCCGCGCAAAGCTGGGCTATGTAATGCGCAGTGGCTTCACCTTCCACCGTGGGGTTGGTGGCAAGGATCACTTCGTTAATGCCACCTGCACTAAAACGGGTTTCTAATTCATTGAGGCCAATTTCTTCAGGCCCTACTCCGTCGATAGGCGACAAATGCCCCATCAATACAAAGTACTGGCCTTTATAACTAAGCGTTTGTTCGATTGCCAAAACATCTTGCGGGCTTTCAACAATGCATAATAAGCCACTGGCTTCGCGCTCTGGATGACGGCAAATCTCGCACAGCTCATCTTCTGTAAACGTTCTGCAGCGCTGACAGTGGTGAATATGCTCCATGGCGTTGTGCAGCACATTACTTAAATCTATTGCCCCTTTGCGATTACGTTCCAAAAGATGAAACGCCATTCGCTGGGCACTCTTATTACCTACCCCAGGAAGGCAAGTTAACGCTTGAATTAATTCATTCAGTAACGGGCTAAACTTCATACAAACTACTTATCATGTTAAATCGGTTACGAAACAACTACGCATTTTACTCACTAAAAGTGCTTGTTGCACACTCTCAATAAAAGTTTGCTATAGGCTAGTTTGGCTCAATTATTTTTTCTTTTGGCTTTGCTGCCTTTCGAATCAATTTTTTATGCACTTCATCGAGTTTAATCACATACGCATTTCCGCCGAAAATACCTTTAAATTTCTCGTCGGTAAATATAATGGTGTTGTCGTCTTTAAAAGTGACCGCCTCTTTTTGCGTAATCAACCCTAAATCAATGCGGTAAACATCGCCGGAGAAGAACTTATCCCCTTTGAAGTTTTCGAATAACCAAATACTAGTGGAATCCAATAGCGCTAGCTTAGTTCTGTCGGGGCTTAATGCCGCCGACGTTATCCAGCACAGTTTCTCCATGGTAGTACAGGTTTTAAAAGAGTCGATTAATTCGGCATCAAAGTTAGCCGCATGATCACCCACTTTATATACGTTGGTAATACCATCAAAGGGCTCAGTTCTATTTTTGGTGAATAAATAAAGGTGGCGTCCTAGTGCAACAAAGGCTTCTAAATCGAAGTTACGATCATTCGGTTTAACCGGTGTTTTCCCGTCCATTTCAGGGTAGGTAAACTTAATAATTTCGGCGTTCGTCGACTCGGTTTTAATATCGATAGGGTTTTCTATCTTGTAAATAGTCAGCCATTTTCTGTCGTTATCATTATTACCAAAATCGCCTAGGAAAAAGTGTCCGAAGTCGTTTTGGGTAATATCTTCCCAATCAATGTTTTTAGCATTGGCTACCATGACTTCTTTGGTAATGTCGCCGTTATCATCTAAACGATATAATTTGGGATCATCCCCACTGTCGTTAATAGCCCAAAGAAACCCTTTTTTATCGTATTCGATACCAGAAATTTCATTCAACTTAGGGTCTACGGATAACTGTTTTTTGCTATATAGCCTGTGAGTTGAAATGCCAAATAAGGTAATGGCTACAACAGCGACTACTGTCACCGACAGGATAATACTTTTTTTCAGCATGAAAATGTTGATATTTCTGAAGATTAAGATGGAACGTATTATTACTGATGGTCTACCATAACTAAAGCGTTTTATGCCGAACTTACTGACCAATCAGTTGAAGCAAACCAATCCGAAATTATAGGTAAAGCCTTCGTTTAATAAAAAGCTGAAACTAGCTATGTAAAGACTCCACATACACAGCGCTAACGTGCTATCAATAAAATAGAACCCACTAAAATACATAGACTTAGTTAACATAAACTTCATTTTCAACCATTTATAGATAGATATAAATTTAAGTGATAGAAATAACACACTTTCCAAACAGCCCTAAACCGTCAATAATTTTTACACAGAAAGATTAGAAATTAAAAATAACCAATAAATTCAATAAATTAAAAACTGGCCAATTTCTTGCTGGGGCATTTTCGAACTTCATAAATTGATCATTCAAAAAAATAAAAATTTTAGAACATCAGGGATGTAGTAAATGCCTACCTTTAAAAAAATCATAAAAATTAGTACTTTCTCGTTTAGCCTTTTATTTTCTGCTCAATATGCCAATGCAATTGTTATTGAAAGCAGTGACTCAGCCGAAATTTTAACCGATGCGCTATTTATTAATAATTCAGGCTTAACAATTACCGAGCAATCGCTGTCGGGCCAATTTGGTCAAGCTGGCTTTTATACTAATAACTCAGTAACCTACGGTCTTCCAAGTGCTGGCGGTATTGTCTTTAGTACAGGTCAAGTAAGCGATTATGTCGATGGGCCGAATGAATATATCGATAATGGTTCTGAAGTAGTCGAAATCCCTCTTCCCTCGGCCAATGACGGCAACTTGGCAGAAGCAGAGTTTTCTAACAACCCTGTAGAGATTTTTGAGCAAAGTGAAACGAATGAAGGTGGAAATGAGCAGCCTGGGCTAGAAGGCGGAAATGAGCAGCCAGGGCCAGAAGATGGTGGCGGCGAGGAATATGTACCTCAAAACCCAGCCTCAGCGGCACAAAACACAATTTTAACCCCAATTACCGGGCAAGCTGAACATTTCGATGCTGTGCAATTAGATATTACTTTTGATGTATCTGATGATGTGAGTACTGTGTCATTTATTGCGGCCTTCGGCTCAGAAGAATTTCCAGGCTATGTTGATAGTGAATATACCGACGGCTTTGCCCTATTATTTAACGGTGCTAATGTAGCTTTTGCACCTGTGGCTGAGCTTGCCGTAGACGGTGTATTTGCCCCTATCTCAATCGACCACCCTGACTTCGAGGCCATTGAAGGCACAGAATTGAACGGTTTATTAGCACCAAATGGCATTCCGCTTTTACAATTCGATATTCCCGTAGAGCCAGGCAGTACTGGAAATACGTTTACTATGTTGCTAGCTGATGCATCAGACGATGCATTAGACACAACAGTATATTTAAGCAGCTTTGGTAATTTTGCCGTAGAAAATGGTGAGTCGGAATTTACACCGTTAATGCCGGATGAAGATGTTGAAGTAGGTGAAGAGAGCGAATTTGTATTCACGCTACCGGAGGTTGATGCAGGCGAAACCATTTGGTTCGATCCAGATGTATCGACCGGCTACACGTACACCGCTGGGAACAGTGGTCAATTTGCCAGTGTTACCGCACCGACTTTACTCAGCGTAAATGATGACGATGGGTACCTAATCACCTTTAGCAATTCGTTAGGAGATGAGTACACAGAAGCTTTAATGGCGGGACAAACCTTCGACTTCCCTTTTCCTGTCTCAACGTTCACCCTGACAGGTATTAATGAAGACCTTATGTTAGACCCTACAGATCCAACAGCATTCGTTACCGGTGTTTCTTTTGCTGACCCAGGTTCGTATACAATAACCCAAGCTGCTATTGTGACATCTACCACCAGCGTGCCAGCACCTTCAACGATTGCAATATTCTTACTTTCACTTGTTGGCATTTCGCTAGTTCGCAAACGCAAGTAAACGTAAAAGTAATGGAGAGGGGGTGCTAAACCCGCCCCCGTATTTAGTAAAGATGAAGAAGTATGTCGTAACCTTAGTAGTTATTTTATTCTCATTTTGTGCCGTAGCGGCAGATGAAGAAGGCGCGTTCAACACAAAAGGGGCAGCGAAACGCAGCTGCTCTGAATTTGCAAGTACGTATTCTGAGCAAGGTTCAAAAACATATTTATACGGCGGCTGGCTAGAAGGTTACATCACGGCGTTCAATGCGTTGCAGCAAAAAACGTTTGATATAACGCCATGGCAGACTACTGAACTGATGTTATTGATGCTAAATAAGCATTGCACCGATAATCCAGATCAAAAATTTCTAGATGCCACTAATATTATGCTGCAAGCGTTTTTGCCAACACGCATGTCTACACGTTCCGATATTATCGAGATGTCGATTAACGACAGTACTATTTATATTTATCAAACGGTGCTTGATATGACTGTTGAGGCGTTAGAATCAAGTGGGTATAACATTGATACCGAATCGTCTGACATCGCTTTTAACAAGTCATACGTGGAGGCTATTACCCAATATCAACGGGCAAAAGGTATTGCAGTTACAGGCTTCCCCGACCAGCAAACGCTAGTAAATTTGCTGTTGATAAAGCCCCAAATAAAACGCTAATTAGTTTGGTTGTATTGCAGAAATGCTTTACAACCACTTTCCTTATTAAGCGAAGTACTCTGCTCCCCCCTCTATTTCGCTTCAATTAATACCCATCTTCCACTTTTAATCTAAAAAAACTGCAAATTTTTTTAACTACAAATCTGAGACTTAAACTTTAACAAGACTTAAAACTCAATTTAACAGAATAACGCAGTGTACAAATTTTAACCAATAGTGTTTAATTCTAGGCCGCTAGACAGGGAGGGCTGGCAGTTGTTGTTCAATGATGTATCCCCGTCATCAGTTAGCTACAACTGGAGTAGTGAATAACCACTACTATTCAACGAAAAGGAATACTTCAATGAATGAAACTCAAAATCAACGTTCAAAAGACTCACTAGACTACCGTATTCGTATCGCTTCGCTAAATAGGCATCAGTCCATCCATTCTCAAGTGATGCATATAAATAATGGCGATGAAAAGTCGAGTATCAACTACGCCATGAGCTTTACCAAAGGATTAGAACACAATCCCGAAACTGGCCTTGTTCAAAATGCAGAAACCTGTGAGGCATTAATAGATGCAATTAATGGAGGGGAAATATCGCCTTTCCACGCGATAGATGTACCTACAGCCGAGGGCAAACGCCGGCTTTGGGAAGCGCCAACTGCGGGCTTTGTATTTGATGTTCAAGGCCCTGATGCACAAGAAGTGACAATGGCGCCACCGCCAGGGCTTGGCTCAAGTGAGCTAACCTTTGAAATGGCCGAAGTTTATGAACTAGCGGTTTTACGAGACACCGCTCTCAATAAGTTCAGCGAATTGTCAGATGAGATTGCAGGCCCATGCGAAAGACTAAATAAGCTAAGTTATGCAATGCGCGGCTTCTGTGGACGCCCCAGACTCACTGCAAAAAACGCCTGTGGTGACAAAGTGCTTACGCCCGGAACAGTTTTCAGGGGGTCCTCGCCAGGCGTAGGTATCGGTCCCTACCTCTCTTGCTTCATGTTGATGGGGGGAGGGAATACCAAAAGTAGTGTTGAATCCGGCCTTATTAATTACGGCGCGCAAACCATCAATCAAAAAGTACCAAAAGCAAGTGATAAGAATTTCATGTTGGAATTTGACGAGTGGGTAGCGGTTCAAAACGGTTACAGCCGGAATAACACTCCAAAGACAGGAACGGGGAACTATGAAGAAAACAGTGGAGAGTTAAAACTCACTTTTATTAAAACCCCAAGAGATTTAGCGACATACGTTCATTTCGACGCCCTCTATCAAGCCTATTTAAATGCCTGCCTAATACTACTAAGCCAAAAAGAGAGCCAAGACTTTGCTCCTTTTGATAGTAACTTCGTAAACCTTTCTGGGGAATTTCCTAACTCGCGAGCGGGAGGTTTTGCTTTGTTTGGTGGGCCACATATTCTATCGTTGGTAACAGAAGTGGCAACTCGAGCGCTGAAAGCGGTCAGGTATCAAAAATTTCAAGTGCATAGACGCCTGCGCCCTGAAGTGCTAGCAGCAAGAATAGCCAAATCTGACAATGATGCGTTCAAAGCTGCTGTGGGAGGCGCGGCCAGTACAAATTTCGAGAACATGAAAGCCGATTTATCGGACACATTGGCTAAGATCAATGAACTTTTTCACACGGAAGATTTACTACCGATGGCCTTTGCTGAAGGGTCCCCCATGCACCCTTCTTACGGTGCAGGGCACTCAACTGTTGCAGGAGCGTGCGTGACCGTACTTAAAGCATTTTTCGATACTAATGCGCAGTTAGCCCGAAAAGGAGAATCTGTTTGCTTCGTAAAACCAGAAATTGCTGAACGGGATAATTGGCAACCCGTTAAGATTGTAGCAACTGACAACGACGATACCTTAACTATTGAAGATTCTGATGAAGTGATTACCTTAGAAGCTGAGCTTAACAAACTCGCCGCTAATATATCGATTGGAAGAAATATGGGTGGAGTGCATTTTTTCAGTGACTACTACGATAGTTTGAGAATGGGCGAAGAAATTGCGTTGGGAATACTTAAAGACCAAGCTGAAAGTTACCCTTACGATGCATTTACCTTATCGGTTAAAACGTTTGATGGCGATGAGAAATTAATTACACGCTCTTAAACAGTTGAGACATGTATAAGCAAACATGAAAGGCGTTTTTGATTTACTGTTTCGTTTTATAGCGATGGCGAAAACGAAGTTGCAATAACTATATATTCGAATACTTGGCATTAACCTTATACGTAAATCACTGTCTAATCACACCAGTGGTAATACGGACGCCCTTAGTATTATTTGAATACTGACGAACAAAAAGCCCCGGTTTCACCGGGGCTTTTTGTTACAACGTAATGCTTAACTTACGGTAAGCGTTACTAAAACATTCACATTAAAACGGCATTTTGAAGCCTGGTGGAAGTGACATTCCGCCAGTAACGTCACCCATTTTTTCTTTACTGGTTTCTTGAACGCGGCGAACGGCATCGTTAAATGCAGCGGCAACCAAGTCTTCAATCATGTCTTTATCGTCTTCCATTAACGTGTCGTCAATGTCTACGCGGCGAACGTTATGATTACATGTCATGGTTACCTTAACCATGCCTGCACCGGCTTCACCTGTGACTTCCAGCTTTGCCAAATCGTCTTGCACTTTCTGCATACGATCTTGCATTTGCTGAGCCTGCTTCATCATGTTGCCCATTCCACCTTTAAACATATTCTTTTCTCACTTTGTCTTAGTGTTAGTTAATATTGCTATCGCGCTTTAACCGAGTCGGTCACTATTGATGCGTCGAACGCTGATAACAACGCTTGTATTGTTTCGTCGGTATGTACTACCGATTGTGCATGCGCTTGGCGCATAGCAATAATGTCTTGTTGCAACGCATAGGGCGTTTGTTTTGGCGAGCCAAGGGTGATGGTAATATTCTCCCCTTCGCCAAAACTATGATGCAATACATCAAGCAACTGTTGTTTTGCACTGTCTTTTAGTAGATGCGCCTGACTGTTATCAATTTCAAGCGTTATACCCTGATCATTTCGCAAAAAAGAGGCATGAAGCACCAATTGTTTAAGCAAACCTGCAATAGGCATTTGCTCTACGTCATTGCTCCACTTATCAATTTGGCTCGCATGAACAAGCTTACTACCATCATCCAAATACGCAGCTAGCTTACCTTGATACTGACTTTTGAACTGATTTACTGGCTCAGCACTAAATTCATTACGGGTATCGCTTGGCTCTGATTCTAAAGGCTGAGGTTCTAAAGGCTCTGATTCTAAAGTCTGAGGCTCATTACGAGCTGTTTCGCTATTGCCGCCATACTGCGCCGCGTCAGGCATTGGTGAATCAAAGTGGGTATCTTGCTCGTTGGCAGTAAACGGCTCGTCATTATGCTGCATACCAGTATCCCACGGGGGCATATCGGTTTGGTTTTGCATGCTAGCGTTAGAAGTCGTGTTAGAGCCAACATCTAAATTTGCATTAAAAGTATCAGAGCTTGATGGCGCAGTTGCCGGTGCAGTAGTTGATTCTTGTTGAGCACTGATGTCGTCAGCCGTGCCTTTAGATTGCCTATCATCTCGGCCTTCACTAGAAGGGTCAAGAGAGCTTTGGCTTGAAGCCTTACTCATTCTATCTACAAAGCTAGTAGTTTCGTTCGTCGCTTCAGGCTTTTTCGCCGCTTGTTCTGCGCTTTCATCACGTTTTTGCTTTAATCGCTGTCGTAGCGCGAGCATATCAGCAGTGGATGTTAGCTGTGCCTCTGGTGT
>Ga0115005_10002890_pt1 | contig 13676 bp, 6 predicted proteins | sample ArcOceMetagenome_FD_87163 | JGI IMG/M metagenome (GOLD analysis project Ga0115005, IMG submission 87163) | Marine eukaryotic phytoplankton communities from Arctic Ocean - Arctic Ocean - Greenland ARC118M Metagenome | ecosystem: Environmental > Aquatic > Marine > Oceanic | place: Arctic Ocean... | reverse complement strand
ATATATGATTTCTCCAACTGCAGTTCAAGAATTATCAGCTCCAATGTTGCCTGAACTTCGACGACACCACAGCCCACCCCCAATTAGGAGGACTCGCCTCCCTCTAAAAGCTAGAAATCAAGGGCTGTTTCATGTAGGGAACAACGGAGGAATTTTTTTTGAGGATTTCTATTAGGGGGGTATGGGAATATCGAGGAACTATAAAATTTATAGTTCCTCTGCGAGTATGCTCATATGTATGTGTTGAGATTTTGTGTACATATTGATTCAATGGTATTGTTGAGCATACACCTCGTAAGACTTTTGTACATAAAACAATAATGTTAATAAATTACGCTGTTGCATTCGATACTACAAGAACAAGTCCTACATACTACTACACTAGAGTGCATGTACTAATTCATGGATTCATCAATCGGTGGATGAGCATCATAACAGCAACACTATACTAATGCTCCCCAGATGCGCTGAGCAGACGACAATTGAAAACTGCTGATGAATTGTAACGTAAAAGGTTTTTTTCTGAATGCTGTATTTTGTTGTTCAAGAACAACATGTGTTATTCTTGTTGGGTTAGATTCGATTCATTCCAAAAATTCTCAATCCCGTGAATCAATCGTATCTTTCTCATTATTCATTCTTGCCTCGCTCTCGCCTCGCTCGGTCGGTCTTCCTTGCCGTTTTCATTATTCATTCTTGTCGCATCGCTGGCCGGCGCCGGCCTCGGCCGCTCGCTGTAAAATACGCAATGATTGTCCACCCACTTATCAAAGAGAAGCTAACCCCTCTTGTGCCGAAGACGGTGCCTATCAAGAAACTCCTTGAGATAGCAAATATAAGACGCACTCAGGAAGCGGTATGAATTGTAAAGTAAGAGAGATGGAATGTTTTGCGTCACGCGCATAGTTCTTTACCATAGAAATTATTTTTAAACTAAAATAGGCCATCGATTCAAAACGTTCCGTTAAAAATCGGTGAAATCGCGATTTACCGCACCTCCCAGCAGTATGCGTGTTTTATGCCATTTTAATATTTTTAATTTCTTCAAATGCCGGTCTTTACATGCCTTACATAGTCATACCAGCTCCCATACCTTCAGAATCAAACATAGCTTGCTTCTCTGCCTCGGTCATCTCAATAGGAATTTCAGTTACAAGACATTCAGTGGTCAATACAAGTCCAGCTACAGATGCAGAGTTCTCTATTGCGTTGATAGTAACCTTGGCGGGGTCGATGACTCCTCTTTCCATCAAGTCGCAGTATTCCATCTTTCCAGCATCCCATCCCCATCCGAACTATTGTGTACCATAATATAATAATGGCGTGATAAAGAATATACGTGAGTTTTGTTTTATATGGCAAGAAAGCAAAGCATTTAAATTTTGTCCAAACGACAATGATAATACAACATCAGTGAACTTACACCATGTTCAGCGGCAGCAGCCTGGACCTTGGAAAGAACAACAGCTCCCTCAATACCTGCATTCGTAGCTACCTGCATACAGGGAGCAGAAAGTGCCTTGATCAAAATTCCTGCACCAATCTTCTCATCTTCAGAATCCATAGCATCCAAAATCTTATCTACCATTGAGATTTGCAAGGCTGCAAGACAAGCTCCTCCTCCAGGAACAATTCCAAGCTCCCTCGCACTATCCACGGAATTCAAAGCATCCTCGTAACGAAGTTTCTTATCCTTCAATTCAGTCTCGGTAGCAGCTCCAACCTTGATACGGGCAATTCCACCTCCAAGAGCGGCTATACGCTCGGTAGCCTTCTCTTTGTCGAAATCAGTATCAGCAGCTTCAGCCTCCCTACGAATCTGTGCGATACGTGCATCAATTGCCTCCTCCTGCTTTCCATCAATTACAATAGTAGTGACCTCCTTCCCACATACAATACGCTCAGCAGTTCCGAGCATGTCAAGTGTTACGCTATCAAGAGTAATTCCAACCTCCTCGGCAACGTAGGTAGCACCTGTTGCAATTGCAATATCCTGCAAATACTCCTTACGGCGCATACCAAAACCGGGAGCCTTGATGGCAACGACATCAAGAACTCCACGCATTTTATTAACAACAAGAGCCGACAATGCTTCACCAGCGACATCCTCAGCAACAATAAAGATGGGTTCCTTGGATTTGACAAGCTGTTCAAGGAGAGGCACGATCTCGTTTACATTATCAATCTTGGCATCAGTGACGAGGATACGAGGACCGACAAGCTCTGCAATCTGGCGTTCCTGGTCTTTGACGAGGTAGGGGGATACGTAACCGCGGTCGATGGTAAGACCTTCGGTGAATTCGATTTCATCAAAAAGGGTCTGAGATTCTTCAATGACGGTGGATCCGTTCTCTCCGACCTTTTCGAAAGCCTGGGCGATGATGCGGCCCATTTCTATGGATCCGGAAGCGATGGTCGCTACATTCTTAAGATCCTCGGTTCCCTTAACAGGCTGTGGTGTAATGCGATGAATTCGAAATGGTAAAGTGTGAGTTGAGCCAAATATGAAAATGAAAAGTAATCTAGATCTTTGTCAGGAAAGCAATATGAAAATCAGCAAATGTACACATTTCATTTTCATTTTCGTGACATCCTTTTGCTCGTCTAATCGCAATAAATTTCATACATTCTTCCATTCATATGCATCTATGCTAATGCTATGCACCACATCCATTCACCCGTCCAGTCCATCCATCCTTCCATACAACGATCACGATCCAGCCATTCCCATCCACGTGTACACTACACGAACTTATTCTCAAAGAATAATGTCTCACCTTGGCAATCTCCTTGATTTCATCAGCGATAATTCTTGCAGCCTTCTTAATTCCAGCGTTCAAAGCAACAGGGTTGGTACCAGCTGTAACAGCTCTGATACCTCCATTGACAATAGCCTGAGTCATGATGGTACTGGTAGTAGTTCCATCTCCAGCCTTGCTATCAGACTTACTGGCAACCTCTTGAATGAGTCTCGCTCCAACATTCTCTTCAGGATCTCTGAGAGAAATCTCTCTGGCGATGGTCACTCCATCATTCACAATTTCGGGAGCACCGTAATTACGTTCAAGGACGACATTACGTCCCTTGGGTCCGAGGGTGACCTTAACTGCGTTGGCTACTTGGTTGATTCCGCTCACGAGGGCTTTACGAGAATTCTCTTTGAATGAAACACGCTTGGCATCGAGTGATGTGGCAACACGAACATTAGCGTTGGAGTTGGGGGCAAAAGCCGAGGCTCCGGCTACAACAGAGAGTAGAGCGATGGCAGTTGAGAATTTCATTATGGTTGGTGATTATTGATTTGTGGTTTGTGGGAATGATTGTAAGTGTCAAACCTTGTTCCAAAATCTAGTGTTAATGAATGAAACTAAACAAACGAGAGTTCACTGGTAGCAGCTGTATGTAGTTGGAGTTGAAACAGAAGAACACTTTCGACCTATCCAACAAAAACCCTCTTTGATGGCTCCAGCTCGAAACTCTAACGTAAGTGCGTAAGAACGGGCAACAAACAGACGCTGTCGGAACACACACAATGAAAATAAAAAACCGGCACTTTATAACGGTATTTGATAGCGTTTATTTCCACTCACACATTTTCAACTTTTAGCATCGCAGATGACGACTTTGCACGACCGTGGAGATTAAATTTTATCCCTCGGTGCACCACCCAAAGTACCTTTCACTAATTACGCGAGTACGTGCACTGGATAAAACCAGCACCCAAGAAAACTATTCGACACTATTGTTGCGCAGTGGATGCAGATGTGCACGGCGCATTACAGTACATACACATGCATCGGTGCAAGCGGCGACCAATTTTGTATAATGAAAAATTGACCATTTTCGACATGAACACTTTCAACATAAACGAATTTTAAAGCACCAGTAAAGCTACCAACCACAAACCACAACACATTCCGCAGATTTACTGGTCCATATAGCTAGTTACAGCTCATCCTTGCCAACGCGACAAAGATGAAAACCTCACTATTCATTCCATGTTCGTATCTGATACTTATCCTCCTGTCCCTTCTCTCGTGCATCACTCTTGTCTCGAGTGTAGAAGAGAAGCCCAATATCATCGTAATCCTTACAGATGAACATAATCTACGAACGATTGGTAAATACAGAGATCTCTTGACGAAGGCGCACTCTACTGACCAAGCATTTGTATGGGGAGACGATGTGAAAGTCACTACACAGCACATTGATAGCCTAGCGGATAACGGAGCAATCTTTTCAAATTTCCACACTGTCAGTCCTCTTTGTACGACGTCCAGGGGCGCCTTGTTGACGGGTACGTATCCGAGTACCAACGGAGCAGACGGAAACCATGTGCCGATGAAGGGTAATGCGACGACTTTTGCACAGGTTCTTCAGGATGAATTTGACTATAATACTGCGTATATGGGCAAGGTACGTACACGTACAATATTTTATGAGAAATAATGGACCTGATACGAAACACCATCGGATTTCACTCAACATCGATCCCCTTGTGGAAATCCATTACAGTGGCATTTGAATGGAAAAACAAAAGGAAAGAAACAGTTTGGGGCACCTGAAGGTCGCTCCTTTGGTTTCAATGAGACAAGTTTGTTATGGAACCGAGGACACTGGAAGTTTTTGGACAATAGAAAAGGAAATGTGACAGGGCTGACCTACAAGCAAGGTCTGAAAAGGTTTAGCAGCGAGCAATTGAGTGATTTCTACACTACTGACTTCCTTACCAACGAGACAATAAATTATATCCAGTCTCAAAAATCGCTCAACAAACATTTCGCGCTTGTGGTGAGCTACCCCGATCCTCATGGTACGTTTCTTATGCATGTATTGTTTACACCCGATACCTCGGATAATATGTCTCCACAATCTCACCGAACCTATTTCATGCAGCTCCCCTCCAGGTCCGACCACCATATGACACCATGTTCAATGAAATGAATTTCAGTTTACCCATGACTGCGAAAGCTGCCATATTGAAAGATCCAGCAGCCCCATCGTGGAGCTACAGAGATCGCAAGTTCCGCAACATTAAATTGGCAGATGCCGAAGAGAAGATAAATGAAATCGAAGCTTCCGAGAAGTATCAATGGCAAATGAGCCAATCATTTGGTATGATCAAGCTGATTGATGACAGTGTGGGGAGAATCATGAAGGCCCTGGACGAAACAGGCCTTAGCGACAATACGATAATAGTTTTCACCTCGGATCACGGAGACATGATGGCCGAACATGCTAATAATGACAAAGTGTTACCTTACAAGGCATCAGCGGGTGTTCCTTTCATCATCAGTTGGCCAAAGAAGATCAGACCAAAAGTTGTCGAGACATCGTACTCAAGTGTGGATTTTGTTCCAACGCTTCTGAATCTTGTGGGGGTACAAGATACTGAAAGCATGGGTTTTCAAGGGATTGATGCCTCGGCGGACTTACTGGACGACGAAGATTTGAAAGCTTTTGAGTCTCAAATCAGATTTATCGACGGTCCGAGTGGACGATATGCCGCAGCTGTGAACGGAAGATACACATTAGTTCTGAACAAAAAGGGGGTACCATGGTTGTTTGACTCCGAGGAAGATCCAGACGAGCTCTACAATTACTACAAGGTGAACGAATTTTATGATCAAATCTCCACCAATATGCAAAGCGCCTTGTATTTTGTAATGCTCAAGTATGACTTTGGACTTTTATCTAAATTTGTGCCAGTGTTGATGGATAGACCAGCTTGTGAAGAAACATTGGACAACCTTGGCGACGTATTCCCCTTTCACACTTGTGCTGATATTGGGGAAATGGAGGACCCAAAAACATATTGCGCCCAGGATAAGTTCCAAAGGGAATGTCCAGTGACCTGCAAATTGTGTGTGGAAGATTCCACCGGCTTGATTTTGCTGAAGGGAAATATGATGTTTTGCAGGAAGCAAGTCACCAAAAATCCAACAAAGTTTTGCCAATGGAAATACATCAAGTCATTTTGTCCCGAGACTTGCAACGATTTTCTTGAGGACACAAGGTCAGGTAGGAATATTTTTCAACCAAACAATAACTTGAGATGGTAATTCGACGAATAGCTAGCGACGCTAATCAAAGTGACAATACAGATACCTCCCGTGTGGAAGATGATACGCAGAGACTGGTTATTATGTCTTGATTGTTTATAAGTATGACTTTGGACTTTTATCTCAATTGGTGCCAGTGTTGATGTACGAGGAGTATAGGCCAGCTTGTGAAGAAATATCTGACAACCTTGGCGATGAATCCCCCTTTCGCACTTGTGCTGATATTGGGAAAATGGAGGACCAAGAAACATATTGCAAAATGAAGAAGTTCCAAAGGAAATGTCGAGCGACCTGCAAAGTGTGCGTGGAAGATTCCACCGTCCCATATTTATGCTGAAGGGGAAATGTGATGTTTTGCAGGAAGAACAACATTTTGCCAATGGAAATGCATCAAGTCATTTTGTTCCGCGACAAGCAAACATATTTTGGATACTTCAAATGGTCAAAGTCGAACAAAGTCGATTGGTTGCCCAACGATATCCAATAATTCTGTAATACCAATGTCGTGATTGCTGCAAAAAAGCAGAGGGGGTGAAATATTGGCTCTGAAATCAAACCTAATAATAAATTGAAGATATCAACTAATGAGTTCTGTTATAAATTAATTTTTGATTTATTCAGTAGTGTACGTTGTGTACACGTCGTAGTTCTATCGTTGTATGAAGGAAGACACAGTTGAAATATATTCGCAATCCGTGGTAAGTTTATTTTATAGTACATCAAACTACGGACTACGTGTACTCTATGCACTACTGGTACTCATTACTTTTAACAAATTTGTTAAAAGTAATGAGTACCAGTAGTGCATAGAGTACACGTAGTCCGTAGTTTGATGTACTATAAAATAAACTTACCACGGATTGCGAATATATTTCAACTGTGTCTTCCTTCATACAACGATAGAACTACGACGTGTACACAACGTACACTACTGAATAAATCAAAAATTAATTTATAACAGAACTCATTAGTTGATATCTTCAATTTATTATTAGGTTTGATTTCAGAGCCAATATTTCACCCCCTCTGCTTTTTTGCAGCAATCACGACATTGGTATTACAGAATTATTGGATATCGTTGGGCAACCAATCGACTTTGTTCGACTTTGACCATTTGAAGTATCCAAAATATGTTTGCTTGTCGCGGAACAAAATGACTTGATGCATTTCCATTGGCAAAATGTTGTTCTTCCTGCAAAACATCACATTTCCCCTTCAGCATAAATATGGGACGGTGGAATCTTCCACGCACACTTTGCAGGTCGCTCGACATTTCCTTTGGAACTTCTTCATTTTGCAATATGTTTCTTGGTCCTCCATTTTCCCAATATCAGCACAAGTGCGAAAGGGGGATTCATCGCCAAGGTTGTCAGATATTTCTTCACAAGCTGGCCTATACTCCTCGTACATCAACACTGGCACCAATTGAGATAAAAGTCCAAAGTCATACTTATAAACAATCAAGACATAATAACCAGTCTCTGCGTATCATCTTCCACACGGGAGGTATCTGTATTGTCACTTTGATTAGCGTCGCTAGCTATTCGTCGAATTACCATCTCAAGTTATTGTTTGGTTGAAAAATATTCCTACCTGACCTTGTGTCCTCAAGAAAATCGTTGCAAGTCTCGGGACAAAATGACTTGATGTATTTCCATTGGCAAAACTTTGTTGGATTTTTGGTGACTTGCTTCCTGCAAAACATCATATTTCCCTTCAGCAAAATCAAGCCGGTGGAATCTTCCACACACAATTTGCAGGTCACTGGACATTCCCTTTGGAACTTATCCTGGGCGCAATATGTTTTTGGGTCCTCCATTTCCCCAATATCAGCACAAGTGTGAAAGGGGAATACGTCGCCAAGGTTGTCCAATGTTTCTTCACAAGCTGGTCTATCCATCAACACTGGCACAAATTTAGATAAAAGTCCAAAGTCATACTTGAGCATTACAAAATACAAGGCGCTTTGCATATTGGTGGAGATTTGATCATAAAATTCGTTCACCTTGTAGTAATTGTAGAGCTCGTCTGGATCTTCCTCGGAGTCAAACAACCATGGTACCCCCTTTTTGTTCAGAACTAATGTGTATCTTCCGTTCACAGCTGCGGCATATCGTCCACTCGGACCGTCGATAAATCTGATTTGAGACTCAAAAGCTTTCAAATCTTCGTCGTCCAGTAAGTCCGCCGAGGCATCAATCCCTTGAAAACCCATGCTTTCAGTATCTTGTACCCCCACAAGATTCAGAAGCGTTGGAACAAAATCCACACTTGAGTACGATGTCTCGACAACTTTTGGTCTGATCTTCTTTGGCCAACTGATGATGAAAGGAACACCCGCTGATGCCTTGTAAGGTAACACTTTGTCATTATTAGCATGTTCGGCCATCATGTCTCCGTGATCCGAGGTGAAAACTATTATCGTATTGTCGCTAAGGCCTGTTTCGTCCAGGGCCTTCATGATTCTCCCCACACTGTCATCAATCAGCTTGATCATACCAAATGATTGGCTCATTTGCCATTGATACTTCTCGGAAGCTTCGATTTCATTTATCTTCTCTTCGGCATCTGCCAATTTAATGTTGCGGAACTTGCGATCTCTGTAGCTCCACGATGGGGCTGCTGGATCTTTCAATATGGCAGCTTTCGCAGTCATGGGTAAACTGAAATTCATTTCATTGAACATGGTGTCATATGGTGGTCGGACCTGGAGGGGAGCTGCATGAAATAGGTTCGGTGAGATTGTGGAGACATATTATCCGAGGTATCGGGTGTAAACAATACATGCATAAGAAACGTACCATGAGGATCGGGGTAGCTCACCACAAGCGCGAAATGTTTGTTGAGCGATTTTTGAGACTGGATATAATTTATTGTCTCGTTGGTAAGGAAGTCAGTAGTGTAGAAATCACTCAATTGCTCGCTGCTAAACCTTTTCAGACCTTGCTTGTAGGTCAGCCCTGTCACATTTCCTTTTCTATTGTCCAAAAACTTCCAGTGTCCTCGGTTCCATAACAAACTTGTCTCATTGAAACCAAAGGAGCGACCTTCAGGTGCCCCAAACTGTTTCTTTCCTTTTGTTTTTCCATTCAAATGCCACTGTAATGGATTTCCACAAGGGGATCGATGTTGAGTGAAATCCGATGGTGTTTCGTATCAGGTCCATTATTTCTCATAAAATATTGTACGTGTACGTACCTTGCCCATATACGCAGTATTATAGTCAAATTCATCCTGAAGAACCTGTGCAAAAGTCGTCGCATTACCCTTCATCGGCACATGGTTTCCGTCTGCTCCGTTGGTACTCGGATACGTACCCGTCAACAAGGCGCCCCTGGACGTCGTACAAAGAGGACTGACAGTGTGGAAATTTGAAAAGATTGCTCCGTTATCCGCTAGGCTATCAATGTGCTGTGTAGTGACTTTCACATCGTCTCCCCATACAAATGCTTGGTCAGTAGAGTGCGCCTTCGTCAAGAGATCTCTGTATTTACCAATCGTTCGTAGATTATGTTCATCTGTAAGGATTACGATGATATTGGGCTTCTCTTCTACACTCGAGACAAGAGTGATGCACGAGAGAAGGGACAGGAGGATAAGTATCAGATACGAACATGGAATGAATAGTGAGGTTTTCATCTTTGTCGCGTTGGCAAGGATGAGCTGTAACTAGCTATATGGACCAGTAAATCTGCGGAATGTGTTGTGGTTTGTGGTTGGTAGCTTTACTGGTGCTTTAAAATTCGTTTATGTTGAAAGTGTTCATGTCGAAAATGGTCAATTTTTCATTATACAAAATTGGTCGCCGCTTGCACCGATGCATGTGTATGTACTGTAATGCGCCGTGCACATCTGCATCCACTGCGCAACAATAGTGTCGAATAGTTTTCTTGGGTGCTGGTTTTATCCAGTGCACGTACTCGCGTAATTAGTGAAAGGTACTTTGGGTGGTGCACCGAGGGATAAAATTTAATCTCCACGGTCGTGCAAAGTCGTCATCTGCGATGCTAAAAGTTGAAAATGTGTGAGTGGAAATAAACGCTATCAAATACCGTTATAAAGTGCCGGTTTTTTATTTTCATTGTGTGTGTTCCGACAGCGTCTGTTTGTTGCCCGTTCTTACGCACTTACGTTAGAGTTTCGAGCTGGAGCCATCAAAGAGGGTTTTTGTTGGATAGGTCGAAAGTGTTCTTCTGTTTCAACTCCAACTACATACAGCTGCTACCAGTGAACTCTCGTTTGTTTAGTTTCATTCATTAACACTAGATTTTGGAACAAGGTTTGACACTTACAATCATTCCCACAAACCACAAATCAATAATCACCAACCATAATGAAATTCTCAACTGCCATCGCTCTACTCTCTGTTGTAGCCGGAGCCTCGGCTTTTGCCCCCAACTCCAACGCTAATGTTCGTGTTGCCACATCACTCGATGCCAAGCGTGTTTCATTCAAAGAGAATTCTCGTAAAGCCCTCGTGAGCGGAATCAACCAAGTAGCCAACGCAGTTAAGGTCACCCTCGGACCCAAGGGACGTAATGTCGTCCTTGAACGTAATTACGGTGCTCCCGAAATTGTGAATGATGGAGTGACCATCGCCAGAGAGATTTCTCTCAGAGATCCTGAAGAGAATGTTGGAGCGAGACTCATTCAAGAGGTTGCCAGTAAGTCTGATAGCAAGGCTGGAGATGGAACTACTACCAGTACCATCATGACTCAGGCTATTGTCAATGGAGGTATCAGAGCTGTTACAGCTGGTACCAACCCTGTTGCTTTGAACGCTGGAATTAAGAAGGCTGCAAGAATTATCGCTGATGAAATCAAGGAGATTGCCAAGGTGAGACATTATTCTTTGAGAATAAGTTCGTGTAGTGTACACGTGGATGGGAATGGCTGGATCGTGATCGTTGTATGGAAGGATGGATGGACTGGACGGGTGAATGGATGTGGTGCATAGCATTAGCATAGATGCATATGAATGGAAGAATGTATGAAATTTATTGCGATTAGACGAGCAAAAGGATGTCACGAAAATGAAAATGAAATGTGTACATTTGCTGATTTTCATATTGCTTTCCTGACAAAGATCTAGATTACTTTTCATTTTCATATTTGGCTCAACTCACACTTTACCATTTCGAATTCATCGCATTACACCACAGCCTGTTAAGGGAACCGAGGATCTTAAGAATGTAGCGACCATCGCTTCCGGATCCATAGAAATGGGCCGCATCATCGCCCAGGCTTTCGAAAAGGTCGGAGAGAACGGATCCACCGTCATTGAAGAATCTCAGACCCTTTTTGATGAAATCGAATTCACCGAAGGTCTTACCATCGACCGCGGTTACGTATCCCCCTACCTCGTCAAAGACCAGGAACGCCAGATTGCAGAGCTTGTCGGTCCTCGTATCCTCGTCACTGATGCCAAGATTGATAATGTAAACGAGATCGTGCCTCTCCTTGAACAGCTTGTCAAATCCAAGGAACCCATCTTTATTGTTGCTGAGGATGTCGCTGGTGAAGCATTGTCGGCTCTTGTTGTTAATAAAATGCGTGGAGTTCTTGATGTCGTTGCCATCAAGGCTCCCGGTTTTGGTATGCGCCGTAAGGAGTATTTGCAGGATATTGCAATTGCAACAGGTGCTACCTACGTTGCCGAGGAGGTTGGAATTACTCTTGATAGCGTAACACTTGACATGCTCGGAACTGCTGAGCGTATTGTATGTGGGAAGGAGGTCACTACTATTGTAATTGATGGAAAGCAGGAGGAGGCAATTGATGCACGTATCGCACAGATTCGTAGGGAGGCTGAAGCTGCTGATACTGATTTCGACAAAGAGAAGGCTACCGAGCGTATAGCCGCTCTTGGAGGTGGAATTGCCCGTATCAAGGTTGGAGCTGCTACCGAGACTGAATTGAAGGATAAGAAACTTCGTTACGAGGATGCTTTGAATTCCGTGGATAGTGCGAGGGAGCTTGGAATTGTTCCTGGAGGAGGAGCTTGTCTTGCAGCCTTGCAAATCTCAATGGTAGATAAGATTTTGGATGCTATGGATTCTGAAGATGAGAAGATTGGTGCAGGAATTTTGATCAAGGCACTTTCTGCTCCCTGTATGCAGGTAGCTACGAATGCAGGTATTGAGGGAGCTGTTGTTCTTTCCAAGGTCCAGGCTGCTGCCGCTGAACATGGTGTAAGTTCACTGATGTTGTATTATCATTGTCGTTTGGACAAAATTTAAATGCTTTGCTTTCTTGCCATATAAAACAAAACTCACGTATATTCTTTATCACGCCATTATTATATTATGGTACACAATAGTTCGGATGGGGATGGGATGCTGGAAAGATGGAATACTGCGACTTGATGGAAAGAGGAGTCATCGACCCCGCCAAGGTTACTATCAACGCAATAGAGAACTCTGCATCTGTAGCTGGACTTGTATTGACCACTGAATGTCTTGTAACTGAAATTCCTATTGAGATGACCGAGGCAGAGAAGCAAGCTATGTTTGATTCTGAAGGTATGGGAGCTGGTATGACTATGTAAGGCATGTAAAGACCGGCATTTGAAGAAATTAAAAATATTAAAATGGCATAAAACACGCATACTGCTGGGAGGTGCGGTAAATCGCGATTTCACCGATTTTTAACGGAACGTTTTGAATCGATGGCCTATTTTAGTTTAAAAATAATTTCTATGGTAAAGAACTATGCGCGTGACGCAAAACATTCCATCTCTCTTACTTTACAATTCATACCGCTTCCTGAGTGCGTCTTATATTTGCTATCTCAAGGAGTTTCTTGATAGGCACCGTCTTCGGCACAAGAGGGGTTAGCTTCTCTTTGATAAGTGGGTGGACAATCATTGCGTATTTTACAGCGAGCGGCCGAGGCCGGCGCCGGCCAGCGATGCGACAAGAATGAATAATGAAAACGGCAAGGAAGACCGACCGAGCGAGGCGAGAGCGAGGCAAGAATGAATAATGAGAAAGATACGATTGATTCACGGGATTGAGAATTTTTGGAATGAATCGAATCTAACCCAACAAGAATAACACATGTTGTTCTTGAACAACAAAATACAGCATTCAGAAAAAAACCTTTTACGTTACAATTCATCAGCAGTTTTCAATTGTCGTCTGCTCAGCGCATCTGGGGAGCATTAGTATAGTGTTGCTGTTATGATGCTCATCCACCGATTGATGAATCCATGAATTAGTACATGCACTCTAGTGTAGTAGTATGTAGGACTTGTTCTTGTAGTATCGAATGCAACAGCGTAATTTATTAACATTATTGTTTTATGTACAAAAGTCTTACGAGGTGTATGCTCAACAATACCATTGAATCAATATGTACACAAAATCTCAACACATACATATGAGCATACTCGCAGAGGAACTATAAATTTTATAGTTCCTCGATATTCCCATACCCCCCTAATAGAAATCCTCAAAAAAAATTCCTCCGTTGTTCCCTACATGAAACAGCCCTTGATTTCTAGCTTTTAGAGGGAGGCGAGTCCTCCTAATTGGGGGTGGGCTGTGGTGTCGTCGAAGTTCAGGCAACATTGGAGCTGATAATTCTTGAACTGCAGTTGGAGAAATCATATAT
>Ga0115005_10002888_pt1 | contig 13677 bp, 13 predicted proteins | sample ArcOceMetagenome_FD_87163 | JGI IMG/M metagenome (GOLD analysis project Ga0115005, IMG submission 87163) | Marine eukaryotic phytoplankton communities from Arctic Ocean - Arctic Ocean - Greenland ARC118M Metagenome | ecosystem: Environmental > Aquatic > Marine > Oceanic | place: Arctic Ocean... | reverse complement strand
CCTAAGTGACGTGACCAAGTCACCCAAGGCGACAAGTCACCGAAGAATAGTGGCCTAAGGGCTCGGAGATACGGAAATGACGGTTGGCGCACTGCTTACCATTATCGAAAACTTTCTATACATAGGATGATTGTCGGCTTTGTTTATCATATAAATCGTTGAGGCGTACGAAGATGGGAGATACTATTTTGACGATTGATGATAATGAAGATGAATTCATTGAGAGGCAAATCAAGGATGAGAATGGAGCAAATCGCGCACTTACCATTGATGATTTGGATCTTGTAGTTTTGATCAAGAAAGGAGACGAAGTGGAAGTGGATTGCTCGTGTGATAGCACATTCCTGCTCGCCACGATGGACAATGTTGGCATTTCTTCTGGGTCTCTCATGGAGGTGTCAGAAGTACCACTGGACTTTTGGTATCGTTTCTTGCATGGAGGGCATACTACAGTAAGGCATTCTTAATCTTCTCTTGACTCTGATGATTATCGGTGCATACGTTATATTGATTAGTATATTCCATCGTATTGTTCGCAAGGGTCGCATTGAATGAAAGGCACACACAATTTGAAATATATAAGAAATGTTCTGAAGACTACGACAGGGGCTTTTTTTAAATCTACGATATAGCTTTTCCTTTCCTCAGTTTATAATGACATATCGACGACAGACATGTTTTCAGGATTGGGTCCAGGAACCAGCCAAATGTTGGCAGGGCGACGGTGCTGGAGTATCTGTAGATCATCCACATAATTTCTTGCATTAGTTCTTACCGTGATTTCGGTATACGTTGTAATACCTGTTTGGTGCAACTTTATCAATTCAAAGTATATGGGGATATGAATCTCTCATTAAACCACTGCGGACAATTTTAACTAAAGCATTTGAAGTGCAATACAAGATGTGTATGGTGGTTACGTGTATCAGTGTTGGTAAGATTGAATTTATCATCAAGTGTTCGGATGACAAATCACATTGCTCGACAATTCACATTACGTTATTCTCCTTTGATATATAGCACCGCACTGTCAGCACATTTTGTCTGTGAGTATAACGACGATGACTAGCGGGTCTATTGTTTTTTTGCTGGTTGGTTGGATCACACAAGAAACATGCATGAAATCTTTTGTCGGTGCCTCTCCCAATAGCATCTGCGGTAATCCGAAACTTATGTTAATGTTTTAATACGCTCCTGTGTTCCTTTGAGATTAGATTTGGGACCGATCACGTACTTCGTTATAGAGGAAATATAGGATTCATCTTTTTGATTCCATGTTCGAACGTGTCGCGGGAAAAGCTTTCTCAGGGCTCCATGAAGCATCACTGTTCCGATCCTCTCTTGTCCCTGTCTGATTTGTGTCCAAGTTATATGCGGCCTCGCATCAAGCCGACAGGTTCCCAACACAAAATGAATCGTCTCCATTGTCGGAAGGATTGGAAATACCGTTCGTCGCTGGTTTGCAAGAGCTGGCACAAAACTTTTTTGAGTTTGCAGCGCTCGTCCCACCAAGCCTGCTTCTTTTCTTTGCTATTGTTGCAATGTGATTTTTTTCAAATTAAATTTTAATTCCCTCAATGGAAATGCCACTACTCATGTTGAGGAGTTGAGACAACGGTACACTACGGGTTTCTCCATCAAAAGAGTTGTATCTGGATTCGAGAATCATATCTTTGATACCGAATCATATCTTTGATACCCACCTTCTTGTTCCATTCCTTGACGACCTAATAGAGAGAAATAACTCTATCTTCTTAAAAGATTTAGCTTTCTCCTTGCAATAGCTCTTCCTCTTCATGATCTGCATCGTGTATCTAGTGTGCACCCGACCCTTTACTTGTACCATCAGCGCCCAAATCGTTATGTTCTCGATCATTGCCGCTGTGAAAAGAATACAGATGAAAAGAGCTTTGAATTGATATATTGCAATCACCTGAAGAATGTCCTCTGCGTTCGAACAAGTATTATTGTCCCCACCACCGATGCCAAGATTATGATATGATGGTTTCCAATAACTTCATTTTTGTCTGCAGAACCACAAATTAGATTGTGTGAGAGTGTGATGCTAGTATGATAGTAAATGATAAGTCATGAAAAATGCTCTTTCACAAATCAAAGATCAGGATATGCACTGTTGTACACCACTGTTGCCCAATTCAGACGACAGGTAAAAACCATTGGACAGGTCACGAACACACGAAAGGGAACTAGAAAGCATAAGTGTGTGTCGTCCATTAATTTCAACGAACATGCTCGCAGGTAAAAGAAAGAGAAGAGATTGTTGATGACAGCGACGAGGCAGTTGGATACGAGGATGATGAACCCTGAAAATTGATGAGGGATTCGATGATATAATGCATTTAGAGGAAGACTTTCTTCTTGTCGACAAGGAAGTTGCCGAAGAGAGCGGCAGAGAAGAACTGCAGGTGGAAGAGGCCGATGATGTCGACGAGTTTTCTGAATGTTAGGATGAAGGCCCTGACGCTAAACCTTTCAGATGTACGAGTAGTCCCGGCAGGAAAAGAAGAAGAAGTTTTTATTAATGTGGAATTAGACTATGTTGACGAAGACGATTTTGCTGCTGGCAAGGAGGCCGAGGGTGACGCGAATGATAAAGACGAGACACAAGATGAACGAGACAGCAAGAAACATGGCTAAATGAAGCAGTACTCCAGCCTTCATTGTTTTGGGAAATACTAAAGACGAAGCAAAGGAAATGAATACAGCCGTTTCTACGGATATTATAAACAAATCATCGCGACGAGATTTTCGAGGAAGATACATGTACTTCCAACAAAGAAGTCAACAAAAATGTCAAGGGTTGATTGCATTGTTAATGGAATGTACGCACTGTAAAATTTAAGAAGAAATTATAGTCTCAAGAAAGGTTCCACGAAGTGCACTTTGTCGTGCATAATTGTACTGGCGGTGCACGTATGGAATGTTTTGAGCATGAATAATATACTCGTCGATCAGCAGGTAAGCACATTTTGAGCAAAGCGAATTGCCCAGTGTATCATCTATATTGTGTACGCTCTCAAACTGTGTTCAGCTCGTTCTTTCCTGGGCTATACCCCACAACACCTTCTTCGGAACGGAAGATTGCTACAACTACATCATCAACTAATTAACATGAAAGGACCGGGCTTTACCACGGAAACCGACTCTTCAACTGACACTGTGCTGTACACAGCAAACGCAGTATCTCAACAATCAGAGAGGTGTGTTACTTCAGTAGATTCGGTAACTGATAAATGATTGCTATTCCTATTATTGAACCCATCTTTAGGTTTGGTTCACTCTAGCTTGCACCCAAGGCTTCCTCTTCATCTGGTTCAGCCTCTGAGCAGAAGTCACATCGCTAAGTTCTTTTTTCTTCGCGGCTTCTTGGCGTGATAACAACGATCTCAACTCCCTATGGAACGCTTCACCAGAAAGATTGTCTTTCAGAATATGGCTGAGGTTCTTGGCCGTTTTGAGAAACAAAATCTGCCCTGCTGTCCGTCCATTTCCGTTGTTTTGCTTTCCTCGCATTGCGTTGTTACCAATACCTCCTGCTCCTCCCGACCCCCTCTCGTGCTTATGTTGCCATTTGATACCAAGACGGCCCATTTCATTTACTCTCGGGGTAACGACCCTCTTCCCACCAAATGCAGAGCCCCCCTTTGCGCCACCTTTCTTCAACTCTGCTTCCAAGACGCCACAAAGAGTTAAAGTGTGCTGGACTAACATACCTTCCATTTCTCCTACTGAACCCTTCGGAATAGATCCTGGCTTGATTTTGCTTCCTGGCTTGCTCTCTTCCTTTTGTCTTTCGTGCCATTGTCTTGCAATACTCTTTGAGGCCTCGAGCAACCATGAACGAGCATCATCTAACGTCCACGAAGAAGCATGTTTCTTCTCCGATTCACTTAAAATATCCCCATTTCCACCACCAACATTCATATCATCTTCGGTGTTCTTATCAGTATTCAAGAATTGCCCGCCCTGACCAGCAAGGGATGAACTATGCATTTCGCTTCGTCTGTTCGCTCTTGAGCTCAGAGCCTGGCTTCGCACTGCTGGGTCTTCGTTTTTATCTTCAGCTGCCTTGACCTTCAAAAGCTGTCTCCCGTCCCTACTAAGTTGGTCAAATGCTTCACAGAGACATCCTGCAAGTACCCCCTTAAACTGCTGCACAAGTTCTCTGTCGTCACGGAACCCAGCAAAGAGTTCTTTTGCTCTTTGCAAAACAGCTTGGTGGAGAGAAAGCGCGTCTGCGACATGTGTCATTTGCACAAACGCTTCCTAAAGGAACAACTCGAGATTTGAGATACCTCGACTCGTTGCAACCAATGCATTCATCAATTCTCTACCTTCACTTACCTTCTTCTGTCTGTCCTTATATCCAATACGTGTCTTCTTTTCATCTTTCCCAAACTGAGATATATTCATCTCGGTATAGTTATGGATATTCTTCAAAATTGTTTCAAGGCCCTTCTTACCACCACTCCCATACCCACCCACACCTGCACCAACTGCCATATTGACACCTCCAAGAGAAGTTCCCATGTTGTACGCGTTACTATACAGAGGATTGGCAACATCTCCATGATGATTACGATCTTCTTCACCTTCAAATTTACGAAATTGAGTACCTTCATGCATAAGACTTTCAGTGGCTACAGTACCACATGTGGTGCAAATCAGATCCCCATTCTTCTTATCAAGCACGAACGATCCCTGCTCGTTATTACCACACACTTTGCATTTTTTGAACTTGAATGACATGAACATGAGCATCATACTGAGTAAGTGCCAGAAAAGCCAGCACTACAGTACGTGTAGTGTACAACTGAAATGTGCATATGACACTTTCAACTTACCTTATCAATATCATGCATTCCAGTTCTTGCGGCAACCGGTAGGTCTTCTGTCCTTTCCAGAGCCGCTGCGTTTGCACTAGCATTTGTACCCCGACCAAGAATCACTGTATCATAAATTCTTTTCCGAATCCCAACAATATCACTCAGCGTACTTTCGGGACACAACATTTCGATAATTCTCTTTGGCGTCGATGACATCATATCAATCTCCAACCTTGCCCCTACGATATGCAAAACCCCCATTGCTTTACTTTGGATCTCTGCCACAGTTGCATTTTCAGTTGTTGCAATTGGGCTCTCCTTGTTGATAATCCCATGACTATGATTGTATAGTCTCGCAGTTGTAGTATCAACGATACCTTTGGACTGACCCGCGAAAGCATTCATAAGTCCTCCAATCGTCAGACGTGCAATAATTGCTCCCGGTACATGAACGATATCCGCTCCTTTGGAAAAAGATGGATCTAAAATATTGTATATATCACGACCTGGCGTTGGCATGGCAGAAGATGTGACAGAAGAAGGGACAGAAGAAGCAACCGTGTCTGCTTCGAGCTTCATTCTCTTTGCAGGATTTTCATCTCCCATTGTTTTCTTTGATGCCGGGTCGACAGAAGCGCTCTGCAGCGCAAGGCAGAGATTGCTGAGTATCTTCTCGCCAATTATAATTTTCTTTTCGTATTCTTCTTGATCTTTTCGCTCCATCTCCATAAGTTCTGAAGCAAGGCATTATTTCACAATAAAAATACGGCAATGGGCAATGAAAGGAAACAGAGATACTGTAGGATTAGCCGACGGTGTGTGATAGTATCGGCAATCAATCTGATATTTCATTCCAAGGTGTGTCGTCGTATGGCATGATATCAATATGGAAGTTTGCAAGTCTGAGGAATCAATCATTCCATTCCATTAACTTCTCTTCATTTCATTTCACTTACCGTAATCATCCGTATGAACATGAGATTCTGCCGTTATTGGAGCCTTTGGTTTTGGAAAAAGGGGGAACGTCCCATGGAGCCATTCTCGAATATCATCAGCAGACATGGTCCACAAGTATTGTTCTTTTGTGGCGGCTGCTGGTGCTAATAATAATGAATGAGCAGATGAAGGTATCATAGGAGAACCAGCAGGCGCGCTCAAGTTAACGTCCGCTGATGGAATGGCTGCCATCTGTATGGCCGCCATCGGTTCGTAGCCCGCAACCGCTTGTGCTGCGAGATGAGTAGCATCATGAGGAGATATTGGTGCTTGAGACATGTTCTTTCTTGTTCAATTTCGATGTCGATGACGAACGTCGCTATCACTTTCACTTTCACTTTCACTTTCACTTTCAAGCAGATTAAAGATGGGGAATTGAATTATATCCTGGAACAAGTACGTGTAGCAAGCTGATAAATACCGGTACGGATTATGGACGTGTGCCGTACTGTAGTGGAATTGACAATTGATAAGATCTACCTATGATACTGCCTAAACCTACCAAGTGTTTGGATTGGTTATTGGTTTCGCTTTTGTCGGTTTGGTTCTCGGTTCGCTTGTTTGGTTCCTCTTGTTGACAAGCGCTCTTGATTATTTGTACTGCACGGTTTAGAGAGAAGAAAGAGGATCGAAGGGAGAGGGATCGGAGGAGAGGAAACATAACGAACGGATAACGCACCGTTGGCATTCCACAATACTCCAATCACGAAATGAAAAGAATAGGAGTTAGAAGAGGTGATTCATTCACTTCCAGATTGAACAGCAATCATTAAATTTCATAGAAAGGGAAGATTAGAAGAGTCAAAATGGACATTAAAATTGACTACCTGAGGAAATTGAGGGGATGGAATTGACTAACCCCCGAGGCTTGCATAGAAAACGAAGATTGGAAGAGTGTCATACTAATAGACTACCACCAGCAGGCTTTCATAGAAAGTGAAGATTCTTGTAGGAGTCATAATTGACTAACAGAGGAAAATGAGGAGTCATAATTGACTACCACTCGTAATTGACTACCAGAGGAGATTGAGGAGTCGTAATCTACCAGAGGAAATCGCGGAGTCATAATTGACTGCCAGGGGCTCATAGGTCACGAGGAGAGAAGGAATGAGGTATCCTGTTGGTAGGAAGTAGCTTAGAGTGGGGTTGGATATATACATGATTGAGGGATTTCGTGGGGAACAGTCTTCATGTTCAATGTGGCAACGGCATTAGTAGTATCCATTGCATGAATATTATTGGAAATTGGAAGAGTTATGATTGGAAATCATCGTTTGAATCAGGGAGAGAGTAGACGGAGGTGGAGGATGCAAGGAGAGACTCAAGGCTGGAAAAAGCTGTGAATCAAGGGATTGCATTTGGAGGAGGAGCAGATGGAACAGAAAACGGTCGAAAAGAGTTTTCAAACGAATAGTGAGAGATTAGATTTTCCCCAAATAAACGGACAATGTCATCATAGAAGTTCAGTTCAAGGAAGCTATCATGATCTGTGAATTCAGAGCGAGCGGTGAAAAATGCTGAACCAATATTGCGGAAACTCCCTGCGTTTGACCATGAGCTTAAAAGTCTATGCGAGTCAAAAACACCTTCAAGATTATGCTCTGACATACATGACGGTATTCAGTGTGATAAACGAAATCAAGTAAGCTCACCAGGCCTCTAAGTAAGTAGATCACCATGGCAATCATAAATAAAGTTTCCCTACTAATTATCCTTTTCTTCTGCATCTCTTGCAAAAATTATCCTTATACCAAGCACCTTGTCCTGGATGCAAGGAAACAGAGCACATTGCTCTTTTCATCACTTTCACTTTCAACTTCACTCCAATTCTTTCCTTACTGATCAGACCTACTACGGTACTCAGCATCTTCGCCACTAGGTTTCTTGTCATTTGGGGAATCCTGTGCCACAGCTGCGGGTTGGTCCGTATTCCCATCAATATGGGGATGCCTGGCAGGGTATTCCTGCTCATCACTGGTTCTGCGCTTTCCACTATTTTCAAGATCTCCAATTCTCTTCTCCCCCTTGGATCCACTCCGTTGACTGGTATCTTTATGATGAGCCCTGTCGTTGTCCTCTCCGCTCTTACGATGACCATCCTCATCACGTGGTGAATACGGTCCATTACCAGTAGGATGCTGTCCTCCATGCTCTCTGCGGGCATGTTCCTCAGTGTTGCGCTGCTGTTCTTCTCCTCCCTCTCCCTGCTGGAGGATAGGTCTCTCGACAGGCAATCTTGCCTTCTCCTGCTGGAGATTCAAAATGGTCCAATCAAACATGTTGTCATACTGAAAGCCCTTACGGTAAAAGAGCTCCTTGAAGAGTCTCTTAAGATAAGCATAGTCCGGACGATCTTCGAAACGAAGCGAGCGACAGTATTCAAAGTAAGAGCGGAATTCGGTAGGGTATCCCTTGCACAACTGTTCAGTGGAAGTGGACATCTTGCGGTCCATAATTCTCTCGTATTTTTGTTTCTTAGTGTTGGCTTTGAGTCCCTGCCAGGGAAGGGACCCGCGGATAAAGTACATGAGTACATAACCGAGGGATTCGAGATCATCACGGCGAGACTGCTCAATTCCAATGTGAGTATTAATCGATGCATAGCGTGCTGTTCCAGTAAGGTTCTTGTTCTCACGGTAGGGAATGTGCTGGTGTGACCTTGGGTCGCGGTATTTCTTGGCAAGCCCAAAATCAATAATGTGAATGACTGACTGCCTCTTCCCGAGACCAATGAGGAAATTGTCCGGCTTTACATCACGATGGATAAACGATTTTGTGTGCACGTATTCTAGTCGCCCAAGGAGTTGGTCAGCTAGCATCAAGACCGTTTTCAGTTGGAATCGTCTACCGCAGTAATTGAACAAGTCTTCTAGGGATGGTCCGAGAAGGTCCAATACCATGACATTATAATCTCCTTCAATTCCATACCAGCGGACATTTGGGATTCCCACTATGGTTGAATGGTTGAGAATGATATAGAAGAAGGAAGGTATAGGAGGTGAGTGAGAAATCAATCAGTAATCAGTGCAGAGCAGCACAGCATTTACAAGACTTGTCCATTGTCCCAAGAATACCGCACATAAACTTATGGCCCTAGTGACCCTGGTTAGCTGACCTAGTGGTTGACAAATAACAGTACAGGAACTCTCACTTACATCCTCCGTGCAATATACGGTAGATTTTGCTTTCATAAAGAAGCTGAGGATGCTTTGTCTTCACGCTTTCGAGTTTGATAGCAACCTCCTCTCCAGTAGTCATGTTCGTTCCCAAGTAGATATCTCCGAACGATCCGCTTCCGATCTTGCGCCCGAGGCGGTATTTCTTTCCCACACGGAGCTCCATTGCTATCTAGTGTAAGAGTTGTGAATAGTTAAAGAGACTGGAGGAAGTGTGTGGTTTGGTTGGTATTACGAAATAACTCTCTTGAGACTGTGGTGGGGAGGTATGGAAATGAATGGAGCTGCAGTGCAGGATAACACCGCACCGCTCCTTCAACGAACAGATGACAAGCGCCCGCCGTCGTGCGACGTGCGGTATTATTTATTACTACGCGCTACGAAAAATTGAAATAAGGAAAAATAGCAAAATATTGTGGAAACTCTAAAATAATCGTCTCTTGCGTTGCAATTTTTTTCAAATATTGGGAAAAAAAGAATGTTATATTGATACCGTTGAATAACGTCTTTTCATGTCAAACGGCGATGTCAATGATAATTTGTTCCGTTTCAAAGAATGGGGAGATTGAAGTACAGTCTGGTGTCTGGTACTCTCGTCAGATGCAAATTGAAAATCCCCTGCATAACTTCAAAATTGCTTCAATCCCGTCCTCTTCTTCTTCCAATTTTCACTGATGCTGCCAGTATTTTATTTCATGCCAATAGAACTCCTACAAACAAACAAACTCAAAGTTTACTATGGATTACTACTAACTTTTTTAAGTCGCCATTGCGGCTTTAACATGCCATCCAATTTTCACTAATGCTGCCCATGTTTTATTTCCTGCCAATAGAACTCCTAGTCCTTTGTACACGTATTCCCAACGTTCCATTCTTGCCCGTCGTCTTCTTTGTCGTCCCCTGAGCGCGAATACCTTTAGTAGAAACTAACGTTTTCTTGTGTCTTGCCCTTGGCGAAAAGTTCGAAGTGAAGGTCTTGAAGTGGTTTGAAACTCTTTCTGACGATTGGCTACTATCATCACTGCCAAATTGGCTACTATTAGTAATAGTATCACTGTCACCTCTCATCAACAGTCCCGGATGCTGCTTCTGATACTTCTGCTGTAACTGATGCAAAGACTGCTCAGCAGTTGCCTCGTCATCACTTTCGAAAACACCATCGTCGCAGCACTGTTCGATCATGTTATGTTGAAATATTGTGATATCCTGTGATAGAGGTGTCACAAAGTCGTCCCTGATAACTTCACCAACGAAAGTCATCTCTTCCATATCCCACTTATATTCGGGGGGAGCTTTAGCTTCTGGCTCTGGTTTGTTTTTAACATAGATGGGCTGCTTTTCCTTCTTCTTTCTCCTCAATATGCCCTTCAACCCTCTCTTCTTCTTTGTCTTTGCTTCGTCCTCTTCTTTCTCGGAAAAGAAACTGGTGGCGGTGTCCCCAAAACTCAAATATGAACAGATATCCTCAAACATCTCCTATTATTTGATATATGCTTATATTCTTTATTGCTATTGCAGCAAAACGGATTTATGAGAAGCTTGTTGTTCTTTTCTTGGTGTGGCCGTTGTTGATTGAAAATTTGGCTCACGTCAAAAGTCAAAAGACTCGCTCGAATAAATTTACTATATGAATGCTTATATTCTTTATTGCTATCACGCGACGGCAAGACAGATTTATGAGATGAGAAGCTTGTTGTTCTTGGTGTGACCGTTGTTGAATTGATAGATTGATAGTGTGGCGTCACGTCCAAAAGTCAGAAGACTCGCTGTTCAATAATTTACTAAATCTTTCTTGTCGTACTCATATTCTTTATTGCTATCACGGCAAGACAGATTTATGAGAAGCGAGAAGCTTGTTGTTCTTGGTGTGACAATTTTTTGAAGTTGTTGATTGATAGATTGAAAGTGTGGCATCACGTCAAAAGTCAGAAGACTCCTCGCTCAAATAAATTCACTAAATTTTTCTTTTCGTACGTACTCTTACATTCTTTATTGCTATCACTGCAAGATAGACTTATGAGATGAGATGAGAAGCTAGTTGTTCTTTGTGTGACCGTTGTTGATAGATAGATTGAAAATTTGGCATCACGTCAAAAGTCAGACAGCCCTCGCTCAAATAAATTTACTAAATCTTTCTTGTCGTACTCTTACATTCTTTGTTGCTATAACGGCAAGACAGATTTATGAGATGAGAAGCTGGTTGTTCTTGGTGTGACCGTTGTTGATAGATAGATTGAAAGTGTGGCGTCACGTCAAAAGGCAGAAGACTTGCTCAAATAAATTTACTTTACGAATGCTTATAATTCTTTATTGCTATCACGACAAGACAGATTTATGAGAAGCTTGTTGTTTTTGGTGCGACAGTGTTGGTTGTAACGAAGCTTCTTATCATTATATTTCATTAAAGAATGGGGAGATTGAAGTACTCGTCAGCTGCAAATCCCATCTACAACTTCCTTCAATCCTGTCCTCTTCTTCGTCCAATTTTCAATAAGCTGCCTGTATTTTATTAATACGCTGCCTGAATTGCACTCCTTCTCCTTCGTACACGTATCGTTGATTGTTTCTCCCCCCCCTCGCTGATTCTTTCCATCGTTCCGATCTTGCCCGTCTTCTTTGCCACCTGAGGGCGAATGCCTCTGGTAAAGGATTTTGTCGTGCGTTTTACCTTTGGCGGAGAGTTGGTATTGACAACTTTATTTGTGGGAGTTTGGCTATTATCACGACTGTCAACTGGCATCATCAATCCCGGATGCTGCTGCTGATACTTCTGCCGTAGCTGACGCATAGACTGCGCAGCATATGCTTCATCATTTTCCCTTGCGAAATCATCGTGGAAACACTGTGCACTGCATTCGTTGCTAATAATAACTAGGTCTTCCTGGAGTGGTTCGAGAATGTTATGGCGAATGACAGTCATATCCTGTGATAAAGGTTTCATAATGTCATCCCTGATAACTTCACCAACGAAATTCATCTCTTCCATATCCCACTTATAATCGGGGGGGACTCTAGCTTCTGGCTCTGGTTTGCTTGCAAGAGAGATAGGCTGCCTTTCCTTTTTCTTTCTCCTCAATATGCCCTTCTTCTGTGTCGTTGCTTCTGCCTCCGTGGTCACCGGGGGGTGAAAACATGAACAGATATCCTCAAGCATCTCCTATTTGATGAATACTTATTTTCTTTATTGCTATTACGACAACACAGATTTCGAGTAATGTATTGATCTGTTGTATTATGGAGAAGAAGCTTGTTGTTTGTGTGAGAGTAGATTGATCCCAGTAGATTGATCGTAAAATGTCACGTACCTCACATCTCATCGCTCAATTTAATAATTTGTATGAAAATATTATTTGACAGCCGCTGTGTAACCATGGCTAAAAAACAGTTTTAAACATCCATATAACATCCATATGCATTTAAATTAGCTATGCATCAGAAACCAACGGACATAAGCGACAAAACCTGACTCCCTTAGACAAGTTTTCAACGTACAACCAGGGCCCACTGTCAAACAAAGTGTCAAACTGTCAAAAAATTGACAGTGGAGCGACGTGTTCTTACGAAAAACCTTGCTTGCTTACCCCTCCCTGTTACAGTCATGATGTTCCTTTTCTTATCAAACATTTCTAACATGACGGTACCGGTACCTGGTATCACATTCGATCATAATGAAGTGGATACTTCAATTCATAGAGTAGCTTATGCTCAAATCAGCAACAACGCCTTTAAATAAAATCATCGAAATAGAACAAGTTCTAAGCAGCAGAGCAAGAATGAAGGAAAATTTTGAAAGCAGTTGGATGCAATTGCAATTGCATTCATCAATTATATCACCAGTAGACTAGCGGAACAAGAAAATGATTCCTCTTCCACCCATTTTTCAAAAGCTCTTGTTATTTTGCTGGGACCTCCGTGACGGCCCGTCGTGCAAATTTCTTTGCTTTCTTTGTTGTGCAGTTCATAGCTTCAAACTAAAGTTCAAAGTCCACAATAATGATAGGTTAATACTACACGTATCGGTAGTAGTGCCAGTTTCAGGCTCTACACGTACTGTTAATATTCAAAAGATTTACTGAGCAGTTGAGTCCCATTTTCCGACATTTTTCAACCTGGGGTGGTCTGTAGCAGCAAGGTAGCAGTTTCGGGCCACCAATGGAATTGATTGAAATGTGTTTCTGTATGACACCATTGCTTGTGAAGAGATGAACAATGAACATGAACACGCCATTACTGGAGTCGTGCAAAACTTTCACGTTTTTGTGGCGCTTGTGCTGCTTTTTACAACTTTTCAGAACAAGATTGCTGCTCTCTCTCTCAAAATAGCTGCCACCAGTACTATTCACTATCAACAATCAACAATCAGATAGTACAACGCTTCATTGCGGTACATACATGATACTAGTTACTAGCATTCATTCAGTATGAGCACAACACCGACGTCACCAGTACGAACGGGCTCTTTGAAGGATTTGATCGGCCCCATATGTTGGATTACAGTACAATGGATACGCTAATGACAAATTTGAAATTCTGAGCTGCATACCATTAATTAATAAACATGTTTCGTTGCATGTATCAATTTCGGCATTTGTTTTGTTTTCGTAATATCATACGATGAAAGCATGTACTGTATTCCAACAGAACCTCACTTTGTAAGT
>Ga0115005_10002887_pt1 | contig 13680 bp, 16 predicted proteins | sample ArcOceMetagenome_FD_87163 | JGI IMG/M metagenome (GOLD analysis project Ga0115005, IMG submission 87163) | Marine eukaryotic phytoplankton communities from Arctic Ocean - Arctic Ocean - Greenland ARC118M Metagenome | ecosystem: Environmental > Aquatic > Marine > Oceanic | place: Arctic Ocean... | reverse complement strand
TTCCATCCAGCAGTGGTCTTCTTGGGAACATCATTGCCACTTCTTGACTTGATGAATCCGTCGCTGATTGGGATTGCATTTCCATCGGACTTGTGATCAGTGATTTCGCTCAATAACTGAAAGTGATGACCCTCATCGTCAATCTGTGAAAACATTGCCTCCGCAATCTAGTTAGCGGTTAGCTCATTGTACAATCCATCAGAGAATTTCACTTCATACTCATGAGAGTTAAGGAATGGATTCGTATGATAACTACCTATTGTCTCTCCATTGAGACCCTTCCTGCGCTTGAGTACTTTACCGAGTCGTGAGTTCCCTGAACCATCTGGCAGTTGTACTTCAGCGCCAATGAATTCGTCGTAGGAGTCGTCATTCCCATCCTCGTGGATCCCATCTATCTCATCAACTTCAGGGAGATCATTTATTCCTTGATATTCTTCTTCCCACTTATTAGATGGTAGCTCATCCACCTGGCGTGGTAGGTAGTCATCCATGATGAAGCCTTCGAAGTCTAAATCAGAAGCAATATATTTGGGGTCTGTGAGGTTCTCATCCAGTTTGTCTCTGAAGGACTTAATCTTTTCTGCAATGTCAGGATATTTCGTCTCATCAATCGTGACATGTTGGACTGTGGTCCGGGACAAAAGTGTACCTTTATCCATCAGTATCCAATAGCACAATGCTGATCCAACTCGGTGGGAAAACAGGCAGCTTGAACCAGGTACTGTAGGGCTAACTCCCCTTGCTCTTGCAAATGAAACATGTATTGATTCCCTGGCTAAAATTTCCATTAATGGAAAAGCAAAAGGATGCACTTGGGTGAAAAAAAACATTGAAAAAAGGTGCAAAAGAGGAGCAATAGCTTCTCATTGCCCCAAAACATGTGACAAGTGTGAGGCATACAAATGCGCTGACTCGAAGAAGAAATTTGTTCTTCCAAGCGGGGAAAACAAGAAGTGCGGTTGGATTGCAAAAAAGAACACAGAAAAGAGGTGCCTTATGCCAAAGGTCAGGGAGACTTGCAGATATGCTTGTGAATATTGCCCTGGAGCAAGCACTATTGACAGCACCATTATTTCATCCATGTGGCAAGAAGAGAAGATTATGGAATGGTTAGCAAGTGTTGGGAAGACCTCCAAGCCGAATCTCCTCTTTCGTGCATCACGTGATGGATGGGATGCTTCTGGCTTTCATCGTTTGTGTGATGGCAAGGGTGCGACTGTGACGGTTATGAAGGGCATTGATGGTTACATCTTTGGAGGATACACTGATGTTGCATGGGAGTCTGTTGGGGTTGATTCTTGGGATGGTATAGGAGAATACAAGTCCTCTGTTGATTCATTTTTTTTAGTTTGAAGGATCATGGAGGTATTGGTCCAGTGAAGATGCCCATCAAGAGTGACCAGGTGGAAAATGCAGTATATCACCATACAAGTCATGGTCCTTTGTTTGGAGCTGGGTTGGTTTTGACACTGATTCTGATGAAATTCTTGCTGACCTCGGTGCTTTCCAGACAAGTAGTTCATTTACTGGAGATTGTTATAGCGCCATTGGCGGGACATATCAGCTTCCAAGCAATACCAACGATCCCAGCTTCTTGACAGGCTCGACCTTTCCTGACGTGCAGTGGTCATGGTCCCAACTATTAGATTACGAAGTCTTTTTAGTAGTTTAATCTCATCACACTGGGTCTTCTAATCGGATAGTCTACTTTATGAATGATTCCTCGATTCATTTGACTCGCTGGATTACGTGTGCATGTTCAGATTGGAGACTGGGTGGAATTGTGGAGCGTGGTGATGGAGGAGTCATAAGAATGATGGTTGATGATTTCAAGTAAATATTTAATTCTAAAATAATGTAAATGCATAACCTATATTAGTAACTTTTGTATGATTAGATTGATTAGTATGTACTGTATGTAGAAATCACCAGGAAACTCGCAAATTTGTCTGACGTCATGAACATAGTTATCTTTCTCGGTCATTCGGAATAAAACAAGACATTGTCAAGTCACGGGTCACGGATTTACATAATACTGAATACGAAATACACAGATTCATTCGTAGGTCTCATTATTTTACAATTGTTCTGTTGCTGTAACAGCAACAGTTTCAAGTTATCTAGGATCACCGATTGCCTAAACCGTGCATTAGGGAGCCATCTATCATCACTTTGGAATTATCTTACTTATGCCTTCTCCATATAAACAAGAACTGCTTCAAGCAGCATCTGCGACCATCCTCCAGCATAGTACGTGTAGCAGCAATGTGGTGAAAAAGCATTGGAAGCTCTTTCCTCTACTATCCATTGCAGTCATTTTCCTTCATGCCCTTCTTTCCAGCAAGGAAGTTAATTTTCGTGCAAGTGGGAAAATACCAATGTCCTTTAGTACCGACGTGGGAAATAGACGTACATCATCATCGTCGTCCGTGAAGCCGGAGGAGGAAAATTTGCCTTATGGAAAGGCAGAGCAAATCATACCAACGAGTGAACGCAAGGAAAGCTCCGGAATTCGATATGCTGCATTTGGATCATCAGTGTCTTGGGGCGCCGGATTAGAAAACCGTGAAGAAGAAGCATATATTTGGAAATTATCCAAAGAGCACGGTGTAAACTACGCAATTCGATCTTCAGGTCCTAATTATCCCAAATCATGTCTCTTCACCATGATGGGCGATGAAGAATACGATGTCATCATTTTGGAATACTTCATGCATGCCCGTGAGGGTTTGAGATCTTTGGCCCAGCGCGTCCGTGACCGTTTCCCGGATGCAATCATTATCATCCTTCGACTTTGGTACCCCGTTCAGTTTCAAAATAGAGAAATTGAGTGGACGGGCGTGGAAGATTATCCACTGCAAGAATATGTCACCACGAGAGGGTTTGGGTCGGATTTCATTCATGATCCAAAGTTTCACGAAGCTATCCGCGAAACTCCTGATGTTTGGGCCGCACCACCCGGAAGATTCGGTTTGAAATTCAAATTACAAGATGAGACAGCAATGGAGACTGGCGCTTACATTGTCAAGATGCCATTCTCTCCACGTAGGGATGGTCCCGGTGGCTGGGTAGATATTGGAGACAAATTACTCGCAAGCGATTCATTCCATCTTAGTTCAATGGGACATGAAGATCTTGCAAATCAAGTACGAGCTATAGTTGATAGAGTCGGCGTCTCCAAAAACAGCCGTGTCCAAAAATTCTCCCATGGCGATCAATGTTACAACTGGTTCCAGACAGGTGAGATCAGCCCAGGGTTGACATTCGGCAGCAATGGCAAACTTGCCGCCATGCCCAATACTCAAAAGTACGTGTTATCCTTTGAAGGAGGCAATAATGAGAATGAAAGTTGGATTGAAATTGACAACCAATCCGATGGAGAAATGGATATCTTTGTGGGATATATGACGACTGGCCCTGCTCCTAGCAGATATCCATTCGTAGAAGCCACTAGAGAAAATGGAGAGAGGTATCGTCTTGATCCGAATGCGAGGGGTTGGGATAAACCCGTTCATGTATCGGCGCTTGTGAATCTTGGTAGGGTTGCTCCTCATTTTAGGGCCAGGGTTTCATTTAAATCTCTTGAGGTGACGGAGTGGCCTTTCCGCCTGATTCAGTTGATGGTGACTCCTCCATTTGTAGCCTGGGATGAAAGGTTATTCGACGGAGGAGAGAGTACTCGCCCCATGAAAGAATTACAAAATATTTAAAAGTAATTCAAATACTAGTAGACAGTTTTCATATTCAACCAGGTCACTATATTCAGTTTTAGTTTTAGTTTACATCCAACAAGGCAAATACGGCCAGTGAGTCCCTCCTCATACAGTATGATAATGATAATGATAATGATAATGATAATGATACTACTACTGTAATTTGTAGAGTAGCTGAGAGTTCTACTGTACTGTACAATGAGATGACTTGTTTCTTCTTCCAAGAAAATGACCGAATTAAACCGAAAACAACCTGAAATTGAATTTAGTCTAATTTAGGATTGTATGATAGAATTTAGCCATTGACTAAGTAGCCATGATAGTACCGTGAGGAACCACAGCCGCCGTCCGTTTCCACGACGATGAACAACCAATAACGCGAGGAAGCAAGCCAGCAACAACGGTACCAACTCAGCAACCAAGCAACCAAGCAACCAAGCAACTCAGCGACCAGCCAGCTAACCAACTATCTAACCAACTAACCAAGTACCCAAATATCAATTATTAACTTCACCATGGGAACAGCAACTTCCAAAGTCTACTGCGACGCTCCACCCCTTCCACCACCGGGAGCAGCATGGGAAGAACCACTGGAAGCCCCTCCTCTCCAAGAAGATGCTCCTGCCGCTCCTCCTTCTCCCTCCTCTGATGCTAATGCTAATGCTAATGCACCATCCTCTATGGATACTAATATACCCAATCCAGGACCCTATGAAGCAGCCACCATGCCCGCCAAACGCCTCGTCTGCGTCGATACCCACCCGGGATTCAAATGCGATATCTCGAAACAATTGAGTCCCTTTATGGTCGCCATCCATTCCTTCCACCTCGGCGCTCCCAATGAATCCAACAAAAGCTACAATTTCATCACACAAGTCGCCGACGAAGAAGGGCTCTTGATGACCAATGTAGATCCTGCCAATAAATCCATCAATGGAAGAATCCACAAGGGATTATTAGGCGGTCTAGCAATGGGCAAACTTCAAGTCGCAGTGACTCCCGATGGATCCGGGGATCAGTTATTGGGCGAAGTGGATTTTGGAGGAATGACTTGGACGGGGAATTTGAAATATGGATCCATGGGCGGAGGACAGATCTTTGGCATGAATTATTATCAGAATATTACCAAGAAGTTGGCCATGGGAGGAGAGGGGATGTTCATTGCCGCCAATGGAAATATGATGAGTAGCTACCTTGTTAAATATGAATGTGATGCTCCCAGGGGAGATGTGGAACTATCCAACAAGGGAGAGAATCCGTCAAGTTGGTTGTGTGCGCAGATTCATCCAGCGCAGGGTATGCTGAATTTTAATTATAAAAGGGTTGTCACGCCGAATAGGGTGTCGCTTGGGGCTGAGTTGCAGATGAATCCGGCGTTAGAGTCGCAAGTTGTTTTTGGGGCTGAATTTAAGTTGTCAAGGAGTAGAGTTTCAATGGCGGTGGATGGAACCGGGAAGATTCAGACTAATCTGGAGACGGCGTTGGGGATGCCCCAGGGAAGTCCCAAGTTGAATTTTAATGGGGAGGTGGATTTTGGGAAGGATTCTTTTGTGTTTGGGTATGGATTGAATATTGGTTAAGTTATTCTTTTGATTTGGTATGGTTTGTTTTATTTTGTCAACACGGGATATTATATAGTTGTGTTGCAGTTCAGTACACGTCCGTAGTAGAGATTGAAATTTTGAATGTGAATTATTAATAATCTACAATGAATTGTTTCCTCTTCAGATTGAAGATGGGGTAATTTCTTGCGGCCCACGGCATTCGTAGTAAATCGAGTTAAAAGCGTAAATGACTTGCTGATCCATTCCTACTCCTACTGATAAATAATAACATTTACAAATTCAAAACCCACAGCAAAGCATTTACAAAGTGAGCATTTCTTAGAGTTATTTCGGACTTCGCATGTCCTTCTTGTCCAGGTACTCGACACCTACTACCTTGATTCCATCATCTGCACCGGAACCGGTTGTATCCACAGCAACTTGATCATTAGCATCATATCCCTCACTAACTGTGAACTTAATGAGCAAACGATCGAGCTGTTGTGTGCAAACAGTATCCTCGCTACCAAGCTTCTGTTCACTCGAAGCATCCAACGCAGAATTATCCTTTACCCTCTTTGCAGTTTCAGCCCTTGACTTTCCCTCTCGAGCTTTCTTCGTTTGCCATTTAGACCTCACATCTACAGACAATACTTCTTCAATGCAACGTTTTATGCTTTCCAATGCATCTTCATCTGATTTATCTCGTCCTGTTGCCTTTCCATAAAACTCAAGTTCTTTGGCATCCTCCCCCGTTACAATGTTTTTCAGCTGTTCTTCTGCCTCGGGTGTAAAGTCGACATTTTTTCGTTTCCCAAGCCCATCGCTGACCCATTTTGGTAACCTAGCTTCTTTGTCGGCTCCCAGTCCTTCTTCGTACATATGGCCGACGGAATCGTAATGTGGTACTGAAATACACAAGAAACAAATTAAAATTGATAGGAGCGAATCAGAGCAAGATAGGAGGGAATATCGTCATGGTTGGTTGGTTGGTTGGTTGGTTAGGATCAGCAATAACAATAACAAAGCAATCTTGATAACTTGACTTGACTTACCATATGGTTTGATATCTAAGACGGGTGTGCCATCTACTAAATCCAGGCCACTGATGTAAACGTGATATGGAACTTGGACATTCTTCTTTTTGTTCTTTTTACTTGGTATAACAATCTTATCAATTTTGCACAGGCTGAAAAGGATGATGAGGGTTGGATGTATGATATATGTGATTGAAACGAGTTCATGTTACAGTAACATACATGTACACGGTGAACGTACTGCATATTCATGGAATATGGACTGCTGCCTCGGAAGCTGCAATGAGCAATGTAATCTTACCTGAATCCAATCTGGTTGGGTCGATGGGGACTGCGTGTTGCAAAGATGCCAACTCTCTTGCCACCTAATGCCGGAGGTCTAATTTTCGATGGAAATGGATGTTTTGCAACTTGTCCGTTTTCCAATGTATGTTTCTGAGAAGTTGTATTGAGGTGAAATATGAACATCACCCAAACATGTGAGAAAGAGTCCAGGCTCAGAACGGAATCAGATGCGATTCTGTCTGGATAGAGGTCTATGCGGCCTCTAGAGTTTGGTGCGAGAAGGCCTTGACGAGGGGTTCCAACACAAAGTCGATATACGGATGATACATGGCCTACAGGCTGCATTGTTATGGATTGTACAAGGCTTTCGTCTGGTCGGTCTCTTCTGTCGTATATATCTTCTGTGATTTTTTGATTATCATCGTTTCCAGAACTCATCAGGGTTTTGCTCTCTATCTTGTTAACTTTAGTGTCAACCGGGGCAAACGACTGCGAGGAGGATAGAAATGACAGTGACAATAATGACATCAGGAAGCGACCAGGCGAGAGCATTTTAGTACTTGTTGAATTGGATTTGGATTTGTGAATTTGTGAAGATTTTGTGCCAAGATGATAGGCTCCAAACGCTGTAGCAAGGATGGACGATACAAGGAGAACGTTGGATGAAGAGAACGTATCTTTCGGTGCCATAGTGATCGGAGACGTTGGCACTCCTATCGATATGCGTACAGTACACGCACTTGTTGTTTGGTTTTACTGTTATAGAACTGTTGTTGATGTGTCGGTACTCCAGTTGTACGGTTTGAAGTTTGAAATATGTTGTTGTTGAACATTTCGAGATGAGAGTGATGAGTGGTCGACACTCGAGGCCAACGAAAAGAGAACAACACAAACAAAAGCGTTTTCCGACCCTAACCAACACGGTTGGGAATAAACACGCAAAGAGAAAGAGGGAAGAAGATGTCGGAAGCAAAGTACACGTATTGTTTTTTGAATTCTATTCGAATATTTACAAAAGGCTGGGATGCTCGCTGGCCTTCTTGTTGGAAGCGCTTGTTGGGGGTGTCTTTTATCAATAACAAATTTTAAAGAAAACGTTGCCGATACTTCTTGTACAGCTGTAAATTCAAACGTTCGGTGTGCCTTCTATCTTCTATGTGATGAAGTGATAATCTGCAATGCTTTACGTACAAGAAGTTAAACTATGCAACCTTCTCCTGCTCCCATCTTTCGTCTCCCTCCTAAGGAAAATTTTCTGGATATAAGCCCTCATGCGTTGGGGGTTGATCACGGTGTTGCTTGAGAACAAGGACAATGGATACTATGAAACCCTAACCCTTACATGTTGCTAAAGAGGAAGTTCCCCATTGACATTTCTGTAAAGGGACCTACTTGATAATGCAAGTGGGCTTGGCGTCTTTACATATCTTACAAAGAAGTAGTTCAGGGAAGGTTGATAGCTTGTAGAGGGCATGGTGTTTGTCAATCCCAATTAGTAACGAGACAATTTGGAAAAGAAGAAAGGAAACGAGACGAGACGAATTATTGCGGTAGATATTGTCTGTGTGAGTTGTGAGCGTTTCTGAGGTGGCTCCTACAGATGTGAAATTGAATCATAAGGAAGAATCTAATACCAAAGAGCTGAGTAGTATGATGACAAATTTGTACTGATGGAAATGATACGTGCTTTTTACGTATTATTATTATTTTTTGAATCTGTTCATCGCAGTGTTCCAAAATGTTTTTATAAATTATGTTTGATGCCTGAAATAACAGTGAGAAATGAGACGATGGGAGAACTGATGAGAACTGATGATTTTCCAATGTGATAATCGATTTCACAGTCCCAATAGGACGCTTCCGCCTTCACTGCAGCATAAAAAGAGGAAGACTCATTCGGAGAATGAAGATTAGAACGGAAGGGTTCAGTTGATGAAGAGTGATTCATTCCTTTCCCATCTTTCGGCTTCTGGCTATTGCTCTTGCAAGAATACTATCTTGTGACGTTCTATCCATTTTTGTAGCCAATTCTTCGTCTGTTAAGGATTCAGCTGAATAACTAATTTCTTTTTCGGTTTCCCAGTGCTCACCACTTTCCGTATGACGATCTGCTAGCTCCGATTTAAACAGCACACTACTGCAATGGCTGCTCTCGTTTTTAACGATTCCAGCATATTCCACCCCGGAACTGATATCAGCACTTCCAGCGTATTCCACCCCGGAACTGATATCAGCACTTCCAGCGTATTCCACCCTGGAGCTGACATCAGCATAGCTCTTGCTTTCTTGCGGTACTACACCAAATGCCTGGCTAATGCGTGGGGAGTCAAGTTGAATCTCTGTCGAGTCATTGTTCGTACTGCCACCCTTCTTGAGAACCAAGATGAACGAGTCTAGCCATGAATACTCGGGATGACTTCTCCTCAGATGCCTAATTGGAGGTCGTGTGTAAATGAGGATGGTAAATAAGCCATTCAGAGGAAAAAAGATAGCGACAAGAAACTCATTAACTGTGCTCTGGGAAAGCACCATTGTATTGACAAAACCTGGAAGGAAGCACAACACGCACGCGCCTGTGTACAACAGTACCTGCGTGGTTATCTCTCTCACATAAATCCTAAATAGAACTTCAGCATCACTAGGACCTTCTCCCTCCTGCTCCTGCTGAGATGAATCCTGCGTATTGATACCAGGACGAAAGCTTGGGGGGGATGTCACAGGTCTGAAAATTCTGTCCCGTACTGTCGCATGCCACAGTATTGATACCATGCACACAATGATCCCAAGCAAGTAACACAACGAAAAGAAAAACTGCAAATTCAGAATCAGCAAAGCATGCGTCGAGCGTGGTTCAATGCATTCGCCATAAAGTTCTGCATTTTGTCTACAACCAGTCGGAAATGCAGCGAAGCCACAAAACCGGCGACCAATCGCAGATGTGTTGATGGTGCCTAAACCAAGTCCTGCAAGATTTATAATCAAACCGATTATGATAATGAAGGCATTTACCTTCCTTTCAAACTTTGCGGTGAACACTTCATTAGTCATTCTGTATTTAATCTTGCAGAGATAGTAGAAGCTAAGAAAAGCGGAATTCATTCCAAACAAGAACACTCCAAAAGAAAGAATAAATCCATTTGTGCTACAGGTGGCTTGATTCCCAATGGACCAGAAAGCCTCTGCTACTGACTCTGGTGGAACGAAGGGTCCAGTGATTAAAGCAAATGATTGCAGGATGTCGGCTACACTGATGCTGAAAATTATGCGTGTATGGGGGCCATTACTGGTAAGACCGCCAGCCCTCCATATGCTGATCGCAACTGCAAGTGATGCGATAAAAGATATGGAAGCCGCCGTGATCTGAACGGAAGCTATTGAAATCCAGAGTTCTCTTCCTTCTGCCATCATGTTAATATCCGCGGTTTGTTGTGATTATGTCGAGCTAGCTACTGAGGACTGAGTACACTTAATCTACCGGAACCGCGCGTCGTGCACTGTATTTTTTATATACCACGTATCCTTGGTAGTTCTTCTTTGAAATTTCCCACTTTATCCTTGTGATGGACTACTTATATGAATTCAATACTACTGTTTGTAGTAGTAAAGCTTCAAACACTGTAATTTAAAAAAAATGACCTACTGCGCTTTTATAAAGAACCCGTGAGGTCGTATTATGAACTTGTATGTCGTTGTTGTAATCCTCTATAAAGTAAGTAGAACCCGTGACCCGTGACCTGCCCGTGAAGTCGTTGTAATCCATTCCAGACTTATTATTTAGAAGTCGCAAGTACGTACGACATTAGTGTTACTGGGGGGGGGCAGCCCCCACTACCGATTAAAAGTATTTGGTGCCACTACTGCGATCATCACAATAATGGGTCTGCAGGAATGGTTACACTTTCAACTTGTTGGTACCGGTATAATGATGAGAAGGAGTTTCTTTGGAAATGATCTTTAAACTGAGCAGCTCAATTGGTACATCCATCGGAAGATATCAGGTGCAAAGACAGCCTAGCATGTTGCAAATTTCCATGGCACCATGCATGTGGAGAAAGTGTAACGATGGACGGTTCTTTCAGGCATTGCAAAGAGGTTAAACGGCTTGTTAGATTATTCAATCTTGCGATATTTGCGAGGAGGACCTGCACGTAGTTGAGAACGTTAAAATAGATGCGACGAAGAAGAGGGCTCTGTGATGACAAACGGGTTGCGCTCATTGTAGAAAATAGGGCCTTGGTAGCTAGAGCATGCTTCAATAAGGAAGGTCGATGCAAGATAATTAATGCAGCTATTGATTCAGTTTGTATATTTTCCAAAATATCCTAGTGTACTGATGACTTTGAGCCCAGCAATGCCTTTCTATCACACGGCATCATACTGAAAAATCGAATTCACCCCACATTGTCAAGAAGAGAAAAACCTATCGCTGCCTTCGCTTTGATTTTGCATTATTTCCACTTCCATACTTGGAAACCAAGCCATCAATCCATTTTGCAAGATCTTGACCTTTCGAAACTTCTAATTTGACCACTTTGTTATTGGGCAAGAAAGCTACAATCGTAGGGTATTTTTTTACACTGAGTTCCTTCGCGATTGATAATGTTTTCCCCCGACTCTCTCCAAAGACGAATTGATCCCTAAATTGATATGCAAGAGAAGCATACTTGGGCGATGTTTCATATTTGTCTGTCAACAAAAGAATCGACCCAATCTTGTTCTGCTTCTTGGAAGGATTTTTCAGTCTTTCAGCAATAACGCTTGGATGATTGATCATGTGTACTCTATCAAATGGAATCTTTTCAATGGCAAAGTCATGAAGTTGTTTCATGGTTGGTGTGCCCTCGGTATACGTATGAATCTGACCATCTACGACAAATCCAAACGCAGGAAGACTCTGGACGTTGATCTTTTGTTTTTTGCAAAAGTCCGCATCGGCCTGTCCCCTTTTGCAGTTCACTGCTCCAACCTTGAACGTCCCCTTTGTTTTTGTACTAAAGTTCTCGACATCTTGTTTGATTTGTGCACATGCTTGAGAGTTGTTATCGTAGAAAACAACCACCCAGAGAAATTTACTTGATTTATCTGGAAATTTGGCTTTGCCCAATGGAGCGATTCCCGATCCAGAGTTCTTGGGGAATAACTCTTGCGCCTGTTGCGGTCTACCACCATGACTACCACCGCCACCATATCTACCACCGCCTCCCGTGCCTCCAAAGCCACCGCCACCGCCGCCGCCACCACCGGGGAACCCTCCTGATCCGTCAAAATTAACATTGAAATTTCCCCCTCCAGGAAATCCGCCACCGCCGAAAAACTCGTTGAACTAATGTAAACAGGAAGTTAGCAATGGAAGAAAAACAATAGCAAATTGACTTGAATTCATATAAGATGATTCAACCCCTGCCGACAGGGCAACATAATAATGTATAAAATTTGGTGTACATTGAATATTTGATCTTACCATTTTGTGAGGATCAAATCCAGGATTACCACCACCATTAAATCCTCCATTTCGTCTGCCACCTGCTCCTCCTCCTCCACCACCGGGAAACCCTCCTCCAAAACCTGCACCAGGACCGAACCCAGCAGCTTCTGGGTCTGCTCCTCTCTCGTGAGCTTCCAGACCTTGTTTTCCATACTTATCATAAACCTTTTTCTTCTTTTCATCACTGAGAATTGAATATGCTTGACTAACAGTAATGAATATTTTTTCAGCTTCTTCCTTTTCGTCTTCCTTGACTTTGTCAGGATGATACTGTAAGGCGAGTTTCCGATAAGCTTTCTTGATATCCTTTGGCTTGGCACCTTTGGAGAGGCCGAGTATTGTATAATAGTCTTCTGATTTAAATTGTTTCTTGGTTGATTTCACTTTTGTTCTGGCTGCCATGACTGGTGTAGGTAGCACGACCGTCGCATAGAGAATTAAGATCGCAATGGTAGGCAAGAAAATGTTTCGTAGTTTCCTCCTCTGTTTCTTGGGTCTGTTATCGTTGCACTTGCTGCCGCCAGTTCTAGAATCCATGTGTATCTTGCAAGAGATTGACATTCTTGATTTTATTGTGGAAGTTCCTTTAGTAGTGTATATAGGTAATAATAAATGTCTTGATGTTGGCAATGAATGTTGAATGTAGTCATGGATCATGGACTTTATAAAGGTCGTTCTTGTTTCCTTGTTGATGTTTTCTAACGCCTTCCTATCTACGTCGGTCGTAAAAAGTGACACGTGGAACTGGGAACAATATGAGAGGCTTCTTATAAGCCTAAATGTACTGTACCACTATCGTACCTACTCACTTTTTCAGTTCTTTGTTGTACCGGTATCGGTAACTGTGGTTGAAACGCCAAAATAAGGTCCAGGGAAGGATGCGCTGCTTGTGCTGGTATATTTCATTGATGAATGGATGAAAATGGCATTACTCATGCCAAGGCCAATAATGGTGGGGAGTACCAATGAAGCAAAATTCCTCCGGAGCTAGCTAGTATCCAATGATGCATAGAAAATGTTGTCTTTCTTTTCCAGTGATGTGATAAATCGAATGTTTTGAATGGAACAGTCTACTAGCTTGCTTGCTTGCTTGGACTTCTGTTACTCCTTCGTAAGTTGAAAGTGGCGAGGGTTTCATTAATGATTGTCAACTCCTTACCTGATGTGGTTTATAGTTTATCGACTTCCTTGATTGTTTTATGCCAAGAAGCTGAAAGAGAAACCTACGTCAGTGACGCCACAATATCCAACAACAGACTTCACACAACATTCAATTACTGTACTATTTGAATCTCTGAACGTTGCAAGATGATGAAATTATTTGGTATCCTCTCAACAGCTCTCCTCGTTACCCAAGTCAATGGTCTCGCCACTCCTCAACCCACAAGAAGGGAAGTTATTTCGTCAGGATGGGCAGCAGCTGCATCCATGACCTTCTTGACCACAATCCAACCAGCCAACGCTGATGAAGGCACAACTCTAAGCGACGACGAGATGGCTGCTCGCATTGCTCGAAAGCAGGCTCTGAAATCTGGAAAATCTGCTCCTGGGCTCGACGCAATTCCTAGTACAGCTACTTCTATTCGTTCTGATGTTAACCCCGCCGCTGCCGT